>Ga0315903_10004300_pt1 | contig 19118 bp, 16 predicted proteins | sample LakEriMetagenome_7_FD_203524 | JGI IMG/M metagenome (GOLD analysis project Ga0315903, IMG submission 203524) | Freshwater fungal communities from buoy surface, Lake Erie, Ohio, United States - Buoy 2 MA119 | ecosystem: Environmental > Aquatic > Freshwater > Lake | place: USA: Lake Erie, Ohio...
GAGGGGGACATCCCCCGGTTGCTCGAGGGAAGGAAGGACCCGCTGGTGCTGGTGCTCGACGGGATCCAGGACCCTCACAACGTGGGCGCCCTGTTGCGCACGGCCGACTGCGCGGGGTGCGCCTTCGTGGTGCTCACGCGCAAGAACTCGTCGCCGGTCAACGAGACGGTGCGGCGGGTGGCGGTCGGCGCGGCGGAGACCCTGCCGATTGTCCAGGCCAACAACCTGCGCAACGCGCTGGCGACGCTCAAGGAGAACGGCGTGTGGATCGCCGGGACGAGCGACCACAAGGCCAGCCAGTCCCTTTACGCGGCGCGGCTGACGGGACCTCTGGCCATCGTGCTGGGGGCCGAGGGCGACGGCATCCGGCACCTGACGGCGGAGACGTGCGATTTCCTGCTGAGGATCCCGATGCTCGGCAAGGTGCCCTGCCTGAACGTCTCGGTCGCGGCGGGGGTGTGCCTGTTCGAGGCGGTCCGGCAGCGCGGCGGGCGCTGAGGGGCGGGGGAAAGGGGTTTCCGCTGGTGGCCGGACGGGGACTTGAACCCCGAACCAATTGATTAAGAGTCAACTGCTCTACCATTGAGCTATCCGGCCGGGACAGCGGAAAGGGGATGAGGGCAAACCCTGGGCCGGGGTTCAAGCGAAAAGATGGCGGGCGAGCGGCTCGGCGCGAGGCGGGTGGCCCGACTGGGATTCGAACCCAGAACCAATTGCTTAAAAGGCAACTGCTCTACCATTGAGCTATCGGGCCCCTGCGCGTTGACATTGGGGCGGCCTTCGCGGCGAGGCAAACCGGAAAGCCGGTCAGGCGACCCTGAGCCGCGAGCGGGCGGCGAGGCACTCGGCGATCTGGATGGCGTTGAGGGCGGCGCCCTTCCAGAGCTGGTCGCCGCAGACCCAGAGGGAGAGGCCGTTGTCGAAGAGGGTGTCGCGCCGGATGCGCCCGACGCCGCACTTCTCGCGGCCGGCGTAGTCGAGGGGCATGGGGTAGGACTTGGCGGCGGGGTCGTCGCGGACCTCGGCGCCGGGGAAGGCGGCGATGGCGGCGCGGGCCGCGGCGACGTCGACCGGGCGCTCGAACTCCGCGCTGACCGCGATGGAGTGGGAGCGGAGGACGGGCACGCGCACGCAGGTGGTGGTGACGCGGAGGGTGGGGTGGCCGAGGATCTTGCGCCCCTCGTGGAGCATCTTCATCTCCTCCTTGGTGTACCCGTCGTCGAGGAAGCTGTCGACGTGGGGGATGAGGTTGAAGGCGATGGGGTGGGGGTAGACCTTGGGCGCGAGGGTCTCGCCCTTGGCCCAGGCGCGGAGCTGGTCCTCGAGCTCGCGCATCGCCTCGGCGCCGGTGCCGGAGACGGCCTGGTAGGTGGCGGCGAAGAAGCGCCGGAGACCGAAGGCCCGGTGGAGGGGCGCGAGGGCCATGAGGGTGATGGCGGTCGAGCAGTTGGGGTTGGCGACGATGCCGCGGTGGGCGTCGAGGGCCTCGGGGTTGATCTCGGGGACGACGAGGGGGACGTCGTCGCGGAGGCGGAAGGCGGAGGAGTTGTCGATGACGACGCAGCCGCGGCGCACGGCCTCGGGAGCGAGGGCGAGGGAGATGGAGCCGCCGGCCGAGAAGATGGCGGCGTCGAGCCCCTCGAAGGCCTCGGGGCGGGCCTCCTGGATGGTCCATTCGCGGCCGCCGAAGGCGAGCTTGCGGCCGGCCGAGCGGGCGGAGGCGAGGGGGCGGAGCTCCGCGACGGGGAAGCGGCGGGCGGCGAGCAGCGCGAGGAGCTCTTGACCCACGGCGCCGGTCGCGCCCACGATGCCGATGCGATATGCCATCCGAGGAAGCCTTGAGGTTGTTGCGTCTGGCCGGTGAGCGCCGACGGGCGCTCGGCTTGGCCGATTCGGACGATTGCCTGGTGGTCTCGGTTGTCCAGCAAAGACTGGACCATTTCCGCCGCGGCGAGCCCGTCCGGACCTATCGGGTGAGCACGGCGCGGGCGGGGGTCGGCTGCGTGGAGAACTCGCTCCGCACGCCGGTCGGCCTGCACCGCGTCACGGAGCGCATCGGCGAGGGCGAGCCGGTCGGGATGGTCTTCAAGGCCCGGAAGCCGACGGGCGTGCTCTGGCGCGACTGGCCGAGCCGGGAGGACAACCTGATCACGACGCGCATCCTCAGGCTCGAGGGCCTGGAGCCGGGTCTCAACCGGGGGGCGGACGCGGAGGGCCGGGTGGTCGACACGCACCGTCGGCTGGTCTATCTCCACGGCACGAACCAGGCGGCCGGGCTGGGCGCGCCGAACAGCCACGGCTGCGTGCTGCTGTCGGACGCGGACATGCTGGAGCTGCACGACGCGGTGGCGCCCGGCTCGCTGGTGATGATCGGCTGAGCCCGGCCTCAGCGCGCCCCGGCGACCTCGTTGGGCAGCTCGGCCCAGGCGGCGAGCATGGCCCGCGCGACGGGGCCGGCGGTCGCCCCGCCCCAGCTGGTCATGTCCTCGCCCTCGACGCAGACGACGAAGGCGACGCGCGGGCGGTTGGCGGGGGCAAAGCCCACGGCCCAGGCGAGGTGGGCCTTGGCGCCGTCCTTCGGGTACTCGGCGGTGCCGGTCTTGGCGGCGATGCTGAGGCCGGCGATGGCGACGGGGCCGGCGGTGCCCTCGTCGACGCAGCGGGTCATGCCGTCGACCAGCGCCCGGCGCTCGGCGGCGGTGATGCCGAGCGGCCCGCCCCCGTGGGTGAGGGAGCCTCGGCCGGGGTCCGCGACGAGGGTGAGGTTGGTCCGGGTGCGGTTGGCCGCGACGGACGCGGTCAGGGCGCCCATGTGGAGGGGCGTGGTGAGCAGGTAGCCTTGGCCGATGGAGAAGTTGGCGGTGTCGCCCTGCGACCAGGGGCCGTGGCCGCGCCGCCGCTTGTAGGCGGGGTCGGGCACGACCATGCTCCGCGAGACCTGGCGGGTCTCGGGCTTGCCGTCGTGCGCGCTGACGAGGAGGGTCTCGTCGAGGCCGAGGCGGCGGGACTCGGCGGCGAGGGCCTCGGGCCCGACCCGGAGGCCGACGATGTAGTTCCAGACGTTGACCGAGACGATGAGCATCTTCTCGAGGTCGGTGGGGCCGTAGCCGCCGCTGATGTGCTCGGGGAAGACGCGGTTGCCGACGAGGAGGCCGGGCCCGCAGTCGATGACCTCGTCGTGGCGCACGGCGCGGGTGCGCAGGCCGGCGAGGGCGGTGACGAGCTTGAAGGTGGAGCCGGGCGGGTAGAGGCCCTGGGTGGCGCGGTTGAGCCAGCCGCCGCGCTCGTCGATGGAGTTGTAGTATTCCTGGCTGACCCGGCCGGACATCTGGTTGGGGTCGAAGGCGGGGGTGCTGGCGAGGGCGAGGATCTCGCCCGTGTCGATGTCGATCAGCGCGGCCGAGCCGGGCAGGGGGACGCCGTTGGCGTCGCGGGTGGCGCGGAGGGCGGCCTCGGCGGCGCGCTGCACGCGGAGGTCGAGCGAGAGGTTGATGTGCGTGCCCTGCCGCGGCGGGGATTGCTCGAGGAGGGACTGGCGCTCGCCGGCGATGTTGCGCTCCCAGACCTGGTGGCCGAGCCGGCCGGAGAGGATGGCGTCGAAGGACTGCTCGACGCCCGCGGCGCCGCGATACCCCGCGCTCACGGTGAAGCTGTTGGACCCCAGGTTGTGGCGCTCGGCGAGCTGGCGGCGGAGCTCGCGCTCGTCATCGGACTCGCCGTCGGCGGAGGCCTTGACGTGGCCGAGGATGTGGGCGGCGAGCTCGCCCTCGGGGTAGTCGCGCACGACCTCGGGCTCGATGGTCAGCGGCTCCTCGGCGCCGGTCGGCAGCTGCTCGACGAAGCGCGCGAGACGCCGGGAGGGATCCTCGCCCTCGATCCTCAGGTCGGGGATGAGGGGAAAGGGGAAGGGGCGCCGGTCGCGGACATGGCGGGCGAGCGCGACCTCGTTGACTCGGAAGGCGGCGGGGCGCCCCGGTTCCCCGAGGGCGCGGTTGACCCGGTCAAGATGCCGCTGGGCGACGATGCGACGGGCCTCGGCGAGGACCTTCTCGATGTCGGGCCGGTAGAGGGAGGGGGCGGGGGCGGCGAGCCTCTGGGCGGCGATGATCCGGCGCTGCTCGGCGCGGATGGCGCGGCGGACCTTGCCGAGGTCGAGGCTGACGCTCCACTTGACCCGGTTGTCGGCGAGCACGAAGCCGTTGCGGTCGAAGATGCGCCCCCGGGTGCCGGGAATGAGCGTGGCGTGGCGAACCTGCCGCTCGTGCTGGACCTGGTACCCCTCGGATTGGAGCACCTGGCGGTAGCCGAGGCCGGCGGCGAGGAAGAGCAGGCACGCCGCGAAAAGGGACGCCTGCTGGAGGATGCGCCCGCGATGGCTTCTCCCCGAGGGGATTTTCTCGACCGAAGAGCCGGGCAACCTGCTCATGGCTCGCGAATCTGGGGGAAGCCCGCCCGCTCGAGGAGCGCCGACTGGAACGAACCGGCGAGCGGGTGAAGGACGAGCCCGAGGAGCCCGGCGAAGGCGGCCTGGAGGGGAAGCGACCAGAGCCAGACGCTCCAGTCCTCGCCGGGGTGGTCGATCGACGCCAGGGGAAGGATGAGCAGGCAGGCGGCGAGGTTGGCGGCCGCCGCGACGAGGTGGGCCCTGCGCCGGACCAGCAGGTGCCGGTTGGCCTGGAGGAGGGCGGCGAGCGCCATGAGGACGAACGCCGCCGAGCCGTGCGGCAGGGGGCGTCGAGACTCGTAGGCGAGACCGAGGCAGGCGGCGAAGAGGAGCGCCTGCCAGGGACGCAGGCGCAGCAGCGGGGTGGTGAGCAGGAGTCCGGGCAGGAAGACGAGGAGATGCCAGGGGGCCAGCAGGTCGCCGAGCAGGTCGCCGGCGAGCAGCCAGGGGTAGGAGGCGGCGAGGGCGACCAGCCAGCCGAGGGAAGGGGTCATCGCAGCTCCTCGTAGGGCTGGGGTTGGGTCGGGATGAGGACGCCGACCTCGCGGAGGGAGAGGAGGTCGGCCGCGGGGGTGAAGACCCCGTTGCGATAGGCGCCTCCCGGCGTGTCCTCGAGGCCGGGGGAGAGCGTGCCCAGCTTGAGCCCGGCGGGGTAAAGGCCGCCGAGCCCGGTCGTCACCACCCTGGCGGGCTGGCCGGCGGGCACGCTGTAGGTGTAGGGCAGGTAGGTGACGCGGCCGCGCGGCGCGGTGAAGGGCTGGGCGGCCTGCCCCTCGACGAAGACCATGCTGCGCCTGCCGTCGGGCGCGTCGTCGCCCTCGATGAACGCGGAGCAGCGGAAGCCGGGGCTGGTGACCAGCTCGACCTCGCTGGTGTTGACGTGGACGGCGCTGACGCGGCCGACGACCCGGTTGCCGAAGACCACGGGGCAACCCTTGCGGACGCCGTCGATGCGCCCCCGGCGGATGGTGAGGCTGGACCACCAGGCGCCGCTTTCGCGCGCGGCGACGCGGGCCACCAGGGTGCGGAACTCGGGGAAGGCCGGCGCGGCCAGCATGGAGCGGAGGCGGCGGTTCTCGGCGGCGGCGGACTCGAGCTCGGCGATGCGAAGCTCAAGGCCGGCGTTGGCCCGGGCCAGGTCGCGTCCGGCGGCGGCCAGCTCGGCGGCGCCGGAGGCCTTCATCTCCGCGGTCAGGACGAGGTCGCGGGTGCGGGAGAGCAGGTTGAGCGAGGGGGCCTGCAGCTCGGCGAAGGTCTCCCGGGTGAAGAGGCGCCCGGCGGCGGGAAGGAAGACCCAGGCGACGAGAATCAGGGCCAGGGCCGTGATCGACCCCCTCAGTTGGCTGCCAGGGGCGGACATGCCGGTTCAGCTCAGTCCCCGCCCCAGCGGGAGGAGTTGGCGAGGATCTTGCCGGTGCCATTGGCGACGGCGCAGAGGGGTTCCTCCCCGACGAAGACCGGGAGGCCGGTGGCCTCGGAGATGAGCCGGTCGATGCCGCGGATGAGGGAGCCGCCGCCGGCGAGGGCGATGCCGCGGTCGACGAGGTCGGCGGCGAGCTGGGGCGGGCAGCGCTCGAGGGAGGCCTTCACCGTGTCGATGATGGCGTTGAGGTTGTCCATGATGGACTCGCGGACCTCCTGGGAGGTGAGGGTGAGCTGGCGGGGAAGGCCGGTGACGGAGTCGCGGCCCTTGACCTCCATGGTGAGCTCCTGCTCGAGCGGGTAGGCGGAGCCGATCTTGATCTTGATGTCCTCGGCGGTGCGCTCGCCGATGATGAGGTTGTAGGAGCGCTTGATGTAGTTGGTGATGGCGCTGTCGAACTCGTCGCCGCCGACGCGGATGGAGCGGGCGTGGACGATGCCGCCGAGGGAGAGGATGGCGACCTCGGTGGTGCCGCCGCCGATGTCGACGATCATGGAGGCGGCGGGTTCCTCGACGGGCAGGCCGACGCCGATGGCGGAGGCGACGGGCTCGGGGATGGTGATGACGTCGTCGGCCCCGGCGCGGTAGGCGGAGTCCATCACGGCGCGCTTCTCGACGGCGGTGATGCCGTAGGGCACGGCGATGACGACGACGAGGTTGGTGAAGAGGGACTTCTTGGCGACCTTGCCGATGAAGTAGCGGAGCATGTGCTCGCTGATCTCGAAGTCGGCGATGACGCCGTCCTTCATCGGGCGGAGGGCGAGGATGTCGCCGGGCGTGCGGCCGAGCATCATCTTGGCGTCGTTGCCGACGGCGATGGGCTTGCGGGTCGAGGTGCGGATGGCGACCACGGAGGGCTCGCGCAGGACGACGCCGCGGTCCTTGTGGAAGACCAGGGTGTTGGCCGTGCCAAGGTCGATGCCGATGGCGTGGGTGAACAGTCCGGGCAGTCGCTTGAGCATGGTGAAACCTAGGTTCGTATACACTTGGGAACCAAGGGGGTTGCAAGGTTATTCACGGCGGGGACGCCCCGGGGGGACGGGCCTCAGCCGCTGACAAACCCGACGGCGACAACGTGACGACAGCCCGGCAGCTCGCGAACCTTGGCGAGGAGGGCCTTGGCGTGAAAGGCGGCCTCGACCCGGACGACGGGGCTCTCGCAGTGGATGAGCAGCTTGCCGTCGGGCAGGATGCGGAGGGGGGCGCTCCGGCGGGCGATGGCGGGGGGGAGGAGGCGGGCCCAGGCCGCGCTGATGGCGTGCTCGGGGATGGGGCGGTCGACGCCGAGGCGCCGGACGGCGGCGTCGATCGCCGCGTCGAGGGTCCCGAGCTCGCGCTCGGTCGAGCGGCCGCGCTCCTCGGGGTGGCCGCGGAGGTTGGCGAGGAGGTTGCGCGCCTCGCGGCGGAGGCGTCCGCCCCTGGGCTTGCCCAGCAGGGCGTCGCGCACGAGGGTCGGGACCCGGGATAGGAGGCGGACGGAGGGGAAGGGGTCGCCCGGCCTGGGTTCGCCGACGAGGATGGCGCGGGCGCCGGAGGCGAGGGCGCCCTCGGCATCCTCCCGCCGGCTGTCGCCGACATGAATCATCTCGGCGGGTTGGACCCCGAGGGCGGCGGCCATGCGCGCGAAGGCGGCGGGCGAGGGCTTCGACTCCCCGAGGCAGGTGGCGTCGACGAACGGCGTAATTCCCTTGGTCTCCATCACCGGACCGAGGCGGTCGTCGGCATTGGACAGGATGCCGATCCGGAGTCCGAGGAACCTGAGCTGGGCGAGGGCGGCGAGGGCGCCCGAGGCCAGGCGCCAGGCGGAGGGTTCGGCGAACGCCTGCCAGCACGCCTCCTGAACCTGGCCGATCGCGCTCCGGGGAAGGGTGTCGCCGAAGGTGCGGTCCACGACCTCGTCCCATCGTTCCCGATGGCTGCCCGGCGCGGCGAGCGCGGCGAGCGCCATGGGGAATCGGTGGTCGAGCTCCTGGGGTGCGACGTGGTGGCCGAGTCCTCGGGCGACCCGGGAATAGGTCTTGCCCACGCTGGGGTGGGGGTGGAGCAGGGTGCCCGCCAGGTCAAGGGAAACGGCGGCCGGTCGGCAGGCGGCGGACATGGCGGGACTTTCCGCGATGCCCCCACCAGGGTCAACACCTTGGGCGCCGGCCGCAGGTCCTGCTTGTAAGACCGACCCGGCCTGTGCATCCTGTTTGCCTACCCCCATGATGAGCCGCCCCTTGCTCCTGATCCTGTTGGCATCGCTGCTGGCCGGATGTGGAAGCCGTCCCTCCTCCGCCACTCCCCTGGCGGGCGTGCGCACCCTCACCTTGGCCTCCGTTTCCGCAGTCAGCGCCGCGGAACTCTCCCCGGGGCTGGGTAGCGACCTTGAGTCCGCCTTGCGCCGGTCGCTCTCGGTCAGGGGATACCAGCTGCAGGATGCGGAGGGTGGCGACGCGTTGGTGCGCGCGTCGTGGTATCAGGAAAGCCGCCTGCAGGCCTCGGGCCGCCAGGAGGTCAGTCTTGGGATCTCAATTTCCATTTTTGACCGGTCCGGCGCGCGCGTGTTCTCGGTGCGCTCGAGCCGCACGACGCCGGCCGGGCAATGGAACGGCGACCGCGTCGCCGCCGAGGTGGCCAACCTGCTGCGGGGTCTTCCCGAGTCGGGGGCCCGCTGATTCAGCGGCGTTCGGCGAGGCGCCCCCGGATATCGGCCAGCAGGCGGGCAAGCTCGGGCATCGGCGCGCCGGCCGAGACGCCGCGCTCGAGGGGGAGTGTCCAGATGGGGTCGACCTCGACCTCGCGCCCGGCGAGGTAGTCGAGGAGGCTCGAGGGGCGGTAGGCGCCCATCCCCGCCGTCACGTCGAACTGTCGCCGGATGTGCTCGTCGCCGAAGGGAACGCCGCGCGCCGCGGCGGCGGCCTGGACCTCGAGCATGAGCCGCCGGGCGCGCTCGCGCAGGCCGGGGTCGGCCAGGATGTGGTCGGTGGTCAGGCCCCCCGCGGCGATGGCCAGCCCGTTGAAGGGTATGTTCCAGCAGAGCTTGCGCCAGAGGACGGACTCCAGGGAGTCGTCCTCCCTGGCGTCGACGCCGGCGTGGCGGAGCAGGCTGGCGCAGGCGCGGACGCGGGCCTGGGTCGGCCCCTCGGCGGCGGCGAGCCGGATGTGGCCGGGCAGGGAGTTCTCGATCACGCCCGGAGCGGTGCGGTTGATGCAGACGAAGCAAAGCCCGGCCACGACCGGCTCGGGGCCGCGGAGCGCGGCGAGGGCCTCGGCGTTGCCCATGCCGTTCTGGAGGGTGAGGAGCGTGGCTCCGGGCTTGGCGAGGGGCTCGACGAGCTCGGCGAGCCGGTGGTTGGCGGTGGCCTTGAGGGCGACCGCGACCAGGTCGAAGCGCCCGAGGCGGCTCGGGTCGGTCTCGACCGCGGCGAGGCGAACCCGGCGCTCGGCGCGCCCGTCGCGCAGCAGGAGACCGTCGCGCCGCAGCGTCTCGGCGTCGGCGCGGGCGAGGCACGCCACCTCGTTGCCGGCCAGGGCCAGCAAGCCCGCGTACCAGCCGCCGACCGCGCCGGCGCCGACCATCGCGATGCGCAGGCTCACGGCGAGCGGCGCACCGAGGAATGGAGCGCCTGGGGGAGCTTGCCGGGATGGTCCGGCGTGTGGTGGAGGCCGCGGCTCTCGCGGCGCTGCTGGGCGCAGGTGACGATGAGCTCGGCGACGAGGACCAGGTTGCGGAGCTCGAGGAGGCGGGGCTCGACGCGGAAGTTCCAGTAGTGCTCGCGGACCTCCTCGGCGAGGGTCCGGATGCGGCTCGCGGCGCGGGCGAGGCGCTTGTCGGTGCGGATGATGCCGACGTAGTCCCACATCGCCCGCCGGAGCTCGTCCCAGTTGTGGGAGAGGACGACGCGCTCGTCGGGGTCGGCGGCGCTGCCGTCGACCCAGCCGGGCAGGCCGGCGGCGGGGCCTTCGGAGCGCGCGAGCTCGGCGGCCGCCCGCGCCCCGTCGTGGGCGACGACGACGGCCTCGAGGAGCGAGTTCGAGGCGAGCCGGTTGGCGCCGTGCAGGCCGGTGCAGGCGCACTCCCCGACGGCGTGCAGGCCGCGGATGGCGGTGCGCCCCGCGAGGTCGGTGGCGATGCCGCCGCAGAGGTAGTGCGCGGCGGGGACCACGGGGATGGGCTGGCGGGCGGGGTCGATCCCGGCGCGGAGACAGGAGGCGTGGATGGTGGGGAAGCGCTCGGCGAAGCGGCCGCCGGCGACCTGGGTGGCGTCGAGCAGGACGTGGGGCGAGCCGGCCCGCTTCATCACGGTGTCGATGGCCCGGGCGACGACGTCGCGCGGGGCGAGGTCGCCCTGCGGGTGGAAGTCGGCCATGAAGGCGCGGCCCTGGAGGTCGCGCAGGGTGGCGCCCTCCCCGCGCACGGCCTCGGACACCAGGGCGCGGGTGCCGTCGGCGGCGAAGAGCGCGGTCGGGTGGAACTGGACGAACTCCATGTCGCGGATCTCCGCCCCGGCGCGGTGGGCCATGGCGATGCCGTCTCCCGTGGCGATCTCGGGGTTGGTGGTGTAGAGGTAGACCTGGCCGACGCCGCCCGTGGCGAGGACGACGACGGGGGCGGCGCAGGTGAGGACCTTGCCCGCGCGGGTGTCGAGCACGTAGAGCCCGCGGACCTGGTCGCCGCTCCGCCCGGGGTCGGCGCGGCCGAGCTTGCCGTCGGTGATGAGGTCGACGGCCAGGTGGTGCTCGAGGAGGGTGACGCCGGGCATGCGGGCGACGGCGAGGAGCAGGGCGGACTCGATGGCGCGGCCGGTCATGTCGCGCGCGTGGAGGATGCGCCGGCGGGTGTGGCCGCCCTCGCGCCCGAGGTCGTGCCGGCCGTCGCGCCCGCGCTCGAAGTCGACGCCCCAGTCGATGAGCTCGCGCACGCGGGCGGGCCCCGCCGCCACGATCGCCTCGACCACCGAGCGGTCGCAGAGGCCGTCGCCGGCGGCGAGGGTGTCGGCGACGTGGCTGGCCAGGCTGTCGTCCTCGGCGGTCACGCAGGCGATGCCGCCCTGGGCCCAGTTCGTGTTGGAGTCGGACTTGGTCTTCTTGGTCACGATCCCGACGCGCAGGCCGGCCTCGGCCAGCTTGAGCGCGAAGCTCAGGCCGCCGATGCCGCTGCCGACCACGACGGCGTCGAAGGTTGCGTTCATGGGAAGCGAGCCATTACGCGCCGCGGGCGGGGGAACGGAAGGGCGAATTGATCACGCCTCCAGGGTGAAGGTCGCGGGGCCGTCGTTGGCGAGGTCGACCCGCATCTCCGCCCCGAAGACGCCGGTCCGGACGGGCCGGCCGAGCCTTGCCGCCAGCTCGGCGACGAAGCTGTCGAAAATCGGGCGGGCCGACTCGGAGGCCATTGCCCGGTGAAACGACGGACGGTTCCCCTTGGCGAAGTCGGCCAGCAGGGTGAACTGGCTGACGGCCAGCGCCTCGCCGCCGTCGAGCAGCGATCGGCCCATGCGCCCGTCGGCGTCCTCGAGCACGCGGAGCTTGGCCACGAGCTCGGCCAGCCTGGCGGCCGACCCCGGGGTGTCGTCCTTGCCAACCCCGACGAGGAGGAGGAGGCCGGGGCCGATTCGGGAAACCTCGGTTCCGGCGATGGCGACCGCGGCGTGCAGCACCCGTTGGACAACGCAGACCATGGGGTATTATCACTCCGCAAACCGCTGGTTACAAGGCTCTTCCGCGGTATCCTTGACGCCGCGGGTCGACCGGGCAATGGTGATGGTTTGTCCGGTGGAAATCGTCCTCATCCTCGCCTCGATCCTTGTCACGGCCGTCTTCGCCATGGCGGAGATCGCCTTGGTCACCTCGAACGAGCAGCGTCTCGCCCAGCGGGCCGCGCAGGGCAGCCGGGGCGCCCGGGACGCCATCGAGCTCCTGAGCCAGCCCACGCGCTTCCTGTCGACGATCGAGATGGGGATCACCTTCGCGGGGGTCATCGGCGCGATTTACGCGGGAGCCCCCTTGGCGCTCCGTCTGGAGCCCCACCTGGCGGGCGTTGGCGCGGCTTGGGTCGCCGAGAACGCGCGCGCGGTGGCCGAGGGCCTGGTGGCCTTCGCCGTGGGAGCGGCGACCATCGTCTTCGCCTCGCTGGTGCCCAAGCGGCTGGCGTTGCAGCATCCCGAGCCCATCGCGGTGTTCCTGGCTCCCCCCCTGCGGTGGGTGGCTCGCGTCGCCGCGCCCCTCATCCGGGCGATGAGCTGGGTGGCCGACATGTTCCTGCGGCCCTTCGGGGCCACGAGCGCCGCGCGGGGCGGCGTGAGCGAGGACGAGATTCGGCTCCTCATCGACAAGGGGATCGCCTCCGGCGTCTTCCACGAGGGGGAGCGCCGCATGGTGGCCGGGGCGATGGCCCTGGACTCCACCACGGCGGAGCAGCTGATGACCCCGGCGAACCGGGTGGTGTGGCTCAACCTGGACGACACCGACGAGGTCAACTGGCGCAAGGTCGTGGCCTCGGGCCACACCTGGTTCCCCGTTTTCCGCGGCTCGCCCGACCGCGCCCTCGGCGTGGTCTCGGTCAAGCGCCTGTGGTCCAACCTCGCGCTGGCCGGCACGGCGGTGGTGCGCGACCTGGTCACGCCGGCCCCGTCCGTGACACCCTCGCTGCCGGCGACCCAGCTCCTCGAGCGTTTCCGCAAGGAGAAGATCCACCTGGCGCTGGTGGAGGACGAGTTCGGGCGCGTGCGCGGCGTGGTCTCGCTCAACGACGTGCTCGAGCGCATCGTGGGCGAGCTGCCGGGCGAGCTCGCCTCGGTGCGCAGCCAGCGGGTGCGCCGCCGCGACGACGGCACGGTCGTGGTGGATGCGCTGCTGCCGGTGCCCCAGTTCCGCGAGGCGCTTGCGCTTGCGCAGCCCCTCCCGGGCGAGGGCACGGGCCGGTTCACCACGGTGGCGGGGTTCCTGCAGCGGGCGCTGGGGCGCCTGCCGGAGGAGGGGGACCGCGTCGAGGTCCCGGGACACGTGATCGAGGTGCTGGACATGGACGGCCACCGGGTGGACAAGGTCCTCGTCATCCGCGCCCGCTGAGGCGGATTAGCCGCTTGTCCCCGGCTCCGGCGCCTTCATCCTCCCCGCGACCATGCCGCTCTCCGTCCGCATCATCCCCTGCCTCGACGTCCACGCCGGCCGGGTGGTCAAGGGCGTGCGGTTCGAGGAGCTCCGCGACGCGGGCGACCCGGTCGCGGTGGCCGCGGCCTACGAGGCGCAGGGGGCGGACGAGCTGGTCTTCCTCGACATCACCGCCTCGAGCGAGGGGCGCCGGACCATGATCGAGGTCGTGGAGAGGACCGCCGACCAGGTGTTCATGCCGCTGACGGTCGGGGGCGGGCTGCGCTCGGTCGACGACATCCGCGCCATGCTCAACGCCGGGGCCGACAAGGTCTCGCTCAACACCTCGGCGGTCCGCGACCCGGGCCTCGTCCGCGAGGCGTCGCGCCGCCTGGGCAACCAGTGCATCGTGGTGGCGATCGACGCCAAGCGGACGGCTCCCGGGCGCTGGGAGGTCTTCACGCACGGCGGACGCAACCCCACGGGGATCGACGTCGTCGACTGGGCCCGGCGCATGCGCGAGCACGGCGCGGGGGAGATTCTCCTGACCAGCATGGATGCGGACGGGACGAAGGACGGCTACGACGTGCCGCTGACCCGCGCGGTCTGCGACGCGGTCGACATCCCGGTCATCGCCTCCGGGGGCGCGGGGCGCCTCGAGCACCTCGCCGAGGTCCTGCGCGACGGGCACGCGAGCGCCGTCCTCGCCGCCTCCATCTTCCACTTCGGCACCTTCACCGTGCGCCAGGCCAAGGAGCACCTCCGCTCGGCCGGGCTTCCCGTGAGGCTCTGAGGCGGCTCAGGCCAGGGAGTCGAGGATGGTGCGGAGCTTCATCTCGGTCTCGGCGGCCTCGGCGGCCGGGTCGGACCCGTCGACGATGCCCGCGCCGGCGTAGGCGCGCGCGCGGTTGCCGGAGAGCTCGGCGCAGCGCAGGGCCACGAGCAGCTCCCCCGAGCGGCCGTCGGCGCCGACCCAGCCGACCGCGCCGGTGTAGAGGCCGCGGTCGTGCGGCTCGAAGCCGGGGATGTAGGGCAGGGCGTTGGCGCGGGGCTTGCCCCCGACGGCGGGGGTGGGGTGCAGCTCGCCGGCCACCTCGAGGAATCGGCGCGGCGAGGGCAGGCGCGCGGTCACGGGCGTGCGGAGGTGCATGACCTTGCCTAGGCGGAGCAGCTCGGGTCGGTCGGCGACCTCGCCCTCGATCCCGACCAGCCGGAGGCGCCGGAGAATGGAGGCGGTCACGACGTTGTGCTCGCGGTTGTCCTTGTCGCTGGCCAGCAGGGCGGCGGCGAGGGCCGCGTCCTCCGAGGGGGTCGAGCCGCGGCGGGTGGTCCCGGCGACCGCCTCGGTGCGGAGGGCGTCGTCCGCGACGGCGAGCAGCGTCTCGGGCGTCGAGCCGACCAGCGAGCCCTGGGGGGTGTCGGCCAGGAAGGCGTGGCAGGCCGGGTTGGAGCTGCGCAGGCGGTGGAGGGTCGCGTGGGCGTCGAAGGGGCGGTGGCGACGCCAGTCGAAGGCGCGGGTGAGGACGACCTTCTCGAAGGCGCCCTCGCGGATGAGCTCCGTCGCGCGGCGGACGGCCGAGACAAACCACGAGCCCCCGACTTCCGAGAGCACGGGGTGGGCGTCGGGCTCGGCGGGGCCCGCCGGCCGGTAGGCGAAGCGGCGGAAGCGCTCGGCGCGCGCGGCGAGGCGAGCCTCGGCGCGCTCATCGGCGGTCTCGACGAGGACGACCGTGGTGCCGCGGTCCGTGCTGATGACCTGCCAGGCGGGCAGGAAGAGGCGCGACGGGAGGCCGCTCGACTCGCCTCCCGCGTGGAAGGGGAATCGGGCGCAGATCCTGGGCGCGGTCCCGGCGTGCCGCAGGGATGCCGAGAGGCCGCGCAGCCAGTCGTCGGCCTCGGCGAACCGTCCCGGGCCGACACCCTCCCAGGACGCGACCGCCTCGCCGGCGGCGAAGGCGACGCCGCGCGAGGGGGTCTCGAGGTAGGCGCTGGGACCGCAGGGGGAGAGGGTCTCGAGGACCGCCAGCGGGTCCAGATGGGGAACCTCGTAGGAGCGGGAGAGGAAGCCGCGTGCGCCCGCGGTCGGGCAATCCCGGTCGGGTCGCGCAGGTTGGTCAGGCCGCGGGGGCATGGGGCGAAGGTTGGGGATTTGCCCCGGTTGGCAAACCGACGGCCTAGCTGGCGGGCGTTGCGGGGGGATCCAGCGGAGGGAAGAGGATGTCCTTCTCCGCCAAGGTCCGGCCGACGCCGACGGAGGACCAATCGAGGCCTTGGTCGAGCCGCGTGGCGGGAGGCAGCCCGAGGTCGGCGAGGAGGCGGGCGGAGACGGTCGGCATGACGGGGGTCAGGCAGGTCGCCACGAGGCGCAGGCCCTCGCCGACATGGGCGAGGCAGCTGTCGAGGCGGGGACGGTCGGCGGGGTCGGCGGACTTGCCGAGCTTCCAGGGCGCGCGGGTGTCGACGTACGCGTTGAGGGCGCGGATGAAGACCCAGAGCTCCTCGAGCGACTCCTTGAGCTGGAGGTCGCCCGAGAGGGCGAGGTATTTGGCGGCGGTCGACGTCCAGAGGGCTCGCAGCTCGCGCTCGGGCGCCTCGTCGGCGGCGGGGGCGGGCAGCTTGCCGCCGGCGTAGCGGCCCGCCATGTTGAGCAGGCGGTTGAGCAGGTTGCCCAGGTCGTTGCCGAGGTCGGTGCGGTAGCGCTGCCGGAAGAGGTCGAGGGTGAACTCGCTGTCCTGCCCGAGCGTCATCTCGCGGATGAGGAAGTAGCGCAGGGGATCCGCCCCGTGGTCGCGGGCGAGGCTGAGAGCGTCGAGCGGCTTGGGCGCCGGCTCGCCGCCGGAGGGGGCCTGGGTCTTCGAGACCTTGGCCCCGCCCATGGTCCACCAGCCGTGGACGAGCAGGCGGCGCGGCGGCTCGAGCCCGAGGGCCTTGAGCATGCAGGGCCAGTAGACGGCGTGGGGCGGGACGAGGATGTCCTTGCCGATGACGTGCAGGTCGGCCGGCCAGAGGCCCTTGTCGGCGACGGCGGAGTAGTAATTGGTGAGCGCGTCGAACCAGACGTAGGTCACGTAATCCCGGTCGAAGGGGAGCTCGATGCCCCAGCTCAGGCGGGTCTTGGGGCGGGAGATGCAGAGGTCGTTGACCGGCTCGCGGAGGAACTCGAGCACCTGCTTCTGGCGGAAACGCGGGTAGACGAAGTCGGGGTGGGTCTCGAGGTGCTCGACCAGCCAGGCTTGGAACGCGGAGAGGCGGAAGAAGTAGTTCGCCTCGGTCAGCTGCACGACCTCGCCGAAGATCGAGGGCCACGTGCCGTCCGGCGCCCGGTCCTTCTCAAGCAGGAACTGCTCCTGGCGCACCGAGTAGAAGCCGGTGTACTCGGCGCGATAGACGAGGCCGGCGTCGAACAGCCGCTGGAGCGCCTGCTGGACGACGCGGACGTGGCGGGGCTCGGTGGTGCGGATGTAATCGTCGTTGGAGATGTCGAGCAACCCGAGCATGCCGCGGAAGAGGGTCGCGATCCCGTCGCAATGGGCCTGCGGCTCGATTCCGGCGCGGCGCGCCGTCTGCTCGACCTTCTGGCCGTGCTCGTCGAGCCCGGTGAGGAAGTGGACGTCGTCCCCGCGCATCCTGCGGTGGCGCGCGATGACGTCGGCCAGGACCTTCTCGTAGGCGTGCCCGAGGTGGGGCGCGCCATTGGCGTAGTCGATCGCGGTGGTGAGGTAAAAGCGGCCCATGGGGGAGGATTCCACCGTTGGCGAATCGGCGGCGGCGCGCAAGGCAGGGCTGAGAGGGCCTCAGGCCCTGACGATCTCGGGCTCGTAGGCGATCTCGAGGGCCAGCGACTGGCCGGCGCGCACGGCCAAGGGGACGTCGCGGCCGAGGGTTTGGTAATAGTGGATCTTGCCCCAGCAGGTGCGATGGGACGGGTCCGAGCTGACGGTCTCGAGCTCCCTCCAGGCGCAGCCGAAGTCGTCCCGGATGACCTCGCAGCGGTGGTAGTCGGCCCCGAGCGAGAAGCCGCCATGCGGGCTTAGCCGGGAATGGGGCGCGGCGATGGGGACGGCGAGCCGGACGGCGTCGATGGCGAAGGCGGAGCGGGGAAGGAGGGTGAAGCGGCCGACCATCCTGCCGCCGAGAAACTCCCACTCGACCCGGAGGGAGCCGAGGCCGGGCACGACCCGCTCGGCGGTGTCGATGAGCTCCGGCTGGTCGTAGCGGAAGAGGGTGGCGCCGCGCGTTCCCAGGGCCACCTGCACGTTGCGACCGTAATGGGAGGGGGTGATGCGGCGCTCGCCGATGTGGAACTCCGGGATGAAGCAGGGCTGGGAGGCGGCGACGGGCCAGTCCATCACCCCGGGCATGTGCGGGAAGGCGAGGGAGTCGCTGAGGCCGCGACCGCCGCCGGAGACGAGGGGAATCTGGACGAAGAGCCCGCTGCGGGCATCGCTGTAGACGCACAGCCCCTGCTCCTTGTCCTTGCCGCGGTCGAAGGGGAAGTACCGGCAGGGCACGGAGGGCGCGGAGGGAGGGGCGGAGGGCAGGACGCCCCCGATGGTGCGCGCGAGCCTCGACCACTGGCAGAGGTAGCGGGCGGCGTCGATGTTGGCCATCCGGGTGGTGTGGCCGGGGATGGTGTCGCGCTCGTCGTCGCGGATGACGAGGACGCCGTGCTCGAGGTCGACGTAGGAGCCGAAGAAGCAGGTGAAGAGCCGGCGGACGAGGTCGCGCGCCTGGGTCTCCTTGTCGGCCGGCACCCACTTGTCGCGCAGCGCCTGCAGGAGCACGGAGATGGGGTGCATCTGGCCGTAGGCGCCGATGCCGCGGCCGTAGGACCAGCCCATGCCGTCCTCGCGGGTGGCGTCGAGCAGGATGCGGACGTACTTCTCGCCGTGGGTCCGGAGGCGCGGCAGCTTGGCGTCGCGCACCGCGAGGTTGGCGTGCAGCTGCAGCGCCTGGCGGGCGAGGATGAGGGCGACGAGCCCGTAGAGGTCGTAGCACCCGCCGAGGGCGCCGGTGCCCTTGGCGGCGGGGGCGTCGTCGAGCAGGCCGCCGGTGCCGTTGGCGGCGATGCCGTCGACCATCCGGTCGACCAGGGCGCCGGTTTCGTCGCGTTCGGTCATGCCGAGCGAGAATCGGCAGACGGCCTTGGCGATGTCGAAGGCCTGGAAGTGGTTGTCGTGCGTGGAGCCGACGGCGAGCCGCTCCGCGATGTCGGCCCGGGTGGCGGCGTCGAGGCGGTCCCAGACGGCGTTGCGGTCCTTGGAGGCGCCGAAGGAGATGAGGCCCATGCAGGCGTAGGCCAGGCCGTTGTCGGAGCCCTCGCGGATGGCGACCTGGGCCTTGACGCAGCGGGCGGCCAGCTCGACGAGGTCGGTCTTGCCGAGGGTGGTCTCGTTGGTCGCGCGGTGGTACTCGCCGAGGGCGAGGGCGACGTGACCGGGCTCGTCGGCCCGCATGGACTCGCCCTCGACCGGGGCGATGCGCCCATCGGCGCCGACGGATCCGAGGTTCTGCTGCAGCAGCGACTTCGCGAGGTCGAGGCACTGATTGGCGAGGTTCAGCATCCGTGGAAAGGGGGACGGTTGGAGTCGCCGCGGAGGGATGTCAACCTCCGCCGTAAAAAGTCTGCGAAAGGCGCTCGCGGCGACCCCGAATGTCTTGTCGGCCGGGCAGTTCGCGCCTAGACCCCTGCGGTGGTTCCCGACCCGAGCCCGCCAACCCCGCCCAAGGGCCTAAGCCCCAAGCCCCCCCTCGACCGGCCGCGTCGGGGGTGGTGGCATCGTTTGGGCGGGGAGGGCTTGCTCGCCTCGCTTGTCATCCACGGCGGCCTGCTCCTTCTCTTCGCCGCCTGGGTGATCGTCACCATCACGGACGAGGCGAAGACCGACCCCGAGACGTTCGCCACCGGCTCCGGGGGAGGGTCGAAGGGCGAGCGGCCCAAGGCCTTCGAGCACAGGATGCAGCCGCGGAACGCCCAGAACCTAGCCCGCAGCTCGGCGCGCATCACGACCAAGTCAGCCACGGCCTCGGTCGCCTTGCCGGAACTGCCCATGACCGCGTCCCCTTCGCTGATGGCCGGACTCGCGGGGGGCGGCTCCTCGAAGGGCCTGGGCGGCGGCGCCGGCGGGGGCATCGGGGCCGGGTTGGGCGTCGGCGTCGGCAACTCGCGCAACTTCA
>Ga0315903_10004302_pt1 | contig 19117 bp, 13 predicted proteins | sample LakEriMetagenome_7_FD_203524 | JGI IMG/M metagenome (GOLD analysis project Ga0315903, IMG submission 203524) | Freshwater fungal communities from buoy surface, Lake Erie, Ohio, United States - Buoy 2 MA119 | ecosystem: Environmental > Aquatic > Freshwater > Lake | place: USA: Lake Erie, Ohio...
TGCATGCCCGGGAGGCCGCGGAGGACATCGGCGAGGGCCTGCTGCGGCATTTTGGCGGCGCATCCGGCGCAGGACGCCATGGCCGTGAGGCGGACGGGAGGGTTCTGCATGCGGTGGGTGATCAGTTCTGCGTGGATTCGCCTGGGAACGGGTTGGCTGGGGGCGTGGCGGGGTCCGATGCCGTGCTGGTGGGTGGGGACGCGTAGACCGGATTGTCCTGGGTACTGGAAGCGGTGGCCGATTCCGGGAGGATGCGGTCTGCGAGGCGGTCGATTCCCTTGCGGGCCATGAGGCTGTTGGGGTAGAGCCGTTCCGCGCGGAGGAACCACGAGAGCGAGACCCCGGTGCGGCCGGAGTCCTCGTGTTTGCGGGCTTCATTGATGGCGTGGATGAATTCCGCATTGCGGCCGGCCAGTTCCGCGCGGCGGCGGTTCAGTTCATTGTCGTCCGGGTAATCCTTCGCTGCTTCCTCGAGTCGTTCCCATGCGCCTGCGGAGTCGCCGGCCTTGACCATTTCATCGGCGAGGGCGGTGACGCGGTCGACTGGTGCGACCTTTTCGAGGGCGGCCTTGAGTTTCTGTTCGTATTCCGGTTTGCCGAGGACGGCTCCGGAGTACTTGACGTGTTCCCGTGCGATTTCGCGGTAATTCTTCTGAGCGAGGAGGGTATCGAGGTCGTTGAGGACGCGGCTGTTCATGTCGCCGTAGGTGGCGACCTGGGTAGCGAAGGCCTTGAGGTCCGGGTTGGTGGGCCAGATGAGGGCGGCCTTCTGGATTTCCTCGGCGACTGCCTTGTCATCCTTCTTGATGGCGGCGCTGCGGGCATTCTGGATGTGGAGCGAACTGGCGGCGCGGGCGGTTTCGATGGCGGCGCGTGGTTTGGAGTAATCGAAGTCGCGGCTGTTTTTGCGGAGGCGTTCCACGATTTCCTCGGCGAGCGAATAATCCTTCACTTCGATGGCCGAGATGAGCTGATTGGAATCGCGCACGAAGGCGAGGGCCTTTTCCTTCTGGGATCTGGGGAGGGTGCGCATGCGCGGCAGGTATTCGCCGATCACGAAGGCCTCGCTGAGGCGTTTGGAAGCGCTTTCGAGTTCTCCTTTATCGGCGAGGTATTCGAAGGCGACGACGCCTTCATCGACATCGCGGATGAATTCGGAGGCGAGGGCGTCGAGGGCGCTCACGGTGGGGGTGGTGCCGGTGGTGCGGGTGAACATTTTTTCGACATCCGAGCCTTCCTTGAGTTTGAGTTCGCTGTCACCGTCCTCGTAGAGGTTGCGGTAGAGGCGGCAGGCGAGGATGGTGTGTTCGAAGCGGCGCTGGAGGAAGAACTGGACGATGAGGGCCTGGAATTCGACCTTTGACTTCAGTTCGCCGGCGGTCATTTTGGCGGCATTGGCGACGCGGGTGGCGTCGATTTCGACCATTTTGCGGATGTAGGTACCGACGCGGGTGTATTCGCTGGCGACGGCTTCGGTGGTGCGGGGCTGGGCCTGATTCTGTCCCTGTCCCTGGGTTTGGTTCTGATTGCCGCCGGATCCCTGGGCGGGTTGGTTCATGCGGGCCCGGGTTTCGGCGGCACCGGCGGCGACCTCCATGTTCCAGCCCTGGTTGTGGCGTTCCTTTTCCAGTTCCTTGTTCATTTTGGCGAGGAGCGCCTGATTCTTGCGCTGGAGGACGACGCCGTAGACTGCCTGGGCGAGGGAGTCGCACAATCTGGCATCGATGGGGAAGTCGGCTGCCTTGACGAGGAGTCGCATGGTTTCCGGGACGGAGGGACCGCCGGGTCGGCTGGGGGACATGGCCTTGGTGGCGTCGAGGAGGAGTTGTCGGTATTCCTGGTCGCGGGCGGTGCTTTCTTCCGGGGCGGCGAGGTATTTCTCGAAGCGGGCGCGGAAGAGACGGTTATTGGAGACGTTCCACATTTTGCCGTCCCACTGGGCCATTTCCGAGCCAGGATCGACGAAGGGGACGTCGTTGCCGAGGAACGATTTGGGGGCGGCGGGCTGGGCGGCCGGGGCGGTATTGGTGGGGGCTGGGGAACCAGGGGCGGCGCTGTCACCGCCATCGAAGACCTGGGCGTGGGAGGTGGAGGCGGCGAGGAAGCAGGTGAGGGAGAGCAGGCGGAGCTTCATGGGGCTTGGTGGGGTTTGCGGGGGCCTTAGGATTTACGGATGTCCTCGACGCGGAGGAGACCATCCTTGTCGACGAGGACGAGGAGCTGGAATTCCTGGCCGGTCTGGATATTGATGCTGCTGAACTGTGGAGGGACGAGGACGGCGAGGTCGAGGGGTTCCGACATGCCTTCCTCTGTGACGGCGAGGGAGAAGAGCCGGGCGCTGTCCGGGGCGTAGCGGAGTTGTTTGGTGATGGTGCCTGTGACGACGTATTTATTCCCGCGGAGGCCGATGTAATTCTGCTGGTACTGGGCCGCGGAGAATTTGTTGCCGGTGAAGCCTTCTTCCTTGGATTGGGAGAAGAACCAGAAGCCACCGCCGGCGGCGGCGAGGAAGGCGAGGGCACCGATGAGGTGGGATGGCTGGAGACCGGAGCGGCGGCGGGGCATGGGGATTGGGGAAGACTAGCTGGCGTGAGAGTAAGATTCCGTGAAGGCGATGTCCACCCGGATTCCCCGGGGTGGGTCAGCGGAGTGGACCGGTGTGGAGTTGCCCTGGATTTTCCCTGCGGAAGGGCTGGTCGACATTCTGGAATCGGTCCATGGCGGGGTCGGTGAACGTGTGGCCGGCGACTGCGTGGATGGCGGTGGCGACTGACGAGAACTGGTTGCTGCGGCAGACCACGGTGCCGGCCGATTTGCGGTATTTCTGGGAACCTGAGCGGATGGCATTGCGGAAGCCGGCGAACGAGCAGTTTTCGATGAGGTTGGTGCCGTCGGTGACGTTGGCCTGGATGGCCTTGTCGCCCGGGTAGCCATTCTGCCGGGTTTTCTTGCGTGGGGCTGGCTGGAACGAGCAATGACGGATCGTCCAGTCGCGGGCTCCTTTATTGGTATTGAGGGCGTCTTCGCAGTTGGCGAAGTGGACATTTTCGAACGTTACGCCTGGGGCGGCGATGCCGACGCCGTCGGGCCAGTTGATGAAGCTGCCATTGCGGATGGTAATGCCGGGCCAGCGGATCGTGATTTTCGCGCCGCCTTCGCGGTCGCAGCAATCGCCGGAGTCGCGGCCGTCGATGGTGAGGCCCTTGAGGTCCCAGACATTGCCTGAGAGGGAACCGGCGGGTGGCTTGTCGCCTTTGCGGAGCGTGATGGATTTGCGGAAGACGTATCCGGTGGTGGTGGCGGCTTCATCTTTGAGCGTGCGGCGGTCCGGTTTCCGGCGCGGGGCGGCGTCTGCGGTGGTGGGGGTGAGGCAGGCCGCGGCGGTGAGGAAGGCGAGGGTGGAGCATCGCATGGCGTGGGGACCTTGGTGCCGGGGCCGGGGTCCGTCGAGCGCGCAGTGTGGTGGTCAGGATTTCCGGGGATTGGGGAGGAAGTAGAAGCGGCCGTCTTCCGCGCCGCCGAGGAAGTCGGGGATTTCATTGCCATCGAAGTCGGTGGTGGCGGGGCTCACGTCGTGGCCTTCGATGCTGCGTGGGGCGAGGGATCCGGCATTTTCGAAGGTCCATGTGGATTCCGTGGACGACGTCTGGCGGAGGAAATCGGCGTTGGCTGAGTTGAGGAGGAAGTCGAATTGGCCATCGCCGTCCCAGTCAGTGACGCAGAGTTTGCGGCGGCCCGAGGCCCCGGCGGATTTCGGATTGAGGCGGAGGGGGGAACCGTCCTTGTTGAGGAAAGCGCGGCGTGGGTGGGCGAGGGAGAGTTCGCCGGTGGGCGAGCGTTTCCGTTCGAAGAAGGCGAGGTAGCCCTCGTGATCGAGCATGGCGAGGTCCGGGAGGCCATCGTGGTTGAAGTCGTGCACGACTGGGGTGGTGCGCCACTGGGTGAGGAGGGCGGAGCCTTTGGGTTTGCGCCAGCCCCATGCGAGCTGGGGTTGGGGGGATGACCATGCGACCTCGATGGGCTGGTGGGCGGCGAGGGCGGGGGACTGACGGCTGCCGGCATTGCGGAGCCAGACGACATCGCCGAGGATGCTATTGAGGACGATGTCCGGGAGTCCGTCGAGGTTCCAGTCCGCGACACTGAAGGTGGTGTAGCCCCATTTGGCTTCGGCGGGTCCCTGAATGCTGCCGTTGGGTCCGGCCATGATGCGGAAGGTATTTCCGTCGGCGGCGAGTCTGCGCGGGGCGGCCCATGTGGGCTGGGCGATGCGCGGGCCGCTGAGGTTTTCGAAGAACTCGATGTATCCCGCGGTATTGCCCGAAAGGATATCGAGATCGCCATCGCCGTCCCAGTCCGTGCACGCTGGCGTGGCGAGGGCACCGCATTTGAGCGTATCCGCTTCCTGCTGGAAGTAGACCGGCGGGAGGAAGACCGGGGCATGTCCCTGAGTGACGCGGCCGAGATTTTCGATGAAGGCGACGCGACCGTCTTCGTCGCCGGTGATGAGGTCGTGATCGCCATCGCGGTCCCAGTCGAAGGCGACGGGTACGATCATCTGAAGGTCCATGCGGATTTCGCGGCCGTCCGGGTCCTTGAGCCTGGTCGCTGGGGCGTAGCGTGGTTCCGATGAGGTTCCGGTATTTTCGAAGTAGGAAAAGCCGTCGAGGAATTCGCCGCAGATGAGGTCGAGGTCGTCATCGTCGTCGCAGTTGATGAAATTCGGGGACGGGCAGCCGAAGGTTTCGAGGGGATGGTCGCCGATGCGGATCTGGAAGGGATCGGCGTAGGCGGGTGCGGTGGCGGAACCTGTGTTGCGGAAGACGAAGAGGAAACCGTGGAGCGGGCCATGGGTCCATTGACCGTCGGCATTGTAGGCATTGTCCCATCCGTAATCCGACCAGTCTTCGACGGCGGCGATGAGGTCGGGCCGCTGATCGCCATCGAAGTCGGCGTAGCTCCATTGGTGATGGCGGATGCGGAAGATCGAGCTGCGGGCACCTGAGGATTTGTAGAAGCCGGGATTGGCCGGAACTTTCGTTTTTGTGGCGAGCCCTTTGGTGGTGAACTCGGGGTATTCCGCGCCTGGGGTGAGGACGCGGAGCTGGCCCTGCGGGTAGCTGGGGGTGACGTAGTGGACCGTGCTGCTGAGGCGGCGGGCTGCCTTGAAGGTGGGGAGTTTCGGGTGGCGGGATGGCCGGCCAGCGTTTTCGAAGAACCAGACCCCATTGGAGGGCTTGTCCGGGCACGAGACGATGAGATCGAAATCGCCATCCTGATCGGCGTCGCAGGGGACTGGCCATGCCCAGAGGCCGACGCCGAGATCGACCGTGAGGTCCTTGTGGTGGTAGGCGATCGGTTCGAGGGCAGGCGCGGTGGATGCGAGGGCGAGGCAGGCCGCGAGGGCAAGGCGGGGAAGCGTCATGGTTTCTGCGGGGGAGGAGGCGTCCAGCCTTGATGCACGGCAGGCAGGAACGTGAGGAGGGAAGCGGCCGCCGTGGCGGCGTCGGCGGCGTGCTCGGGAAAATCGGCAAGGTTGATGGTTTCGAGGGGATCCGAGGAATGGTCGTAGAGTTCGCGGTGGGTGGTGCGGCCGGTGGTCCAGTCGCGCCATTCCGTGTAGCGGAACTGCTGCGTGCGCAGCGAGTATCCCATGGAAGTGGGCGACCGGGAAGGGGAGAGGTTGTAATAGGAGGGTCTGGGGTGCTGCGTGAGGGCGGCGGAGCGGACCTGAGTGGCGGGATTCCGGAGCACGGGCACGAGACTGCGTCCGGCGAGGCCATCCGGCGTGGGCAGACCGGAGAGTTCCGTCAGGGTTGGAAAGAGGTCAGTCAGTTCGGCGAGCGCATGGCTTCCGGCGGCAGGGATGCCTGGTGCCGCGATGAGGAGGGGGACGCGGGCATCGAGTTCAAAGTTCGACGTTTTGCCCCAGAGGGAGTGTTCGCCGAGGTGGAAGCCGTGATCCGACCAGAGCGCGATGATGGTTTGGCTGGCGAGCCCCGAGGAATCGAGTGCGTCGAGGATGCGCCCGAGCTGGGCATCGAGGAAGCTGATGGCGGCGAGGTAGCCATGGCGGAGTTCGCGGGCGGCATCGGGCGAGAGGGATCGGCGCTGCTGCCAGCCGAGGATTTCCTGGGAACCGTGGCGGGCGATGGCGGGGGCGTGCTGCGGCCATGCGGGGGCCGGGATTTCCGGGAGCCGGTCACGTCTGTAAAGGTCCCAGTAGCGTTTCGGGGCATTGAAGGGAGCGTGAGGTTTCCAGAAGCCGACTGCGAGGAAGGTCGGTTCCGTTCTGCCGGCGGCGTCGTGGATCGCTCTGACGGCGGCCGCCGCAATGCGTCCGTCGATGAGGGTGTCGTCCGGGATGTCGCGGCATTCGCATTTCGGGTCCGACGCGAGGTTTGGCGGCAGCGGGTCCGGCAGCTGTGGGGTGTCGGTGGAATGCTGGCCCCAGTGGAATTCGGCTGGGACCGACCATGAAGCTGGGTCGCCCATGGTATCGTGATGGAAGTTGTGGAAGATTTTGCCGAGGTTGCGGGTGAACCAGCCATGGTTCCGGAAGTGCTGCGGGATGGTGAGGGCGTTGGGATGGGACGAACGGAAGTGCGTGGGGAGGTCCCAGATGCCGAGTTCGTCCGGACGTTTTCCGGTGAGCAGGGAAGCCCGCGAGGGATTGCAGAGCGCCTGCTGGCAGTAGGCCCGGTGGAAGACGACCGAGCGTTGCGCGAGCCGGTCGAAGTTCGGGGTGCGGGCCGCCGGATGACCGTAGCAGGCAAGGTCGCAGCGGAGGTCATCCGCCGCGAGGAAGAGGACCAGCCGGGGTTTTTCCGCAGCGGGTGACGCGCTGATGGTCAGCCAGAGCAGAGCGATGAGGCGGGCGGTCATGCGGGTTCGAGCGATCCTCAGAAGTGGACGGAAATGCCGAGGGCCTGCGCGAAGGCCGCGCGGGTGAAGAGGCAGAGATTGGCGGCAGCAGGGGACGAGGCATCGGTCAATGGTTCCTCCATGGCCCGCTGCGCTGGCCGGCAGGCGAGGTTGGCAGACGGAAGCAGGTCGCCGCTGGCGACCATGGCGATGGGAACGGGGCGCGGCATGGCAGGGGCGGATGGGCTCAGTGAAATCGGTTCAGGCGGAACGGATGGGAAAGCCGAGCCCTTCCATGCGGCTGCGGAGTTCCGCCGCTTCCTCCTTGGTGAAGGCATGGAAGGGTTCCGCCATGCGGTCGGGACAGAGCCCCATGAGAGCGAGGGCTGCCTTGATGCCGCGGACGAGCGAGGACGGACGGTTGCCGATCGCATAAAGGGCCGAGGAAATCGCAAGGATACGTCCGTGGTGCCTCCGCAGTGCTGCGAGGTCGCCCGCGCGGGCCGCCTCGTACAGGGCCGTGTAGGTGGCCGGTTCGAGATTGGCTCCGGCGTTGATGCCGCCGCTCGCTCCGAGCAGCACGGCTTCGCCCGTGATCTGTTCCTGTCCGACCATGACCGGCCAGCCCGGCCGCGCCAGCTGCAGCAGGGCATGCACCTGGAGCATGTCGCCCGAACTGTCCTTCATCCCGATGATGCGGGGATGATCCATGATGCGGCGCACGGTTTCCGTGCTGACGGGAACCTTCGTCATGGCCGGCATGTTGTAGAGGAAAAGCGGCAGCGGCAGCGCGTCCGCAAGATCAAGGTAGTAGCGGACCAGTTCGTCCTGCGTCATGGGGAAGTAATACGGAGGAGCCGCCACCACGGCCGCCGCACCCGCATCGGCCGCCACTGCCGCCAGTTCGAGCGATTCCGTGAACGATGTGTCCGTGATGCCGACAATGACCGGAAGCCGGCCCGCCGCCGCCGCCATGGTCGCACGCACCATCTCCGCGCGGAGACGATGACTGAGCCCCGGTCCTTCACCCGTGCTGCCAAGTGCAAAAATTCCGTGCACTCCTCCTGTCATGAGGTGATGCACGATCGCATCGACCGATGCCGTGTCGAGCTGGTCGCGGGCCGCCAGCGGAGTGACGACCGGAGGGATGATGCCGTGCAGCGGAAGAACAGAAGTGGTAGCCATGGATTGATGGCCCGCAGGGTTTGCCCGAGTCCTGACTCCCGCAAGAATTTTCTTGCATACGCGAATATATTTGCGTCGATGGCGGTGCAGGAAACCCCCGGCCTGCCGTCGTTTCCCGCCATGATGAAACTGCTGATGATTACGTTCTCTTCCGGACTGCTGCTGCTGGCGGCGGGAACTCCCGTTTTCGCCGGTACGCCGGTGGCGGTGGCGCACACGCCGGGAATTTCCGAGTATTACGTGAGCAGCCGTGGGGTGTGGTCGTACGTGCGTCCCCTTGCTTCGCTCAGTCCGCATCCTTACAGCCTGGTGTACCGTGAAGGGTATCTGTATGCGACTGTTCCCGGGGCGGGGGCGTCGGTGCAGAAGTTCAATGTGGCGACGGGCGAGGGCACGGTGCTGGCGACGCGCGGGGTGGACACGCCGGGCTGGGCGGCGTCCGATCCACAGGGCATGGAATGCGGGCCTGATGGGAAGCTGTATTTTGCGACTGCCTTTGCGACTGCCGGGGAAGGCGTGTTCCGGCTCGGAACGGACGGGAGTGGATTTGCGCAGGTGCTGACGCGGACGGGCGGGGTCGGGGCCGGCGCATGGGATCTGAACAATGCGCGGGACCTTGCGTGGAACGGGAATGATCTGCTGGTTTCCTCGCGTTCCGGATTCTCGGCAGCGAACCGTCCTATCTACCGGTTCCGCGATGCCGACGGCGACGGGGTGCGGGAATCGGTGGAGAATCTGACGCCGACTGGAGTGACGGCTCCCCAGGGAATTCTCGTGGACAGTGGTGTGCTCTCCGGCGTCAATACGGCTGGACGGATTTTCCGGCTCGATCCGGCGGCCGCTGCGCCCGCCGCTGTGACGACTGTGGCCACCATTGCCGGGCGGAATCTCATGGATGCCGAGGTGATCGAAGGCGTCCGCTATGTGATTGACAATAACGGGGTCATCCATCGGCTCAATGCCGACAATTCCGTGGCCGTGGCCATCGGAGGATTGGGAACGGCCAATGATCTGGTGGCTTTGCCCGAGACCGACGCGGACACCGATGGCCTGGGCGACACATGGGAACGCCTGTACTTTGCCGATCTCAGTCAGGGCGCAGCCGGCGACCCCGATGCCGACAGTTTCAGCAATCTGCTGGAATTTCAGGCAGGCTCGAATCCGCTCGATCAGGGGTCGCGTCCGGACGATTCCGACAGCGATGGACTGCCCGATGTCTGGGAACTGGCGTCGTTCGGCAATCTCGGCCAGAACGCCGATGGGGATTTCGACCGTGACGGTGCGTTGAATGGCGAGGAATACGCGGCCGGCACGAATGCCGCCGAGGCGGCCTCGCAACCCGACAGCGATGCCGATGGCATGCCCGACGGGACCGAGCGTCAATGGTTCGGCGGGCTCACGGAGACCGGGACGGCTGACTTCGATGGCGATGGGGCGGCCAATGCCGCCGAGCTTTCGGCGGGGTCGAATCCAACGCGCCGCGGGAGCACGCCGGCCACCGTGAATGAAGTCGCTCTCGTGGCGGTCGCCACCAATGCCGGACTGGACGAATGGACTGTGCAGAAGGACATGTGGACATGGCAGCGGAGCGTTTCGCCCGGTGAGCTGAGCACGGTCACGATCGCGGATGGCGTCTATTATGGAGTGGCGGGTGGTGATGTGGTGAGGATTGATCCTAAGGCAGGCGAGCGCACGGTGCTGGCGAGCCGCGGGCAGGCCGGCTGGAACGATTCCTCCGCGCGCGACATGGAATCGGGCCCTGATGGCTGGCTGTATTTCACGACGGCCTTCGGGACGTCGCTGGGCGAAGGGGTTTTCCGGCTGCGGCGCGACGGCAGTGGCTTCAGTCAGTTCATCCCGAGGATTGGAGGGGAATTCCCCGATGACTGGGACCTCAACAATTCCATCGGTCTCGCATGGAAGGACGGAAAATGCTATGTTTCCACGCGGGCCGCCGTCAATTCCTCGGGACGTCCCGTCTACCGGTTCCGGGCCGACGGCACCTACGACGGCCGGCTGAGCGAATCGCTCAGTGCGCCCATGGGATTGTTTGTGGATGGAAACGAACTGGCCGTGGGTGGGGCTGTCAATGCGCAGGCCCTGACTTCGCTGTCGCTGCTCGACGGCAGTGTCCTCGGGACGCGTTCCGGAATCTTCAGCATCGATGTCATCGAGGTGCATGGCGAACTGCATGCCATCACCTTCAACAGCGGGACCGGCGGCACAGGTTCAGTCCTCAAGGCAGGGCGGGGGAATGCCATGACCGTGGTCAATGCCAGTCTGGGATCGCCGGGGAACGACTTCGTGACCGTGCCGCCGGCCGGGAATCCCGATAGTGATGGCGATGGCCTGCGCGATGCATGGGAGATCCAGTACTTTGGGAATGTGACGGCGCAGAATGGCCTTGGCGACCCCGATGGTGATGGCAGCAGCAACCGCGTCGAGCAGGCCCTTGCGCTTGATCCGACCAATGGCGCGCAGCGTTACGATGCCGCAGTGGTGGGAAGCGAACTGCGGTGGCCCGCTGCCGCCGGCATCACGTTCACCGTCCGCAGCAGCGACAATCTTACCGACTGGACGAAAGTGGAAGCACAGGTCACGGCGACCGGACCGCTGGGCTCGTGGGCCCTGCCGCTTCCCCTGAGCGGCCGGAAGTTCTACCGGGTTGACTTCATTCCCTGACCATCTGAGGAGGCATCATGGCAGGACGTCGCCGCAGTGAAGAATCCAGTGCCGGGAATGCGGCAGGAGGAGTGTCCCCGTCCCTGCTCAGCCGGGCGTACGATGGCATCCGTCAGCGCATTCTGTCCGGTCTCCTGGCGCCCGGGACACGGCTCGACTATCAGAAACTGGCAGCCGAACTGGGGTTGAGCACGACCCCGGTGCGTGAGGCCATGGGGCATCTGGCGAGCGAGGGATTCGTCGACCTCGTGCCCCGCATGGGGGCCGTCGTCAAACAGCTCTCGCGTCAGGACCTCACCGACATCTTCGGACTGCGGGAAGCGATAGAAACGTACGCCGCATCCCGCGTGGCTGGCCGTCTCTCGAGCCGCCGCCTTGCGCAAATGGAGGATTACTGGAAGGCCATGGAAAAGGCGGTGGGCAAGCTGTCCGACAAGCCGGGGGCTGCCCTCAGCGGGTCGGATCTGCGCGCCTTTCTGGAGAATGATGCGGCCTTTCATCTGACGATGATAGCGGCGCTCGAGAACGAGAGGATATCGAAGCTTGCGTCCGATGGGCAACTGCACCTTGTCCTCTTCAACACAGCGAATCCGCGGCACACCAAGGATCTGCTGCTGCATGCGAACCGCGAGCACCGGAAGATTCTCGATGCATTGCAGCACGGTGATGGCATCGAGGCAGCGCGGCTGCTCGGCGAGCACATCCGGAACAGTCTCGAAGGAAAGCTGGAGGCGCTCCGTCCCGCCGGTGGTGTTCTCCGTTTCGCCTGACAGAATCGCCCACGGTGGCGCTTGCGGATAGGATGGAGGACGGGCATCCATGCCGCGTATGCAGGTACGTTTCCTTGCCTTTTCTCTGCTGGTGCTGACCGGTTGCGCGCGAGCGGCCGAGGGATCCGCGTCCAGCGTTCTCATGGTGCTGCTGCGCGGAGCCGGCTGGGAACAATGGGGCCTTTCCGGCAATCCCGATGCCGGTACCCCGAAGCTCGACCGCCTCGCCAGAGAATCCGTCCTGCTGCAGGCATTTCATGGTCAGCCCCTCGTGGCTCCCGCGCTCGCGTCCGCCCTCAGCGGTCTCGAACCCCAGCGCGCCGGAGTCTGGTCCGAAGGAGGCGGGCGGCATCTTCTCGCAGGCTCGGTGCGCACGCTCGCCGAGGCCGCCATGGAAGCGGGCGTGACCACCGCATGGTTTGGTTCATGGGGACTCGGCGACGCCGATCCCTGCCGTCCGCAGGACCAGGGATTCACCAAGGTTCTCAGCCATGCCGGAGCCTTCCGCGGTGCCATGGGCGACCGCTGGGAACGCGACGAAAGCGGTTCGCTCTGGCTCGCTGACAGCAAAGACGAACGCCGCAAGGGTAGCGATGCCACCATCTGTTTCCGCGCCGCGCGCGACTTCATCGGGCGGCAGGCCGAGAAACCATTCCTGTGCGTCGTCAGTCCACCCGAGGGACCCCTGGCAGCGATGGACGAAGCGATAGGTGACCTCTGGGAACATGTCAGCGGACTCGGACTCGGGAAAAAGACGCTGCTCGTCGTCACCTCGCTCACGGGGTCGGTGAAACCCGTCGCTGCTTCCGGCGAAGGAGACAAGGGGTCGGCCAAGCCAGTCTTCACGGGCGGTCGGCGCGGCTTCCGCGGCGAGCCGTATGAAGGCGGTCATGCCGTGCCGTGCCTGTGGCGCTGGCCCGATGGCACGCGCGCCGGCACCCGCGAGCCGTTTCCGTCGTCACTTGCCGATCTGGCTCCCACGGTCGCCGCGGCCACCGCATGGAAGTGGTCGGTGGGTCCCGGAAGCGGCATGGATCTGACGGCGGTGCTGCGCGGCACTGGTCCGGCTCCTGCAGGCCGGTTGCTGGTTATGGAAGCGCAGGACATTCCGCTGCCGCAGCCATGGCGGAGAACTTCGGTGCAGCGCGACGGCTGGACGCTGCTGCATGGCCGGGAATTGTATGATCTGCGGAGCGATCCCGCGCAGCGGAGCGATGTTGCCCAGCGGTTTCCTGACAAAGTGAAGGAATTGTCGGCGGCCTACGATGCATGGTGGCAGGAAGCCGCGGCTGCGCGTCCGGTGGCTGCGAGGTTCCGCCTTGGCAAGGATCCTGTGACGTTCACGTCAGCCGATTGGCAGGGACGGGGACTGCGCGCGGTGCGGGCCGAGGATGCCCGCCTCGCCACGCGGGCCGCCGGAGCATGGCTGGTCGAGTTGTCCGAACCCATGCCCCTGCTCGTGACGCTGCGGCGCTGGCCTCAGGGTGAGGAACGCAGCATTGCCGACGAATCGTTTGCCGCCGTCGCGGCCCGCATCCGGGCAGGAACCGCCGACTTGACGCTGCCGCTCGCCGCGAAAGACAAGGAAGCCGTCTTCCGGGTCGCGCTCCCGGCCGGCCCCGGCTCGGTGCAGGGATGGTTCCGCGACAAAGACGGGGCCACCATCGGTGCCTACTTCGCAGACATCCAGATCGACCCCACGCCGCCGCCTGCCCTGCCACCGCCACCCGCCGCAGATCCAGCCAAGCCACCCACGGAGACTCCGGAGAATCCCCCTGCGGATCCAGCCGTGCCGCCCGAACCAGATCCCGGCAGCGACGGGGAACCCAAGGAAGTAGAAGCGGAACCTTCCGCCGATGCGGGCTCGACTCCCGGGCCGCCGTGAGGGACAAGCGACGCATGATTTCGCGTCGACGTTTTGTTCAGTCTGCCGCCCTCAGTTGGCCGGTGGTGAGTGGTGCGGTGGAACCGATCGTACGCAGTGGACCGCCGCGGCTCAGACTGGGATTGGCGGCGTATTCGTTCCGCGATTCCTTCCGTGATCCGGCGAAGATGGACTTCATGAAGTTCCTCGATTTCTGTGCGGCCCATGGATGCGATGGAGCGGAACTGACCAGTTACTATTTTCCGGCCGACGTGAGCGACGCCATGCTGCTGGCCGTGCGGCGTCATGCCTTTCTCCGCGGCGTCAGCGTCACCGGCACTGCCGTCGGCAATACCTTTGCGCTGCCGGATGGACCGGAACTGGAGAAGGAAAAAGCCGGCGTGCGCCAGTGGATCGACCGCGCGGCCGTCCTCGGTGCCCCGCACATCCGGGTTTTTGCAGGCAGTGCCAAGGGAATCGATGACGCCGCGGCGCGGAAACAGGTGATCCGTTCTCTGGAGGAACTGGGGTCGTATGCCGCGACCAAAGGGGTGTGGCTCGGTGTCGAGAATCACGGCGGTGTAGTGGCCACCCCCGATGGTCTCCTCGAAATCGTGCGCGCCGTGCAGAGCCCCGCCGTCGGCATCAACCTCGATACCGGGAACTTCCATGGAACCGATCCCTATGCCGATCTCGAGCGCTGCGTGCCGTGGGCCGTCAATGTCCAGGTCAAAGTCGAAATGCGCCCCGCCGGTGCCAAGGCAGCCGAGCCAGCCGACCTCACGCGGCTGTGCGGGATGCTCAAGTCAGCCGGCTACCAGGGCTGGGTGACTCTCGAATACGAAGCCAGGCCCGATCCTTTTGTGGCGGTGCCGGAGCATCTCAAGGCGCTCCGTGCGGCCATGGCGTGAGCTTTCACTTCCTGACAACATGAAGACCGTGCTGCGATGGCTGCTGGCTGCCCTGCTTCTGTGGATTCCGCCCGGCGCGGGCGCCGCTGACGGGAAGCCTAACATCCTGTTCTGCTTTGCGGACGACTGGGGACGCTATGCGGGAGCGTATGCGGCCATCGAGGGTGCCGGCTCGCTGCATGCCCTGCTGCGGACGCCGAATATCGACCGGGTGGCGCGCGAAGGTGTGCTCTTCCGGCGGGCCTTTGTGAATGCTCCCTCGTGCACGCCGTGCCGCAGTGCCCTGCTGAGCGGACGGCATTTCTTTGCGACTGGCCGCGGGGCCATTCTGCAGGGAGCGTACTGGGATGGATCGGTGCCCGCCTTTCCGATGCTCCTTGCGGAATCAGGTCATCATGTGGGCGAAACATGGAAAGTCTGGAGTCCCGGCGACCCTGGGGACGCACCGTTCGGAGCCGGACGCTTCGCCTACGAAAAGCATGGCGGGCGCTTCAATAACTTCTCCGAGAATGTCACGAAGATGGTGGCGGGCGGAAGGGAGTTTGCGGCGGCGCGCGACGAATTGCTCGGCGGCGTCCGCGAGAACTTCCGGGAATTCCTCGCTGCACGCGAAGCCACCCGACCGTGGCTCTACTGGTTCGGCCCCACCAATGTGCACCGGGCATGGCAACAAGGATCCGGCAAGGCTCTGTGGGGCATCGATCCCGAAACGTTCCGTGGCCGCATTCCCGCGCATCTTCCGGATGTGGAAACCGTGCGCGAGGACTTTGCGGATTACTTCGGAGAAATTCAGGCCTTCGATGCGGCCGTCGGTGTCCTCCTCGCCGAACTGGAAGCGCGTGGCGAACTGGAGAAGACCCTCATCGTGATCAGCGGCGACCACGGCATGCCCGGCATGCCCTTGGGGAAGTGCAATCTCCATGATTTCGGCGTCGGCGTTTCCCTCATGGCACGCTGGCCCGGCGGAACAGGCGGACGGGTCGTCGACGACTTTGTCAGTCTCATGGACCTTGCTCCGACGTTCCTTGAAGCCTCCGGCGTGGCTCTTCCTGCGGGCATGCAGGGCCGGAGTCTGCTGCCCATTCTCCGCGCCACCACGGGCGGTCAGATCGATGCCTCGCGCGACCATGTCATCACGGGCCGGGAACGTCATGTGGCGGCCGCCCGCGAAGGAGCCGTCACCTATCCCCAGCGGGCACTGCGCACCGCCGATTTTCTGTACATCCGGAACTATGCACCCGACCGCTGGCCGATGGGCGATCCCAAAGCCGATGGCGGCGATGTGGCGCCAGCCGGGGAAGCACTGGAGCGCGAAACCTATGTGGCCTATGCCGACATGGATGCGAGCCCCACCAAGGCATGGCTCGTCCGCCATGGCCGCGAGGCCGCATGGCGTCCGTATTACGACCGTGCCTTCGCAAAACGCCCCGCCGAGGAACTCTACGACCTCCGCAAGGACCCGGCGCAGCTCGTCAACGTGGCCACGCAGCCTGATTACGCCAGCCAGCGCCGTGATCTCGCGGCACAACTCGATCGCGAACTGAAGGCCGCCGGTGACCCCCGCGTCAGCGGTGACGGACAAACCTTCGAACGCGAACCATTCACCGGTTTGCCCAAACCCGCAGCCAAACCAAAGCGCGCGAAATGAGATCAGTGACCGCTGTGTTCGCCAGTCTCGCCGTGGCGGCCTCCGCCGCGGAAACTGCCGACGTCGTGGTCTACGGCGGCACGGCAGCCGGCGTGATGGCAGCCGTTCAGGTCAAGCGCATGGGAAAATCCGTCGTCCTCGTCTGCCCCGAGCGCCATCTCGGTGGCCTTTCGAGCGGCGGCCTCGGCTTCACGGACACCGGCAACAAAGCCGTCATCGGCGGACTCGCCCGCGAATTCTATCACCGCATCTGGAAGCATTACGACCAGCCGGAGGCATGGCGCTGGCAGAACCGGGAATCGTACGGCAACAAAGGCCAGGGCACCGCCGCCATCGATGGAACCCAGCGCACCATGTGGATTTTTGAACCGCATGTGGCGGAAAATGTCTTCGAGGAACTTGTCAGGGAATACAGCATCTCCGTGATGCGGGGCGACGGGCTCGAGCGCCGCCACGGCGTCCAGCGCGAGGGCACGCGCATCGTTTCCCTCACCACGAAGGGCGGCCGGACCTTCCGCGGCGGCATGTTCATCGATGCGTCCTACGAAGGCGATCTCATGGCGTCAGCCGGAGCCTCATGGCACGCCGGACGCGAGGCCCAGTCGCAATACGGCGAGAAATGGAATGGCGTGCAGACGGGTGTTCTGCATCACCGTCATCACTTCGGGGTGCTGCGCGCAGCGGTGAGTCCCTTCCGTGTCCCCGGCGATCCTGCCTCGGGTTTCCTGCCGCTCGTCAGTCCCGATCCCCCGGGCGCGTTTGGTACCGCGGACCACCGTATTCAGGCGTACTGCTACCGTATGTGTCTGACGGACCATCCGGAGAACCGGGTGCCGTTTCCGAAGCCGGAAGGATACGATCCGGCGCGCTATGAACTGCTGCGGCGCGTGCTCGCCACGGGATGGCGCGAAACCTTCGCGAAGTTCGATCCCATTCCAAACCGGAAGACGGACACGAACAATCACGGTCCGGTGAGCACCGACTTCATCGGGGCGAATTACGATTACCCGGATGGCGACGACGCGACGCGCGCGCGCATCATCCACGAGCACCAGCAGTATCAGCAGGGCTGGCTGTACTATCTGGCCAATGACCCTGGCGTTCCGGCCGACGTGCGCAGCGAAATGCAGCGTTGGGGCCTCGCAAAGGATGAGTTCGCCGACCACGGTCACTGGCCCCGGCAACTCTACATCCGCGAAGCACGGCGGCTCGTCGGGGCATTCGTCATGACCGAACACGAACTGACGGGCTCACGCAGCGTGCCGGATTCCGCGGGCATGGGATCGTACACCATCGATTCGCACAATGTGCAGCGCTACATTACGCCGGAAGGACATGTGCAGAACGAAGGCGACATCGGCGTCGGTCTCGCGGGCCCGTACCGGATTTCATGGCGATCCCTCCTGCCGAAGCGCGCGGAACTCTCCAATCTCCTCGTGCCCGTGTGCGTCTCCAGTTCGCACATCGCCTTCGGATCGATCCGCATGGAACCTGTCTTCATGATCCTTGCGCAGTCCGCCGCCACGGGTGCCTGCATGGCCCTCGAACGGGCTTCCGCCATCCAGGATGTGCCCTACGATCTCCTGCGCGAACGTCTCGCCGCCGACGGACAGATCCTCGCATGGGAACCGGAAGCGCAGCCTGCGGCCAAGGTTCCCGAGGATCCCGCGGGATCAGTCACGGTGGACGATGCCGCGGCGCAATTCTCGGGCGAATGGACCGCAAGCCACGCCGTGCGACCCTTCCGCGGCGATGGCTACCGCCACGAAGGCGCGGGATCGCATGGCCCAGCCGCCGCCGTTTTCCGCGCTGTCCTGCCCGCCCCCGGCCGCTACGAAGTACGCATCGCCTCGGCGGCGCACGACAACCGCGCGAGGCAGGCGCTCGTGCAGATTGTCACCAGCGCAGGACTCAGGGAAATCAGGGTCGACCAGCGCAAGGGGGGCGATCCCCTCTTTCTGTCCGCCGGTGTCTTCGATCTTCCGGCGCAGACCAGCGTGACGCTGCGCAATGACGGAGCCGGGGGGCATGTGATTGCTGACGCCGTGCAGTTTGTACCCGCCGCCGCCGGAAAATAGGGGACGGGCAACGCAAACACGGGGCGGCGCGCGTGGTCCGCTGTGTTACCGATTTGTCATGATGCGATCTCTCCTTCCTGCGGCAGCCCTGCTGTGCGCCATGGTCTGCTCCGGCCACGCGGCCCGGCCGAACATTGTCTTCATCTTCTCCGATGACCACGCCGCGCATGCCATCGGCGCCTACGGATCGAAGATCAATGAAACCCCGCACCTCGACCGCCTCGCGAAGGAAGGCATGCGCTTCGATAGCTGCTTTGCCACGAATTCGATCTGCACGCCGAGCCGGGCCACCGTGCTCACGGGCAAGTACAGCCACATGAATGGCACCCCGGTCTTCAACCGCTTCAATGGTGCCCAGAATACGGCCCCCAAACACCTCCGGAAGGCCGGGTACCACACCGGCATGATCGGTAAATGGCACCTCGGCAGCGATCCCACCGGGTTCGATTACTGGGAAATCCTCCCGGGTCAGGGAGATTACTTCAATCCCGTGCTCTATACAGCGACGGGTCAGAAGAAGTACGAAAGCCAGTACGTGAGCGATGTCATCACGGACCTGACCATCGATTTCATGAAGTCGGTTCCCAAGGACAAGCCGTTCTTTGTATTCTGCGGTCACAAGGCACCGCACCGGGCATGGGAACCGCATCCCCGCTACGCAGCATGGAAAAACCGGAAGGTGCCCGAGCCCGCCACCCTGCGCGATGACTACAAGGGACGGACCGATGCCCTCCGCGAAAACGAACAGACCATTGCCCGCGATCTGACCCGCCGCGATCTCAAGCTGGTTCCCCCGCCTGAACTGAAAGGGCCGGCCCGCAATCAGTGGCTCAATGAAGTGCCCACGGAAGTGGTGGTCGATGGCCGGACCCTGACGGGCGAGGAATTGTTCGCATGGAAATACCAGCGCTACCTGCAGGACTATCTCGCCTGCGTGCAGAGCGTCGATGACAGCGTCGGCCGCATTCTCGATCACATCGACAAAAGCGGACTCAAGGAAAACACCGTAGTCATCTACAGCAGTGATCAGGGATTCTTCCTCGGAGACCATGGCATGTACGACAAGCGCTTCATGTACGAGGCCTCGCTGCGCATGCCGTTTCTGGTGCGCTGGCCCG
>Ga0315903_10004310_pt1 | contig 19096 bp, 17 predicted proteins | sample LakEriMetagenome_7_FD_203524 | JGI IMG/M metagenome (GOLD analysis project Ga0315903, IMG submission 203524) | Freshwater fungal communities from buoy surface, Lake Erie, Ohio, United States - Buoy 2 MA119 | ecosystem: Environmental > Aquatic > Freshwater > Lake | place: USA: Lake Erie, Ohio...
TAACAAAATCAAACGGACTTAAAAACTTAGCAGAAAATAATCCAGATGTTGAAAAGACATTAACAGATATTTTTAACGCATTTAATCAAGATTAATCATGTTAATAACATTTATAATACTATTTATACTAGCATTTAGTGCTGCAATTTATTTTGCATATCGAGCATATTATTTAGCTGGAATCGTAGCAGATAGTGAAGAATATACAGAAAAATATGTAGAAGGATTAGAAGTAACTAACCGATACATGTATTCTAGAATTGTGGAATCATATGATGTAATGAAACAAATTGATCGTTTAGGTGCATTTGAATCAGAAGATGAAGCAGGTACTACATTTCAATTATTAAACGAAGTAATTACAGAACTAAAAGAAGAATTTGATGGCGAAGCGCAAGAAGAAAAGTAATATTTATTTTACAAGAATTACTGAATTAGCAATTTTAGGATATAATAAATCAGATAGTGCAGTTAAACGAGAAAAAATTTATAGAAGGTTTATTTATCCAGCTTTCATGAAACTATCTGAAAATTTAATTAATACGGTTAAGCCTACATATATTGATTCTACATTTACTGATTTACAAACCGATTTAGTTACATTCTTAACGGAACGTTTAAACAAGTTTAATCCAGATGCTGGTAAAGCATATTCATACTATACCAGGACTGCATTTAATTATTTAATTGGTGAAAATGATCGTGCATATAAAAAATTAAAAGCTGATACTGCTGAAATTGATATTGATGAGCAAAGAAACGTTATGATTGAAATTCATAATGAAGAAATTCGAGAAGTACTTTGTTACTTTATGGATGCGTATGTTCGATATTGTTATGATAATCTGAACTTTATATTTAATAACACCTCAGATATACATGTAGCTGATTCTATATTACATATATTTGAAAATCGAGAAACAATAGAAGATTTTAACAAAAAACGTTTATATATCTTAATACGAGAGCGAACCGGATTAGATCCTTCTCAAACCAACGCAGTTACACGTGTAGTTAAAACTCTTAAACAAATTTATAAAGATTTTTTTACCGAATATGAACGTACAAACTTCGTGAAATTGCCTTTTTAATATTTATATAAAAGGAATTTCTTGTTATGGATAAAAATGATGAATTATTTAAAGGTACTACCTTTTCAGATCTAATGTCTGACGTTTATCATAATTCAAAAAAGAAAGATAGACAAATTAACCAATTAATTGCACAATTACAACCACTAATACGTAATGCATCTGATGCTACTATCATAGTACCACTAATTAAAGAATATTTAGATGTAGCAGTTAAAAATGATGATCATTTGGTTAAACTAACAGCGATCGTTCAACGTTATATTTCTACTAAACAAACTATTTCAGGTACCGATGGATTGTTGTCGGATGAAGAAAAAGAACAATTATTAAAAGCAGCTCAATCCACATTAACGAGTGAATTAGAAGATGAATTAGATCGTATTACAGATGAAGAAATTGTGTTGAAACAAAAAATACAAGCAGCTAAAGAAAAGATAGAAAAAAATGAAAACGGATAGTAGCATCGAATTCGACGTTGCTGAAGTATTGGATTATGAATATACATACCAGTACATAGATTCTACTAGGCCAGACAGTAATGTAAATACATTATTCGGAATAAAAGTAAAATCCTGTCATAGTTATTTTAACGCAAAACCTTTTATTGCTAAACCGGCAAATATTAATAGTAAAAATATACCGGTAATCGGAGAAATGGTTTTAATATTTCGTACGTTTAATCAAGTTTCAAATTCTAGTTTACGTCGAGAAACCTGGTATTATTTGTCAACTGTAGATGTGCAGTCTTCTGTTAATAGTAATCCTATACCTGGAATATCTGATAAATTTGTTACGCAAACAAAATTAGATGAATATAAACCAGGCAAAACATTTGAATTTAAAACAGTATCTCCAATACAACCATATGAAGGAGATATAATAGTTGAAGGTCGATTTGGAAATAGTTTGCGGTTTGGTAGCACAATAAAATCTGGTGGAAACTATTATAAACAGCCAACATGGTCTGGAGATATATCTTCTGATACACTAATTTCAAATCCTATAATCATATTGTCTAATGGTCAAAACAATCAAACACAGAAAAAGTTTGTTGTTGAAGATATTAATTTAGATAATGCATCTTTATATTTAACAAGCACGCAGAATATCAATTTAACTCTTAATAATTCTTTAAAAACAGTACGAGATTCAGTAACTCAATTTTCAAAATCACAATTAATTGGTACAGCTGATCGTATTATTTTAAAAGCAAAAACTGATACAGTTGCACTAGATTCTTCACAATCAATTGAACTAAATAGTCCGTTATTATCTATTGGCATTAAACAAAATAAAGAACCAGGTTTACATACTGAAGCCGTGGAAGATTTGTTTGAACTAATTTTTGATGTTTTAATTTTTGGGTTGCAAGATAGTAATCAAGCACCGGTTACTATTTCAAATCCAGAATTCATACGATTAAAAAATCAAATAATGACTCGTTTAAAAAATAAATCTATTAAACAGGATAAGTTTTAATCATGGCTACTGCATTTCCATTTAATAAAATTTCAAAAGTACCTTTAAAAGTTTTAACTATTTTATTGCCAATAATAACAGCACAACAGGCATTAGCAAAAAAACTTGCTTCAAAATTAGAGGAAGAACTAGATAATTTATCAAAAAATGCAAAGTGTAATGATACGCAGGTACTTGCATTAAAACAAAAATTAGAGGCTCTTCAAAAAACAATAGATAACATTCAACAAATATTAGGATTTATTCCACCAATAACGAAATCATTAAGAATTGTTAATACCACTGCTACAATTGTATCTACCGTGCAATTAGCAATACCAGCAGCACCAGGAGTTCCGCAAGGGCCAATCATGCAAACACTAAATGCAGCAGTGGAAACTATTTCAAATGTTACTTCTGTTATAACAACGTTAGCTAATATAGCAAACAATGTATTGCAAATTGCAAATCGTTTAGAATCAGTTATACAAAAAGCTGAAGATAAATTAAAAAGTCTATGTGCAACACAACCTCCAACTCCTAGTGCAGCTGTTGACTTAGTAAATTTAGCAGATTTATATCCAAGTGAATTTTATCAATTAGTTAATGTATCTCAAGAAGATATTGATAATAGATTCACTGAAATACAAAGATTAATTGATCAACAATTGGATGTAATATCTAATTTAAACGAAGCACCAAGTCAAATAATTATCGGAGAAGGCTCACCAAAATCTGACATAGGATTAGAAGGAGATTATTATGTTGATTCCGACACAGAAAACGTATTTGGCCCTAAACCTAATAATACTAGTTGGATATAACCAACTTTTTCCTAGTTTAATATTTATTAATAAAGTAATTTATGGACAGTAAAACGTTAATACAAGCACTAAAACGAGCCGTACGAGAAGAAGTACGAGCGGTTATTAAAGAAGAACTTACTGAAATTCTTCAAGAAGGACTAAAACCTACCATAACTGAAATGAAACAACAAACCAACCCAGTAAAAAAAGTTGCATCAAAACCTAATGTAATACCAAAGAAAAAACCAATATTCGAAGAAAATCGATGGGCATCTGTATTAAATGAAACAGATCCGTTGATTGAAAATGAACCTTTGGTTATGAATAGTTTTAAAGATATAATGCAGGAAGGAATGGATGAAATTCGTATGACATCTAAAGATGCAGTTGGGTTTGGTAATATGCGACAGAATATGAAAGCTTCATTAGGATTAGCACCAGAAGCCCCAAAAGTAATGGAAGATCCTGAAACTGGTAAGGTTTATGATGTTGCACCAGAAGTTCAACAAGCAATGACACGTGATTATTCTGCTTTAATGAAAGCCATGAATAAGAAGAAAGGGTAAATAAAAAATGCCATATGTAAGTGATATTACTATTATAACTGGTTCATATGATCCATTCTTCGGTAACTCTGCAGAAAACGGGTTAGGTGTTATACTGAGCCCAGGTACATTATTTACTCCTACATTTAATCGACAATTAAATTTACAAATATTTGAAAATCTTAGAATTTTATTGTCAACAAGAAAAGGTGAGCGTTATGGTCAACCAACATATGGTACAAACTTATACAATTCACTATTTGAAGCTAGTACTGATACAATTAAAGACACGGTACGTACTTCTATACAGGATGCAGTTACTGAATGGTTGCCATATATTAGTTTAGATCGCATCGACGTTAAAACAGCAGAAGATGATCCAGATAATCCAAATTTTATCACAATACGAATAACATATTCTGTACAGAATTTTGGTACTAATGAAATTGTAATTTATGTAAATGAATTTGGATCTGCAATAGTTACACCTGGAGATACTACAATTACACCGCCATAATAAAGGAATTTAATGGATATAAAAAAGGATATATCATATTTAGGAAAAGATTTTGGTCAATTTAGACAAAATTTAATTGAGTTTACAAAACAATATTTTCCTAATACATACAATGATTTTAATGAATCATCGCCCGGAATGATATTCATTGAACTTGCATCATATGTTGGCGATGTTTTATCATTTTATGCAGATGTTAATTTAAAGGAATCATTTTTAAATCAAGCAACTGAGCGTAAAAATATTTTTGATTTAGCTAAATCTTTAGGATATTCTCCTAACAATTCAGTTCCAGCATATGTAAATTTAGATGTATTTCAATTGGTGCCAGCAATCGGCTCAGGCACTAATGTTGCACCTGATTATAATTATGCATTGACAATTAAGCCGGGATTTCGTGTTAAACAAGAAAACGGATCATCTATATTCCGTACTTTAGACTCAGTAGATTTTAAATTTTCATCTTCAATTGATCCAACCGAGGTTACTGTGTATGAAAGTGATCCGTTAACTAAACAACCCACGTATTATTTGCTAAAGAAATCTGCAAAAGCAGTATCTGGCAATGTTAAAACAGTTGGATTTAATTTTGCTACGCCAGTTGCATATGATAAGGTAGTTTTACCAGATACCAATGTCATTGATATTATATCAGTACAAGAATCAGATGGAGATAATTGGTATCAAGTACCATATCTCGCACAAGATACTATTTTTGAGGATGTTCCTAACTTGGCAGAAAACGACCCTGTATTGACCCAATACCGTTCATCTGCGCCTAGTTTATTGAAACTAAGAAAAACTGCTAAGAGATACACTACGAGATTGCGTAGCGATGGTAAACTCGAATTGCAGTTTGGTGCGGGTATATCTGATAATAACGATGAAGAAATTATACCAAACCCAGATAACGTAGGAAATGGATTATCTGGTGTTAGACGCGATGTCAATATTGATATAGATCCTTCAAACTTTTTATATACTAGAACATATGGCCAAGCACCGGCTAACACTACATTAACTGTTACATATACGGTAGGAAATGGAATAGATGATAATGTTCCAGCTAGCTCATTAAAACTTATAAACTTTATTGAGTTTTCAGAAAACATTAATTCTACAAACAATGTAGGTTTAGTTAATTTTATAAAATCTACTATCGCAGTAACAAATCCAGTTGCAGCAGCGGGTGCTAAATCTGGTGATTCTGAGATTGAAATAAAAAACAATGCATTGGCAAACTTTGCAACTCAGAACCGATTAGTTACTCGCGAAGATTATATTATACGAGCATATTCTATGCCAGCAAAATATGGAAGTGTTGCTAAAGCATATATAGTTCCCGATGATCAAATATCCCAGAAAGAATTAGTAGAATCTCGAGTTCCTAATCCGTTGGCAATGAATATGTATGTATTAGGATATAATTCTAGCAAACAACTAGTTACATTAAATGATGCTATAAAAGAAAATTTAAAAACATATTTAGATTATTACCGAATACTTACAGACGCAGTAAATATAAAAGATGCCTTTATTATTAATATAGGTGTAGATTTTGAAATTTCTGTTTTACCAAATTATAATAGCAATGAGGTATTACTTCGTTGTGTAAACGCGTTGAAAGACTTTTTTAACATAGATCGTTGGCAAATTAATCAACCAATAATTAAATCAGATATTTTAAATATCTTAGGAAACGTTAAAGGAATTCAAACCGTAGTAGGAGTTTCATTTTTAAATTTATATGATTCAGATGCTGGATATTCTGGAAATGTTTATGATCTTAATACTGCTACAAGAAATGGTGTAATTTATCCATCATTGGATCCTAGTGTGTTTGAACTTAAATTTCCAAATCAGGATATACGGGGCCGCGTAGTAAATTTATAAGGAATATACATGTTTAGAATATTTTATGCAAAATCAGATGCTACTTTATATGAATCTATAAATGAATACAATGTAGGTTTAGATGAAATACTAGAGGTTGGAAAACGTTTAGATACTGATGGAGAAACATTATTAAAATCTAGAGCCGTTTTAAAATTTGATATGTCTGAAATTTCACAGTCATTATCTAAATATTCTAAAACTGTAAATGATTGTAAATTCATGATGCAATTATATACATCACATGCAAAAAATTTACCATCAGATTATAGTATTTATGCAAAATTAGTAGGTCAAGATTGGATAAATGGTACTGGTTTTGAATCAGATCCAACCATCGATGGTGTATCATGGACATACCCAATATCTGCTAGTACATGGTATTCTAGTAGTCAAAACATACAAATTGGCTCTAGTACTTTGTATGTATCCGGATCAATTTCCGGTGGTGGTTCATCGATGTATCAGTCCGATCCAAGTGGATCAACAGCCGGACTTATAATCTCAGAGTCTTTTTCGTATCGACCTACTGATTTAAACATGAATGTTACCGATTCATTAAAAATTTGGTTAAGTGGTAGTGGCGGAGCATCTATACCTAATTATGGTTTTTTATTACAATTTTCTGACACCGATGAAGCAGATGATGCAGTGGCTGGTTATGTAAGATTTTTTAGTAGAGATACACATACAATTTATGTTCCTAAACTAATAATGTATTGGGATGATGTTTCTTATTCATCTGGTTCATTAACTGCAATCAACATCGAATCATATTCAATTTATACAAAAATAAAACCTGCATATAAAGATACAGAAATTGCTAAAATACGAATATATGCTCGTGACAAATATCCACAAAAATCTCCTACTAATTTATTTCCTATACAAACCGTTAAGCGTCTTCCGGCTACAACATATTATACAGTTATTGACGCTCTTACAAATGAAACCATAATTCCTTATGATGATATTTATACTAAAGTAAGTTGTGATTCAACAAGCAATTTCTTTTATATTGATTTTAATGGATTTATGCCAGAACGGTATTATCGTATAGAATTGAAAATTAAAGATGGAATTGTTGAGGAATACATTGCAGATCAAATTTACTTCAAAGTGACTCAATAATGGCATTAGTTGATAGAAAAATAGATACAGATGTTTTACGTAGACAATTAAGATACGTAAAAAATGGATTGACATTTACATCTAATAATAGTAGTATACATCCCCGGGATGCAGCTGGAAATATTATTTTACAGGAAAATAGTGAAACTAATCCATTATTAATTATTGAGCCAGTAACTACAAAAATATCTACGAAATCTATGTTACGGGTGCTTGATACTCAGTTTGATTATTTCAAATTTCCTGTTACTACTCCATTAACCGATGTTCCAGATGTTAATTTAGACACTGAATTATTAGATATTATTTATGCTCGATATAGTCCTTCTGAAGATACAATCGTTCCTATAGTTAATTCTGGTTTATTATTTGATGTAGTAGAAGAAGGATTACCACAACAAAATTCTAATGCATATACAATTACAAAAGATATCAAAGATTTGAATAGAGATCTTAGATTCCGCATTAAATTTACACATAAGTTCGATCTAGGATTTCCTAATACAACTTATGGTACCATATATTTTTATTTATATAGAAATGGCCCAAATAGAGCAGGTTTAGATCGTGAATTCAATAAAATAATTAGTGGTGTAGATGCATATGCAAATACATTAGAAAATTTCCCGCCGCAAATTACACAAGATGGGTATGGCGAAATTGTATATGGAACTACTCAAACGTTGTTATTAGATTTAATTATACCTACATCTGAGTATGAAATTGGTGATACCTTTGCACTAGGCGCAATTGCCGGCCAGTTAGATTTACATACAATTATAGCTGATCAAACGTACTGGGTTATATCTGATGCAACTAAAAACGTAGATTTATGGAATCAACCGATAGAGTAACTAAAATATGCTGACGCAATATAAAAATATCGAACAAATACAAAATTCAGTAGCATCAGTTTCAGCTGAAAGAATTTCAAACAGAAAAACACAATTTGCAAGTTATGATATTAATGAACAAATAAAGTTTGATTCTGAAATTCCAAAACAAGGAAAACAATCATCGATTGAATTGCATGTTTATTCTGGAGATTCTTGGTTAACTGGTATACATAAGGTTACTGTACAAAATAAAATTCCTAGATATTTTGATAAAGATACAAAACAAGAAATATTATTTCCGGTACAGCCAGTTGCTATTGATATATATCGTGAATTAAAACGTATTGGTTTAACTGCTGGTACGTTTAAAATAGCAGTTAACTTCTTTAAGAATTTAATCGGTACATACGATCAACAACATCTTAGAATTGATGAAATTTCACCAGATCGTACAGAAATACGTTTACGTGCTATAGACGAAACAAATACAGAATTCTTAAGACAGATTTCTAATTTTATTAGCACTGTTAATCAAACATCATCTGATTGGTATAAATCATATCTATTAAATTTTAGTAGAAATAAGTGTGTGCTATTTGTTAATAGCATAGTAGTTGGTGAGTATTTGTATGTAAAATTATATGAACCACTACCGGCTGATATACAAAACGATTTTAAATGTTGGGTAGTAGAAGAGCAAAAAGCTCCTTACGTTGATCAAATAACAATACAACCATTTGTTGCAAAAAAACAATATAATCAACTATCAAATCCAAACTGGTACGCAAACTCGGCACTTAATATTTCATCTGACACAGGATTAAGAAATTGGAATGATTTATTAGGTTCAAGTGTACAGACATCACAACAAATAGTAGATGCATATTTTTCTGGAAGTTTAACTGGTGTAAATCTAAACATAGATTTTTCAGATTTTAATAATTTTGTATTTTATAGTTCAGCAACAAATCGTTTAGCTAATTTTAAATACAAACTAGAATTATTAGAATATTACAATTCACAAAGTTTAGTAGTAGCACAATTATCCGGAAGTGTCGCAACAACAAATGCTCAGGATTATTTAAACAAAAAAACATCGTTAATTAGTGGATTTGATTTATTTGAAAAATATCTATACTATGAATCATCATCTAAAATAACAACATATGATATTGCATCTGAATCACCGAATGTACCAACGATTACGGGTCAATACATACAACCTGTACCAAAAACGAATTCTACTAGACCATATACATTAGCATCAACAAATAGTACTCAGTTTAAAACATGGTATAATTCATTGTATGCAACTGCTAGTTTATATGATCGAGATAATTACAATGCATTGCCTTATGCTATACCAGAAAATATACGTTTAGCAACTGGAGGAGATTCTTTAATTACATTTGTTAACATGTTAGGTCATCATTATGATATATTGTATACATATATCAATCATATGACTCGAATACATAAACGTGAAGAAAATCCAAAATTAGGAATGCCGAATGAGTTGTTATATTCTGTAGCAAAACAGTTTGGCTGGAATTTAACGGATGGGAATCAGTATCAAGAATTATGGCAGTATGTTTTAGGTACTAATGAAACAGGTACTCCGCTTACGGGATCAACGAGTGTTGGATATCCATCTTTACCAGGTAAAGAAATGACATATTCAGTCTGGCGGCGTATTGTTAATAATTTACCACTACTATTAAAATCTAAAGGAACGAAACGAAGTGTACAAGCATTACTATCATGTTATGGTATTCCTCAATCACTTATATCAATTAAAGAATATGGAGGTCCTAGATCTAATCGAGCTCCCGTATATGAAAAATTAAATTTTGATTATTCTTTAGACTTATTACAAAATACAGCTGGTACCGTAGATATAAATTATTCACAATCTATTAATACCGTAGAGCTTCGTTTCCGCACTGATAACGTGATTACGAATCCTACGATGTCAGGCACCATGAATCTATTTTCAATAGGTTCTAACGCAGTAACAATTGATTATAGTAGCGGCACGTTAGGTAGTATATTAATTAATGGCACTGGATCTGCAAATATTGAAATGTTTGATGGCGGATGGTTAACGGCTATGTTACGAACCACCGGTTCTAAATTAGAAGTTGTAGCTAAAAGATCAAAATATGGTAAAATTGTCGCAGCAGTATCAGCATCAGCAACAGCATCATTTGATTATTCAGGATCTGTTGTTTTAGGAGGTACCAGCGTTGGTGCTACGAGATTAGAAGGACAACTTCAAGAATTTAGATTGTGGTCTAGTAGTTTGTCTGATTCTGCATTTAATAATCATGTTAAAGCACCGGCAGCATACAATGCAAATTCAGATGCATATGATGAATTAGTTTTCAGATTACCATTAACACAAAAAATTAATCATACGTTAACCGGATCGTTAAGTGGTGTGCAACCAAAACCATCTACTATTACAGCATCATTTTCCGGATGGAGTACAGATACTCCATATGATTCAATTGAGGAAACATATTACTTTGATGGAATATCATTAGCAGCTGGTACTTATGATGATAATAAAATTAGACTTGAATCTAATGAACTCGTAGGAGTTTTAGATGTTAAAACTAGAGCCGAACGCAGTCAATTTGACAAGGCGCCATTAGATAGCAAAAAATTAGGAATATATTTCTCTCCACAAACAATGATTGATGAAGATATCATTTCACAGTTTGGGTATGTAGAATTAGATGATTATATAGGTGACCCCGGGGATTCTGAGTTAAAATCATATCCTAGACTAGAACAAAAAGCTCAGGATTATTGGAAAAAATATGATTCTAAAAATGATTTTAATTCATACATTAAAATATTTACTTTATTTGATTTATCATTTTTCCGACAACTAGATCAATTACTTCCAGCTCGAGCTGATAAATTAACTGGTATATTAATACAACCAAATATATTAGAACGAAACAAAGATGTAGCGTTACCTAATATGCATCGTTTTGATAACACATATAACGTAGAAATAGATAATAGAAATTATTTAACAACAACTGGTTCATATTTAAACTATCAAGGCGAAATTAATGGTAAAATATTAACATTATCTGCTGAAGATGATGATCAGTGGCAAGGTTATTTAACTGCATCTGCTGATAAAAGATATAATGGTACTACGTATGCATATGATTATATAATATTATCTGGTAGCACCTGGATAAATACTACATCATCATATTGGAGAAGCGAAGCATTACTGCCTACTATCATTTCAAGTGTATCATCAGAATTTAGAATAACATCCGCATCATATGTAAGTGTCGCTACTGGTGTCGTATATGGATCTGGATCATATGGTACTTCATCATATGCAACTATTTCTTATGTATTTTCTGGAAGTGCTGCACAAACACAAGATTATTTAGCTCAGGGAATGGATAATCAAAGATACTCCGGTACGAAAATGTCTTCACCAGCATTTAATGTGAATTCTACACAAACAGTTGATGGTGGTCCGGTAGTTGAATGGAGAACAACGAATCCAAATCAATTAATATATCAATCAGTTGGTGATCAAGGTAGTTTTGTTTTGGTATAATTTTTTAGCATAAGATATTTATTTTAAATAGGATTAAAACATATGGGATATTTAGATAACAGTTCTGTTACAGTAGATGCCATTTTAACGCTTAAAGGTCGAGAACTTTTGGCAAAAGGTGGCAATGCATTTAATATTACGCAGTTTGCGTTAGGCGATGATGAAATTGATTATACACTTTGGAATCCAAATCATCCATTAGGAACTAATTACTACGGCGTTATTATTGAAAATATGCCAATAGTAGAAGCAATTCCGGATGAAACACAGGCATTACGATACAAATTAATTACATTGCCGAAACAAACACAAAACATACCAGTTGTAACAGTTGGTAACACTGCGATTACATTGTTAGCTGCTGGTGATACTGCAGCAATCACTCCTAATACTAGCAATTTAACCGGCGGTAATTCTAACCTAGGATATACTGCTATTTTAGCAGATTCAACCGTTGCTGATATTCAAGTAACAAGAGCATTGCAAAATTCAGTACTTCCAACTGCTCCTAGATTTATTGGTGATAATGAAGATGCACAAAGTGTAGCTGTAGCTGGATTCGAATTCCGTGTTGTAGCTAAAGCACAATATTTAGAAGATAAAACTACTACTATTACAATTGTTGGTAATGAAACTGGAGGTAGTGTAACAATTAATTTAACTGTTAAAAAAGTTACCGCAGTAACCACCGGTAGCTAATAAAAAGAAGTATATTATGATTACGAAAGATTTTATTCAGAATCTAAAACGACAAGCCAGACACGGAGGATTTCCATTAGGCGGTGGGAATAATCAAGGTACGACACAAGGTACAAGAGGTGATAGAAGTGATATTATATCCGCAACTCGTGTTACTGCAACAGAAAGTGCGGTTAATGATCAAGTACGGCAATTAGCTCAACAACTAGCAAATGAAATAATTTCAGAACAACAACAATCTCAACTTATTGCTAGAAATGGACGTGTATTTACAAAATTTGATGCATTGAATGATATTGTATCGAATCAAACTGAAGTAGTAACAGCTGGTCTGTGGACAGACGGAGTTGCAGGATTAACAACATATTATTCTTCATCTGCTGAAACTACATCACAACGTCGTTATTATTTAGATGTATATCAAGATACTCCATCAGCTGAAGGTGCTGCAGTGCAATTTTCAGTAGCATATGGCCATGCTTTAGGAAGTGGATCATCTGCACTAGGATTAAATGATTCTCCATCAAAAGCTATTTATTCACAGTATAAACAACTTCTTTTAAATTCAAATTCATCTAGATTTGTTACAGCTGGATCAGGTAGTACAGATTCTATTTACGTAATTAATTTTAAAAGAAATCGTTTAAAAGAACGTTTAGATGCAGGTAATTTTGAATTACCATTGGCATCAATTACATCTAGAGCAGTTAACGCAACCGGATCAGTAGTTGTTGGATCTACTGTTATTAAATTGATTGATGATTCTTCTATAGGTAGTGCTACGATTGGAGATTCTGGAAAAGTTTATAACATAGTTTCCGGTTCAATTACTAATGGTGTTTATAACTCAACAGCTCCGGTATATTATGGATTAGCATATCCAGACCATGGAGTATTGGTGCTAGATGGTAAAATGATGGATCAACAGTTGTCATTTGCTACAAATGTAAGTTCAAGTGTTGAAGGAAATAATCATTTTGTACTTTATCATTCAATTTCTGGATCTGGTGCTTTGTCTAATCAGTTCTTAGCAAGAAACTCTGAAAAGATTACTAGTACACATTATTTTGTACGTGTAAAAAATGCCGAATATAATTTTTCAAATAATCCTTCATATGTTACTGGGTCTGTAGGTCAATTAGCACAGACAACATTTGTAGGCGATCCTAAAACATACATAACCACTGTTGGTTTATATAATGATCGTCAAGAATTATTAGCAGTAGCTAAATTAAGTAAGCCGTTACTAAAATCTTTCCAAAGAGAAGCATTGATTCGAGTTAAGCTAGATTATTAAAATTAACACTGATTTTGACCCTGTTATATTTATATTAAATGTAGCAGGGTTTTTACTATCATGGCTGAAACAAGAATTATTAATAATGATACATATCAAGGCATAACACCTACAGTTTTTAAAAAAATTGATACAAGTGATGTTTCGGTTAATCCGTTTCAAGCAAATAAATTATGGACATTTTATTCTGGTAGTGCTACATCTAGTTTTACTGCATTAATCGGAACATATACAAACACATTACCAACTCCCAGTACTAGTTCTTCTTCAGACAAATCTATTGTATATTATTCAGTTAATCATTTATTTTACAAAAATAAAACACAACCATATAACAGTTTCGGGCCTACTAATCTAAATCAAACAAAGAAAAATTTATTCGCAACAGCATCGGTGTTTTCAATTCCTAGCAAACGAGTAGGTGAATGTATAAAACCAGAATCATTTACATACACAGGAACGGTTAGTTTAGCAGCCGATCGTTACGGAAATGTGTATGATACCGCATTTAATACGGCTTCAATTATTTCAGGAGTAACATATTACGAAGGATTTAATGAGTATTTTGACACATCTAGAATTTCATATACTTCACAAAATGTAACTTATATTCCTGGAGTAAAAACAACTACTGGTGCTACTAGTTCTATAGGATATGCGGCAAAATTTTCCGGCAATGGTTATATTCAAAATGATTTGTCTGGTTTTTATGACCGGGATCATGATTATGCAGTTTCATTGTTTATTTCCGGATCAAATGTTACAAGCAATAATCAATTGGTATTAACAAAAGCTAGTAGCAGTTTAACAGCACAATATCCATTTAAAATAGAATTAAGTGGAAGTAATCAGATTGTATTTTCAGTTGCAGGCGGAACCCTTAATAAAACTATATCATCTTCTACCATTGTTACTTCATCAAATTTTGCTCATGTTATATGTCAAAAAACCGGATCTAATCTTCAGTTATATGTTAATGGTGTTTTAGAAGCATCAGGTAGTAGTACCATGCTTCAACCACAAACCGATCCATTTATTCCTACGGCAAAAATTAATAATTCTGATCAATTAACTATAGGCGGATATAGCACTACGTCAGCAAACTTAACCGGGGTGTTGGATGAAATTCGAATATTTAATAAGGCATTAACATCTACAGAAATATCATATTTGGCAGATAGAACTCAAGGCGGAACTATGTTACAAACTAATGTTGTTGGTAATGTGTTTTCTAAACAAGGAATGATAGTAGTTTCTAGTGCCGATTATCGATATAACAATGTTTTAACTACTCCATTTACTGCAAGTTATCGTAGCACGGTTATGTTGTATGAATTAGGTGTAGTTGCTAGATTAGATGCCGGTGATTTCAATAATTCGCAAAATTATACATTGCTTAAGGATGATGAATCTACATATTATAATTTTGCAACTGGTAGTAATTTTGCACCGTATATAACAACGATAGGGCTGTATAATGATGCTGGACAATTACTTGCGATCGCAAAATTAGCACAACCAATACGAAAAAGAAACGATGTAGATTTAAACTTTTTTATACGGTTAGATTTAGATAAAAACATTTTACCAGGATAATTTTATGATACGTTTAAAACAACTTCTTTTTGAAATGACCGATCAAGAATTAAGTAAGATTGGCAGAAATATCGAGAGTAACCAATTCCGCTTCGTCGGTCAAGGTGATAATGGTCGAGTATATAAATTAAATGATAACGATTTAGTTTTTAAAATGACAACGAGTATAGACGAAATAGAAGTTGCTAAAAAAATTCAAAATAAAATTTCAGAATATTCTACATTTATTCCTGTGTACTATGTTGGAGATTTACGTGGCGTGCAAGCAGTATATGAAGATGTTATCATAATGTCAAATGCCGATAAATTGCCGGCTAATTTAAAACGAGGTATTGATCGCGTTGTCGAAAAATATCAACAATATTCATATGAGCAAGGTGGAGAAGTTTCTTTGTTTGATTTTGTTGATGCAGTTAAATTAAAACGTATTGATCCGGTCATTATAAATTTTATTAATGCATTACGATCTGATATAAATAAAATAGGCATACCGGACTTAGATTTAGATTTAGATTTTAAATCTAATAATATAATGATATGGAATGGTAACTTAGTAATGGTAGATTGGTAATATTTAATATTTATAATATATGAAACATAATATACTACATAAAATTATTAAATCTGTATTAACAGAACAACAGACTGTTAACGTTCCAGTTAAACTAAATACATATTCAGTCGACAATCTAACTCAACAGAAAGCGGAAAAAGCTGGAGCAGTTTTTTCATTTCGGGTTACGACAAAAGGCACGGAAAAGGGTACGGCGGCAGCACCACCGACGAGTGGGGTAGGAGATTATGAAGGAAATATAATAAAATCAACTGATGTTCCGTCGTCTCCCAGCGAACCGATTATGTTAAAAGCAATTCAACAATTTCTATCTAAAACTACATCTACAGATGTTTCAAAATATCTAAATGGTGGATATTGGTTAGTAATGACGCCAGATTTATCATCTAGGAAAAAATTTTTTCAATACATATTTTATGTATTTCCATATGATTTTATTAAAACACTAACAGATACCATTATGATTAATGATCCTGGGAAATTTACTCCTAAGGTAGAATTTTATATTAATAGTACGCCGGTTAGTCGTCCCGATGATTTTTATCTATGGAGACTTATTAAAATTCCTAGTTCAATAGATAAAGATGTATGGATTTGGGAAAATGGTAGTAGAAATATTGAAGATTGGTATAAAGTTATTGACAAATTAGAACTAATACATCTATTAGGATATACTGGCATAACTGCAGTACCTGGTTGGAAATCACAAACAATAGAGAAGATTAAAGCAATCTTTGACAATTTTTCGGGGGAAATACGTGGCAGATATGATATCGAACCACCAAGCTTTCTAGATACAAAAACCAAAGAGTTAAATGATTTTGAAATTCAAATAGGTGCACCTTTTGATCGGGCAGAAGAAGATAAAGACTATTATATGTTTGACGGAAAATCAGTTTTTATAAAAACTGGTAAATCTGGCGCTTTACGAAAGTATATAGGAAAATTTAATTTAGATGGTTCGGTAAAATTTAATGGTAGTGTCGAATATATAGAAAATGGAATGTTGGTAAATGGCGATGCTATAAATCTAGAAATTCTTAAAGATACATATTATACAGGATATATTAAAAATAATATGATATCAAGTGGGGAGTTAATTTTTTCGTTAAAGAATGAAAAGTATATCGGTATATTTGAACTAGTAGGAAATGCCCCAAATTTTACAATTGAATATGAAACTGGATTATTATATCGTAACGATGTATTAGTAGAAATTTGGGAAAAGGGTCGAAAATGGACATATGATAGATACGGTAGAGTTGCGAAAGATGATAGTATGTATCAAATTAAAGAGTTGCAAGAAGATATTATCAAAATGTGGAATAATAATATAGAATATGTAAATGCAAAAATTCCGAAAGATGCAAAAAATATGATTAATAAATTTGTTCAAAATGGACCTACGGGTATTTGGAATAAAGATATGGAAGTGATGGTATATACATTAAATGTAATTTTTGCTGGAGCTAAGGTAGATGGTTCTACTCCAAATGCTGGTTTAGAAATACAAGATGAAGAACGTAAAGAAATTATTAAATTTCAAACTAGTAATATAGGATCATGATATGTATACGTTAACTGAATATATAAAAAAATATTTAATAACTGAACAAAACTGGGGGGCATTAGAAAAAGGTGAAATTAAAGTAATACCGAAAACACAAGACACACAAACTACTAGTAAAACAAAACAAACAAAACAAACAAAAAGCGCTGGAGCTCCGATACCACCAGCTGATTTAACAAATCCGATAAATAAACCCGGTAAAATAATTAGACATAGAAGAGCAATAACTGATGTAATTAACCCTGAATTATTTCAAGATTTAGATTTAGCAGCAGAACGATCAAATATTGGAGATGTGCAAATTACCTATGCTAAAACTGGTCATGATCAGCATGTTAAAGGTAGTACCGCTATTAGTAGGCATTGGACCGGTAATGCTGTTGATATTACCCAGATTAATGGTGTTAAATATAGGGAAAATCCGCAACTATTTGCCATCCTAGGATGGATATTTGTTGAAGAATTAAAAAAACTAGGTTATAAATTCGGCGAAGGCGGAAGTATTGGACAAAAATCCTATCTATGGCAAACAATGACTGGGGGTAACCATTTTAACCATGTACATGTTTCTATAAAATCAAATGAAGACTGGTCTACTAAAGATTTAGGTGCAATAGACAAACCACCAGAAACCAAAAAAACTTCAGATACTTCAAAATCTGGCGGAACGGCTGTACAAGATAAATCTAAAAAAAGTAATTCATCTAAGTTATCCGCATATGTATCTAAAGAGCAACTATCTAAAATATTATCTGATGGACCTGGCCCGTATTGGAAACAGAAGCCAACGAAATCACAATTACAAATACGTGAACGTGTTAATGAAGCATGGGAAACAGTACAAAATATGATCACATACAAGCCGGAGAAATATTTTTGGAGATTACGAACGTGGTATAATGATGAAGAAGAGTTAGCTGCTAAATACTTAGATGATACGTATAACATAACTATACAGCAAAAATCTCATATACATCGCGATTTTTGGAAAGCACATCCAATTGATCGATACAATATTGCGTTATTAAACCGTGTTGTAAATATAGTAAAAAGTAAAATACTAGCAGGTGATTCATGGTCAAAAACTGTAAATTATATATATTATGAAAACAATAAATGGAACGTACAAAAACTTCGAATTAGATGGGATTACATGTAAAGTTATGAAAAAAAATCATTGGCATGGCGCTGCTAATAGTACACGAGCGGCTGCTTATAAATACGGTTATAAATCTGGATTAGAACATACGGTTGCTGATCAAATAAAATCTGCAGAATATCCTTTGAATTATGAAACAGAAACACTAAATTATATAGTGCCAGAACGTAAAGCAAAATATACTCCAGATTTTGTTTTTGTTAAGAAAAACGGTGATTTAATGTTTATAGAAACAAAAGGACGATGGACTAGTGCAGATCGTTTAAAAATGAAACATGTATTAATATCAAATCCTGGAATTGATATACGCATGGTATTTCAGG
>Ga0315903_10004312_pt1 | contig 19089 bp, 20 predicted proteins | sample LakEriMetagenome_7_FD_203524 | JGI IMG/M metagenome (GOLD analysis project Ga0315903, IMG submission 203524) | Freshwater fungal communities from buoy surface, Lake Erie, Ohio, United States - Buoy 2 MA119 | ecosystem: Environmental > Aquatic > Freshwater > Lake | place: USA: Lake Erie, Ohio...
GTTCCTGAAGATTGTGACCTTCACCTGGAATGTAAGCGTTAACCTCGTTTTGATTGGTTAAGCGAACGCGGGCCACTTTACGCATAGCTGAATTTGGCTTTTTAGGTGTGGTAGTGTACACACGTGTACAAACACCTCTGCGCTGGGGGCATGAGTCAAGGGCCGGTGATTTACTTTTGGTTTTCACATCGTTGCGGCCTTTACGCACTAATTGTTGGATAGTAGGCATATTTTTACTTCTGCTTTAGCTTTTATCTAATTTTAAAAGGACGGCAAAGGTAGAGGGATAAAATCAGCTAAGCAAGTGCCTGACAAAAAATATTATAGAATATTTATTGCTGAGCGGGTTAACCTAGCTGTTAACCATCAGTCTTTACCACACATTTAGTAACTTGCGGTTACTAAAAATGGACGGCAAAGATAAGTAGATATTTTATTAAAGCAATTTTTTACGAAAATAACTTTGACCACCAGCTTAGTGTGTCTAAAGTCAATGGTATTTCACCAAATGGGTTTATTTTCAAGTTATTACATCAATCGGACTGGATGGTTTTGAACAAACGCAGGTTGAACTTTAGTACGTATTTTCTGAAATCAATGGCGGCATAATTGGTTCGTTTGCGCTTTACGTAGTTCAACGGATCCCCTTCAAGCACCATAGAAATAAGTTGCGATGGGGTATTGAACGGTTTTCCCAGTTGATTTATCTGCTGATCGTAAACGTAAAGCCCAAAGTGATTGCGGCTAGTGTAGTTCGAATTGTCTTCACAAAATGAAGCAATGAAAAATTGCTGCGTATCGGCTAGTTGTATATTTTCATCAGGCAGTAGTTGCTCATTCACGAAGATGCCTTTTAACTCATGACGCATAACTTTATATGCATTGCTGTCGTAGTAAAAATATACCGGACAAAAATTGAATTCTTTCGTAAAAGCCTTGTATATTTTATTGTTTCTTACGCTTATCTCGTTTCGGATTATTGCAATTTCGCTCCATTTCTGCTGGCTTTCAAGTGTTTTGAGCTCAGCCTCGTTAGGCGTTGAAAGCATGACCAGCAATACTCCATTCTTGTACCGAAGTACTTTGCTTTTTGTATCCTCTATTCCCTTGCTAAACTGTTTTTTAATATTTACCGCGTTTATACGCAACCCAAATTCAAGCGTTGACGGACGGCCTTGGATATTTCCCGGTTTGCTTCTGTTTTCAAAAGAGTGAATATAACTTAGTTCCAGTTCAACAACCGGTGATAACATTACACCCAGTCCTATAATGCCTGCCACATGCATGTTTCCGTTTTTATTTCGGTTGCTGCTGTCGGAAATACGCAGGTAGCTGCCCGTTTGAAAGGCTTCGGTTCCATGATCAATGAGGTAATACGGCTTGGCACCTATGATAAATGAAAAGTCTTTGCTGTCGGGCGAAGGATATATTTTCATGAAAAGGTTTGCATCCAGGTAGTCAAATTTATACCGGGTGTCTGATTGTGTTTCCCTGAATCGAATGCCGTTGTAGGCAATTTCGGCTGTAGCAGAAGTATAACTCAGGGCTTTTCGGCTAAAATCGTGTAGTAAGCTGAGCAGTTTAAATCGACTAATGGGTGGCTGGGGGGTGTATACGAATTGATGCGAATAAAATACACCCAGCGAAGGCAGCGTAGATCCGTTAAAAGAACTGTATTCAATTCCGTTCAGGGAATAATTAAGCCCCAGTTTCATGCCGTAGGTTTTAGTTTCATCGTCAAATTGAGCGAATGAGCGCGTACCTACAACCAAAAGTAATGCAAGAAAGGTGATGCGAACGATTGGTGAAATTTGTTTATGTGTGTATTGGGCCTTCACTATTCTCGCACTAATTTGGGTTATACAGGAAGTCAATATTACGCTTTAAACCGTTGTATCGGGTTCTTTTGACGGCTGATTTTCTGAACAGTTCATTAAAAACCTCTTCCGTCAGTTCAATCCATTCCTTTTGGCTCATATTCATTATTGTATCGTTTGCATTGAACCTGCTTTCAGTATGCGGTGTCGAAAAACGATTCCATGGACACACATCCTGACAAATATCGCATCCGAACATTCGGTTTTCAAATTTACCCTTCATGTCAGCCGGTATTGCATTGCGCAGTTCGATGGTGAAATAGGAAATGCACTTACTTCCGTCAACTTCGTACGGTTGTAAGATTGCATCTGTTGGGCATGCATCGATGCAGGCTGTGCAGGTTCCGCAGTGATCGGTTGCGGGAGAGTCGTATTCAAATGTGCAATCGAGAATCAGTTCAGCCAGGAAAAAGTAAGAGCCCTTTTGCTTATTGATGATATTGGTATTTTTACCCATCCAGCCTATACCCGATTGCAGTGCCCAAGCCCGTTCAAGCACTGGTGCCGAATCAACAAATGCGCGGCCACCGATTTCACCAATTTCATCCTTCAGCAACCGAAGTAATTCTTTTAGCTTGTCTTTTATGACCAGATGGTAATCTTCTCCGTAAGCATATTTAGACAATACAGGAGCGGTTTCATCGGTCTGATGTTTATCGGTGTAATAGTTGTAGAGTAAAGAAACTACACTTTTTGCACCCGGTACCAGCTTGCGCGGGTCTAGACGCATATCAAAATTGTTGGCCATGTAATGCATTTCACCGTGCCTGTTGTTCTTCAACCATTGTTCCAATCGTGTAGCCTCCGATTCCAAGAAACGGGCAGGCGATACGCCACATGCGCTGAATCCGAGCTCAGCAGCTTTTTGCTTTAAAAATAGTGTATGTTGGTGAAGTCGGGTCATTCATTGGATGTTGTAAGCATCAGCTATGTACTTCCGCGGCTCAGGCTGATTGCGATTCCGTGTATGCACCCATGCTGCTAAATTTGGCAATACGTTTTTCAACCAATACGTCAGCATTCAATGTACATAATTCGTTCAGCATCTTTTTCAACTCTGTTTTCATAGTCTGGTACATGGCATTCACATCCTGATGTGCGCCTCCCATAGGCTCCTTGATAATCCCATCAATCAGTCCGTTTTTTAACATATCGGTAGCAGTCAGCTTTAGTGCTTCGGCTGCTTTTTCTTTATGTTCCCAGCTACGCCACAAAATAGATGAACACGACTCGGGTGAGATAACAGAGTACCAGGTATTTTCGAGCATCATCACACGGTCACCCACTCCAATACCAAGCGCACCGCCCGATGCACCTTCTCCAATGATAATGCACAGAACGGGTACTTTTAGCACACTCATTTCCAGTAAATTTCGGGCAATGGCTTCGCCCTGTCCGCGTTCTTCGGCTTCAAGCCCAGGGGAAGCTCCTGGAGTGTCAATAAATGTGATAATGGGTTTATTAAATTTTTCGGCCAGTTTCATCAGGCGAAGGGCTTTGCGGTAGCCTTCCGGATTGGCCATTCCAAAATTGCGCAGTTGACGCTGTTTGGTATTACGTCCTTTTTGATGACCTATAACCATCACCGTTTGATGATCAATACGGGCGAAGCCACCAATCATAGCTTTATCGTCCTTTACGTTTCGGTCGCCATGCAGTTCTACGAAATCGGAGAAGCAGTTTTCAATATAATCTAGGGTGTAGGGTCTTTCGGGGTGGCGTGATATTTGAACACGTTGCCAACCATTCAGGTTTGAATAGATATGCTCTTTGGTTTTCTGAATTTTCTCTTCAATTTCGGCAACCGATGCGCTCAAATCCAATTTGTTTTTTTCGGCAGTTTTTTTAAGATTTTCCACCTGAGCATAAAGTTCTTCAATGGGTTTCTCAAAATCGAAATACGACATAGTTTATTCCACTTAGTTGGGATTGCAAAGTAACTAAAAAGATATTTCTAAAAAGATTTTGAAAAATGTTTGGCAAAATAAATGGCAGGTCTATATTTGCACTCCCCGAAAAAATAAAGGAAGTTCTCATACATGGTGCGGTAGTTCAGCTGGTTAGAATACATGCCTGTCACGCATGGGGTCGCGGGTTCGAGTCCCGTCCGCACCGCCAGATTAAGCCTCGTTTACGGGGCTTTCTTGTTTATCACACCGGGGGATTAGCTTTCCCGATATACATCGGGATAGTTAGAGCTTCCCGCAAGAAAGCGGGAAGGCATCGGTCAAAAAAATACCGGGGGATTAGCTCTCCCGTTATACATCGGGATGGCTAGAGCGTCCCGCAAGAAAGCGGGAAGGCATCGGTCATAAAAATACCGGGGGATTAGCTCTCCCGATATATATCGGGATGGCTAGAGCGTCCCGCAAGAAAGCGGGAAGGCATCGGTCAAAAAAATACCGGGGGATTAGCTCAGCTGGCTAGAGCGCTTGCATGGCATGCAAGAGGTCATCGGTTCGACTCCGTTATCCTCCACACTTAAAGCTACCTCAGGTAGCTTTTTTCTTTTACAAAAGTTCATCATGCCTTGTGGCCGGAATGAATATTAACGAAACATGAAAAAGCTGTTTTAAATCAAAAACTTAATGCTGACAATAGCCAGGCCCAACAACAGGGTTGATAAAATTACACCACGTGCGCTGTACAGGTAGTTGAATTGCAAATAAAGGTAAAACAAGCCCAGATTGATTACTGCACATAGGCTGAGCAGTGGCGAGAGCAATTTGTTTTTGATAGATTCTGTGATGAATTCCATTATAGGTTCACCCGAAAAGTTAATCGTGTAAAAGATGAACACTCCCATTAGCGGGGCAATTATACCGGTGATGATACCTATGTAAAGTTTGTCGAATTTGTTCATGTAATGCTGTAATCCCATGTGTTGAGTGAAGTAAATGCATGGTAAGCCGTGAGGTCGAAATGAACCGGAACTACCGACACATAATCATTGGAAAGTGCCCATTCATCGGTGTCTTCGCCTTTGTCCATATTGATGAATTTACCTGTTAGCCAGAAGTATTTTCTTCCGTTCGGGTCTCTGCGTTCGTCAAATTCTTCCTGCCACTTGGCATTAGCTTGCCTGCAAATTTTTATACCCTTCAGCTCATTCATGGCTAAGTTGGGAATATTCACGTTTAACAGCGTACCTGGTTGTAATCCGTTTTGAATAATATTTTGTGCAATGCGGTGAGCCACTTTACCCGATACAGAGAAATCAGCATCGTATGCATAATTACACAGCGAAAAGCCTGCCGAAGGAATACCTTCAATAGCTCCTTCCATGGCGGCACTCATGGTGCCTGAGTATAGCACGTTGATTGACGAGTTTGAGCCGTGATTGATGCCTGATACCAGCAAGTCGGGTTTGCGGTGCAGTACTTTATCTACAGCCAGTTTTACACAATCGGCTGGTGTGCCCGAACATTGATAGGCGGGTATATCGCCATATATGTCTGTTTTCTCAAGTCGCAGCGGTTTGCTGATGGTTACTGCATGGCCCATGCCGCTTTGTGGTCCATCGGGTGCAACTACAATCAAATCTCCCAACGATTTTACGGCATATATAAGCGCACGAATACCGGGTGCCGTTATACCATCGTCATTGGATATTAATATCAGGGGTTTATTGCTCATTAGAGGGCATTTTGTATAAGGGTTAACAGATCTTTTTCCAGGCTGACTTTTGTATCTTCAATAATACGTCCGATTTCTTTGCCACGAAAAAACACGATAAATGTAGGCACGTACTCTATACCCAGCGGGGTTATGTCAATTTTTGAACTTCTTTTGGTACGTAAAGTGCCTATGAGTTCAACCTGACTGCTACCGGCCTGAATGCCGTGCATTACTTTCATAAAAGGAGGAATATGCTCACGGCTTTCGCCACACCATGTGCCCAGCACAGCTACTATGCGAAGATCGGTTGTGTAGGATTTTAGTTGATTTATAGTCAACTCATCAGGCATATAGGCGTTGTAGCCTTTGGTATACCAGGTATAGTGTGAAGCCAGCAACTCGTGGGTTATCTTTCCATCGGCTATGCTATCGGCAGTGATGCAGTATTGGGCAGAGGAGTTCACGTAAATGAATGCGGCAGCTAGCGACAGAAACAATTTCATAATTTAGAAAATTCAACAGCTTTGTTCACCATTTCTTCCGATCCGATGAATACGGGCACACGCTGATGCAATGCCGTGGGCTGAATATCCAATATGCGCAGTGTACCTGTGGTCGCTATGCCACCGGCCTGTTCTACAATGAATGACATGGGATTGCATTCAAACAGTAATCTCAGTTTTCCATTGGGAGCTTTAGCCGTAGGCGGGTAAATGAAGATGCCACCTTTAAGCAGGTTACGGTGTAAATCGGCCACCATCGAGCCAATGTATCGCGCGCTGTATGGGCGTCTGGTATCTTTGTCTTTTTGCTTGCACCAGTCAATATATTTTTGAACACCTTCCGGAAAATCGGAACTGTTGCCTTCGTTCAGTGAGTAAATGGCACCCTGCTTTGGCATTTGAATAGAGGGATGTGACAAACAAAATTCGCCAATGGAGGGATCAAGTGTAAATCCATTCACACCTTTTCCGGTAGAATATATCAGCATGGTTGAGGAACCGTAAATGACGTATCCTGCTGCAATAATTTTATTGCCGGGCTGAAGCACATCTTCAAGCGTAGGCGGAGTTCCGGCAGGTGTTACTCTGCGGTAAATGGAAAAAATAGTGCCGATAGATACGTTCACATCAATATTGGATGAGCCATCAAGCGGGTCAATGCACACAACGTAATTGCCGTTGATGGAAAATTTTCCTTTAAGTGGAACAATATCATCATTTTCTTCAGAAGCAAGCAGGGCCACTTCGCCACCTTTTGAAAGGGTTTCAATGAATAAATCGTTGCTTATTTCATCCAGTTTTTTCACATCCTCGCCTTGTATGTTGGTGTGTCCGGTGTCGCCAATAATTTCAGCCAAACCTGCCTTGTTTACTTCGCGGCTTATAATTTTTGCAGCAATACCAATATCGCGCAGCAGGCGCGATAATTCACCTTTTGCGAATGGAAACTCATGTTGTTTTTCTATGATGAACTGACCCAGCGTGGTTACGTTAAAATGTGGCATATTCTTAGGTGAAATGGTAGATTGGTCGCAAATATAGTATTCCGCACTACTTTCAGTAATATTGCACCCTTATTTACTCAAGCATGAAAGTGTTCAAGTTCGGTGGCGCTTCGGTAAAAGATGCCGTGGCGGTAAAAAATGTAGGGTCTGTGATTCAGCGTTATGCTAATCAGGAATTGCTGATAGTGGTATCAGCTATGGGCAAAACCACCAACGCACTGGAGCAACTGGCCAGGGCTTACTACAACCGCGATACCAAGCGCATTACCGATACATATACCCAAATCAAAACTTTTCATGATGAGGTTATTCAGGGATTGCTGAAAAACGATGGCAGCCATGCCTATGACGATATTCAGAATCTGTTTATTGAACTGGAGTGCCTGCTTGAAACGGAACCCGAAGAAAACTTTGACGAAACGTATGACCAGATAGTAAGCTATGGCGAAATGTTTTCGACACGCATAGTAAGTACTTACCTGAATGAAAGTGGAATTAAAAACCGATGGTTGGACGCCCGTAACTTCATTAACACAGACAATACCCCGCGTGATGCCCGTGTAGATTGGCAACTGACAACACAAGTGATTGAGCGAAAACTGAAGCCAATACTCAGTAAACAAATGGTGGTTACACAAGGCTTTATCGGACAAAATAAGGAGCATCAAACCACCACACTTGGCCGTGAAGGCTCTGATTATTCGGCAGCAATTTTTGCATACGGATTAAATGCCGATTCGGTAACAATATGGAAAGATGTGGCCGGGGTGATGAATGCCGACCCCAAGAAAATAGCTGATGCGCAAAAGCTGGATGAAATCAGCTACACTATGGCGATAGAAATGGCCTACTACGGTGCTACTGTCATTCACCCCAAAACGATACAGCCCTTACAAAGCAAAAACATTCCACTGTATGTTAAATCGTTTTTGAATCCTGATGCACAGGGTACGGTAGTTTCGAATAAATCGCAAAACCATAAACTGCCGGTTATAATTTCAAAAAGTAATCAGGTTCTTATTTCCATACTCAGCAAGGATTTTTCATTTATTGTAGAAGACAATCTGAGCAAAATATTTTCGCATTTCGCTGGTCATGGCATAAAGCTGAATCTGATGCAAAACTCTGCTATCAGCTTTACAGTGTGTGTAGACAATACAGGCGAAAAGCTGGAGCGACTGAAAAATGATCTATCTATTTACTACAACCTGCACATCACCGATGAGGTTGAAATATATACCATCATGTATTTTGATGAGCCTGTTATTGCCCAGCTTACCGCCTCGCGCGAAGTGTTAATGGAGCAGCGAAACCGCAATACTGCACAGTTTGTGGTGAAGTAATGCACCAATCAGCTATGATTTATTTACTCACCGGCAGCAATATAGGCGATGCGGCATCAAATCTGCTTCAGGCATCGCAGCAAATTCAGTTGCAAATTGGTGAAGTAATCGCAAGGTCATCGCTATACAAAACTTCACCGTGGGGCACTATTCAGCAGGATGATTTTCTCAATCAGGTGTTGTGCGTGCAAACTGTTTATTCGCCCGATGATGTTATGCAAAGACTCCTACAGATAGAACAACAAATGGGAAGGGTTCGTTCGGTGAAAAATGCACCACGTATTATTGATATTGATGTGCTGTTTTACAACAATGATGTGTACTCATCCTCCCTGGTTACCATTCCTCATCCGCTGCTGCACGAGCGAAAATTCGTATTGCAGCCTTTAAGCGAACTGGCACCCGACCTAATGCATCCGGTGCTGCATAAAACCATTCGTCAGCTGTTGGCCGAATGTACCGATACAGGATTGGTGGAAAAAATGTAATTTTCTTGCCAATTACTTCCTCCTTATTTGCACAGCATGCAACCGCACCATGAGTTTATAGTTATTGAAGGCAATATCGGTGCCGGTAAGTCATCGCTTGCTACACGCATTAGTGAATCCTTTCAGTCGAGGTTGATACTTGAAGAGTTTGAAGACAATTCGTTTTTGCCTAAGTTTTATGATGATCCCCGCAGGTTTGCCTTTCCGCTCGAGATGAGTTTTCTGGCTGCCAGGTTTAAACAACTCAAGCGTGACTTACTTACCGAGGATCTGTTTAAGCCATGTATAGTCAGTGACTACATGTTTGCTAAATGCCTGTTGTTTTCTCGCGTGAATCTGGATGAGGACGAATATGATTTATACTTGAAATTGTTTGACATTATCAATTTGCAACTAAGGCAACCCGATTTGATTATTTACCTGCATAATCCTATTGAAAAACTGCAATGGAATATTGCTAACCGCGGCCGCAGTTACGAGCAAAATATTTCGAATGAGTACCTGCAAAATTTGCATGAAGCCTACATGAACTACTGGCATACCTTGTCGCATATACCTATTGTAATAATTAACTGCAGCGCTATTGATTTTGTAAACAACCAAAACGATTACGACAATATGCTAGCCATGATAAGTAAGCCTTACACATCGGGCATTCATTATATCAACTGGTTAAAAACGGATGATTAAGAAGGACGTATTTTCATTGCATTATTTGCCATGTTTGGCCTGGATGCAACACTTTCTTCAGGCTGACCAACCCATTATTGATGTAAATGAACATTATGTAAAGCAATCGTACCGCAATCGTTGCCATATTTTAAGCGCTAACGGGGTGCTGGCATTGAGTATTCCGGTAAAAAAGCTGAGTACGAAAACCGAAGTGAACGATATGCTCATAGAAAATGAATTTAACTGGCAACGTCAACACTGGGAGTCCATTGTTTCAGCTTATAATTCTTCTCCTTATTTTTTTTACTACCGCGATTATTTCGAGCCATTGTATCATACGAAATACGAGACGTTGACACATTGGAACACCGAGTTGCTTAAAACCGTACTTAGGCTATTGAAAGTAAATAAAACCATACAGCTTTCAGATGCCTACATCGAAAAGGATTCCTTGCAAACCGATTGGCGTGAGGTCATTCATCCAAAGAAACTTATAACTACTGCTACGCCTCCATACATTCAGGTATTTGCTGACAGATTTGCGTTTGTGAGCAATTGTTCAATTATTGATTTAATGTTTAATAAAGGACCTGAAAGCACGGATTTGCTTATGCCGCTCAAGGCATAAAAAAACGCGACTCTTTAAGAATCGCGTTTTTTTGATTAAATGATAAATCTTGCTTTAAGCCTCGCTGAGTGCAGCGGCACCACCCACAATTTCCGAAATTTCCTTGGTAATGGCAGCCTGACGTGCACGGTTGTATTCTACTTTAAGTGCTTTGAGCAAATCGCCCGCATTTTCAGTAGCTTTATCCATTGCCACCATACGTGCTCCGTGTTCAGATGCAAATGAATCGAGCAATGAGCGGTATACCTGGGTTTTTAAAATACGAGGTACAAGCGTTTCCAAAATATCTTCCTTGCTGGGTTCAAAAATGTAATCGTGCTTGGTATTGCTTTTAGAAGCAAACTTAGACGCATCGATGGGTAAGAATGTATCGTTGGTTAAAATTTGTGTAGCAGCATTTTTAAACTGATTGTAAACGATTTCTACCTTGTCGTATTTTCCAGTTTTATAAGCCTGCAAAATGTATTCTCCGATAGCAAAGCCTGCATCAGCAGAAAGATTCAGGAATGTATCGCGAAAATCGCTTACTACGGTGGTGCCCTGTTTAACAAAAAATTCACCGCCTTTTTTACCTACAGGCAGCACTGTTACATTGGCGTTGCTGTATTGTTCTTTTATCAGTCTGTTGGTTAGTTTAATCACATTGGCATTGAACGAACCACACAACCCACGGTCAGAGGTAACTACAACCAGCAATACTTTTTTAACCTCACGCTTACTGAAATAAACCTTTAACGAATCAACATCAATAGAATCCGATAGGTTTGCTAAAATGCCGTTCAGCTTTTGAGCATAAGGGCGCATTTGCACAATGCCGTTTTGGGCTTTGCGTAATTTGGTAGCACTTACCAGCTTCATAGCCTTGGTAATTTGCTGGGTGGATGATACCGAAGTAATTCGGGTACGTACTTCTTTTAAGTTTGCCATCTAACAGGATGTTTACTTATGCGTTGTATTTAGCGGTTAATTCTTTAGCAGCAGTTTCAAGCACACGTGTAATTTCATCGGTGTAGTTGCCTTTTTTGAGTTCGTTTAGGGTGTCTTTGTGCTTTGATTCCATGTAGTTCAAAAACTCAGTTTCAAACTCACGCACTTTATTAACCGGAATGCTGTTCAGCAGTCCTTTAGTGCCCAAGTAAATTATAGCAATTTGTTTCTCAACCGGTACTGGCGAGAACTGTCCTTGCTTCAATATTTCTACGTTTCGTGCACCTTTGTTCAGTACCGATTTGGTAGCTGCATCCAGGTCTGAACCGAATTTTGAGAAAGCTTCCAACTCGCGGTATTGAGCCTGGTCAAGTTTTAGGGTACCGGCTACTTTTTTCATCGATTTGATTTGTGCATTACCACCCACACGCGATACCGAAATACCTACGTTAATAGCGGGGCGCACACCAGAGTTAAACAAGTTTGATTCCAAAAATATCTGTCCATCGGTAATGGAAATTACGTTGGTAGGAATGTATGCAGATACGTCACCGGCTTGAGTTTCGATAATAGGTAGGGCAGTAAGCGAACCACCCCCTTTTACCAGATGTTTGATAGAAGCAGGAACATCATTCATAGCCTGAGCAATGTTGTCGGTTGAGTTAACCTTAGCGGCACGCTCGAGCAAGCGGCTGTGCAGGTAAAACACGTCACCCGGATAAGCCTCACGTCCTGGAGGTCTGCGCAGGAGCAACGACACTTCGCGGTAAGCTACAGCTTGTTTCGACAAGTCATCATATACGATAAGAGCTGGACGGCCCGTATCGCGGAAAAATTCACCGATAGCCGCACCTGCCATTGGAGCAAAAAACTGCATAGGCGCTGGGTCAGATGAAGTAGCTGCTACCACAACGGAGTATGACATGGCACCATATTGTTCCAGTGTTTTCACAACCTGAGCCACAGTAGACGCTTTTTGGCCTACGGCTACATAGATACAATACACCGGATTGCCGGCATCGAAAAATTCTTTTTGATTGATAATGGTATCAATAGCTACAGCGGTTTTACCGGTTTGGCGGTCACCGATAATCAATTCGCGCTGACCACGTCCGATAGGAATCATCGCATCAATAGCTTTCAAACCTGTTTGTAGCGGTTCTTTTACCGGTTCGCGATAAATTACACCGGGAGCCTTACGTTCCAGCGGCATTTCGTATAAATCGCCAGTAAGAGGTCCTTTGCCATCAATAGGTTGTCCGAGCGTATTTACTACACGGCCCAGCATGCTTTCGCCCACTTTGATAGAAGCAATGCGACCGGTACGTTTTACGGTATCACCTTCCACAATTTGATCAGACGAGCCTAAAAGTACAGCACCCACGTTATCGTCTTCGAGGTTAAGTACAATAGCTTGTGTGCCATTTGAAAATTCAATGAGTTCACCTGACTGAACTTTGGTTAGCCCGTAAATACGTGCAATACCATCACCTACCTGAAGCACGGTACCTACTTCTTCCAGTTCTGCTTCCGATTTGAAGTTGCTGAGTTGCTCTCTGATAATTGATGAAACCTCATCGGGTCTTATCTCTGCCATAATTTTGTATTATTTTGAAATGTAAGTATTGAGTAATTCTTGTTTAGCTTTATTGAGTGAACCGGCTATGCTGGCATCAAACAATTTGTCACCGATTTTTATAACTAGTCCACCTATAAGGCCAGGCTCTACTAAAGCCTGAAGTTCGATGTGTTTGCCTGTGGAGGATGAAATAAACGATTTGATTTCGTCATAGGTTTTAGCATCGAGGGCTGCGGCCGACTTAACGGTAGCTGAAGCAATGTTTTTAAATTCGTTATACTGTTGAATAACAGCCTTCGCAATGGATGCCATGTATACAGAGCGGTTTTTGCGGGCAATGATTTCAAAAAATTGCAAGGTCAACGGCTGCATGTTGCTTGCGAATAATTTACTCAGCACCGCCATTTTTCTATCGGAAGTAATGATTGGGCTGGTAAGCATAGCCTGCAGCGATGGATTTTGCTTATATACCGAAATGAATAACTTCATGTCTGTATATATCTGTTCAAGGAGATTTCTTTCCTTGCTCAGGTCAACCAATGATTTAGCGTAACGTGCCGCAGCTCTGAATTCCGACATATTAGTTCAACGTAATGGTTTTGAGGTTTTCGTTAACAAATGCTTCTTGTTGCGAGCGGTCTTCCATTTTCTTGCGCAGTATTTTTTCTGCCAAAGTAACGGTTAATTCAGCCACTTCTGATTTAAGCTGATTCATGGCTGCAATTTTTGCTTTTTCAATAGCATCGTTTGCATTCGAAATCATTCTGCGGGCTTCTTCATCAGCCGATTTTTTAGCCTGTGCAATAATGCTGTCTTTCAATTCCGCAGCTTCTTTGAGCATTCGGTCGCGTTCTTTGCGTGCTTCAGCCAGCAATTTTTCGTTGTCCGATTTAAGCGCATCCATTTGCTTGCGGGCATCGTCAGCGGCATTCAAGGCGCTGTTAATGGAATCTTCGCGTTCGCGTATTGATTTCAATATAGGTTTCCAGGCAAATTTGGATAATAACCACAGCACAATGCTGAACGTTACTGTCATCCAAAACAAAAGCCCTAAACCCGGTTTAATTAGTTCCATGGTGTTGCTATTTGGGTAAAAATTTGGCCACTTATACAGTTATGAAAAGTATAAACAGAAATACGGATAGCCTGATTATTGGCACCCGTATTTCTGCCACATATGCTGTAGCTTACAGCAATACGATTAATAAACACAACACGATGCTGAAGAAAGCTGCACCTTCAATCAACGCAGCAGCCACGATCATGTTTGCACGAATATCGCCAGAAATCTCAGGTTGACGTGCCATTGATTCCAATGCGCTTCCACCAATACGGCCAATACCCATACCTGCGCCTATAGCGGCTAAACCTGCACCAATACCTGCGCCCATTTTAGCAAATCCGGGATCTGTTACTGCTTGTAGTAAAATGTTTAATAGAGTCATAATGATTTGTTTTTAGTTGTTATGTGTTATTAATTAATGGATTGTTGTATTAATGTGAATCGCTGTGGTGATGCTCTTCAATGGCAGAGCCAAAATAGAGTGATGAAAGTAAGGTAAATACGTATGCCTGAAGAAATGCAACCAGCAATTCGAGGAAACTCATAAATGTGGTAAATGCTACTGAAAGAACAGATACACCTAGTCCCAAATACTGGTTGGCTGCTCCGAAAATAAATATTAGCGAGAAAAAGCCCAACAAGATGATGTGACCGGCAGTGATGTTGGCAAACAAGCGTATCATCAACACGATAGGCTTGTTGAACATGCCTATGATTTCAATAGGGATTAGCAGTAACCAAAGTGCTTTAGGAACACCCGGAGGCGCAAATATGTGGCCCCAATAACTTTTGTTGCCGTTTATGGTTGTAATAGCAAATGTGAACAGGGCCAATACCAGGGTAACTGCGATATTGCCTGTTACGTTGGCTCCACCCGGGAAGAATGGAATAAGACCAAACAAGTTATTGATAAAAATGAAGAAGAACAACGTGAGCAGAAAGGGCATAAATCTTTCGTACTTATGACCTATAGAAGGTTTGGCAACTTCATCACGAATAAAAATAATTAATGTTTCAATAACGTTGTGAAGTCCTTTTGGTGCTTTGTTGTTATTGCGCTTATAATGCCCGGCTACACTAAACATAATACATAGTAAAACAGCTACTGCGATAAACATGGCTGCCACATTTTTGGTTATGGAAAAATCCATAAAGTCGGGATGATGATTGACAGTTCCGTCTTCATTTACAGCAACTATTTTACCGTGCTCGAGTTTGTATCCTTCTACAGTTGCGTGTCCGTGCTCAAATTTGCTCGACAAAAAAATATGAAATCCTTTGTGGTCTTTTAAAATTACCGGCAAAGGGATAGAGATATGTGTATGACCGATGGTAGCGATATGCCAATCATATGCATCGGCTATGTGTTCCATAATTAATTTGCCGGCATCAATTTTTTCTTCTTTAGCCTCTCCGTGTGGATGTTCTGCATGTTCAAGTGGCGTAGCATGAGCGTGATTGGTGTCTTCAATGACCGTTTCGGTAGAATGGGGCTCGCTGGCATTAGCTATTTTGACACCTGCATACACAACATAAAACAGAAGGAGCAGAGAAGGGATTAAAATGCTGATTATCTTTTTGTTATTGCGCGGCATCAGGTGTCTGTTTTTTTAAAATCGGGGCGCAAGGTAATTATAACGAAATAAATTTCAAAAGATGTGAATAACAAATAGAATAAAAGATAGGCTACTACGAATGGCAATGAAACTGAAGCGCTGAACAGTACATATAAAACAAGTGGAAAAAGCGAAAACAGGAAGCGAATACCCATTGCACTGTAAGTTCGTGTTACAAATGTTTTATTATCCTTATTTACCGATGAGTGTGTGATGCGAAAAGTTATATACGAAAGCAGAGCGTAATATAGGAGTGCAAGCCAAATAAGATGACTGAGTACGAAAAAGTGCTGAGCAGTTTGTATCAAACCAATTACACATGCGCAGCATAGGGTTAGTACCAATAAAGTTTTCGTAAAATGCGCAACAGTTGTGGAACTCGTCATACAGCCGGCAAATGTAAGTAAATAAACGAAAGTCAAACGAGCGGGCTATCGTTCTTTTAGATAAATATTGAATACGCACACAACCGGTGTTCAGCGAACAAAAAGTTAGGTGCAATACACCGATGCCTTTAACTAGTTGCCCGATATTACTTCTTCAAAAACTCTTTTATTGAAATATACACGGCTGCAAAAACAGATAAAACTGTGCCGACAACTGTGTAAACGGGGAATGCCAGTTCAGTTAACTGATCGAGATACACACCGCCCAGCGAACCTGCTACAATAATCACAATCATCTGAAAAGCTACATTGGTGTAGCGTAGAATAGTGGAAGCCGGGGTATTAGGCAATTTTTTCTTCGGCTGGTCTGGGTTGTGCTTGCTCACTTTTACGAATGGTGTGTTGTGCTTCACGCATTGAACATTTGCCGTTAAACTCAGCACCGGCTTCAATAATCAGTTTGCCCGATACAATGTCGCCATTAATTTTAGCCGAAGATTTAACGGTAAGCAAATCGCTGACAATGATATTGCCATTCACTTCACCCGATATTTCCAGATTTACGGCTTTTATATCGCCTTCTATTTTGCAGCTTTGGCCCAGTACCAATCGTGCTTTTGATTGAATGTAGCCTTTAATGGTGCCATCTACTCGCATATCTCCATCGGAGTTTACATCTCCTGTAACCGTAGTTCCGGCATTAATGATATTGAGGGTATTTGGATTTACAACGCCTGCGTCTTTACCCGGATTGAATAGTGCCATTCGTGTATGTATTAATTTAGTTAAACTTAATATAAAACTCTGGATTCAATGATTGACCATTTTCCCATAACTCAAAATGCAAGTGAGGGCCAGTTGTAAGTTCTCCTGAATTTCCAACTATGGCAATTGGCTCACCGGCACGTACAAATGTACCGTATTTTTTTAAAATACCAGCATTGTGTTTGTATATAGACAACAGGTTTTGTTTGTGTTGTATGGCCACAACATGTCCAGTTTCCGGGTTCCATGCAGCAAAAACGATTCGGCCGTCCATAACGGATTTTACCGTTTCATCTGGTGCTGTTACAATATCAATTGCGTTGTGGTTTTCATTCGTCAGATAGGGTTTTGATACACGGCCTTTTACCGGAGGATAAAGCGTTACTATACGCATGCTTTTAGGCGCGGTGTTTTGCTTCAGGGTATAGTTGTCTTTTTTGTTTTCGTATTCAGCAATAAATTGCTCTTCAGCCTCCGATCGTTTCATGTCGTTTTTCGATTTAGGCGAAGCTGTAGCGGTTACTGATGTAGTATCGTTAAGTTTAACGCGGTCATTCAATATGTTTTTGATGTTGGCATAATACTCGTCTCGGTTTTGCAATACCTGCTCAAGCGAATCGGTTTTGTATAGCAACCGCACTACGTTTTGGCGTGTTGTGCTGTCTGTATAGCCGGGTATATATTCGCGCAGCGGTGTAAAAACGATGAGCAACGTGATGATACCCGTGAAAAATACCAGAAATGAACTGAAACCGGTAAAAACGTTGAGTGGCGTGAGGCTGAATGAAAATTTCTCTTCAAACGTGGTGTCGTTGATGATCACCAGCCTGTACCTGCTTTTGAGTTTTTTAATCAGTTTCTTTTCCTTTTTCTGCATACGGGTGAAGCGCGTAATTATTTTTGTGCTTAATTGCGATACAATAATTTTGTGCCTTCAAAGTTAATCATAACCAGTAAGTCTTTTGCATCTTTTGAACCGTCATTTTTTATACTTCTTACTGTTGGTAGTGCTCATCGTGTCATGCAACCCCACCCGCAACAGACGAATTAACCGTGCGTGGCATTCGCTAACCGGGCATTACAACGTGTATTTTAATGGCGAACAAAAGATGATTGAAGCCCGTCAAACTTTGGCCGGTGGACACCCGAATGATTTTACGAAAGTGCTTGATGTGTTTCCTTACGGGGATGAAAATTCGGCTAAAAGTGTATCAGGCCAAATGGATGAGGTTATTAAAAAAACCTCGCTGGCCATACAAAACCACACTGTAGGTAAGTATACCGATGATAGTTACCTGCTCATGGGGCAGGCCCATTTTTTAAAACGCGATTATTTTGCCGCTCTTGAAGCTTTTCAATACATCAATACCAAATACAAGGACAAAGGATTGCGCCCCATTTCAACCACATGGGTGGCTAAATGCTATGCAGGCCTAAAAAAGCCGGATGAGGCTGAAGCGATAATGAGCATGCACCTCAGCGAATTTGGCCCAAAACTGGTAAAAGGGAAACCCGTAAAGCCAACCCTGAAGCAAAGGCTTTTGCCGGTTTATCCGCGCTACTTTGACTGTGAAATGTATGCAACTGCTGCCGATATTGCCATTAGGCAGTTTAAATACAGCACGGCCATTCCGTACATGGAAAACGCGCTAAGCCGGGTTGCAGATAAATCAACTCGTATTCGCTATACGTTTATTTTAGGCCAGCTGTATCTGGCTGTTGACAGTGTGAAACAAGCCAATACCTGCTTCAGCAAAATTTTGCGCATGAATGCTCCGTACGATTTTGAATTTAATGCCAGCATCAATATTGCACGGGCTTACGATAAAAACGATAAGTCTGCAGTGAAGCGAGTTCGCAGATCGCTCAGAAGCATGTTGCGTGATGATAAAAACGATGGCATGTACGACCAGATTTACTACGAACTGGGCAATCTTGAATTCAAAGAAAAAAATATTCAGGAAGCCATCAAACAATACAAGTTGTCGGTGGGCAAAAGTACCAAAAATCAAAATCAGAAAGCACTCTCATACCTTGCGCTTGCTACCGTTTACCTCGAACAACCCGATTATAAAAATGCGCAGGCTTACTACGACAGCACTGCCGGCACTATCAGCAAGACGTATAAGGATTATCAGCGCATATTGGATAAAAAAGCATTATTAAGCGAGCTGATATCTCACATGATGGTTATCGAAACACAGGATAGCCTTCAGCGCCTGTCGAAGTTGAACCAAGAGCAGTTGCAAAAACGTTATCAGGATTGGAAAACTGCGCAAAAATTGCTTGCAGAGCAACGCTTAAAAGAAGAAAAAGCACGAAAAGAAATGGAGAAAAACGCTCCACCTCCAACCGCCACTCCAACACCTACATTTGGAACACTTCCGGGCGAACAGGCTCAGTGGTATTTTTACAACCCTACAACGGTTGCTTCGGGTGCGGCTGAGTTTTTTAGCATGAAAAAATGGGGCAAACGAGCCAATGAAGATTACTGGCGCCTATCCAACAAACAAAAAGAAAAAACACTGCAGGATGAAGGTGAACAGCAAACGGACTCCGATACTGCGAACGCAAAAACCGGAGGCGGAGGAAAAGAGACAGGTATTGCTGCAAGCTCCGA
>Ga0315903_10004318_pt1 | contig 19075 bp, 11 predicted proteins | sample LakEriMetagenome_7_FD_203524 | JGI IMG/M metagenome (GOLD analysis project Ga0315903, IMG submission 203524) | Freshwater fungal communities from buoy surface, Lake Erie, Ohio, United States - Buoy 2 MA119 | ecosystem: Environmental > Aquatic > Freshwater > Lake | place: USA: Lake Erie, Ohio...
CACAGTCGATTCCTGTGGAAATGCAACGTGCTAATCAGATGCGTGGTGAGATGGAACGCTTGGCGGGTATGTACCAACGTGCTGGTATGGGTAATCAGTATATGGAAGCCCGAGCAAAGATTATTGAGATCGATAACAGCATGACGTATTTGCAAGGGATGCAGGGTCTGCAGGAATTTCAACTTGCCAATGATCCTCGTCGCCTTGGTGCTGTGTGGAGTCAGTATGCTGGTGTACCAGTGGGCATCCAACCTCGTGCTGATGGTAAGTACAACATCATTGTCAACGGACAGAAAACCAAAGAAGGTATTTCCGCATCAGATATATCTGACGCAGCCCGTTCAGCATTTGATCAAACATATCGCCAACAGAAAGCAACCGCTGGTGCCGCATACAGTATGGAAGCGTTTAAATCGCAACTTGCTGCACAGTTGGAGACAGTCAAACAACAGTCTCAAATGGTACGTGAAGCTACGGTTGAAGCAATCAAAGGCCGGAACAAAGTCATGGAGATTAGATTGGGTCGTGAGGACTTTGATATTAAACCGGTGGGCGACGGTACTGCTAGGGCTTGGGTATATAACAAAGCTGGTACTGCACTAGGTGTGATGGATGCTAGGACAGGTGAGTTCGTTGAAATGGACGGTATCAAAGTCCCAGTTGGACCATCGTATCGAGCTGTCACAGGTACTCCCGCTGGTGTATCCGGTAACGTGAGGTAAATCATGGCACAAGCAGGATTGTCGTTTGCAAATCCGTTTATGGAAAAAACCAATGTCGGTGAACCGGCTAATCCATACGCTCCGTTTAATCCATCGTCATCAATCGGGATGGGGGGTCTGGGTCCTTCGCTAGCAGATATGGCAGTGATGGGGGAACAGCTTGTAAAACAAAGCCAGTTCACCATGCCCGATATGGCTAGACCTCCTGCTGCACCGGCGATTGCGTTTAGTCCTAGTAAGAAAGAAGTCTTTGTCAACGGGTTGACGTTTGCTGTAGACGACGCATCCTCCGCACTCCAATCTGAAGGCTACCTGCGTAGTCCAAGTACTGGTCTACCAAAAGGTGGTGACTGGGTTCCTCTCGATGAACGCGCATACACACAGTATCTGGACTCCATTCGTAACCCTAGTTTGGGACGCCTCGCAAGTAAGAATTTTGGGCGCGGTGTTGATGTTATGCAGTCTCTGGGTGGGCGTGCGTTACAACTGGCGGGTGCTGAAAGTTTGGGTGGTCGTATTGTCGCGCAGCAAGAAGCAGACTTGCGTCGTACAGCCCCTTATGAGCGTCAGTTTACGGATATTGAATCAGGTCGCGGCGCAGTCGAGTGGCTTGTCGCAAATTTTGCGCAACAAGGTCCAAATCTTATTGAGTCCGTTGCAACTGCTGGACTGGGTTTCTTGGCTGGTACTGCTGCTGGTGGCCCTGCTGCTGGTGTTGCCGCTGCTTTCTCCGGCCTCTTAGGTAAGACTGCGTGGAAAGAATCAGTTAAGGCTGCGCTAAAGAAACAAGCTACCGGTGAAGCACTCAACGCTGCAGAGAATAAATTAATTCGTGAAGCCGCTGGTATTGCTGGTGCAGTAGCCACATCCTATGCACAGAACTTAGCCACCGGTGCCGCTGATATCTATGGCGAACTTCGTGAGCAAGGTGCCGATGCTACTGACACAGATGCTCGGCTAAAAGCTCTGGCTGGTGCTGTGCCTTACGCTGCACTTGAGTCGCTACCTGAGTTCTTATTAGCTGGACGCTTATTCGGGGGTGCTGGTGCCCCTCGTGCCTTACCTGCGGGTGCCTCACTAGGTCGACGTGGTGCTGAGTTACTGCGTCGTGGTGCTGTAGGTGGACTGATTGGTGGTACTGCTGAAGGTGCTACAGAAGCTGGTCAAGAAGCATTGTTACTTGGTATCTCAGAACAAGACTTATCATCACCCGAGTCGGTTAATCGACTGATCAATTCGTTTGCCGCAGGCTTTGGTGTAGGTGGTCCGATTGGTGCTGTAGCCAATTTAAAGGGTAAACAACCCGCTAACCTACTAAACCCTAGTCAAACTACTGATCCATCTGCGGAACAATTAGGTGGTCCAGTTGTACCATACACACCCGCACCGGGTACGCCGGGGTTCACTACCCCACCTCCGTCTACAGTTACACCGATTACACCTGAACTGGGTGGTCCTGCTGCCGCTCCACAATTGGGTGCGCCTGTAACTGCGTTGCCTGCTCAGAACGCTATTATGGTGACTGGTCAGGGGGAACTACCTACGGGTCCCGGTACACAAGGTGTACTAAATATCTTTGGTCCTGAAGGTATCTCTGCTCAAGAGATGGCGGCGCGTATGCAGCCGCCTGTTGCGCCTACTGAACAGCCTCAAGCACCTGCTGCTCCGACGGCACAGCCCGGACAGATGCCGTTACAGTTTGCACCTGCTGCACCCGGTGTAGAAGCTCCGTTCAACCCACAGATGGCAAATCAGATGCAGTCTATTCAGGCTCGTATCCAACGCCAACGTGAGTTTGAAGCAGCTCAAGGACAACTAGCTGCACAACAGCAAGCACAGATGAATCAGATTGCACAGCAGAGTCAGAACGCTCGTGATCTATTTATCCTACAACAGCAACAAGCAGCCGCTGCCGTACAGCCAACGCAACCCACGTTACCTATGGTGCCAGCACAACCAAGTGCACCACAACAGCTTCCGTTGTTTACACCAAAGCAAGCACCTAAGCCTTCGCGGGGTCAGGGATTGCGTAAAGGTGGTCGTGCTGCAGCTATTCAAGAACCAACTGGTCCAGCTATTCAGCCGCGTGTTGATCTACGTCGCTCACCTCAGATACCGTTGTTTACACAGGAAGGTCAGCCTTCGTTGGCAGCATTACGTGCTGCTGGTGTTAAGGGAAAGATCACTCCAACCCTAGCCAAAGGTGGCAAGCAAGCACCTCCAACTGGTAGGGCAGTAACACCAGTGACGGTAGCTAAAGCTAAAGCTGAAGTAGAGAAGAAAGCTACAGATAGGTTAGCTGCGATCAAAGCAGCGGCTGAGCGTTTGAAAACAAAGGAGAAGAAAGATGCCACTCAAAAAGGGAAGCAGCAACAAGGTCGTGTCAGCCAACGTCAAGAAGATAATGGACGAGTACAAGGCGGGCGGCAAGCTGGGGAACAGCCCAAGACCGAAGTCAAAAAAGGCGGCGTTGAAACAAGCGGTGGCGGCGTCACTCTCAAACGCGGGGCGAAGCAAGAAGTAAAACCTGTTGCACCCTCTGCAAAATTCGACGCTACAGTTAGACAAGGTGAGTTAGCACGAGCTGGTGGTATGTGGCGTGAGTACGCAGACAAAGCAACGCAACCAAGATGGTCTGAGTTATCCGATACTCAAAAAGATGCGTGGCGTATAGTTGCTATTGAAGATAAACGTCCATCCATTGCAGCGACAAAGGAGATTGCCCCACCAAAAAAAGCGGTGGCGGCGGTAGCCGCCGTTGAGGTCGAAGCTCTCCCACCGGCAGAAGCATGGGAGGATATGAAGCCTGATGGTGCACCGGAATACTTCGCGCTGACTCGTGCTGCCCAACAAGAGTGGGCGGGTGCAGAAGCTAAGACTATGGCATTGGCTGAGAAGTTAGCTGCTGGTGAAACAACAATCGAAGAACGCGAAGCGACTGCTGCTGAGATTCTTGCTGAAGAAATCCAAGCGGCTGAAGAAGCAACCGACATCCAGACATTTAAAGACGCTATACAAACAGTAATTGAATACGCGTTCTTTACCAGTGAGGAAACAAATACCAAGCGATTGGTAGAGCAAGCACAGGCGTTCATAAACAATACGCAGTTCAGTGAAGCACAGATAGGTGCTATGGATCAGGCGTTCTTGGACGCTGCACAGTATCGTCTCCAACTGGAAGCAACATATACTCGTGGTAGTAAGAAAGACCAGAACAAACCGTGGTTCTCTTACGCGCTATCACGCAACCTCTTACCTAGTATCAAAGCTAGGCTGATCAATATGCCTGCGCAGTACAAGAACACTGCGCCTGCTGCTAATGGAAAGATCACAACCAAACGTACTATTGATCTATCGTCCGAAACAATTATGAGCGAACCGCAACAGTTGCTTGGTGAACTGATCAGTGATTTGGTTAGTGTCAACAGAGTGCTTGAAGTTACTCGGCTCTCGCAAGCGATTAAGTTCCGTGGCGTTACATACAAGAACGTGGTCGCACTTGCCAAGGAACTGTATTCCAAAGTTAGTGAGAAAGGTAAGAACTTCATTGTTCGTGGGTACAAACTTAGCGAATACTTTAATCAAGATGGCACACCTAAGACATTGAAGTCCGGCGGTCGTTACATCATCACCAATAAGTCGCTAACTAAAGAACAGCAACGTGCGTTAGAACTGGAACAGAAAGCAGAAGCTAAGGCATTAGCCGAAGCAGAACGCGAACGTATGCGTAATGAAAGTTTCCCAGTTGAAGATGACTGGGATAGTGACGATGGTCGTTTCTACCGTGATGATGGTAGCCCGATAGAGTCTACGATACCAATGGGTCGTGTGAAGATTCTGGTCAACAGCTTCCTGTCCAAACTAAATATCAAACCAAAGACCTACGTGTTCAAGAACTATGAGGACATGAAGCGTCGTAACCCTGAGTTGTTTGCGCAGGCAGCTAATGCTCGTCCTAACAATGACTTTGGTACTGTCAATGCAGCAGGCTACTCGTTTGGTAAGAACGTCTTAATCTTTACTGACTTCATCCGTACTGAACAGCAACTGAAATTTATCCTAGCCCACGAAACATTGGGTCACTTTGGTTTCAGAGGCATCATGCCTGCAGCACAGTTGGATAAAGTATTGAACCGTATCTATGACGTAGACCCTGACGTTCGTGCTGGCGTGGATAACATGATGCAAGCGCGGGGTATACCAAAGTCGGAAGCCATCGAAGAATATCTGGCTGACAATGCGGCTGATCTGGATGTGTCCATCGTAGCGCGTATCTGGAATGCACTAAAGAACTTCTTGAATAGATTAGGCTTTGAGTTCCAAGATGACGAAGCTAGATACTTTATCAACCAAGCACGGAAGTATGTGCGTCGTGGCGACACAGGCAACTATGTAAACGCACGTTCTATCGTTGGTGATATGGAGCAACTGTATGCTGAAAGAGATGCTGGTCGTTACGCTGCTGCTCCTGTCGGTGATCTGGCTTCACGCGCTTTTGCTTCAGGCGCTATGAACAATAGATTCGGTGGTACTGGTGGATTAACTGGTGCAATCGATGCGTTTACTAAAGGTATATTCGGTGCTCGTCGTGATGTGCCGGGTAAAGTAGCATCCATCCTTGAGCAAATCCAAACACTAGACAACAAGGCACGTCGTAGCTTTGGCCTTAGTCAGATATACCGGATGTTGGAGAAGCAACAGCAGTACGCTCGGTCACTACTATCTAAGTACCAGCGTATGACACAGTTCACACACTCACCTGATGTGTTTGGTTTTGGTAAAGGTGTGACTGAAGAACAGAAACAAACTGCTGGTGAACTGTTGGCTCGTGCTGCATTACTACGTGCAACGCAAACAACAGATGAATTGATTAAGTCCTACCCAAATCTAGTATCTGTAGATGACATGGGTAACATCTCTGTTGATCCATTGGTTAGACAAGAGTTAGAGAAGGCTGGCTTTGTTACGGCTGAAGAATTCCGTAAAGGGTTTGATATTACCTACTCCAACGGTGAGAAGATACGCTTTCAGTTTGATGTGGATGAGAACAGCCCTGAGTGGAAAGTCTATTTAGAAACACGCGATACAGTCAACGAGGCTGCTATCGATCTGATGTTATCTAACTACGAAGCCGCACAAGCTGAAGTTAAGCGTGTCGTAGGTGATCTAAACAAAGGTAGAACTACCAACGTATTTACCAATGATGACCTAGATGCTATCCGGCGGGCTGCAGCTATATACCAGACCAAACGTTACGAAGGTAGTGATGTTGCTAACGCTGGTGTTGAGGTACGTAAGCAATCTGCGAAACAGTCTGAAGAATTCCTAGTGGCATTTGGTCGTGCGTTGTTTAATGACGACGTGTACAAGGTCTGGACGAAAGACCCAACAGCATCTCCTACGATAGCCAAAGACTTTGAGGAGTTTTTAAAGGCTGAGTATGATGACATCCGTGCTGCACTGCCTAGCCTACGTGCAAAGATCAAGTCAGATAAAGATTCGTTCACTGTTCAGAAAGTAGTACGTGATCTGTTCATGTTTGATCTGCAATCTAAGAACGCTGACTTCTATGCTAAGCGAACTATCCTCGGTTCATACGTACCGTTCACCCGTCGTGGTACTGAGCAAGTACGTTTGTCTGCAGTCGATGCGCGTGGTAATCCGGTTAAGTTAGATGAGAACGTTCGTGCAACGCTGCCATACTTCCAGATGGATAGTCGTAATGAAGCCATGGAGATGGCGGCTGAATTGGAGAAGATGTTCGAGGGCGAGTGGACACTCGTGGATGATATGGGTAACGAGGTGCAAGTACGCTTGGTTCCTGAAGTATCTAAGACACGTCAATCACCTGACCTAACTGAAGCAGTTAACTTCAATGAGTTTGTGTACGTCTTAAACCGACTGAACATAAACATCGCACCTGATGTACGTGAGAAGATCATCACGACACTGACCAACCAGAATGCTCGTGCTCGTAAGAACTTACAGCGTTCGGGTACTGAGGGCTGGGATAAAGATGTAGTGCGTTCTGTGTCTGAGCATTTGGAAACTTCAGCGCATGTGGCTGCTAAGAAGTTGTACCGCCACCGCTTGGATGACATCATGCTGACTGACTCCAACTGGTTGGGTGATGAGCGTAAGCTAAAAGATTTAAAGGCTGCGGTTGACAACGCTACAACTGATGGTGAACGTGCACGAGCACAACGTATGTATGATCAGTATGCGTACATGTACCGTTACATGGCTGGTAGTAACGGTAAGCGCACAGTTGAGATCGATGGTAAAGAAGTACCCACATTAGGTCGTGGTGAAGATTACCGTGAAGAAGCCAAACAAGTACTGCGCTGGTACAGTGAGGCAACTAACATCACAGACTCCACTGAGGATTTACTCTCTGGCGAAGCTGGCTCTACATTAAAGCTAGCTACCGTTCTGATGCAACTCGGTGGCTCAGTGGCTACTGCCGTAATTAACTTGGCGTCACTCGTATCACACAGTATGCCGTATCTGTCGTACTACAATCCAGCGCGTGGGTTCGGTGGTGGTTATGGTGAAGCTAAGACAGCTTCTGCTTTGTTCCGTGCTGCACGGGATATGAAAGACCCTAAGCTATCTGATGATGCGTTCCTAAACGATATCGCAGCAGGCAGGGTTAATCCTGCTGACTACAATCTAACTGATGATGAGGCTGAGTTTTTATTCAAGCAAACAGAAGAAGGCACATTGCAGGCAGCACAGTTCAATGCGTTGGTAGGTACAGCACGAGGCAAGGTGTTTAACAACAAAGCTCAAGCTGCTATCAAAGCATGGATGAGTATGTTCTCCTACACTGAACAGTTTAACCGTCGCGTAACGGCTCTGGCTGCGTATCGCTTGGAGAAGGAACGTTCATTAGCACAAGGACTGAGTGAGGAACAAGCAGCTAAAGCAGCTACAGAAGCAGCACGACTTGCAGTTAATACAGCGCAAGGCGAATACGCCATGTTCAACCGTCCTGAGATGGCTCGTGGTAACGTGTTGCAATACATTTTTATGTACAAGCAGTTTGTGATTGTTACTGTGCAGTTGATGCGTAGCTTGCCAGTTAAAGGACAACTGCTGATGCTCGGCTTCCTACTGCTGACATCCGGTCTAAAGGGATTGCCATTCGCTGAAGATATCTTTGATGTTGTAGACACCATTGCACAGAAGCTCGGGCTGAAGATGGCGAGTGTAGAGAAAGAACTTACTGAGTGGGTTGATAGCGTGGCTCCCGGTATGACGCCGTTCATCATGCGCGGTGTGCTTGACCGTATGACTGGTGCCACAATGTCTACCCGTTTGGGTATGGGTGATCTAGTACCATTGACTGGAGCATTCCGTGCCGGTGCTGATCCTGCTCGTGAGGTATCTGACTTCGCTGGTCCAGTGTTCAGTGGTATATCTGGACTGGTTGGTATGGCTGGTAGCGTGGCTAAGTATGGCGCTGAAGTGGTCGGCCTACGTGATGATCTAACTACGATTAACGGTATCCTGCGTGATTCCCCAGTTGCTGCCTTGCGTTCTATGGGTGATAGCTATGCGTACCTAAACAGCGGTATGATTACCAATGCGCAGGGGCAAGTTGTTCAACGAGAAGCTGCGTACCATACTGTCTTAGCGCGACTACTTGGTTTCTATCCTGCTATTGCTACAGAACAGAATGACATTGTTCGTCTATCTAAATACGTTGGTGACTACACTAAAGCAATCAAGGCTGAATACGTTAGCTCATACGTCAAAGCAACTTTAGAAGGTGACAGAGAACGGGCGAGAGAAGTAGCCCGTGCTGTACAGGATTGGAATGTGGGTGCGCAGGGTACAGGATTAGAGATTAGAACGTTTGAAAAAGATGCTGCTCGTGCAGCCATAGAAGCAGGACGCCCTACTGCGTTGCGCTATCTCCGATCAGCACCCAAACAAATGCGACCGGAGACTATCGAATTACTACAGGCTTATGGCCTGTATGACGAAATCAGGTAACAACTTTTAGTTGTCCAAGCGTCAGGTTATCGATCGCATCATCGGCGTCAGTCAGCATCCCAATAGTTCGTGGGTTGTTTAGGTTGATGCCGATGACGTAGGACTGTCCTAATTTAATTGGAGTATCTTTACCCAGATACGCTTTGTTGGATTTCGGTGTGACATTCAATTGCTGTTCGTCTACTTCCTGCATAAACGATTTGTAGTCTGCTCCCTTGGAAGATAGCCAGCGTCGGAAGTGCGCTTTATCCAGCAACACAGTGCCGGTAGTAACCGGACCACCAATGTCTTTACGGTAGAAATCAAACCGTACTCTAATCTCTCCACGGGGTACGCGGCTGTAATCCATAGTTGGTTTCTGTGTGCCATTATGAAACACCTGCACTTGTGCACTAGCTGTGTCGTTCATGTACTCGGTCAGTAGATCAAACGCGTCCACCTTATAGTCAGCCACTGTCCTGCGGATAGCACCGATCTGTGATAACACCCACTCTATCCCTTTAGTGTGGTCGAATTTAATCAAACCCCATTCCATAGCCAACCTACCTGCAAGATCAGCAAGCACAATACTCTGCTCCCAATAACGCTCAGCACCACTAAAGTCAGCCTTGTATCGGTGTTTGAATGTAGCAGTTGCTTCACTAATAGCAGCCTGTATACCATCGGGTCCAAGCTCCAATAACTTCGTAATGAATTGCTTCCCTATATGTCCATAGTTCGTGGTGATAAAGTCATATATCTTTTTACCTGCCTCAGTACTGCGAGTGAACAGTGGCAGTACAGGTACACTAACTTCAAGGATACGTGCCATCTGTGCGTCAGTATCTAAACCGGATGCAATTAGTTTAGAGTTCATCGACTTGTTAGTGGACACTAACACAGGCATTGCCCAAGTTCTTGCGTCACGTTCTTCAGCCGATCTGGTTAATCGTGCTTTGTCTCGACCCTGACTAACCCAGTAAGCGAAGTCACCTACATCTTTATCATCCATCATCGTAGCTTCATCGATGGTCATTGGCATGTGGGCATACATACCCATACGAGAGAACAATGTGTTCTGTGTGTACTTGGCAGCAAAGTGTAGCTTGTCGGGATTACCGTAGATCGACTGCACCCACAACTGCGCGAGTGTCTTACCACCACCAGTTGGTCCATACAAAGAGATCGTTAAACCTTTTAACCCGGTGAACGCATACAGTGGTGCGGATAACCCAACGCATAGAGAGAACATGTGCGCTCTCATATCAGCTTTATCTAATAGCGTGGTGAACTGTGTCCATGATTCAGCACTACCAGCAGACCCGTACATCTCTGTACCTAATCGTTGACTGGTAGAAGCCAATGCAATGTTCTCGTTCGCAACCGTACCATCAGGGTTACGTCGTAAGACTGTATCGCCTATAACGAATTGAGAGAAGTTTTCCTTCCATCCAAAGGAGGCGTAGAGGTTTGTCATTGCGCGGCGTTGGCGCAATTCATCCATGTATGAACGGAGCATAAATTGAAAGTATTGCGTCTGAGATTTGTTGTATAGGACGATGCCCTGATCAGCAATCGCTACTGCAAAGTCTCTATCCTTAGCGTCAGTCAGCATCCCTTGGCGTAGTGAAAGTTCCTGCCATCCTGCATGTGGGCGGTTCCAGTGGTAGCGTACTGTCTCGTATCCAAGAGACTCGTCACGTCCATACCCTACAGGGTATATATCAAAGCGGCATACATCGATATCTGTATCATCCAACGTCATCTTGATACCACCGACTGTGCGCTTGAACGGTTTGGGTAGTGGTATCTCATGTGCTGCTTTATCTAATACATCAGCAGCCGGTGCTACTTCTTGGTACTGTGCGCCTAGTCGCGCTGGGGTTCCTATCTTTCCGCGATACAAACAACCGTCGCATCCCTTTGGTCTATCCTTCTGAAACTTATCGCAGGTTGTTGGTCCAGTCACGGATGCTTTCCAGTGCTGCATCTTCCTAACTGTTTCGGTCGGACTGTACTTCGGGTGGTTCTCACTCCATGCCATTGCTGCAGCGTCTGGGTCTTGGCAATACGCAGCTACACCTATGACGTTGTACCAGAATGGTTCTTCAACAGCAGCTTGGTTTGCTACTGCCCATGCAATCTGTTTACACTTCGTTGCTACAACAGTAGCGTTAGCTGGCGGAAAGTCCTGAGTAACTACAAGAGCTTGTGCCAATGCACTGGTAGGTGATCTCCCTTGGCTCACTGGTTGAGCTACTGCAAGTTTATTGTCCGAGATATATCCAGCCAGTAGTGTGAACATAGTATTTAGTTCAACATCTGGTGCATCCAACAACAACCTAACGGAGTTATTACCTTTGGGGTTTCGTGTACCAATGGGGCGTAGTACTCGTGCATTATCAGCAGGTACAGCAGGGTCAACATGAAACCCTTTATCTGCAGTCGCTGCCTTCATTGCATTGGCTAGTGGTTTCCACTGACGCGGTTCAAGCGGTTCAGATAATACCCAGTACACATGCAGACCATTACCGGAATGCACGATCATGGGTTTGGGTAGTTTAGTATCAGCAACGAACTGACCAAGTGCGACAAGTCCTTCCTTCCACGATGGGTAGGGTTTGTCTTGACCACAGTCAACATCTAACGCAAGTACTTTGGTTAGACGAACGTTCTCCTGCTTTCTACTCCCCTTCTCCGCGAACGAGGATATAGCGTAATACGTGTTACTACCTCGTGCATCTAATGCGACTACTGCTTTTGCGAGATCATCTACCGAGGAAAAGAATCCCTGCTTCGGCGCACCATCAATGGTAATCGCAGCATAGAAACCTTCTGTTGGTAGAACCCGCTGAAGAAAGTTCAACGTGTTCATTTTGCCCCTGCTAGCGGGGGATTTCTCCCCCGCAGTTTTAGTTATTTAATAGTTCTTCAAGGCGTTGCCTACGCTGCTTCTGTTCGGCTGCAATAATCTCGGGCATAGGCCAACCATGCTCGGTCATGATCGCTAACAGTTTGCGTAGCATTGTCTTGACTGACTCCTCGTTGGATTTGCGAATAGCCTTACCGTTCACCCATCCATAATAAGTCATCCTTGACACTCCTAACAACTCAGACATATCCCGAGTTGTCAGAAGCATATGCTTACGTAGCGCCTCGACTCGTGAAAAGTCAAAGGGCTTAGGCGTCATCAGCGTTTACCTCCCCGATAAGAGATGCAATCTCATCAGCTAAAGATGCTGCGCCAGTATCAGCAGCAGGGGCAGGTGCAGCAGGTGCAGCCGCTTTAGCAGGAGCTTTCGCTTTGGACGCACCAAAACCGCGCTTAGGTGTAGCATCAGCAACCGGTGCAGGGGCAGGTGCAGGTTCCGGGGCTGGTGCTTGAACAGCGGGTTTCGGTGCAACTGGTGCAGGCGCAGCTAACTGCGGCACTGCTTGAACTCGTGGTGTCTCACCGGTGATCTCTTTAACTTCAGCCGTACCAAACAAACCATCAACTACTTGTTGTACGTCAGCTTCGATGAAACCACCGAATCCGAATTGAAGTTTAGGAAATGACGCATTGGTATCAAATGATACTTTAGTTTTAACAATCTCAGGTGGGATGCCACGGTGTGACAATTCTTTCTGGTATTGGTTAAGTCCCTTCAATGCAGCAGGGGTTACTTCCAACAAATACACTGGACCTTCTGGGTCATCAGCAGCTACAACTGCTAGACGTTTCTTATCCGCACACGCTTTAATCTGCTGACCTTGTGGAGTAACTTTAGAACCCCATGCATTTTGTGGGCAGCTTGCGCATAGATCGTTCTGTGGATCAGTAGACTGTGGGTCTGGGCCGATACCGTCCAATGAGAAACACTCTGGTGCTGCAGGTTCTGCGTTTGCATCCCACTGCTTGGCGTACCAAGTCTTAGATACTCGTGGGTTTGCACCGACAACTACAACATCCAAGGTTACGCTATCTAATACAGTCTCAGTATCACCCTCGACAATACGGAAGCGCGATCCTTTAATAGAAATACGTGGGAACGATTCACCACCACTACCTAAACCACCAGCCATAGACTGTGCAAGGATAGATGGTGAACCAACTCGTGCTGCTAAGTGTGCTGGTACTTGTACGTTTGCTGGGATTAGTGCTGTGCTCATGTGTTTACTCTCCTGTTAATAAGGTGTGCGTTGTACTACTTGTCTGCTCATTTTCGCTTGCGCCATATTCTGCTCACCACGTATGCCCGGGGCACCAATACCAAGTGCGGTTTTCGTCGCTTCACTGACAATAAAATCCGCAATAGCCTGATGATCTGCGCAATACATGAAAGCCTGTCGCCGTTGGTATGTCTCATCATTGGTAACTGTCTGTATAAGATAGCCATTGGAAATACGATACGTAATAAACGCCGCATTATTCTGAGATACATTACTACTTAATCGGGTAAGCTCGTGGTGATCTACCGCCACCTGCTCTTGTTGTTCCTCAATGCGTCTAGCATCCTTCACCATTCCAAGTAACGCCTTACCAAAGAAATTTCTTAGCCCCATTTAATCCTCCGCTTTAGCAGTGGGTTTACGAACGTTCACTTCCAGCTTGGTGCCATAGTTGACGCCGGGAGGAACAACTTTGTTTTGCTCAATGTATCCGCGCACTGCTGTCTTACTTACGCGTTTCTCAAGCATGTCATACGCTTCGTTATCACGTATGAATTTGAGTGTGGCATCCCAACTCTCTACGTTCGCGTAGTCCGTAGTGGTTAAGAACGCTGTACCAAATTTAGATTTAACTGAAGTCAATCCTTGCTTATCCATCTCGGACTTCAGCCATGCTTCCAACTTATCCATCTTTGTTTTAATCTTAGTTAAGTCCTCCTTAACGGAAGCCTCGATTGCATCCTTCTGACTACGCAACTTCATATACGCAGCCACTGCATCGTTAATTGTTGTCATATCAATCCCTTGTTTCTTGTTGTATCAAGTCAAGTAAAAGCCCTTGTAGTTTCTGTTTGTTTCTCAGTCGCTCAAACACCTTGTGTTCCAAGTCCGTCGCTTCAATATGAATGACGTTTGAAACTTTCTTCTTACCTATACGCTCGATGCGACCGTTAGCTTGCACATAGGTTTCATTGCTATTGCTTGGTCCATACCAAATGATCGTCGATGCCGTGGTCAATGTAAGTCCATGAGCCATCGTACCGGGGTGGGCGATCAGCACCCTTGGGTCTTTGCTATGTTGGAAGTCATGAAATATCTGATTGCGTTTACCTGCAGACACTTGCCCATTAACTACACCAACAGACCAGTGCTTGGATAACTCACGCTCCAACATGTGTAACGTACCAGTCAACGGCACGAACACGATTACCTTCTCACCTGCTTCTTCAATAATCTCTTTAACCAAATTAACTCGTGGTGCACAGTCGATCTCGATATGCTGACCGTCGTCACCGTAAGCAACACCACAACATATCTGTATTAGTTTCTGTATCTTCACCGCTTCGTTGACGGCAGTGATAGTTCCATCCGAAGTCATCTCCGTTACGAAATGTTTGAGCATCTGCTGGTAATGCTTCTTCTGCATTGGTGTCAGATCAACTTGTCGTGTCTGGATAATGGTGTCTGGTAAATCGAAACACTCATCCCTTGTGTAACGCACTGCTGGTTGTAGAATATGTTTAACTATCTCCATTGATTCAGGACGTGGTACAAACTTCCACTGCCCTATCTTCATCATCACCTGCTCACGAAATGCTGTATATGTCTTGGTGCAATACGGACTGTTAACTAACTTCGCTAACGCCCATGCATCAGTCGGATCATTAGGTGTAGGAGTTCCGGTCATCAACCACAAACGCGTTGCTGGGTTAGCATCTATCCACTTGCGGAATACTTTAAACCGCTGTGTCGATGGGTTACGTAGTACTGCTGCTTCATCTACGATGATCAGGTCGAACACACCATGAACATGCGGAGCGATGATAGGAAAGCCATCATGGTTAACGATGTAGAAGTCAACATCCTGCTTTAGTAACTTCATCCTACGTTCAGCCGAGCCATGCAACACCACAAATTTGCGATGTATCAACCCAGTAAAGATGCCATCACCCCATACCCGCTCCAACGTAGACAGTGGGGATATGATCAGAACCTTCTTCACTTGCTTGGTCTTAATCAAATAGTCTGCTGCCCATAGTGCACTCTGGGTTTTACCTGTACCAATTTCATTCAGCACCAACCCACGCTGCTGTAAGGTTAGGAACGCGGCAGTCTCACGCTGGTGGTCGAACGGTGTGTACTGTCCGGGCCAGTCGTAGTAATGCAGTATGGGTGACGGTGCTTTGATACCCAGATTGCGCAGTACCTTCACCTCATCCAACCGATGGGGCGTGATCACCAGTGGCACACCCCGTACCTCAAACGTCTTGGCTGTAGATATACTATCCAACACCCGATTGGGGTTGTTTAGTTTCATAGCCAATGCTTTAGCTTTCTCAACGACTAGCATTAGAACCCTCGCGCTATCACTAAGTATGAAGCCAGTGCTGCGATATCCTCATCGTTACGCACGACCCGCCATACACCACCTGCTTCCCTTATCTGCTCACCGCACCGAACCTGTAACGCAGTTGGTTTACCTTGCGCAGACTTTACTTCTACCCCTATGAACCGCCCATACCAGCAGATAACAATGTCCGGTATCCCTGACTTACCAAACCCATTGTTGGCAGGAAAGAAGTACCAAACCTTCATCTCCTTGAGCATGGCTACCAGTTTTGTTTTAACTCTACCTTCAGGTGTACTCATTATATGTCTCTTTACATCAGTGTCAAGTATTAAAGTAATGCGGAATCACAATCGTGTCGGGCAGGGCAGTAACGGCACAGTCCACTAGGACGGGCAGGCCAGTTGTCATGCTCTACAGAACCGTGAATACGCTGGATACGCTTCATAATCTCAGCCCACACCTCATTGATATTGACTCGGTTATACGTCTCTGTGTCTATCTCCATGGTCTTTAACCACACTAGACTTGTCTTAACTCTTTGTACTTCTGGGTAGTGCTTAAACACCTGTGCTGCAAACAATTGCATCTGAAAGAAGTCCGGCTTACGTTTACCGGTTTTCCAGTCCATCACTACTGCATCAACTCCTTTAATTACAAGGACGTCAAGTTTGCTACGGAGCCAAGCGTCTGCGTCCCACCAACCAGTTGGTGTAAGGTTCTCCGTTAGGGTCATCTCCTGCTCGATGTGTAGCTCACCACCTGTTGCCATCTTCTCCACTGATTTACACAGTGGTTCGTAGTTACTTATTTCCTGCGGTAAATCAGAACCCTTTAACCGGTTCTCAAGGAACGCATGGATACGCTCCCCATATTTACTAGCTTCGCCACCTTCATCCACGATATCTTTAACAATACGTTGACGGTAGTAGCGATACGGACACTGCTCGTACAGTTTGATTGACGAGTATGAATGTGCAAGGCGCATAGGTTGTCGCCCCAAGGGGTGTCCTTGGGGTATCTGATATTGGAAAGGATAGTCTACATCACTCGACCATACGACGCAACACATCAAACTTCGCCATCTCAAGCACCCCTGTTAGGCGTACCAGATCGTCCAATGGAGTAGCAAACCGGTGGTAATCATCTCCAATCTTTACGAACATAAGTACCTCAGTCGCATCATCTGCTTCACGCACTTGTTTTAATAATGTTTCGAGTAATTCAACCGCATCTTTGTTGCGGGGTTCACGTTTAATTTCTTTTAGATTACCCACAATTTTTTTCCTTTAACTTAGCTTCAGCCCACAAGACACCACGCGCAAAACATTCTGCAGATACTTCTTGGTTAGCTCTTTCTACTACTTCTTCATCTGGTATTGTTTGCCATCTACGTGCAGTGTAGACAGGTTGTGGGTTGAACACTGCGTCCTGCGGTTTCTTTCGGAAGTACACATTACCTACTGCAGATATGTGCATCCATGCTACTGGTTCTTTATTATTCATCATGCGTCTCCATAGTTTTTAGAAAACCCACTCTCACAAGCAACTGGTAAATCTGGTGCCCATGTCGGTGGTGTGAACATCACCTTCTCTAATGCAGCTTGTGCAGCCGTAGCGTCTGCGTCTAATGCAGTAACGATGATCTCGTCATGCACTTGGAACACAACGTGATACTGCTTGCCAATGGCTACCATCTGATCACGAATAACTAATGCTGCTAGTGCTTGGACAATGTTCTCAGTCACCTTCCCACCATAGATACGTGTCCACGCTATACCTTCTATCTCTCCGTTAATCACTCTCTCACGTATAGCTTTACGGTATGAACGTGCATCATTGATATACTCGAAACCATTCTGCGTCTGACGTAACGCTGGGTATTTAATACGGAACTTGTTGGGTAGGATGATGCCTTCGTTATCGTAGCTTAGTGCACCGACCGAGCCGCTGCCACCTTGCAACATCTGTGTCAACGCATTGCCGCATTGATTCCATAGACCAACGATCTTATGGTTCTTTGACCGATATAAACGAACGATACGCTCTGCTTCACTGATGTCGATCTTGACACTGACACCTGCTTGTCCGATCTCTAGTGTGCGTCTGAACTTCTCAGCACCCATGCCGTACCCTAATCCTAGTACGCAGTTGTGGACGATGACTGGGCCAGCCTCAGTCAGTATCGTGAACCTGTTTCTTGAGCCGCAATTCAAGATGTCGTATACGTTCTTCGAGATCAGCAATTTTTCTTTTGTTGCGGAGATTATCGCTTCTCGATACGAACCGTATATTCCCCGGCTCATAATTGCCATCCACATTGATTCTGTCCATCTCGAAATCCGGGTTATCCCATCCATCAAGGGTCTGGACATACCGTAGAAATTGTGTGCGATCTTCTCTCCACTCTGCGCACACTTGTATGCCGCGACCGCCATAGTGTCGGAATATACGGCTTGTTGATGAGTGACACCTAGTGATCGCCGCAGCGAGACGATTGAGTAGGCGAGTCCGGTGCTCATCATCTGCCATTGCTTGGCTGTACTTCCAATAGCGTTTTGCAGCCGCCGCTGTCTTGGCGCAAAGAAGGCATCGAGTACTTTTGAAATCTCTGAAGTTGTGTTTGTCAACCAAGTATTCTTCGCCGTTGCAGTCACACCGAACGATAAGTGCGGCCACTCCTCGTCGTGAGCCAGATATGTAGCCTGTGACGGTAAGTTTTCCGCTCCGGTGTCCAATACTTGGTAGAGGGTATGTTCGTCGGCTACCACTGATTGCGCTTCCAACCATTGCGTCCCTGACCACACTTGGTGATCCGGAGTCAACCAAGCTCCGCACAGATTCAATGTTTGCTTGGTGCCGTTGTTCAGTAATCCTTGGTGGCATACCCACTCCTCCCCATCCCACAATAAATCGCTGGTAGTTACCGCTTCGATCGGTTTCCAGCCCTGTCTGGATAGTACAAGAGTTCCCTCGGCAATACAAGTCTTACCAACGAATCGCTCTACCTTATCCGCTTTAGTAATCGTGCGACCGTAGACCTCTGATGCAAACTCAGAATACACATCACGCTTTTCTCTGAACGCTTGCACCAAATCATCCTGCCCTGCTAACCACGCAACCAATCGTGCCTCGATCTGTGACGAGTCAGCCGCTACTAACACATGCCCCTCTGGTGCCTTCAGTGCTTTCTTTATCGACGTGTTGCCACGACTAGGCAGGTTCTGAAGGTTCAACTTGTCGCCACCTGATAAGCGCCCCGTGTGCGCACCATAGTAGTTAAGCATGATGGGCAAGCGCCCACGCGTCGCAACTCCTATCAGTGCATTGGTGCGTGTCTCCTCTAGCGTAGACTTAACCCCCAGTCGTGCAGCAACTACCGACTGGACACGCTCGTCTGGGTGTTCAAGTAATTCAGTCATGGCTTTATCTGTCTTAGCAAATGCCCATGTCTGTTTGCCTGTAGTGGGACTGACCTTAGTAGGTGGGTCGATACCCAAGTTCTTTAGGTACTTCGCAAAGATGTCGTTACTCATTAACATCTTATTGATTGCCTCATCACTGATACCTGATAACCCTAAGTCATTGATGAGTGTACGCTTGCGTGTTAGCACCTCCTGTAAATGCGTCTGTAATAGTTTCACATCCAACTCGATCGTCGGTTCGGTGTACATACGTAGTATCTGATCGATCACCATGATCTCGCTAACAGGGAACCCCTTCGCTAACTTATCGAATAGTTTCTTGGTTATCTCTACGTCGTTCTTACAATACTCTGCATACCGAGCAAGCTCATCTGGTGAAAAGTCTTTACGTTCTTTCCCCAACGCGTTGACCACTTCATCACCCTTTGCACCGAGTCCGTAGTACGTAG
>Ga0315903_10004320_pt1 | contig 19070 bp, 19 predicted proteins | sample LakEriMetagenome_7_FD_203524 | JGI IMG/M metagenome (GOLD analysis project Ga0315903, IMG submission 203524) | Freshwater fungal communities from buoy surface, Lake Erie, Ohio, United States - Buoy 2 MA119 | ecosystem: Environmental > Aquatic > Freshwater > Lake | place: USA: Lake Erie, Ohio...
ATGCGAGATGTGCTGGCTAGATGAGCACTCTCGTTGGGAACCAGAGAGTATGAATGAATCTGGAAGTATCCTGATGAAATTGATTGGGGTAGATAGTCCAGAAATTGTAAACCACGGGTCTGTTGAAATATGTTGTATGTGTGGGACAGTTACCATTGCTGGTATCTATACTTTGGTAGACCCACAGACCGTGTACTTTTTTGGTGAGGACTCAGCAAAGAACTTTGAGTTCAATTTAGATAATGTTATAGACGACGAATAGTTAGGGTAGTTGTGGCAAAAGACGCAAGACCAGGACAAGAGTTATGGATTGAGTGGGACGGCTCTGGGTATTCTTTCCAAAACTCTGACTCAGTTGTGTATTACACCGTTGAGCATATTGATATAGAAAATGAATTAGTCAAACGTGCACTAGCCTCTGCCCTTCAACGAGATGGGGTCTGCGACGGCCTAGGAGATGCTTTTAAGGCAGTAGATAAGGGAATTGTTAGTAGTGGGTGGGCTGGAGTTTTAGAAGCAGATTTTGAATTGATTGCTTGCGATGAACTTGGCGAAAGTGATTATGGTGATATATTAGAAAACATTCAACCAGTAACTTGGGTGGAAATAGACAAATAAAGTAATAGTGTGTTTAGTCGATAGTTTTATACACTATTAGTGTAGAGTTATCTATGTGTGGAAACCAGTAAATAATCTAGAGTGGCAACGCAATGCCCTATGCGCTCTTCCTGAAAATCGGACATACATAGACCACTTTTTCTCCCAAGATTTCTCTCAAAAATATACGGCTAAGAACCTTTGCTTCTCCTGCCCTGTGCGTTCACAGTGCTTACAGTGGGCTCTTGAGCATCGTCAAATATGGGGAATCTGGGGAGGAAAAGATGAAGTGGAAATTCGCAGAGCGCTGTCTGTTTCATATTTAGGAGAAGAAACTAGACGACGCAGGTTCCCAAATTGTCCATACTGCACTGCACGACCAAACAAACTAGAAACTTCTGTTGCTCAATTAGATACAACGGGGCGTTGGACTACAGCAAAAATTGTTACTTGTACTGAGTGCGGTTTTGCTTGGAGAAGTCGCACGAGTGCGAACGCAGTTGATGCTTACAAAGTAGAGCGAGCAGAAAAACTTGCTAAACAACAAAAGGAAAAACTAAAGAAGAACCGTAAGCCTAGGAAATCTTCTTCAACCAAACCTGTTGATTAGCCTCAAGGAGCGATGTCTTGTTCCAATGAGCAACTCTAAAAGCATCTACACCAGCCTGAGGTCTATCTTTTACTGGTAGATGAGCGCCCCATCTGTAATCATCAAAAGCAAGAATTCCATTTACTTTTAGACAGTCGTACCCGTGAATTCCATCTTTAAGAACAGCCATTGCTGTGTGGTCAGCATCTACATAAACAAAGTCAAATTGTTTGTTGTTAGATGCAAAAAACTCATTTGTAGTCATCTTCTTCTTAAATAATCTTGACTCAGATAGCCACTGAGAGTTCTTTTGATCGTAAACAGACTCAACGCTTTGCCAGTTCATCTGCTTGTGTTCTTCTTCGTCAGAGCCTTCCCACGTATCAACATCTGTAAGAGTTGATTCTGGGTGAGTAAGAACATTCTCAAAGAGCCACTTGGTGGCATCTCCTGTGTAGGCTCCTAGTTGAAGAAAATCTACTTTTACATCTTTGAACTTAGATAGGTGAGATGCAAAGTTTTGAGAAGCACCGTTAGTAGTAAACCAGTTTGGATAGTCATTAGTTGTCATTTAGTTTTGCCTCACAGAAGGATAGGTTTGCTTTGAGTCTTTCTTTTTCTGTATCTGGACCAATCTCTAAAGCCTTCACAGCATTATCATATGCTTGACTGTACATACCTAAGTTATAAGCAGAAATTGATGCCATGTCATAAGGAGTGTATCCCCACGCTTCAGCCTCGCAAAGATATTCAAGGGGCTTTTCTTTTATTGCTAAAGCAGCAGTTGACTGCTCGTAGCAAAGTTTCCAATTTCCATTAGCGTAGTAATACTTAGCCAAATCAACGTGCGGCTCACGTCTTCCTGGAGATTCTCGTGCGGCTAAGGTAAACCACAACTCGGCTTCTTCTTTATTTATCTTGCCTAAGTAGCGCATAGATGCGGCACGCTCTGGTGCCCATCTGGCATTAGGTAGAGATAGATGGCGTTTGAACTCTGCTGTTGCTTCTACATATTTGTTATAGAAAAATAACTCTCTTGCGTAGTAGAAAGTATTTCTGTCATCACTTGGGTCTTCATCGACAGATGCCTTGAGTAGACCTAAATATTGGCCACGAGACTTTGTGTTGTCAGCATGGTGTTCCATAGTCGCTTGAGTCCAAAATTGTTTTTCAACTATGCGGTCTGGGGTTAGAACTTCGTGTACTGGATTCTTCCAGCGGTAGCCTTGACGAGCATGAATTTTATCTCCACCAAAAGTAAGTCCAGGAGTTCCGTCTGGGTTCCAATTCCAAATATAGTTATAACGTGGACGAGTTGCGCCATCAGCAAATGCTTTCTCAAGTTCAGCACGCCAACCTGGAAGCATAATTTCATCCATATCTAGCGGGATGCAGTAGTCCATATCAGGTGGCACAAGGGTAAGAGATGCGTTGCGGGCTACATCAAAGCGCCAAGGCTTTACCCAAATCGAAACAACATTAATACCTAACGCTCTGGCTTTTTCAACCGTACCATCCGTTGAGCCCGTGTCAGCAATAAGCAGGTAGTCTGCCTCGTCTTTTACAGAATTGTACCAAGTCTCAACGAACTGCTCTTCGTTGAGAGCGATTGTATACACTGCTACTTTCATTTATGACCCCTTTACTAGTCCTACAATTACTAATATTACTCGTATAAATACATTTCCTCTGGATCAACCCAAATTTCATTTTGAGAGTAAGGAATGCTAAGTTCGTTTAGTCTCTTTTTTAATCTTTCTTGCGCCCCTTTTCCATAAAATGTTTCCCATTTCATGGTATCTATACCTTTAGCCTCAACGTTGTGAGTAACTAAATAAAACTCTGCATAAGGACACCATGCAGCATACACACCCCATCCGCCACCTGCTTGCCATAAAATTTCCCAAATGTCAACATCTTCTACCTGCATTTCTCTTGCATAGTCCCATTTGGGGTTTGGGGGTAGAATTAAAGTATCAGAATTCATCCAATTAGGGTCAAAATACTCTGGCTCCCAGGGTGCTTTAAGGATGCTGTGAGTTGTTCTAAAAAAAGGCATAGAGTCACTATACCAAAATAAAGACACTCTTATGTAATAAAACTCTGTATTTTATACATAAAGTGATACTATTGAAGCAAGGAAAAGGAGAAAAAATGACAATTGGTAGATTTTTTCCAGGGGATTTACAGCCCACTACGACGGTTGCTGGTTGTATAGATATTTATGAGAATGCTTGGCCTGACCCTGAAAAGACAATAGAGATGGTTGAGAGTCAAGTAAACACTGCTGGTTCAGGGATTTTTTGGAGTAAGGCAACAACTATAGGTTTTGGTAAAAATCAAAATGCAAGAACTAATTTACATATGGGTGTAAGTTATTTTGCTAGGGAAACTGGAAGTCCAGTTATGGAACATATTCACAATCAGATGTATGTTTTACTTATGGCTTCTTTAGAAGGGTATCGTAAAAGATACGGAATACAAGAGCAACTTTGGCACGAAGATTACAATATGTTGAAATATAAAGGCGGGACTGAATATAAGGCTCACTATGACGGAGACACATCTACTCGTAGGTCGGTCTCAGCAATCATATATCTTAATAAAGATTATGAGGGCGGTCATGTAGAGTTCACTAATTTTGGAATAAAAATTAAACCTGAACCAGGAATGCTTTTACTGTTTCCATCAAACTACGCATATACTCATATTGCTCACCCTGTGGTTAGTGGAACTAAGTATGCTTTAGTAACTTGGACTCAAGACCAACCAATGCAGATGTAGGAGATACAATGATAAAAATACATAAAACAGCAAGTACTTCAGTTCCTGCTTTTACTAAAGATAGATATGTTGCTGTAAATTCAGGGCTACCTAAAGAAACTGTTGACTTAGTTACGCAATACGCTCTTTTTGATGAAATCCAAAGATACAGTCCTGAAGCAGAAGGGCTACAAGTCCCTGGTGCTCATAGTAAGTATGCTGACCCGTTAATGGAAACATTGCTTTTATCTCTTCATCCTACTATTGAAAAGTACACTGGATTGAAGTTGTTCCCAACCTATTCGTATTATCGTGTGTACCATCCTGGAGATAAATTAGACCATCATCTTGATAGACCCTCTTGTGAAGTTTCTTTAACTATTTCTTTCGAGTATGACTATAAAAATAAAAAAGGATATACGTGGCCTATTTATATAGATGGAACTCCAATTTCGCTTAAGCCTGGAGAGATGGCTATATATCGCGGCTGTGAACTAGACCATTGGCGTGACCCTTTTGATGCTCCAGAGGGCTCTTTTCATGTTCAAGCATTTCTTCATTATGTAGATGTAAATGGTCCAAACGCATCTTTTAAGTATGATGGTAGAGAGTCAGTAGGAACTATTAACAAAAATACTTCTACAACTCAGAGTTCTGTTACGCAACGGGCTTCCAACAAAAGTTACATTGAATACACAAATTAATCTAATCAGTAGTCAGTACTAGATATGATTGTTGTTGGGGTTAGTAGATTCCATAATGCTTCAGTATGCCTTATTAAAGATGGAGAAATTCTTTTTTATATAGACAATGAAAGACTTTCTAACATTAAGTATGACTGGTATCCCTTCCTTGCTCTATCAAAAATAAAAGACTATGTAGACCATGTAGATGTAGTTGCAATTGCTGGAGTCGGGCCTTTAGTTCCTGGAGAGTATTTTGAAGACACAGATATTTACACTACATTTATCCGTAGACTTGGTAAAACATTTTTTAATAATAATATAAAAGTTTATAACTACAGTATGGAGCATCATCTTACTCACGCTGCATCTTCTTTTTATTCTTCTGGCTTTTCAGAGTCACTATGTATAGTAAAAGACGGAATGGGTTCAGAGGTATATTTAGACAGTCCTATTTTTCAAAAAGGAACTTTTGGTAGACAGATAATGTCTGTTTTTTCTTCTTCGTACCCAAATAACTTTACAAAATTATATGAAGAAGTTGCAGTTTCGTTTGATACAGAACCGATTACTGTAGGTAAGACAACTGTAGTAAATAATTATGGAGAAGCCTTAGCGTTTGAGGATGCTGCTAAGACTTTTGGATTCCATGGCTTAGATGCGGGAAAAGTTATGGGTATGTCTTCATATGGAAAAGAAAGTAAAAATATACCACCTATCTATGTAGACGGAAGAATAAATAAAAATTTATTTGTATATGATAAATCTTCACTGAAAAAAAGAAAAATAAATTACACTAAGTTAAAATCTTTTCAAGATAAAGCAGATTTTTCTTATAAACTACAAAAAGAAACGCAAAGTGAAGTAAAAAAACAAATTCTTGAGTGGTATGAAAAAACAAATATTAAAAATATTTGTTTGTCAGGTGGGTTCTTCCTTAACTGCGTTGCTAACTACGAATATCTTTTAGATTTACCTAAAGAGATAAATTTATATATTGAACCTATTTCTGGTGATTCTGGGACTGCTTTAGGTGCTGCAAAACTTGCTTGGCACTCAGAAACAAAAAGTACAAATATCCAAAAACAAAAATCTTTATACTATGGTCCAAACTATAATTATGACAAAAAATACGTAGAAAAAGTTGCTACACAAAACACTATACAAAAAAATGTATCTTCAAGTTATGTAGCAAAGTTGTTGTCAGAAGAAAAAATTGTTGCTATATATCAAGGGTCTTCCGAGGCTGGCCCAAGGGCACTAGGTAACAGAAGTATTCTTTTTGACCCTCGTGTCATTGATGGAAAAGACAAAGTTAATGTAGTAAAAAATAGAGAGTGGTTTAGGCCGTTTGCTGGATCTGTTTTAGTTGAAAAAGCCAAAGAATGGTTTGATATGAGAGGTTTAGAAGAGTCTCCATTTATGATGTATGCCGTAAATGTTTTAGAAGATAAAAAGTTATTTATACCTGCAATAACCCATGTTGATGGTACTTGTAGAGTACAAACAGTGTCTAAAGAACAAAATAAAAACTTTTATAAACTTATTGAAGAATTTTATAAAATAACAAACGTTCCAATAGTTTTTAACACTTCTTTTAATCTTGCTGGAGACTGTATAGTAGAAACTATTGAAGATGCTATTAGCACCCTCAATAGTTCTAAAATAGACTACTTATACTTACCAGAACTTAATTATTTAATTTCTTAGACAGGATAACGAATAATAACTACGCCGTGACCTCCAGCACCACCAGCGCCACCACTAAGAGGAGCAACTGATGTTGTACCTTGGCCACCACCACCGCCTCCACCTAAACCATTTGTTCCTGCATAGCCATCATTTGGGGTAGTGCCATTAAAAAATCCACCAGCGCCTCCACCAAAACCAACTGAAGCAGCACCATTTGTGTGAGAGGGTCCTCCTCCACCAGCAGAACCTCCGCCAGCATAGCCAACAGAAGAGCCAGAAATTGAACTATTTAGCCCTACTCCACCTGTTCCAGCACGAGCAGAACCACCAGCAGCACCTGCACCACCCGCACCGCCACCGCCAGAACCTGTAAATGGAGGAGACTGGTTATTGTCTCCGCCTTTGTTTCCATAACCTGTTCCACCACCACTTGGGCCTTGTGTAGCGTTTCCACCAGGAGCAGCAGGAAGTGAACCTCCGCCCCCGCCACCTCCACCAGAGCCACCAGGTAAACCAAAAGCAATTGGACCGCCAGGACCACAGCCGCCACCACCGCCACCTAATGCAGTGATGCTATTAAATGTAGAATTTCCACCGTTATTGCCAGGCGCTTGGGTATTTCCAGCAGTAAATGCAGCACCAACACCAACACCCACCGTGTAGGCTTGAGCAGTTACAGCACTTGAAGTATGTAAAACTAATCCACCAGCACCAGCACCAGCACCACCATCTGATCCAGCGCCGTTTGCTCCAGCGTTTCTAGACCCACCTGAGCCACCACCAGCCAGAACTAATACCTCAACGTTGCCAGCACCGCCACCAGCAGTTGTGATTGTTCCACCAGTTGAGGTAAGAAGACTTCCTGCCCTACCTCCACGGCTTTGAGGTCCGTATGCACCTCTTACGCTACTAATAAATGGCATCGTCTTTTTTTCTCTCTCTCTTTATATAAAATCTAGTTATCTAGTGCTTAAACAGGATAACGAATAATAACTACGCCGTGACCTCCAGCACCACCAGCGCCACCACTTTCTGGCGCTGCACCAGCACCTCCACCGCCACCACCACCTAAGCCGTTAGTTGCATTAGCACCATTCATTTGTCCAGTGTTATTGTTAAGCAAACCACCAGCACCACCACCACCAGGGCCACCAGAGCCACCAGCAACACTGTTACTAGAGCCTCCACCGCCACCGCCACCACCAGCATAGGTAATTGAAGAGCCAGAAATAGAAGATGCTAAACCAGAACCTCCAGGAGCAACACGACCAGAACCACCAGCAGCACCAGCAGAACTTGCACCGCCTCCTCCAGAACCAGAATAAGGTGGAACCTGACTGTTGTCTCCGCCTTTGTTTCCATAACCTGTTCCACCACCACTTGGGCCTTGTGTAGCGTTTCCGCCAGGTGCCGCAGGCGTTGACCCACCGCCGCCGCCTCCACCACCAGAACCGCCAGGTCCACCAAAAGCAACTGGACCTCCAGGCCCACAGCCGCCATACCCACCGCCCAAGGCAGTAATGCTATTAAATGTAGAGTTTCCGCCATTGTTTCCAGGCGATTGAGTATTTCCAGCAGTGAACAATGCACCAGCACCTACGCCAACTGTGTAGGCTTGAGCAGTTACAGCACTTGAAGTATGTAAAACTAATCCACCAGCACCAGCGCCAGCACCACCGTCGGTACCTCCAGTGTTTGCTCCAGAATTTCTAGACCCACCTGAGCCACCACCAGCCAGAACTAATACCTCAACGTTGCCAGCACCGCCAGCAGCAAATGTTTGGTCTGCTCCTGTGTAGTTAAAAGTGTGAATACGATAGCCACCAGCAGTTGTGATTGTTCCACCAGTTGAGGTAAGAAGACTTCCTGCCCTACCTCCACGGCTTTGAGGTCCGTATGCACCTCTTACGCTACTAATAAATGGCATTAGTTTCCCCTAACTAAATGTTTAGAAGTTCAATGTTGAGGAAGCGTATACGTTCCAAGTACCGCCAGCAAGACGATGCATTGTAAATGAGAAGACGTCAATTTTTCCAGCAGATGATGTAGGAGTTGGAGCGCTTCCACCAGCCCACTTAATTGTTTGAGCAGAACCATCAATTTGGAAGGCTCCAGGGATTCTTCCTGTTGAACCTTGAACTTGGAAAATGTTGATTGTCATAATTTTATTTACATCTGTTGGTACACCTGTTACGTTGTAAGTAATGTTTGCACCAGCAGCAGAGGCATCTGTGTAGAAAATGTTTCCACTAGTCCACACAAGTGTTGCTGCGTTAGAGGAAATGCTTGGGTTTACTACCTGCTCACGAATCTCTTGAACATCTGTAGTTCCGCTAAAGGACGCTCCACCTGTAAAGTTGAGAGTACCAGAAGAGTTGATTCCTCCGTTGAGAGTTGATATACCAGTTACGCTGAAGGTATTAGCAACAGTTACAGCACCGCTTGCAGCGTTTACTATCAACTTGTCTGTAGCAATAGTCAGGTTGCCAGTTGCTGTAATTGCGTCTGCATCAATATCATCTACCTTGATGTCAGCGTAAGTTACCCCAGCCTCAGCAAAGTCAACTGTTGAGGTTGGCTTGACTACAAGGTTCTGGAAGAACTTGACTACGTTATCTGTTGTATCACGAACGATACCGTCATAGACACGACGACTTTGTACATCTGCGCCACCAGTATCAGCCTGAGAAGCAACGTTTGCTGCTGTCTTAGCGTATGAGAAGGTGTTTGAAGTTACCGCAGTGATTGCGTATGTTCCATCAAATGTAGCGTCAACTCCAGAAACCGCAACTCGGTCTCCAACACGGTATGTGTGTGATGTACTAGTTGTCAGTGTTGCTACGTTGTTTGTAAGAGCCTTATTTGTAATGTCTGCTGTGATTGCAGATACTGTGATTTGACGCTCAGCCAAGAAGCCAAGGTCAAGAATATCTGCTGCGTTTCCAGTACCTACGAAAATGAATGGATCTGTAACCGATAGGTTTGCTGTTTCTACAGTTGTTCCAGCACCACCAAAAGTAATAGTTCCTTCAATAGCCACGTTACCTTCAATATTCAAGTCACCCTGAATACCGACTCCACCAACAACGGTAAGTGCACCAGTTGTAGGAGATGTAGAAGGTGTGTCAATTTCAATATGTACGTTGACACCAGGTGTAATTTCCATCTGAGTTAGACCAGAGTCAAAACCACCTGCTGCAAAAATAATCTTGTTTTCAGAGCCTTCAGCGCCAGTAGCAAAAACCATATTTCCTACATAGTCGGCGTTGATTGCGTTATGGAAGATGTATCCATCTCCAGGTGCTGTAATTCCGTATGTGGCATCATCAAAGGTAGAGCCAGTAATACCCATACCCATCCAGCCGTTGCTATCATCTCCATTATCCATATAAACGATAATGTCTGCCGATGATGTTGAATCAGCATTGCGGAAAGCAATCTGAGCAAAAGAACTTGTTGCTGTGTTATCAGCCTTGTTGACTACCAACATTGCATCTGTCAATGTTCCGCTTGTCTCAAAGTCTTCAGCGCCAGTTCCAACAAAGATTGGGTCTTCTGAGCGGAATGTTCCGTTGATTGAGATATCACCGTTGCTGCCAATACCACCAACAACAGTCAAAGCACCAGTTGTAGCATTTGTTGAGGCTGTAGCAATTTCAATATGAACATTTTGGTCAGGAACAATGCTCATCTGCTCATTACCAGATTCCAAGCCACCTGCTGCAAAAATAATCTTGTTAGCAGAACCGTTTGCATCTGTTGCTAATACCAAGTTACCTTCACCTGTATAGCGAGTAGCAACTCCAACAGGGCTTACAGCAGCACTTGTGACGTTAGCCGCAACTTTGGCATATGTAAATGTGTTACTTGTAGTTCCTGTAATTGTGTAAACACCATTGAATGTTGCATCCACACTAGTAATTGTTACTTCGTCTCCATTAGAGAAGCCGTGAGCAGTTGATGTTGTCAAGGTTGCTACGTTGTTTGTAAGAGCCTTATTTGACACGTTCGCTGCGGTTGGAGCAGGTGCGGACATAAAGACATATCCGTCATTCTTTCCTGTAATTCCAAAAATTGCAGCATCAAATGTGCTTGATGTAATACCCATGTCAATCCAACCAGAGTCATTATCTCCGTTGTCAGCATAGGCAATAAAATCTGTAGAGGCTTCTGTGCCATCACTATCATTATGAATTGATAACTGAACAAACGCATTAGCGTTTCCAGCACCAACAGCAATTGTATCTGTTAGAGCAGCAGAAGTTTCATATGCCGCTGCGCCAGTTCCAACATACAAATCACCAGTAACGCTTGCATCTGCGCCAACTGTTAAATTTGAGCCAATAGATGCGCTAGAAGTTGTAGAAAGAATTCCTGAACTTGTTGCCGTTCCACCAGTGACTACAGCAGAGCCAACATTTGCTCCAGCCTTTGTATATGTAAAGGTTGTGTCAGTTGGTACAGTACCAATTGTTATTACTCCATCAAAATCAGCACCTAGACCAGCGACTAAAACACTATCTCCAACATCAAAATAGTGGTTTTCATCAGCAGTAACAGTTGCTACGTTGTTTGTTTTAATTTTGTTTATTACGTTTACAAGACGGGATGTAACTTGAATGCTTCCCTGACTTAGAATGTCGCCTTTTACCTCAATACCATCATTGACAGTAAGAGATTCTAAAGTTCCACTATCTGCCCAAAGAGGAATGGTTCCGTTAGTAGATAAGAACTTTCCTTCATTTCCTACCTGATTTGGAAGTGTGTCAGCACCAAGTGAGAGCAACTCCCAGTCAGTATCGTTATCAAATTCAGTAGCATCTGATGTAAAGTCAGCAGTAGCAATGTATGTGCTTACGCCGTTGTAGACAAGGTCATCACGCAAGTAGGCTGTGTCTGGTGCCCACTCTCCACGCCAACGAACTCCACCATTAAACTTAGTCCACTTATTTGCGTCTAAGTCTGTTTGGAATGTTCCAGAAGCGTGTCTTAGTAAACAAATATAAGTTGAACCACCACGAACAACAATATCGTTGATGTAGTAAGTAGTTGATGTAGCCCAGTTGCTACGAAGGTTTAGACCTTCAGTAAAAATTTCCCAATCGGATGCGGACACGTCTGGAGCATCGTCAATAGTTTGACGCAAAGCAACATAACGGTTTGGACCGTACTCAACAATATCGCCAGCATAGTAAGTTGTTGTGTCTTCCCACTCTCCAGCATTTACTACTGACTCAATAAACTCATCAAAGTAAGTTCCGTTGGTTGGAAGATTGCCAGTTGACTGTAATTTACATATATAAAGATTTGGTCCATACTTGACGATATCGCCAATGTAGTATGTTGTTCCGCTAGCGTAAGTTCCTACGCTTTGAATTGAGTCAATAAACAAATCCCAGTAAGTAGCGTTGGTTGGAAGATTGCCAGTTGTCTCATCTGTAGCAATGTAAAGATTTGCACCATAGGCTACAACATCTCCAGGAACATATGCTGTTCCATTGTTGTAAACACCCTCTGCGCTAATACCATCTACTAGTAGGTCCCAGTAGGTTGCATCAGTAGGGAGATTGCCAGTTGTTACTCCTTTAGAAACATATAATTTTGCTCCATAGGTAACAATTTCATTAATTTTGTATGCTGTTAGAGCGTTATAGGCACCAATAAATTTGATACCAGAGTTCATTAGGCTCCAGTAAGTGGCATTTGTTGGTATGTTGCCAGTGCTGGTCAAAATGTTGATGTAAACGTTACCGCCGTAAGAAACGACGTCGCCAGGAAGATATGTTGTGCCGTTAGCGTAGTTACCTAAACCACGGATACCCTCTGTAAGAATATCCCAGTAGGTAGCATTTGTTGGTACGTTTCCTGTTGTAAGTTGCTTAGCAATATAAGACTTGCCACCATAGGTGACAATGTCATTCATCTGATAGGCAGTAGAGCCTGAATAACTTCCTTCGTACTGAATACCATCTGCAAACTGTGACCAATATGTAGCATTTGGTGGAAGGTTGCCAGTTGTATCGGCAATAGCAATATAAACAATACCGCCGTAAGCAACGCCATCGCCTACTTGGTATGTTGTTGCGTTGTTGTATTCGCCCTCAAACTTGAGGCCTGAAATCATTAGCGCCCAGTAGTTAGTATCTGTTGGTGTGTGGTTCGCCTCGGCTAGTGTGTAGGTGTAGATGTAGACGTTACCGCCATACTTGACAATATCGTTTACTTCGTAAACGGTCGCTGAGTTATATTCTCCCGCCCAATAAAAGCGAAGTTTTCCCAGATCGATAATCTGTGTCATATTACACTACCTCCAACAGTAGGCGAGTTTTGGCGTTTGAGTTCCAATCAAAATTTAGTGTGCTGCGGGTAAATAACCACTGCTTGTAGTCATCTTCTCGCAGAAGGTCTGCATCTGGAACACGTACAGGGCTTCCATCATTGATTTTTTCTACAGTCAAGCGTGCAGTATCAACATCGTACCTAAACCCGTAAAAGGTTTGGTTGGCGATATCGTCAATGCTAGGAAAAACTGCCATGTTAGTTTACACCTTCCTGTACAGATATTACCACATCAAAGGCGTTTTCTACCCCTGAAATAGCATACAATCTATCTGTAGCAACTATTGAAAATGGGTTTTCAATAATTTCTAGTTTTGCTCCATTTTCAACTCTGACATCTTTGGCTAAATAAAAAATAGTGTCTGCTGCTGTTGCTGACCCAACTGGGCTGACCGCAGTTGAGGCTACGTTAGAGTTGGTTTTAGCGTATCTAAAAGTTGTGGTTGTTGGCACTGAAGTAATCGTATAAGTGCCGTTAAAGGTGGCGTCTACACCAGATATAACCACACTATCTCCAGCAAAAAGGTTGTGAACGGCAGAAGTTGTTAGGGTCGCTACGTTTGAGGTCAGTGCCTTATTTGAGACAGAGGCTGTTACGCTCTTTTTTACGTAGACAGAGACAGGCAAAATCCCACCTGTTCTATTGGCAACTTGAAGCCCAGAGACGACAGACTTCTTCGTAGCGGTATAAAGTAATTGCTCCGAATCTCCTACATTTCTTACTGTAGTTGTAGCAATAATTCCGTCTACATCGGCTCCTGTTGCTCTAGCGTATCCTGGCATTTTTACCTAACCTCACACGTCTAACTGGTCAATACCAGCAATGATGAAGGAGACATTTGCGGTGCTTGCCTGAACACGGACTTGGTCTGTGTTAATAATCGGAAAGCGAATAGTCTCGTAAGTGTTAGAGATGCTCAAAGGTAGGTTGTAGGCAACATAACCACGTCCTCCTTCTGAATCAACACCTAAAGGTGAGACCCATACGGAGATAAGAGCATTTTCTGTGTTTGATTTGTTTGTTGCAATAACAGAAATAAGAAAAGTACTGTCGCTTGTAAAAGCGGTATTAGCGGAGTTAGCAGAAGGGTTGACAATTGCTAAGCGTTCAATCGCAGCCATATTAGACTCCTAACCACCATGAAGTTGCAAGACCAGCATCCGAGGCAGCGCCAGCAGGTCCTGTAGGACCAGTAGCACCCGAAGTACCAGTAGGACCAGTCGGTCCCTCAATGTTACCAACGTTTACCCATGCTGATGTATTAGCAGACCACACATAAAGGTCGCCAGACTCAACTAAATATGAATCTCCAGGGTTTCCTGTTGGTTGTGCTGCTTGTAGGGCTGCTAAATCTGCGTACTGTCCAAGAATTGTTACTGATGTTCCTGCTGCTCCCGTTGCACCTGTTGCACCCGTGTTTCCAGTCGGACCAGTGGCTCCCGCAGGACCCGTTGGTCCAGTTGGACCCGTATCACCTATATCACCAGTTCTAGCAAAAGTTATAAAAATTTCTTCGTTGTCTTCAAGTGCAAAGCCTGAAGACGAAGAAACAAAAGCAACTGGAACATTGAAGTGGTCTGCATCATCTGTATGAGCACCGACTATTTGAAAGAAGGCATAATCATTGAGGTCTGCGGCATTGGTTATCTTAAAAGTGCCTTTGATTGACGATGTAGATGCGTCAATTGTTTGTAAAAAACTGTATACGTTTTCTGAATTTGCGTCAACATAAGCAAGATACATAACTGTTGCTGTATTTGCTGCGCTATTGAGTCTTACAAGACCGTTGCCTAAAGTTGTAGCAGGATCTGATGTTGCTGTATCAAAAAGGTACTCAAAGGTTTCGCCACCAAAACTACCCGCAGGACCTGTAGCACCAGTTGGCCCCGTTGGGCCGACAACGCTAGAGCGAACTAAACGCCAAACAACGCCGTTCCACTGATAAATTTGTTCATTATAAGTGTATTGCTCGTTGAGTTCGGGTGAGGAGGGGAAATCAATGGCCATTTTTTACTACCCACTAAATCCAGTTAAAGTTCTGGCAGTTCCATTACCACCAAGACCACCATCAGAAAAATAAACACCAGAAGGCTCATAACCTACACCTCTAGCACCACCTGTAGCAGAAACCTGAGATACAGAACCACTGCTACAAAGAATTGTCACAGAACCTCCACCTGAACCACCACCTGCACCAATAGAAGAACCAGCCAGTCCTCCCCCCTGAGAACCATTAGATGAAATAGTTCCTGTTCCAGATAATGTTCCCGTAACAAAAATTATTAAAGTTCCACCAGTACCAAAATATCCATCTAGTGAAGCAAGACCACTATATGTTGCACTTCCACCTCTTGCTGATCTTCCTCCTGGATTTCCTGCGCCACCACCAGAAGCATTGCCTCCACCTACAGAATCACTTCTTCCACCTACACCACCATTAGCACCTCCAGATGTAGCAGTTCCAGAATTAGAACCACCTCCACCTGGACCACCAGAAAATGCACTACCAGATGCACCAGCGCCACCAGTTCCTACTGTTACTAAATATTTACCACCTGAACCGCCACCACCCGTACCACCATTAGAACCATTAGAGCCATTATTTCCTGGTGTATTAGATGCAGTACTTGTAAATGCTGCACCACCTGCACCACCATTTGCTGGAACTTCTGGATTAGTCACAGAAGAATACGTACCATCGATAATTCTAATAGTGTTGTTTGTATTAGTTAACAAATTTGTACTTGCACCACGAGCAGTCATACTTATTGTTCCATTAACTGTTAAGTTTCCTTGAACCCATATACAAGTAAACAGTTTTCTTACTTGAGGTGTAAAAGTAATTCCAGAATTGACTGTTAAGTTTCCCTTAACAACAATAAGTGCAGCAGCAGAATCTTCAGTATTTGTAAACCATTCTTCTGGAATAAAAGAAGATATTGTAGTATTTCCTTGCTTAACAACATAGTCATAGTTATTTAATCCAAGACTATTTACTGTCAATGTTCCACCAGAAGTTGGTACATTTTGATTATAACTACCACCTGCAATTTTTTTCATTACGTTATATATACTTGATTCTGATACATTTACTCCAAATAAAGTATTTTTTTCTAATCCAGACTGTTTTATTCCAGTAGAAATAGAAGAAGAAGAAAATATTTTATTGCTCATTGGTAGAACCTGTTTCTATTAATATTGTGCTTTGATCTATCCAAGAAAGAGAAGTTTCATCCCAAGCCCAGGATATTGGACTATCTTCATTAAACTCTGGCATGGAAACAGGAGGTTCCCATCTGCAAGTAGACTCATTCAGTACCCAAGAAGGGTAGGGTTGAGGAGAAATAAATGCATCTTTTACGTTATCATATATATCGTTAATTCCTGCATAGTTTTTACGGAAAGACCCGTTATATGAGGTTTGTTTCCAATTATTGTAGTTATGTAAATCAGTAAGAAAATCTATACCAACTTGCTCGGACTCAACACCATTAACAAGTAAAACTTCATTACTGACAACATGAACTGCTAGAACCTTATTGTCATTGTCTAATTTTGCAAAATGTGCCATCAGAATCTAATACTTCCATCCCCATTGAATTGGTATACATAATTTGCCCCACTTGTAGTAGCAATTGGAGAGCCAGTAGTTACCTGTGCAGGAACTGGACTACTTACTATTACAACACCAGAACCGCCATTGCCACCAGTAGAATTACAAGCGCCACCGCCACCAGACCCTGTGTTAGCAATTCCGTTGCCAGCACCGCTTGATTCATTGGAACCAATGCCACCTCCACCAGCACCTCCTGCGGTATATCTTGCACCTCCACCACCTCCGGCTCTGGTTACAGATGTTCCAGTAATACTGGATGCCTTACCAGCACCTCCAGCACCACCATCCGCAGTATTTGCAATACCATTACCTCCAACAGCGTTTGCGCCTCCACCCCCTCCTGCACCAAAATAAGAAGTTCCACCTGCACCTGCTCCGCCATTATTTCCTTGCGCTTTATATGAAGCAACATCTGAAGTTAATCCACCAGTTATAAAGTTTGCTTGGTCATTACCACCCCCGGCCGAGCCTCCACCGCCACCACCATTGGTTCCTCCAGCGCCTCCTCCACCCCCGCCTCCACCAAGAGCATATACACCAAAAGCAGTGCTTACAGAACCAAAATTTCCATTAGGAGATGCTCCATCTGTCCCAGCGCCCCCTGCTCCAACAACAACAGTGTATCTAAGATTTCTATATAAAGTAATAGAGCCTTCTAAATACCCTCCAGCACCTCCGCCGCCACCGTTTCTAGCAATACCAGTTACACCCCCTCCGCCTCCGCCGCCAGCAATCACCACATAACTAGCACTTATTGGAATAAGATTTGTTTTTTCCGAGGCTGTTGTATTTTTTGCTAAATTTTGCAAAAAAGTAGATGAAGACAGTTTTGAAATAGCCATGTCCAGTCGTCCTTTCTCTAAAAAATTAAGCGGTTATTTCAGAACCAAACGCTGTAAATGTAAGGGCATCTGCGGCTGATGAATAAACACGAATTGCGTTAGTTGCAGCAAGAGTAATACCAAGAGTCAACGCTGTTGAATCATTGGCAGCAATTGCTACATCATAAGCAATGTAATGCTCGGCAGCAAGGGTTGTTGCCGCTGTTGGCTTTACTGCAATTCGATATGTACGTGCTGAAGCAGAGCGGTTACACACAACTAATGTAGAAACCACTGCCTCTGTTGCGGAAGGAACTGTGTATAGTTCCTCTTCTGTTGTCGCTGCTGCTGCTTTGCGACCTAGTACTTTGTAAACTGTTGGCATTTTTTACGCTCCCATCAGCATAAAGATAGATGATAAAGAGGCTCCGCCCGATGCGGGAGCCCATGTTGCTGTAGTTCCATTGCTTGTTAAGACAGTGCCGTTTGCACCAATCTCTAGACGAGCAATAGTATCATTAGCAGTACCAATTAGTAAATCACCAGCAGCATTAATAAGTGATGTGTTGATTTTTCCATCTAATTGAGTTTGAATAAGGCTAGTTACCCCATCCAAATATCCAATTTCGGTATCGCTAACATTTGCTACAACATCTTGCTTATTACCCAGTTGTGTCTGAATAGAACTGGTTACACCATCTAAGTACCCAATCTCAGTTGATGAAACATCGCCAATAGAGGTAGTTGATGGAAGAGCCACGGTTCCGCTGGCATTAATTCCACTTACACGAATATCGGCAAAGCCAAGACCAGCCTCTGAAAAATTAATAGTAGATGTTGGTTTGGTAGTTGCATCTTTGAAAAACTTTAGTACTCCGTCGCTAGCATCACGAGCAACACCAGCAAACTTACGACGAGCAGAGACTTCTGCTGACCCACTGACAACGGCAGTGGAGGCAACGTTTGCCGCAGTTTTGATATAACTAAATGTATTTGTAGTTACAGCAGTAATTGAATAAGTTCCATTGAATGTCGCATCGACGCTACCAACTACTACAACATCTCCAACTAAGAAAGTGTGAGCATCTGTAGTTGTTAGCGTTGCTACGTTATTTGTCAAAGCCTTATTGTCAACAGTTTTTGTAATCGTTGAGATTGCTGTTGCGTACTCTCCAATAAAAGCAAGGTCAACAATATCTGCTTGATTGCCTGAGCCAACAAACACAAATGGGTCTGTTACAGCCAAGTTAGCGGTCTCAACGGTTGTTCCGCCACCGCCGAAAGTAATTGTTCCCTCAATATCCACATTTCCTTGAATATTTAGGTCACCTTGAATACCTACACCACCAACAACGGTAAATGCACCAGTTGTTGGGCTAGTTGAAGGTGTGTCAATTTCAACATGAACATTTACATCTGGGGTAATCTCCATCTGAGTGTTGTCAGAGGTTAGACCACCAGCCGCAAAAATAATCTTATTTTGGCTTCCATTAGCACCAGTTGCTAGAACAAGGTTTCCCTGTCCAGAAGCATTGATTGGTGCTTCAACGAAGATATATCCATCATGTGCGCCAGTGATAGTAAAACTAGGGTCATTGAATGCGCTAGATGTAATACCCATATCAATCCAGCCACCGACATCATCACCATCATCTGTGTAGATAATTAAGTCAGATGATGAATTAGCATTTGTTCCACTGTTATGAATTGCTACTTGAGCATAATCATTTGCGTCAATGTTGAATACAGCAATAGGATTAGTAAGAGCAGCACTTGACTCGAAAGTAGCAGCAGCATTTCCTACATAAGTAAGTCCTTCAACACTAAGTGTTCCAGTTGTACTTACATTTGCAGTTACGCCATCTACACTAAATCCAGCATTTGCAGCAGAAAGACCTAACTCGGCAGAAACATTTCCTGCTGTTGAAGATATGTCTCCAACATTTGCTGTAATGCTATCTACAGTTGT
>Ga0315903_10004324_pt1 | contig 19062 bp, 12 predicted proteins | sample LakEriMetagenome_7_FD_203524 | JGI IMG/M metagenome (GOLD analysis project Ga0315903, IMG submission 203524) | Freshwater fungal communities from buoy surface, Lake Erie, Ohio, United States - Buoy 2 MA119 | ecosystem: Environmental > Aquatic > Freshwater > Lake | place: USA: Lake Erie, Ohio...
ACTATTTCATCTCTTGCACGAGATATACGTAAAGACTTGTGTATCTTTCCGTCTAAGAAGAAATAGAGAAGTCTTTTAGGTGTTCGAATTCTTTTTGTTCCAGCCATCGTCCTAGTGGGCTTCTATCTTTATTGATCATCCAGCGCTTGCCGCATAGAAGACAGAAAAGCTCTACGTGTAACTTCTGCGAAAAGACTCTATCCACAAAGACTCTTCCGCCACACTTTTTGCAACTCATCATAATTTAAACACCTTACCATCAACAACACATGAATAGTCTGGGGACACTTCAATAATTTGAACATGCGGCCACTTTCCATTTTCAATATGTGCAATAGCAAATCCTTTTTGCCAATCATGATGCTGCGTATATTTCATTCCAGGACTCTTAGGATCACACATGTGTCCAATTTCATAGCCACGAATCGTTTCGCCCTTACCCTTATTGCGTAATTCATATGTTTGAAAATGAGATGCAATTCTGTGTGAGTGTCCACGAATTAATGAAATTTGCATATCGTTCATATCTTTACGAACTGCGCCTGTGTCTGCTACAGATAATCCATGATGAACATGGATATCGCCATAACGTTTCTTAGGCAATTCATCATAATAAATATAATCATAGCCAAGGCTATCTAAATTCCATAACGCTTCTGGCGTTACAACTTTAATATGGTCTGGCAATTTAGCATCTACATAATTAAAAATACGTATGTCGTGATTACCTAAAGCAGTAAATAGTTCTGCATTCTTGCCTGCAACTTCACGATTCATTGTATAAAATTCTCTTGCGCCCTTTGCTTCATGTTGCATAAGAGGCATAATCGAATGACCATTTTGGTCCTTATACATCTTTAAGAATTCTGCAGATCTTCCCTCTGTATATTTGCTATAGCATGCTTGATCGTCGGTGTCTCCAAGAATATCTACTACATTTGGCTTCCACCATTTCATTACTTCAAACCAAAGCTTAATCATTTTATTGTCTTGATATGGAAATTGCTGATCTGACGATAGCATCCATTTGAGATCGTTTGTCATATGTTCCTTAATTATATAAAGTTGCAGACAGCAACTTACATGCTACAAATTGTAGCATTTGATTTCATTCTGTCAAGTGTTATTCTATTACTTTCATTTGAACTGCAATATAATTTACTGATACAGTTTGTCTTGTTTTAGCAGCATTTACGACTTCAATTCTACCGCTAGTAGAATTTTTTGTAGTTGCTCTGACAAAAAGTCTTGAGGTTGCTCCTAAATCTGAACTTATGCTTGCTACTATAGTTGGATTTGCAGTAAAGCTAGTACCTGCAAAATTTACATCTTTGCCTTCTGTTTTTTCTCCATCCACAGTAATGTCCACAGTTCCTACATGTATGATTGGAAATACTTTTACAGTTTTTTGAAGTCCGCTTAAAGCATCAACAGTTTGATTTGTAGTAGCAGTTAGACTGCTATTTTGTGCGTATATAGATGAAATATTTCTTTGTAGTTGATTTAATTTATTTATATCTATTGGCGAGCCAGCACTAAATACTACATTGGAATCGTATTCTGTCATAAGTTTTCTCCTAGGTCATGCATATTTGCCTCCGCCTCAGAAACTTCAACTACGGATCGTCTATCGAATCCATACCTATCAAAAGAGTCTGGGTCTACAATATGCCTTTTTTTATTCTGCGATATTAAATACATTCTACCATCCGCAATGTTTTTTATCAATGTGCCATCACGAAAGCCTAATTTACCTACCAATTTAATTCCTGATAAAGCCGCCTCTGTTGCATTTACTGTTGTAAAGGTCCAGGACTTGGCGGCCCTATCTGAAATTAACTTATATCTTTTACCATCTTTAATCCAGTAGACTGATTTATCAGTTTTTACTGCAAGACCTGATGGGAAATTAGTTGGCGATGTTATTAAGTTTTTCTTCGTACTCTTGAACAGCTTCATCTTTTTCTTTCTTCTCATTAAGTAATTGAGTAATTTCTGCCCGTAATATTGCAATCTGAGTTTCATAATTAGATACAATTTCTCCAATACGTTGCTGTAGGGCGGTAATTACCAATTCCGCTTTTTCTGCCATAATTATATTCCTATGCTGTTAGTTCGTCAAGCTCTGTTAGTAGAGCAGACTTCTTAGCAGACAGATTTTCTATCTGCTCATTAATAGAACTTATCACTGTAGAGGAGGGAGCTTCAAGAGAATTTTCCTCAATTAGTGACAACTCTAAATTATATTTATTATATTCAAGATTCTTGAGATGAGTATTAATCAAATCAGTTTTTTCCTGAACTGTCAATTCGTAAGTCATTATTTACCTCCCTTCATATTGTACCATTTTGCTCAATATAGTCAATACTATATAGCATCAGACATAAAGTAACTTGGGCTTGTTCCGCTAGCGCTTCCAGCTGAATTTGTTACGGTTACTGTACACCTGACATAATAATTGTTATAAGTGCTATTTGTTGCCAACGTGCTTGAATTTGTTCCTACATTTGACCAGGTGCTATTATTTGTAGATCTTGCCCATTGATATGATACGCTGGTAAATGGGGTGGTTCCACTGGCAGTGTAGCTAGCGGTTAGCGTTGATCCTGGAATAAATTCACCTTGGAATCCTGATGATGTTACTGTGACTTGTACGTTGCTTGGAGCTACGGTTCCTCCTCCAGTAGTAAATGTTCCAGCGCTTGAAACAACAGTATCTGAAGTTGGTGATGTTATTGTCACTACTGGGCTATAACTTGTTGCAGCAGATAATCCAGTAACATTTACACTAGTTGCAGTTGTTCCAGTATATGGGGAATTTGGTCCAACACCAGTTAAAGAATAATTATTCTGGCCTGTTGAAGTCCAAGAAACTGTTGCAGATGTGCTTGTAACGCTTGATGCGGTTGGCGTAGTAACTGTAGGAATTGTAAATGTAGTAGTCGCTGCTGCCCCTGCTCCAGCAGCATTATTTGCTCTTACTGAAAAACTTACTGATCCTGCAACCGAATATGTATAAGATTGAGAAGAGCTTGATGAGGTTGGAAGCCAGGAAGATCCTCCATCTACGCTATACTGATATCCAGTTATTGCTGACCCTCCGTTACTTGTTGGAGCGGACCAAGTGAATGTTTTAGAAAATCCAGACCCAGTACTTCTTTGTAGGTTTGTTGGAGCTGTAGGTACTGCTGCTTGATTTATAGTAATTTGATTTGATGAAGCAGAAGTAAAAGATGATCCATTTGTATTGACTGCTCTAACAGTAAATGTATATCCTTGATTTAAAGTAAATGTTCCAGTAACTGTTACTGGCGATGAAGTTCCGCTATAGGACAATGATACAGTTGGCGAAGATGCAACTATTAAAGATGTTACTGCTGCTCCACCATTATTGTTTAAAGTAAATCCAATAGATGCCTGAGTATTACTTACTCTTGATGCGGTACCAATTGTGGGAGCTTGCGGGATAGTTGTTGCAGTAGCATTTGCAGTATTTGAAACAGAGCCCGTGCCACCAGAATTTATTGCATATACTCTATAGTAATATATTTGTCCACTAGTTAACCCAGTGTTCGAATATGATGTTGACGTAGATCCAGTATTTGCTACCAAAACAGAAAATGTAGAACCGTCTGTAGATCTTTCTATGCGATAACCAGTTATAGCACTTCCACCATTATTTGATGGAGCTGTCCAAGATAAATCTATTCTTCCGTCATTATAGGATCTACCGCTGCCCACATTTGTTGCTGTTAAGCCCGTGGGGGATCCTGGTGTGCTTATTGCTGTGGTGGAGTCACTTACTTCGTTTGAATAGTTTCCATAATATCCATTTCCGCTAGACCCAGTATATGGTCTTACTCTAAAGTAATACAATGTGCCTGCTGATAGCCCAGTTACAGTAGCTGAAGTAGATGTCGTAGTTGTAAATGATGTTGTTGGGGACGATGCTATTCCATAGTAAACTATATAACTACCAGAGCCAGTAGTCGCTGTCCAACTTAAAGCAATAGATGTTGTAGTTTTAGATCCAATTGCCAATGTTGTAATATTTCTGGGCATTTCAAAGCTTACAACTGATTCAGGTGCAGAGGAGGAAGTTTGTTCTGTTCCAAAGGTAGAGTTTGTCGCTTTAGATACATATATAAAATAATTTGTAGTATTTGCTACAACATCAGATTGAGTTAATGTGTACTGATCCAATGTATTACTTTGTCCCGTTGCTGGGTTGCTTGATGTGCCAGATGCACCAGAAATATTGTTAAATGTACTTCCGTCAGTACCAGATGCAAAGTTATAAGTTACAGCGCTAGCATTATTCCATCTATATAAAGTTCCAGTAAGCCTTCTTGTTTGATTAGCATTTGTAGATATTGCTACTGTAACTTTTTGTTCAATAGTTGGAGTTAAGGCTTGTTGAAATACTAGCTGCCATGCGCCCGCAGTTTTTCTCCATACACGTTTAACAGACTGCCAGGAACCACCAGTTTTTCTGTATATAGATTTAACTGTTTGCCAAGAGTTTCCTGTTTTTCTATATATAGCTGGCATTTATATCACGCTGTCGTAAAGTATAAATCGCCATCTTCTCCAGTTCCATTATTTGGAGTAGTTGCTTGTGTTGTTGAAAAATAAAGAATTGGTCCTAAATACTGGCGGCCATCAGTATCTACCATTAATACTCTATAAGAAGATGGGCTTATATCTCTATTTGGCCAAAGATTTGCTAGTCGTTGTCCAGATTCTCCTCCAGAAGAAGCATAGTTCCACCATCTAATTTTTGCTTGAGAAACTGTTTCTGGAGAACTGTCTGTTTTTGCACCAGACCATTTTATATTGATATCCCTACTTCCAGAGGCTATCCAGGTTATCAGTTTTGTTGATTGAATTCCAAAAAGTGTTGTTGTAGATCCTATTTCTAATTGTCCTGGACCAACAATTGTATTTGCATTTGTATGACTTATCTTGAGCAAATTGTCTACAGTGCTAATATCATTTATTGCAGCATTTGGAGCAGATGTACTAGACAATGTAATACTTGAGTTAGAGTTTAATGTAGTTGTTAAAGTTTGTGGATTTCCTGCCCAGTCTGTATATGAACTAGATTTTGATATTGTTCCAGTTGTAATACTCCATCCACCTATTGATGATCCGCTTCCCGCAGTTAAAGTACCACTTATAGTGGCACCAGTTGCATTCAAGGTGCCATCAGGTGCTACTCTAAATGGGGCTGATCCGAATGTTTCATTACCTAGTTGCAATCCATCTGAGCTTACTTTAAAGAAAGAGGTTTCAGAACCAATTTGAATATATCCATTAGTTCCAGAAGAGCTTAAAATTGTTGTTCCTTTTGATATGGAGCTTGATCCAATTGTCCACCCAGAAATTGTGCTTGATCCAGTAGCATTTAATGTAAAATTTCCATTAGCGGAATTTCCGTTTGTGCTTTGGAATATCCCTATGGCTGGGTCTATGATTATAGAATTGCCACCCGACGCTCCAAACCTTGCTTTTCCAGAACTATCTAATCTAAATGTAGAAGCTCCAGAAGTAGCTCCATTTTGAATAGCATCAGCAGCAATTATTATTCCGCCAATTGTTCCGCCAGATGCGGTTATTGTTCCGCTAAATGATCCAGTTGCGGCGGAAAGAGTTCCAGCAAATGTTCCACTAGCAGCACTAAGACTTCCACTAAAAGTTCCAGATCCATTTATTGTAAGGGCTCCAGAATCTAAATCTAATTTAAATATTTCTGTATTACCACTTGAGTATGCAGTTAGTCCTTTTTGTACTGTGTATCCACTGTTGCTAAAATCTGATACGGCACTTAATTCTATTCTTGCCCCGCCAGCACTTCCTGTTCTTAACCATGAAGAAAAATTTCCATTTCCAGCAACAAGATTTTCAATTGATATTACTCCACTTACCAAGTCTATAAAATTTGCTTTTGTTGGAACAACAGAAGAAGAATTAATTCTTGTATATGTCGGGGAACCAAACTTAGTACCATCTCTATTTGTAGCATTAAAATAATAAAATATTGTAGCACTATATACATCAGAATTTGTAGACAAACCTAAAGCTTGACGCAAATTGTCTAAGCTAATATTGATTTTATTTGGAGTGTTATTTACTGTTAAGTTACCAACAAGGTTTGTATCAGTAATACCAGAAGTTACACTTGATCCTAAATCAGAGCCAACTGCATAAATATCTACAGATTTAAATCCAGTAAATGTACTGGAAGAATAGGTTCCAGCCCAATTTACAGTAACTGCAAAGGGTGCGGTTGCGACAGACAACCCACTTGGAAGTGTAGGAGTTTGTACAACTTCACCAATAGCGGTAACAGTTACAGTTCTTGCAGTACTAAAAAATGATGTTGCTCCATTTACTGTAACAGCTTTTAACTGTACAATATATACTCCTGGCTCTGCTGAAAATGTCTGTGTTCCAGATAGCTTGAATGACCCTGCTGGCTTTGTTCCGTCCCCAAAAGATGTTCCAGATATATGAACATCTATTCTATCTATATCGGTTAATGGATTTCCAGAGGCATCATTTCCGTCCCATGTAACTTTAATAAATCCTGCTCCGCCAACAACATCGCCAGATTGTAGCCTTGGATCATTTGGATTACTTTTAATGGGTGTTGTAATGTTGTATACTGCAGACCAATCTTTACCAACTGTACCGTCTTTATATTTCCATTGAAATTCTAGTGGATACGTTTGTCCCAATTCAAGATCTACTATTGTAACAAGAAAATAATTACCATCTTCAAAGGATTCGCTTGTATCTTTTAATAGATCTTGATATAGCTCTGACATATTAGAACTCCAAGTCTAATCTATATTCTACGTCTACTTGTCTTCCCGCCACTTTTGATATTGGTGTAGCTAAATGTGTTCTACTTATCATTCCAAAAATTGGATCAAAAGTATCTTCATCATTAATTCTTAATCCATCCATTCCAACATAAGTTGTCCCGCCAGAGCCTGCTGTTACAACTATTCCAATTTGATTTATATTTTTTACGTCTGGTGCTGGGCTAGTAGCTCCAGAAAAAAATGTAGACAATGGAATATCATCAGATATCTTATACCCTATGCCAGAAGTTGGTGATATTGTAGCTTCATAATACTTATTTGATTCACTATATAATCTAACTTTTATAGTAGAAAGGTTTGTGTCCTCTCTATAATACGCTAATCTAATAGTATCTGATTCGCTGTAACCAGACAAATTTAAAGTAGGTATTGTAGCCTTATATTCTTTTGATGAATTAGCAGAGGATGACATCCTTAATAGATTGCCTCCAATTCTATAATTTGTCGTTACAACAGATGGGTTAATTCCAGAAGAATCTTCCCACTCTAAAAGATCATCAAAGTCTGTCAAATATTTGCTATCAAAATTATTTACAGAAGATCTAGTTGAGGGATAAAGTCCAACTTCATAAATTTGTGCGGTAACGTCTTGCGGTATTGTTGTTTTATAGACAACTCCATAAGTTGTTGTAGTAACTGGAGGGTTCCCTGCAGTTGATGTTTGTATATCTGTGCTTCCAAAAAGAACTGGGGTTCTATAAAATTCAAATCCTAAACGTGTATTAGACTCATTGGCGGCAGTTGAATCTATTCCAAATGCTAAATCTTTTCTAGAACTAGAGATATTGCCCGCTATAAAATTAGTCAAGAATCTTTTGCCAAATTTAGTTATTACATTTGAAGAGCGATAAATTTCTTTGCCATCTTCATAAAAAATATAAGTGCCCTTTATCATCATGCTCCTCTTGGCTGGTAGATTCTAGCGTCTACTCCAGCAACATTTTCTTTATTTTTACTAGAATTTCTAATTTTTATAATAGCTTTTGCTTTTTCTACTTTGGTTACAGGATCAAAATATTTTGTATATGTTACACTTTCTATGTCTGAAAGTTGAGGAACGTCCGCTAATTCTATTTTACTTTTTTCTTCTTCTTTCTTTTCCTCTTCTTCAGACTTTTCGGCACCAGTTATAATTGAACCAGATATGCTATTAATTCCAATTGGGATCACGGATCCTGTTATTTTATATTCGGAGTCTTCTCCTACTATGATAACTTCGCTAGGATCATACCAAATTAAATCAGGATGACCTGCTGGTAGCACTCTCTTTCCGCCTGCTACTATGTTTTGTTTAGGGACTCTTTTCATCATCTTTTAATTATACCATTTAGCAAAACTAAAGAGTTCTGCCAGTAATTTCGGTTTCTAGCCCTCCCTGATATCTTTGAGATACTTTAACTACAATAATTTTTTGTTCTGCTGTTATGTCCTGATACGGGTAGTCTATGGTTATAATGTCTCCAACTGAAATTAATGGGTTTCCAAAAATCTTCATTGTGATTATTTTTGCTTTATTTACAACCCTGCTTTGTATCCAGTCTGCTAAACTTTTTACATCTTTAGCATTTTGTAACCAAGTTGATTCAAAAATGACTGGCTCGGAAGCAGAATAACCAGCAACTGGGGATGTCTCATATACTATTTCTCCAGAAAAACCAATTGTATTTCCAAATATAGAAAGCTGATTAACTCCTCTATCTGAGAGCGGAACTGTAATGGAGCTGTTGTTTAATACAAAAACGTCTGCTTTAAAATTATCATATGATTGTGCAATTACCTGTGCCAGCTTGTTTCCACCAGTTGTCCATTTAATTGGAATTGCTGGGGCATTTGAGAACCTGACAGACTTTTTTGCTATTTCTCTTACTACCGTTCCAAATTCATCGAATGCATTTTTCTTAGAAATAATATCTACATCGTCATTTGTGGCATTATAAAGCATATCTCCATAAGCTAAATCTAAAAAGTCTTTACTAAACTGTCCGTTATAAAAATTAAGTAGCTGGTAGTCCTTGTTATATTCTTCTTGATTCTTCAAAGTATCTGCATATACATAATCAAATATAGTTGTTCCAGAAATTCCAACTAATGCTACACGTTTTGAAGGATAAAGTATTTCATTATCTTGCGCTCCAGATGAGGTATCTGTAGCCTCTATTTTAAATCCATTTATATAAGCCGTAATTGTAATACTTTTGTTTTCTATTTTTACCTTAACATCAAGATTGTAAACTTTTCCCGCAAAAAGTTGATCTAGGGTTGCCCTATTACCTTTTTGAGAGTCTTGTAATTTTTTCATATTTTTGCCAACAAGTTTTACAATTTTTATTGGTGATGTGCTTGCAGCCGCTGCTGTTGCGCTGGTTTCTAAAAATATAAAATATCCAGAGTCATTTGAATCATTTAAAAAGAATCCAAGTGCTGCTCCTTGAGGTTTATATTTAATAAGAGGAGGCATAATAATGGATGTTCCAAATGAATAATATCCAGGGCTGTAGTTTCTTACTGGTTTGGACAATGCGCCTTCTCCTATAGTTTCATTTGTATATGTTCCAAGCTGTACTGAATCAAAGTCTCTATATGCAAATGTAAACTTATTGTCTACAGTTTCCCCGCCCGTTAACTTAAGATATGATTTAGCTGTTACCTTATCTCCAACCTGTTTTGGTGAACCAGTTTTTGAAGCATTTGTAATGGTGGACGAAAGCTTATAATAGGATATTTTTTTATTTCCTTCGCCAGCGGCGCTTATAAATTGTGTTGTTATCTTATAATAACCATTTTCAGTTAATCCAGAAATTGTTATTGGGTTACTAGCAGATGTTGTTGTTTGAGCTGCGTCGGCAGAAGTAGTATCGTTTACCATTCTTTGATATATAACCTTATATGTAGTTATATTATTTTTACCAGTAACCCCTAATGTGGATAAGTTAACTGATATAGATGTATTAGAAACTTTGCTTACTATAGGGGTAAATAGTTGATTGATAGTTGGATCTAGTGTTCCGCCACCCGCTTCTTCTTCAAGATAAGCCATTACTTCCACACATCCTCTTCTATTTGATACCAATTAGAAATTGTAGCACCTGATGTTGCTGGGTGGTAAGTCTTTTCTGTTCCAAATACACCTCTTGCCTTAATCCTATATCTTCCAGTTGGTTTAAAATATTGTGGTCCAGTTTTAGACAAAGATCTATATTGTGCCCAGTCTGCTTCTGATCCTACAAAAACTGAAATCTTAGTAGTTGAATTAAGAGGCTCATACTCAAATTCTATTCCATCATATTCAAAAATTTCAGAATCAACTAAGAAATATCCTGCATAATTAAAGGTAGATTCAAAACTTACAAATGGATCTAGATTATCTATATCTATATTAAAGTTAACTAATTCTGCTGGAGTGTTTGCCTGAATTTCGTATCTCAATCCCCCAGATATTAAAAATGAAGGTTCTGATGCCCATAGGTCTGTTGCTGTTTGTGTGTAAAGAGAACTCATTGGTGTTTTCCAAATTACTTTAACCTGGTTTGCGGATGCTAATTCTTGCTTATTAAAGTCTACAATATTAGGCAACTTGTTACCACTTTGAGCATAATAAAATTCCCAATCTGCAGTTGATCTAGTGTATAGATAATCTCTTGTATAAAATTGTAAAATATTATTTTCATCAAAATACGCATTCATTTGAATGTCTCGGCATAACTCTTGAATAGAATCCCAAACAGTTTTATTGTTTTCGCTCCACCACAAAGTTAATGTTGGAATAGATGTATCTATAGATTTATTTGACCCATCAAGTTTTATATTAATATTATAATTAGAAAATCCTATGGAGTCCAACATACCAGTTATAATTGATGTTACTGGAGCATACTCGTATACTAAATCTGGTATTAGGGTTTCCATTAATTGCTTTGAACCATCAAGGGCTGACACATCTACATCTCCAAATTGAGATATATTGTGCGAATCTAAATAAAATGTCCCCTGCTCAACTCTGTCATATTTTGATGACCCCTCAGTTACAGCGCCATTAGAATGATAAACTTTTAGATGAGGCTTAATCTCTGCATTTTTAGCAAAATATATTACATCATTTGGGGCAGGGGTTACGGTCCAATTTTCATCTCTATTATAAGTTAAAACTTTTAAGTCAGACTGATCATATTTTGCCAATGATAAACTTAAATTGTTTGCAGTTATATTGCCTACTGGCAATATGTCGTTTGCGTTAGAAGATGACTCTTTACTTATATCAAAAGAAATTAAGTCTGAGCTTATGTCCTTTACCCACCTTGCAGATATTTCTACAAGACCTATTCTTCTATCTGTTCCCGCCGACGGAGTGTTTATTGTTATAGATTTAATTTCTTTAGGGGCTGGATACGATATTGCTTGAGATGAACTAAATGGTGGCGTGTTTGACCATGCTGTTCCATTCCAATAAATTATTAAGGTTCCATTAGATGGCACTGAAATTGGAGAAAGCGTTACGTCCGTAGTGGCATCATTATAGTCAATAGAAACTGTACATGTTGCTGGCAAGGCGTGATACTTTTCAAAACGAATAACTATTTTATTTGCTAAGGCTGGTTTAGTTGGGTCAGCAGCTCCAGATGAATTTACAAGAGTTGCTGTTTTAGAAAGACTAGTTTCAGAAACTTGAGATAAAGCATTTGTAATAGAAAATGTACGGGAATCTGGAATGCTTGTAATTACTTGATTAACTAAATTTAAAGATGAGTTTCCTGAACCAGATATGGTAACTCTTTTTCCAATTGTAAATCCATGATCCGCTGATGTTTTATAAACTACTTTTGATCCTGTTGCATATGCTTCAATTATTGAAGCTGTGCTCTGAACATATTTAACTGTAGCATTAACACCAGTATTTTCTGGAGTTATCCAGTATTTATAATATGTTGTTACACCTGGATAATATACTCTTGGGGAAGTTGAAGGGTAAGGTACAGTTCTATAGTCATAAAATTTGTTATCCCCAGTATGTTCTGGATGCGATGAGTTTGTGGGATCAGTATTAATATAATACTTAATTCCAGAAAGAGTTGGCCTAAAAGGTTTTAAGACTGAGTCTATTGGAAATAATTTTTTGTATGGATTTAAACGCTTTTCTTCTGCTTGTGCATCGATATCTGTCTTATAATCGTCATCATCAATTGTAGTAGATATTGTTATATTGTCTAATAGAAGGTTCATATTGTATTCTATTGTGCATCCCGCCGAAATATTTACGGTGCGGGAGTTATAAAAAATATCTTTTAATTGAGAGCTAGCAGATATCACTATACCTGCTCCATTGACATTGATATATTATAGAACGGCACTTGGCCTCTTTTTACTAGAGTAGCGTTAAATGATGTACAGCTAACAGTATACGGCTCATAGCCTGATGATTCTTGGCTTGTGCCACTCTTTGCAAAATTTAATCTAATATCAAAGGTTGATTGACCCTCGCTACTATTATAGAATTCAATTAGATCCAAAGCCCCCCATTGATTATCTACGGTATACAATCTTGTTCCTGGAAGCATGCTCCAAGAAACACCAAATCTTTTTTTATCTGCAACAAAGAATTTACGCAATGATCCGTTTGCCATTCTTTGAGATTGCTCAATTCTTTCTACATCCATAGAAATTTCACTTCTATTATGCTCAGAAAGTTTAATCCATGATTGCGTTGTATCCGATGGATCTGCGTAAAGGTCTCTAGCATAGATTTGAATGGCGGAACCTCTAGGTAAATATGTGGTTCGTTGACCATTTGCTACATATGGACTCATGGATATCTCCTGCTCATATTAATCTGTGTTCCAGTCTTTCTCTGATCTAATGCCATTGCTGCCTTAAATTCTTCAAACAATTGTCTTCCATCTGCTGGGGCTTCTGCAAATTGCATTGTAACATTTCCAACATTATATACAGATCCGCCAGTTCCTGGCTGATATGCCATTGCCTGAATTAATTCGCTACCCTCATTATATTTAGGTACATTATAGTTTAGCATAAGTCCGCCAGATTTCATACCGTTTATGCGGTCAAAGAATGGTACTCCTAATTTAGATACAGTATCTGCATTAACAATATATTCTCCATTAGATACTCTTACCATTCCGCCATTTGCATACATTCCTAATATTGAATCTGATTTACCAGTTCCTGGACCTCGTAATAGTCCTCCAGCTGCCTTCTTTTCTTGAGCTACCGTGTACCATGTTTTTGGATCCATATTTCCTTCAGGTTGTCTTACTTTGTAACGTATACCTTTATACTCAAGAACATCTCCTGGCTGTAGATTCTTATCTCTAATCGCTTCATTTCCGCCTTTTTTGCTTAAAGTTCCTTTTTCATTTAATTCATACTGTTTAGATTTTGGAGCGGAAGAAATAACATATGGGTTGTCCATTGTATATTTAGGTCCTTCTTTTCCATCATTTATTTTCTTTCCATCAATAAATATATCTCCACTAGCGGTTACTGTTACATCGTTTTGAGCTAGGATTGAATCTATTCCTGCTCCAAATTTATTTAATTGATCTAAAGCAAAAGTTCCAACATCAGTTTTTATTGGCATTCCTCCGCCAGCATAAGTATATTCTGGCATATTAATTCCTATGCCTTTTAACGCAACTACAAAGTCAGCAGCCAAACCTTTAAACTCTTTTGTTGTCTTAAATTCTTCTATGTTCTTAGCATTAAGCTTTAATGCCATTTGTAAAGCAGTCATTGAAGTGTTTACATCATCAATTTTTTGCTTTTGCTTATCATATCTTTTATTTATTAAGTCAAGACTGTCTGCCGCCAGAGCAGCCTTGTTCGCCAAATCATCTTGAGCGTTTTGTATTTTTTCTCTTTGACGCTCTAATGGAGCTATATCTTTTAGCCTACGCTCTTCAATTTGTTGTTCTGCTAATACTACCTGTTGCTCATTTAAAGTTCTTTGTAATTCTAACTGAGCAGATGCGGCGCCACCAAAATCACCAGAAGCAACGGCTTTTTCATATTCAAGTCTTTGCTGTTGAACACGTAGCGCTACATCTTCTGCTTGAGCCTCTTCACGTAAAGCTTTCTTTTTAGCTTCAGCCTTATCATTAATTCTTTTTATTTCTTTATCAAGAGCCTTTAGTCTTTCTTTTGTATCTATCTGCTCTTTTACACTTTGCCCCTTTGCAGCTGACTCGTACTTCTTCTTTAGATCTCCAAGCCTCTTTAGCTCTGAATATTCTTTACTTAATAGTCCCTTTTTGTTTACAGTTTCTACTGCTTGAGCTGTTGCTATTTGTAGCTTATAAATCATGTCTGTTTGCTCTGCATTCATCTTTGAAAGATCTCCAGTAAATCCCATAGCAACAAGTCTTAGCTTTTGGAACATGCTAACAGCGGTATCCTGTTTATTAATAAACTTTTCAATTTCAGGATTTTGTTTCTTTAAATTATTTAATACGCCTTGACCAATTGCTTCTTGTGCTCCAACCTTATTTGCAATTATATCTAACTGCTTCTTTTCAGCTTCATATCTTGCAGTAGTCTCATCAAACTCCTGGCCTTTCTTTTTAGCAGCTTTTTCGCTCTTAGAAACTAAATCTTCAACTCCAGTATTAATTGCAGTCAATGCAGTATTAAGAGCGGCTGCTGCATCCTTGGTATTTTCAAAATTCTTTGCATAATTAAATGATTGCAATGCGCTGGCGGCAGCAGTTTGAGAATCTACTATTTGCTTAAATGCATCTGTATTAATTACGCTTACTGCCATACCTGCTTTATTAGAAAGATTAAATAATGTGTATATTCTCTTAGCCGCCTCTTCTGCAGATAGTCCCGCAGCCATTAACTGCTCTTTTAATTGAACAGCAACTCTTGCTGCATCTGGGCGGGATGTGGCATTAATGACCTTAATCTGCTCAGCCATAGTTTCTTTCAATTCTTTTCTCAACTTCTTATATTCTGCAATTGTCATTTTGAAAGGAGTTCCAGCAGATTGCAAACTTTCATAAGTAAGCATGTTTTGATCTATCATTAATTTCTGAGCAGCGATAGCATCTTTTACCTTAGCGTTATAATCTGTAAATTTAAGTCCTGCTTTTTGTGCAGATTCTGCAGTTAATCCAAATGCCGCTGCGCTTAGGCGTTGAGTTTCATTATAATTTTTCCAAACCTTTACTGCTGCGCCTATTGCTAATGTTGCTCCACCAATAATTAAATTAGTTTTTGTTAATCCTCCGACAAGACCAGTTAATATTTTGCCCCAAATTTTTCCTTGTCCTGCCGCTGCCGCTGCAGATTGTGCCCATGCTTTTTGTGCTGCAACTGATCTTCCTAACTTCTCTGCATACACTGCTGGATCTGACTGTCCTCTTAATCCACCCATACCGCCCATTAATGCTGGTGCTAGCATGCCTCCAAGCATTCCGCCAACCATAGATCCAGTTGCTCCAAATCTTCCACCTAAAGCTGCTCCTCCATAATATCCTGCAGAAGACAACATCATTCCGCCCATCATTGATCCAAATCCAATACGTTGTCTTGGAATTGCAATTGGTGTTTGTGGTTGAGCTTGTGCTACTAATGATGTTGGTCCAAATCCTCTTCCAAATGGTGTACGTGACCAATCTACCTGTCCACCTTCTTGATACCCAGGAACCATTCCGCCACGGTTCATTCTCAATCTTCCTCTGCTTAAAATTGATAGAGCAGCTCTTGATAGATTTTGTGACATTACTTCTCTTGAACCGCCGAATCCGTGTCCTCCGTATGTAGCCAATATTCCAGTTGGGACTCCTCGTGCTAATGGATTTCCTCTTCCGCTAATTCCAGACATGCGACCAGTATTAGGATCAATATGTACGGCGCCTTGTGCAACCATTGAACGAGATCCTCTTTGTCCATATGCCGTACCGTAAGATCTAAATAGTTGTTGAAAATCTTTACCGAATCTAGAAACATATTTGCTATCAAAATGATTTTCAAATGAATTTGCAGTTCCACCTCTAAATAATTTATTGGCATCTTTTCCACCTAAATCATTCATCATTTCATCAAATACACTTAAGATTCTTGCTTCTTCTCCTGGCATCCCAGAAGCTCTAGCTGCGGTAATTAAAGGCTCAAATGGATGTCTTCCATTTCTTAAAGCTATATTAAACTCTTCGTATATTTGTGAACCGTAAAGACCAGAATCTCCACTTCTTAATCTTTGATTCATATTTGCTGTCATCCATATAGGAATACCTTGTGCAACATATGAGGTTGCACCTGATTTAGGAGCAAGCATAGAAGGGCTTAAGCCATTACCTGGTAACTGTGCTCCAACATGTCCTCTTTGGAATCTTACTTTTCCTCCATTGTTATATCCATTATTTATGGCAGTAAGCAGTGGTAGATTAGCGGCTGTGGCTTCTCTATTTACAACAAATTCTCCTGGAGTTAGCATTGCTGGAACTACATCTGCATTTACATTTGGTCCTGGAACCATTGCTCCACTAGACATATACACTTGTCCGCCAGCATTTAATCCTTGAGGCTTAGTTGTTTCAATGCTATACGGTCCGCCAATTGTTCTTGTTCGTGTAGCACGACCAACTGCTGTCATAACGTCAAGGAATGCACCTTGACGGAACATTCCACGAAGATTTGGTTTTCCTGATACATCTACAACTGGCTGATCAATTAATGGAGCTTTACTTAAATCAATTGTTCTACCACGACCTGCAGCATACTGACTTACCTGCATTCCCATCATTCTTTCAAGTTCAGCATTTACTGCGATAATTGCTGCTCTTGCTTGCTCTACATTTAATTTACCTGCTCTTAAATCTGCAACAATTGCAGCAGACTGTGTTGCAGCATTTTGAGTAAGTCTTTGTGTAATTGGAAGAATGTCATCAAATGTTGCAATAAATTCACTTGATACTTGTCCGCCTAATGCGATTGTTTTCTTTAACTGTTCAATTTCTTGTCTACTTTGTACGCCAAGAGTTGCCATAAGAGCGGCGTATCTTGCATGTTCTCCAGCTACAACTCCAGTAGAATATCCTCCAACAGAAGTCAATCCCTCAATATTAGGCATTCTTTCTGTCATCATAATTTGAGGAGTTCTACCAATTTTTCTATTTAATGGCACTGGCTGCATGGTTAATCCAAATATTGTAGAAGGATTATTTGGATCTCTTGGGTTTAAATGTGCTGCTGCTCTTGATTCTGTTCCTAGTAATGGGTGTGTTGGATCTACTACTCTTGGACCGCCCATGGTCATTATTGGAGATCCACCTAATGTTGTTACCGCTCTTCCAGCCCCTGTACCTATGTTAGCTATGCTAGTTGCATTCTGTTGCAGTAAATTTAGATCTGCATTTAATTTTTCAATTGCTAGGCTAAGAGTTTTTGCAGCAGCTGCGTCAGAATAAAATTCATCTGAGAGTTGTGCGCTTGCAGCTCTTGCTGCCATAATCTCTGGTGTTAGTAATTTGAATCCCTCTGCGCCTTTAAATAGAGCTTTAAAATGTCCAAGACCCTTAATGATGTATCCAAAGAAGTTAGCAAGAACACCAGTAAGCATAATTACTGGACCAATGATTGCTGTAAATGCTCCTCCAAATGCCATAACTTTTTTAATTGGGTCTGGTAGCTTTTGTGTAAAGTCAATTATTTTGCTTAAAACATTTACAAGCTTTGTTCCAATATCTAGGAATTCATCGCCTACTCCTGCAAGCTCTGCCTTTAAGCCTTCTATTGCTCTACGATATCTTCCTGATGCTGACTCTGTTACTGCCGCCAACTCTCGGCCAGCTACTGCTTCTAATTCTCCTGCGCTTGCATTCATCAAATCTAAAACTTGTAATGTCTGGCTTCCTTGGCGACCTAAATTTTCAAACAAAGCATTCAGTCTTGAGAACTGGAATTTTCCAAACAATTGTTCAATTGCTTGCTGTTTTGATAATGGGTCCAGCTTGTCTAATGCTGATTGAAGGGCTAATAATGTTCCAGTAACATCTCCCGCATTATTCTTTACAATGCCTAAAAGATCAATTCCAAATCCTTTAAATTTATCTACTGCAACATCTGTTGGGTTAATTAAAGATGCAAGAGCAGACTTTAGAGCGTTTGCTCCTTCTGAAGCATTTACTCCGCCCTCACGCATAGCGGTAAGATAAAGAGCAAGATCTTGTACGCTTCCGCCCAATCCCTTAATTACTGGGCCAGCTTTTGGAATAGCCTCCACAAGATCATTCAACGTTGTTGATGTTTGGTTTTCAACTGCGTTTAGGAAGTTAATAGTTTCTGCTAGTTCTTGAGTATTTGATTTAAATGCTGACTGTATAGCTAAGGTTGCCTTCATTGCTTCTTGACGATCTACTTCACCAAGAACTGCTAAACGAGTTGTTTCTGAAACTGATGCTAACAATTCATTTCCAGTCTTACCAGTAGCAGCAATATCAGCAGCAAGCCCAATAGTTTCTGTAAAGCTTACACCCATTGCAGATGATAATTCTTTTGCAGTAGCAGCAACTTCATTTCTAATCTTACCTAATTCTTGTGATGATGTTCCTGCTATATCTCCATAAACCTTAGTTAAACGAGTTAGTTCTTGATCTGCTTGCTTAAATGCATCTGCTGCTGCTTTTCCAAATGCAGCTAGAGGCAATGTTAATCCTACTGTTAGCTGACGGCCTGCCCACTGAGTATTCTTACCCCAGTTAATAAGCTGAACTCCACCATCTTGAATAACCTTATTCATTATCTGAAGTTCTTGTTTTAACAATGCAGCTTTATTCTTAGTTAAATCTAAACCTCTTGGAATGTGTACGTTATACTGCATTAACCCCTGAGCATTTCTGCCAAGGGGCTGCAGTACAGCGTTTTGCATTTGAACTTGTTGTTTAGCAAGATCTCTTATAAGTCCGCCATTTGTTCTTGCATGCTCTTGATATGTTCTAAAGTAATCTCTGAGCTTTAATCTACCGCTATCTAGATTACGACCAAATTTTTCTACATCTGATGTTAGGCTGACGAAGTGTGTAGAGAATTGTCCCGTCTTACGCATTGTCTCAGAGAACATTGCGTTTGTAGCATCAATTTGTCCAGCTAGAGCTCTGTTAGCACCAGCAAATTCTTGCTGTAATTTAGATAGGCTGTTTGTAACTCGTTGCACATCTG
>Ga0315903_10004328_pt1 | contig 19058 bp, 14 predicted proteins | sample LakEriMetagenome_7_FD_203524 | JGI IMG/M metagenome (GOLD analysis project Ga0315903, IMG submission 203524) | Freshwater fungal communities from buoy surface, Lake Erie, Ohio, United States - Buoy 2 MA119 | ecosystem: Environmental > Aquatic > Freshwater > Lake | place: USA: Lake Erie, Ohio...
ACCCATTTTAGTAATAAGTGAAGTAACTGAGTATGAAAATTCTACATCCCAGCCAGATAACTTGGTTAGCGATGTAAATACTCAAACGCAAGCAACCACTCAAGAACTGAATGTAGCGAACGACATAAATCCAAACTTGTTTACTCAACATTTGTTCAATGAACAAGAAAATAAAACATTAGAAAAACAAAGAGAACAAAACAAAAATAAACGCGGTAAACTAATAACAGATGTGTTCGGCACTGTCAAAAACAAAGTCATTGATTGGTTCGAAAATATTGACGACGAGCCCTTAGATTCATAAACATACAAATCATTTAATCAAAAAATAAAACCCAAATTATAAAAAATAAAACAAAATAACATGATACAATTTGAACTCCCACAAAAGAACGCATCCATCATTAAGGTAATTGGAGTTGGCGGCGGAGGCGGTAATGCCGTAAATTATATGCACAGTCTTGGTTTGGAAGGTGTTGATTTTATTGTATGCAATACAGATCAAAAAGCATTAAACAATAGTAGCGTACCTACCAAAATTCAACTCGGACCTTCGCTAACGCAGGGTCTAGGTGCTGGCGCTAATCCGGAAATTGGACAAAGAGCCTGCGAAGAGAGTATCAACGACATAGAAAATGTGTTAGTAAATGGAACAAAAATGGTTTTTGTAACTGCGGGTATGGGTGGTGGAACTGGAACCGGTGGTGCCCCTATTGTAGCTAAAGCGGCAAAAGATTTAGGTATTTTAACAGTAGGTATAGTTACTACACCATTTTCTTATGAAGGTAAGCGCAGACAGCGACAAGCCGAAGAAGGTATTTTGTTAATGCGAGAACATGTAGATACAATCTTAGTAATATCGAATGATAAATTGCGTCGTCAATTTGGGAATATACCTACCTCTCAAGCATTTTGTAAAGCTGATGATATTTTAGCGACAGCCACAAAGTGTATTACAGATGTAATTAATTCACAAGGTCATATTGTGGTGGATTTTGCGGATGTAAGTACGGTTATGAAAAATGGTGGTGTTGCAATACTAGGCAGTGCTCATGCAAATGGCGAAAACCGCGCTTATGAGGCTGTTGAAAAAGCAATTAATTCGCCTTTGTTAAATGATGATGATATTAAAGGAGCAAAGTGGGTTTTGTTAAATATCAATTCAGCACATGGAGTTTATGAACATACGCTGGATGAAGTGGAAATGATACAGGCTTATGTACAAGATCAAGCAGGTGAAGATTGCGATGTGATTTTTGGAACAGGATTCGATGATAATTTAGGTGAAGATATCAGCGTAACTATCATAGCTACGGGTTTTCAGTACAATCATACGGAAAAGGCATATTCGGCGGATAAAAAAATGCCATTCTCGGATAAGCATAAGATTGTCGTAAATTTAGATGAGCAAATACCTCAAGATAATTTTTTACAAGATTTGATATCTGAGCAAAAGACTGAAGAAGGTACTACTAAAACTGGCATAGAATTGAATGTCTATTCCAATGTAATTGAGCCGCCTACTATTCCACATCAATCTGCCTTAAGTATGCGTGGTTCTTTTATACCAACGGCACAAGCTGCGCTTGAAATAAATGAAGAATTGACAATGCCTCAAGAAGCAGAAACTACTCTATTTACTGGTTGCACGAAACATGAGGTAGTTGATGAGAATGCAAAACAAGAAGAATTAGCAGAAAAGAAGTTTATTTTCGATTTAGATGTAAACAAACAATCCTTGGAGGTAGAAAACAATCTAAATCAAATCGAAAATCCAGCAAGTATACAAAGTGCGGCTGATGTGCAAGCAGAATTAAACAAGTTATTTGGTACTGAACCCAGACCTGCACCCATGCACGAACATGTTCAATTGATAGTGCCTCAGCAAGAAGAAGTAAAGGATGATTACGTCACGATAAAAGGTATTACCTTGAATCGGAGAAAGGGAAATAGATATTTAACAGATAGCGAATTGGAGGCGGAAGTACATTTTGAATTACAGAAAAAAGCATTTGACGATAGAGCCTCCAAGTTGCGTTCTATGAGTTTCGATGTAAATAAGGCAAATATTGATGAAACAGAATCTGATATCCCTTCCTATTTGCGTAAGAATATAACGCTCGAAGATCATGGCGCCTCGAATGAAAAAGTTTATTCACCAATTGAGGTAAGCGAAAAATTCCAAAATGGGTCTAATATTTCTTCTCGAAATTCTTTTATGGAAGGAGATAATGTAGACTAAGCTCATTTTTTTATTAAAAAGTAGTGTATTTGTTGCGCGAGCCGAAGGCTCGCGCAACATCATTTTTAGCCAAAAAACAACTGTCTTATTTATAAATAATCTTGCGTTCGCCGTCATAATTGCGTCATTTTATATATTTTTTTGGTTTAAATCGATATAGACCAACTGATTTTTCGTACTTTTCGTCTTTAAATCAGTTTAATAATCAAGCTTTTTTCATATGAGAAAATTTTTACCCTTTCTATTTCTAGTTTTCCTCTGTTTCGTAAAGAAAGAAACTAAAGCAACAATCGTTTATTCAGGTATTATCAATGTTAATATAGATGCTAATGGAACAAACTTCGTAAGCTATCCCATATTAGGTTATAGTTTAGATTTGAATCATAATGGTTTCTCCATTGATGGATTTTCCATTCAAGGAGATTTTAATGTTCAAGGATTGGTAGATCCCGCTTTAAACCTTAGCGATGATTTATTAAAAAAATTACCAATCAATACTCTGATTGGACCGGCAGAAAGTTATATAACTCCAAGTGCTTTTGCACCAGCATATCATACTGAAAGTATGTTTGGTTCTCCATTGGGTTATTGTCTCGCAAATAACCAAGAAACTTATTTCGGATTCCGCATTCTAGATGGATTAGATACTTATTATGGTTGGATTCAAGTAAGAAGAATAAATAGTGATATAGTAAGATTAATAAGTTATGCTTATGAAAATGCACCGAACACACCCATTCTAGCCGGACAAAGTAGCATCCCTGTCGCAAGTATCACTGTAACTGGCACTGGTGGTGCAAATACAATTACCGTTGATAATGGAACACTTCAAATGTTAGCGACTGTATTGCCAACTAATGCTAATAACCAAACGATTACTTGGTCAGTGACTAACCAAACAGGAACTGCTACAATAAGTGCTGGGGGCTTATTAACAGCATTGACCAACGGAACTGTGAATGTTTTTGCCACCAATATCGCTTCAGGTGTGTCAGGAAGTTTACAAGTAACACTTTCTAACCAAATTATACCAATTACAAGTTTAACGATAAACGGCCTAGGAGGAATAACGAATATCAATACAGCGGGAGGAACTTTACAAATGGTTCCAACAATAGTTCCCAATAATGCAACAAATCAGAATTTAAGTTGGGCAATAACAGGTGGTGCAGGCGGTGCGTCTATTAATGCCTCAACAGGCTTGATTACGGCTATTGCGAATGGTCCGGTCGTTGTAACTGCAACCACAACAGATGGCACCAATTTATCAGCAAGTAAAATTATTACCATTACTAATCAGCCCCCTGCGCTTACAACAGGCATAACAGTAACTGGCACTGGTGGAGCATCAACCATTACGACAAATTTAGGCACATTGCAAATGATAGCTACTTTTACACCAAGTTATACTACCAACCAAAATGTGACTTGGTCAGTGACGAATGGAACAGGATCCGCCACAATTAATGCTTCAGGATTGCTAAGCGCGCTAGCAGACGGAACAGTTACAGTGTTAGCAACAGCGCAAGATGGTACGGGAATTTCGGGAAGCATGGTTGTTACCATTTCTAATCAAATTATTTATGTAACAAACGTTGATATATCAACTGCAACAGGTTTACAATACATCAATGTCAATAATGGAACTCTTCAATTTTTTGCGAATGTAACACCTGTTAACGCAACAAGTCAAAACGTAATTTGGACAATAATTAATGGTACAGGCTCGGGTACAATTACACCAAATACTGGCTTACTTACAGCCACAGGTAACGGCAGTGTAATTGTGGTAGGTACTGCAACTGATGGCACTGGTGTTTTTGATACGATGCATATTACTATTATTAATCAAATTGTAAATACATTAGTAACGGGTATTACAATCAATTCTATGTCGAATAAAGTCATGAAGAATAATTCTATGCAAATGTACTCTATCATTACTCCTGCATTGGCTACAATTCAAACAGTAACTTGGTCAGTGATTAATGGTTCGGGAGCAGGTACAATAACACCTGGCGGCATTTTGACAGGTACACAAGTAGGATTAGTAACAGTTATTGCTGATGCAAATGATGTTTCTGGGGTTTCTACAAGTAAGGTTATTGAAGTAATCCCTACCATACCAAATGGTGTCGAAGATTTTGATATTTCAAAAATCATCTTGAGCCCAAATCCGTTTAATAATGAGATTGTTTTCTCTAATTTGGAGAATCAAGAATTTGAATACAGTATTTTAAACAGTCTAGGTCAAATTGTAAAACTTGGTAAAGTTTCAGAGACGAATGCTACCATATCCTTGGGCGAAGCACCAACAGGTATCTACTTTTTGAATTTGAGTGCCAATCATCAAGTGTTGAATACTTATAAAGTGTTGAAGCAATAATAACTCATTCAATATTGTTATTTTATTTAATCTGCGGCTTACTTTATATTTAGTGGAGTGAATGTATTAGGTCCAATATCTTGGGTAAAAAAATTATGGCGATTATTTGCTGACCTATGCTGCCTATCGATTACAGGATTTAGAATTGTGTGAAGATTTAGTGCAAGAAACTTTTTTGTCCGCCTTACAAGCACAGTATAATTTTAAGGGTAATAGCACTGAAAAAATATGGCTTATTAGCATTCTCAGGATATAAGATTATAGATTTATATCGAAAGCAAAATAGTCATTCTCAATTGCCATTAATAGATCTACAATCTTCACAAAGCGTAGATGATTTTTTTAACGAAGAGAGAGGAGACCATTGGTAAGTAAATCAGTTACCCGAATTTTGGACAGCATCTGTGGTTGAAGCGATTGAGAAAAAGGAAAATAATCACATATTAAGAAAGTGCTTCGGTGATCTATCGGACCACCAAATAGGTATTTTGCAAGAGAAATATTTTGAAGAAAAATCTTCTGAAGAAATTTGTAAGGAATTTAATATTTCTAAGTCTAATTACTAGGTGCTTATACCATTTTGACATTAATTTTATATTACACATTTCGCTTGACGGAAATGGTAAATGCCGATGGACACAAATGTTTAGATTAAATGGAGGAACGAAATTTTAATCTGTTACATTTGTCAAATCGGTATGAACACAGATTACATCCATATAGTACCTAATTTATTTTTAAGCATTGTATCAAGTAAAAGTTTTAATGTAAGATATGGTCTAAGATTTGAGGCATATAAAAATATTGAAATCGTAGCCAAACTTTTATCCGTTGTTTGAGCACCGACGAATTTAGTTATAGATCTAGTATCTTCATGAGCGAGTTTGGATAAAAGTGGTCTCGTCACTAGTGACGAGACGGTAAGGTAAAAGTGGAAAAGAAAATAGGTAACTTTACCGATAATCATAAGATTTTTGAATCCCGATGCGAAGAAGTTCCGATTTTATTTTCAAAGCTTGCTTTGGGGTTAATACTCGTGATTTTGATCTTCCTTGCTCTTGTCTCGCTTAGTCGGCCAGTTTTATGACCACAGAGCAAGCTAGGTCTTAATAGGTAATTATCTAATGCCATAAAAACATGAATCAAACTTCAAAAAGTGATGCCTTAACTTGATTACGCTTATCTTTATCGTCTTAATCAAATACTAGATACCGAAGCCTGTGATTGACAAGGATACACTGATATTGTTGAGAATACCATTTTCATTTCTGCTAATGCCAATTTTTTTATTGGCGTTAAGTCAAATGCATGAAGTGAATATGACGACAAGCCTGATTTCATTTTTTGTAATTCACCTATTAATTTACCCTGCGAGTAATGGCTACAATAGCTATGTAGATAAAGATGATACACCCATTGGAGGATTGGAGAAGCCACCCATACCTACTAAGCAATTATTTTATGTCACCATTGGTATGGAATGTTTGGCAGTGCTGATCTCAAGTATCTGGGTAAATATATATTTTACATTAGGGATGTTGGTCTATATCTCTGGTTCTCGAATGTATAGTTCACGGCTAATTCGATTTAAGAAGTATCCGATACTTGGTTTCCTTTCTGTATTTATTTTTCAAGGTGCTTTCACGTATTATATTAGTTGTGTGGGTATTACAAACTCGTTCTATATTCCTTCATTAACCGAATTATTTGTTTTATCTGCATGCTCTTTTCAGATTGGAGGCGTCTATCCACTCACGCAAATCTTTCAACATGAATCTGATTTGAAAGATGGAGTTACAACGATAAGTTATAAACTAGGGTATATAGGCACTTTTATTTTTTCAGCAATTATGTTTCTGTGTTGTAATATTTGTTATTTCATTTATTTTAATCAGTTTAATCAAACTGCAAATTTTTATATCTTGCAAATCATCTTCTTTCCGATTGCCAGTTACTTTGTTTACTGGTTTTTAAAAGTTATAAAAGACGAGAGTCAAGCAAACTTTAAACATACGATGAGATTAAATATAATTGCAGCTGTCTGCATGAATCTATTTTCAATTATTTTAAATTTTATTAAATAAAAATTTTGAGTTATTTATCTTCCATATCCATTGCTGTTCCAGAGTATATTCATAATCAAGAGTCATTGATTTCTTTTTACGGCAATGCCACAAATGATGCTAATTCACAGAGAAAAATTAATGCAGTTGCGAAGAAGTCTGGGATTGAAAAAAGATATTCTGTGTTACCAGATTTTAGCCTAGAACCTGAATCGTATACATTTTTCGCAAGTACCTTGCAAGATCCCGAACCTACAATGTCACAACGGATGACTTTGTATAAGCAACACGCATTGAATCTGGCATTACAATCAATTCGAAGTATGCCAAATTATCATGGGATAAAAAATAGTATTACACATATTATAACAGTAACCTGCACAGGATTGTTTGCGCCAGGTTTAGATATTGAAATCATTGAAGCTTTAGATTTGCCCAAGACAACGCAACGTAGTAGTATAAATTTTATGGGTTGTAATGCAGCAATTATAGCATTAAATCAAGCTAATAGTATTTGTAAAGCCTATGGCAATGCACAGGTACTAGTGGTAAGTGTTGAATTGTGCTCTATTCACTTTCAACGAAATTTCAGTGACGATTATATTCTCTCAAACTCATTATTCGGAGATGGAAGTGCTGCTTGTATCGTCTCATCTCAGCCTTTAATAAATTCGAAATCAATTGGTATCAAGTCTTTTCATTCTGCGATTATTCACAACGGGTTTGGCGATATGGCATGGTATTTAAGTGAACAAGGTTTTTTAATGAACTTGTCAACTTATGTGTCTCAATTAATTAATAGCGAAATAAAAAATTTACTTGTTAGTGCCGGCATTGATTTGCAATCTATTAAGCATTGGGCTGTTCATCCTGGCGGCAAGAAAATTTTAGATGAGCTAAGTGTTGCCTTGTTATTGCCTAAGGAAAATTTTATAGATTCATATAATACTTTACGAGAATATGGGAATATGTCATCGGCTACTATTTTATTCGTCTTACATTCTTTACTGAGTACGAATACGATTTCGCAAAATGAACCTCTACTTGCTGTTGCATTTGGGCCTGGACTCAGTGTTGAAACTATGATGTTAGAGTATGTTTAAACATAGAAGCAATAAGAAGGAATTGCTAGATGGCAATGAGATGTCCAATGTAGATTTATTTCAAAATTTACGAGAGTTGCATTTTATTAATAAGCACTTGGGAGGCTATAAAATTAGCTTGAAAGCGCTTCAAGGATTTATTAAGCCAAATCAAAGTTATATCTTGGTGGATATTGGTTCTGGAGGTGGCGATACATTAAAACAAATTTATAGATGGAGCGAAAGTCGAAAGTTAAACCTTCGATTGATTGGTATTGATTTAAAATCGGTTTGTATTGAGTATTCTTCAAAGAATAAACCTAATTCATGTATCGAATTTGTAGAAGATGATTATAGAAATATTACGAATCATGTAAACAAAGTTGATATTATTCATGCATGTCTATTTTGTCATCATTTAGGTAATAAAGAAATAGTTGATCTTATCAATTTCTCAATTAAGAATCATGCTATTTTATTAATTAATGATTTAGAAAGAAGCCCAATTGCATATTATGCTATTAAAATTCTAACATTTATTTTTTCAAAATCGTATTTGGTTAAACATGATGCGCCCTTGTCTGTGCTGAGAGGTTTTACAACCAAAGAGTGGATGAGCATATTGAAACAATCAAATGCTCAAAATTTTTCAATTCGAAAAAGATGGGCATTCAGGCATGAATTAATAATTTATTCAAATGATGGAAGCTAAGTTACACGACTGTATTATCATAGGTGGTGGTTTGGCGGGGCTTTGCTTATCCATTCAATTATCAAAGCAAGGCTACCATGTATTGCTACTCGAAAAAAATGCTTATCCATTTCATAAAGTTTGTGGTGAGTATATTTCAATGGAGAGTTGGGATTATTTGAATCGTCTCGGTATAGATTTAGCATCATTGCAGGTGCCTCTTATTAAAGATTTGAAAATCACCTCACACGAAGGCTTTGAAGTAAGCACTGCTTTGGATATGGGTGGTTTTGGTATAAGTCGGTTTGATTTGGATCATCGACTAGCTAGCATTGCTAAACAAAGTGGCGTTCAGTTACTCGAAAATACTAAAGTGACTAATGTAAGCCTAGAGAATGGTGTTCATACTGTGACAACAAACCGAGAAGAACATCAAGGCAAAATTGTTTGCGGAAGCTATGGAAAACTTACACCTGCTTTCATGAATCAAATCAGAAGTCGTCAATCTGGATACATTGGTGTAAAATATCATGTGCAAGTACCTTTTAATAAATCAAGTATTGAATTGCACAATTTTAAAGATGGCTATTGCGGCATCTCGATGGTAGGTGAAAATACTTGTTGCATGTGCTATCTTACAACGGTTGATAATCTTAAGATGCATGGTAATGATGTAAAGCAAATGGAGAAAGAAGTACTAATGAAAAATCCGCGATTAGCATACTACTTTTCTCATGCTAAATTTTTATATGATAAGCCGCTTGTAATAAGCCAAATTGGATTTCAAAAGAAAAGTTGCTATGCGAATGATGTGTTTCTTTTAGGAGATGCCGCAGGTGCGATAGCACCACTGTGCGGAAATGGGATGAGTATGGCCATGCGGGCATCTTTTTTACTAGCAAAACATATTCCGCAATATTTGGATCAAGAAATAACTAAAGAAGTATTAATTCAAAATTATACATCCGATTGGAATAAGCATTTCTCAACACGAATTAAAGCAGGATATTATTTGCAAAAATTATTCGGGAAGCGACTTACTACTTTATTGGCCTTAAAGCTGATGAAGAATAATCCTAATCTTTTACGGAAGATTATATCATTAACACATGGTGAAAAGTTTTAAATAGAATAAAAAAATTTTCGATACAATCTGTGATAAAAAAAGATATGTGCTAAACACTTTCCAATTATTTTTACCTCCAAATTCAAATTTAAGTATGCATAAATTCTTCTTCTCATTTGTCTTGGCGCTACTTAGCCTTTCGGCAAACGCGCAATCTAATTTCCCCGCGGATTCCAGCTTATTTATAAATTATAAATATAGATGCATAGGGCCTTTCCGAGGAGGACGCGCTAGCGGAGTTTGTGGTGACTACAAAAACAAACAAACTTTCTACATGGGAACCACAGGTGGTGGCGTTTGGCAAACACGTGATGGAGGTAGCAATTGGACTCCTATCAGCGATAAATATTTTGGAGGAAGTATTGGTTCGGTAGCAGTATGTCCAACTGACCCATTGCTCATCTATGTAGGCACAGGAGAGAATACTTTAAGGGGAAATGTCTCTGAAGGTAAGGGCATGTGGAAATCAAATGATGGGGGTAAAACATGGCAGCATATAGGTTTGAGCGATACTCGACATATTACTAAAATTATATTTCATCCTAAAAATCCAGATGTGGTTTATTGTACTGCAATCGGTCATTTGTTTGGCGAGAATGATGAACGTGGTGTTTTTAAAACTACAGATGGGGGTAAATCTTGGAAGCAAATTTTATTTGTAAATGAAAATGTAGGTGCAGTAGATATGCAAATGGATGCCACTAACCCCAATATTTTATATGCAAGCTCATGGCGCGTAAAGCGTACGCCTCATAGTATGGAAAGTGGAGGCGAAGGTTCCGCACTTTGGAAAAGTATGGATGGGGGTGATACTTGGAAGAATATTTCACACAATAAAGGTTTGCCAAAAGATACGATAGGTATCATCGGGCTTGCCTTATCAAGTATTCATACTGATAATATCTACGCAATTCTAGAGCATAAAGAGAAAGGTGGGCTTTATTTTAGTCATGACGCAGGTACAACTTGGGAAAAAGTAAATGATGAAAGTAAAATTCGGCAACGTGCTTGGTATTTCAGCAAAGTGTATGTTGATCCAAAAAATGATCAAATTGTGTATGTATGTAATGTTGAATTTTATAAATCAACAGATGGGGGAAAGACTTTTCAAACCGTCGGAACACCGCATGGAGATCATCATAACTTATGGATAGATCCAGAAGATGGTCAGCGAATGATTATTGCTGATGATGGGGGTGCGCAAGTTTCTTTTGATGGCGGGCAAAATTGGAGTACTTATAACAATCAACCGACAGCGCAATTTTATCGTGTGAGTACCGATAATCACTTTCCTTACCGGGTATTGGGTTGTCAACAAGATAATAGCAGCGTTCGTATCTTGAGTAGAACATATGGAAGTAGTATTGGAAATCAAGACTGGTCGTGGAGTGCAGGATTTGAAAGCGGACATATCGTTGCAGATCCGCTTAATGATGAAATTGTATATGGCGGTAATTATGGCGGTTATTTATCAAGGCTTAATCATAAAACAGGTGAGAATCGAACTGTAAGTATCTATCCTGTAAGCCCAATAGGTGAAGGTGCTGATGCATTGAAATATCGTTTTCAATGGAATTTTCCAATCTTCTTTTCTCCGCATAATCCGAAGCGACTTTATGCTGCTGGCAATCATTTATTCATGACAGAAAATGAAGGTCAGAGTTGGAAGAAGATATCACCTGATTTGACAACCAATGATAAGAGTAAACAAAAGCCTAGTGGAGGAATAATTACTAAAGATAATACAGGCGTTGAATACTATTGTACCATTTTTGCTGCTACTGAAAGCCCTATTCAAGCTAATTTGCTTTGGTGTGGAAGTGATGATGGTTTAATACATGTAAGTAAAAATGGTGGCGATAACTGGACAAATGTAACGCCTCGGAATATGCCGAATTGGATGATGATTAATAGTATTGAAGCTAGTCCATTTGATGCTGCCACATGTTATATTGTAGGTACCAAGTATAAGTTAGATGATGAAACCCCTTACATCTATAAAACTACAGATTATGGTAATAGTTGGAAACTTATCACAGACGGAATTCCTGAAAATATTTTTGCACGTTGCTTAAGAGCGGATCCTATGCGTAAAGGAGTATTGTATTGTGGCACTGAAGCAGGTATGTATATTAGTTTTGATGAGGGTAATCAATGGCGAAGTTTGCAATTAAACTTACCCACAGTGCCTATCACAGATTTAGCAGTTAAGAATGATGATTTAGTAGTGGCTACTCAAGGAAGAAGTTTTTGGATACTTGATGATTTGAGCACACTACATCATTTTGTTAAACAAGGCATGCCTTCAAAGTTTACTTTGTTCCCCATTGCCGCAAGTTATTTAATGCGTGGATCGCAAAATGAAAAAAATAAGCAAGAAGGCCTAAACAAAAAGAACGGGACTGTGTTGAATTTTTATTTGCCAATTTCATGGCAAGACACCAATGCAGTGAGTATTAAAATTTTGGATGAAAATAAGAAGTTGTTACGAACCTATTCGAGTCAAGTAAAGGATGATAAAATGAAGGTTGATGTAGGTATCAATCAGTGGGTCTGGAATCATTACATTAAGGGGGTTGAAAAAATAGAAGGTGCTATTATGTGGCATGGCAACATCGATGATATCAAAGTGCCTGTAGGTAAGTATTTTGCAAGAATTATTTCAGGCAAAGATTCGATGGAATCAAATTTTGAACTTCTCAAAGATCCAAATTATGAGATGAGTCAAGCTGATTATAAGCAGCAGTTTGATTTTTTAATACAAGTAAAAAATAAATTTAAAGAAACGCAACAATGTCTTAGAAATATTTCATCAGTGAGGAATCAAATCAATACGTTGAGCGAAAAATTGGCAAGTTCGTATCCAGCAGAGTTAGATTCATTAGGAAAAAAAATACAAAAGTCATTAACGAGTATCGAAGAAAGTTTGTACCAAACCAAAGCTAAAAGCGGACAAGATGTTTTGAATTATCCGATTAAACTGAATGATAAATTAGTTGGTATTTTCGATGCGGCTAACCAATATACAGCTCCTAATGCATCTGTAAAGGAAGCCTATGCAGACATTGCAAAGTTGATAGATATCGAATTGGAAAAATTTGAAAGTATACGCAAAAGCGATATTTCGAACTACAATGTGTTAGTGCGAAAAAGAGAGATAGATTATCTACTCATCAAAAAAGAGGAGTAGGGTTTATTCGTATTTTTTGTCTTCATCAGGAATATCGAGTTCTTTAAATAATTCCTCCATTTTGAAAACGTAATCAAGGGTGTCGTCCATGTAATAAGATAATACAGGTATTTTTCGAACTTGATTTTTGATTTTTGCTGCTAATTGCTTGCGCAAATTCCAATCTTGTTCTTTAATGTATTTCAGCATTTTTTCAGGTTCAACGATTTGAAAGAAACTTAAATAAAATCTAGCTTCCATCAAATCGGGTGTGACTTTCACTTTAGATATTGAAATCATGCCGCCATCTATAATATTTAAACCTTCGCGCTGAAATATTTCACTCATTTCTTGTTGTAACAAGTTGCCGATTTGTTTTTGTCGTTTACTTTCTTCCATCTTCCATCATTTAAAACGTAAATTTACGGCTTTAATTGGAATGAAATCTATTGCAAGCATTTTACCTTATTTAAAGGGGAAATGGAATTACGTTTTTCTATACGCTTTAAACAACCTATTATCGGTGTTGTTTTCGACTGTATCCATGGCGATGATAATTCCTTTTTTGAATATGCTATTTGATAAAGATATGCATGTGGCAAACAATCCAGGCTTTGCTTTGAACAAAGAAGGCTTGTCAAATTACTTTAAGTATATCATGTCAAGTTATATTGATGAGCACGATGGTAATAAATTGTATGGCTTGCTTTTTATTTGTTTGATATTAATAACATCAACCTTCTTTAAAAATTTATTTCTCTATATTGCTAAGTATATGCTCAATCCTTTGCGAAATGGCATATTATTAAATATTAGAAAAGATTTATTTCAAAAGGTATTGCAATTACCAATTGGTTTTTTTACCAATGAAAGAAAGGGCGATATAATGTCTCGCATGACCAATGATGTGAATGCAGTAGAAAGTGCCATAACAGGTGTTATGGAGCTTTTGTTTAGTAAACCTATCGAAGTGCTTTTTTACTTTGGTATATTGATGTATTTAAGTCCAAAATTATTTTTATTTTTATTGGTATTGTTGCCCATCGCTGGTTTTATCATTGGCAGAATTAGTAAAAGCTTAAAGCGAAATACGAAGGATACACAAGAGCGCTTAGCAAATCTTTTATCTATTATCGAAGAATCTTTGAGTGGATTACGAATTATTAAAGCATTTAAAGCTGAGCCGCAGAGGCAACAAGTTTTTTCCCATGAAAATGATTCCGTTCTGAGATTGAATAATCAAATAGCAGCTCGAAGAGAATTGGCATCACCTATGTCTGAATTTTTAGGAATACTTATATTAAGCATCATCATTTGGTTCGGTGGTAATATGGCATTGCAACGTCCCGCAGAAATTGAACCGGGAACATTTATCATGTTTATTTCCTTGTTTTATTTTTTAATCAATCCGTTGAAATCATTATCGAACATCTTCTACAATCTAGCTCAAGGCAAAGCAAGCATTGATAGAATCAATAAAATTTTACAAGCTGAAAATGAGATGCTGGATATGCCAAACGCAAGCTCCATTCAAACATTTGAAAAGGCGATTGAATTTAAGCATGTAAATTTCGCTTATGAGGGAATTCCAATTTTAAAAAATATTTCACTCCGAATTCATAAGGGTGAGACGCTGGCTATCGTGGGTGCTTCTGGCGCCGGTAAAAGCACTTTGGTTGACTTAATTCCTCGCTTCCATGACATACAATCTGGGGAAATAGAAATTGATGGTATAAATGTCAAAAATCTTAAATTAGGAGATTTGCGTAATTTAATTGGGATGGTCTCTCAGGAGCCAATTTTATTCAATGATAGTATCAAAAGCAATATTGCATTGGGCGATGAAATACTAGATCATGACAAAATAGAACAAGCGGCAAAAATTGCCAATGCACACGAGTTTATTTTAAAAAAAGAAGATCAATACAATTGTATCGTAGGAGATCGAGGCAGTAAATTAAGTGGTGGAGAGAAGCAGCGTGTAACCATTGCGAGAGCTATCTATAAAAATCCACCTATACTTATTTTAGATGAAGCCACTTCAAGTCTCGATACGGTGAGTGAGCGTTTGGTGCAAGATGCAATTAATAATTTAATGAAAAATAGAACCTCTATTGTAATCGCTCATCGATTATCAACGGTACAGAATGCTGATAAAATAATTGTTTTAGAGCAAGGTGAGATCGTAGAGCAAGGAACTCATGCCTCATTAATCAATTTAAATGGCAGGTATAAGAAATTAGTGGAAATGCAACAAGTACTCAGTTAGTTGTTCAATTCATTTTAATTCCTATATTTGATTTTCAAAAGTTAAGTATCATGAAAGCTATTCAATCTGTAATTGTATTATTTATTGTTGTTATATCATTGTCATCTTGTAAAAAGGACTATATCTGTTCTTGTACATTCAGCGATGCAACAAAAAATTTCGATAGAAAAATAGAGAATATAAGCCGTAAGAACGATGCGCTGGTTATTTGTAATGATTACAGTGCGTTTGTGGGAAATTGTAAATTGAAATAATTTTCTCGTAAGTCAACTTAAGAATACGCTAGCCTAACAGGTTACATTTTCATATCTCGCTTTAATTGTCTCTCAGCATCTTTGTTTTTTATACTGTCGCGTTTATCGTGTGTTTTTTTGCCTCTGGCAAGTGCTATTTCAATTTTAGCATAGCCACTTTCGCTTAAAAAGATACGTAATGGTATAATTGTAAAACCTTTTTCCTTAGTCTTGGTGACAATTTTTTTCAATTCCTTTTTCGTGAGTAACAACTTTCTGTCACGTGTTGGAATATGATTATTAGCAGTGCCATGCGAATATTCTGCAATATGAAAGCTTCTCAAGAGTAATTCATTTTCGTGCATGATACAGAAGCTATCATTGAAGCTCGCTTTGCCTTGTCGCAATGATTTAATTTCAGTACCAAGTAATACCATGCCAGCCACAAATTTTTGTTCTATGGCAAAATGGAATGAAGCTGACCGATTGGAAATTTCTTTCATATGAAACGCTTGCAAATGTAATTGAAATGATCGATTTGAATGCTACGGCTTTTCATCGTAATTTTACGAACTTAATTTGCCACACTCATATGAATGAAGCTTATTTTAAACCTTTTCGAGACCAAATAATTGGAATTAATCAAAAATTCGAGACACCACAAGGTGATAAAATAATGATATATGCCGATTGGATTGCGAGTGGAAGATTATATAGTCCAATAGAGAAAATAATGCTCGAGAAAGTTGCGCCATTTTGTGCCAATACACATACTGAAACATCGATTACAGGTACTTTGATGACGAAGGCTTATTTAGGGGCAAAGCAATTTATCAAAAGAGAAGTAGGTGCCAATGAAAATGATATACTCATCTTTTCAGGTTCAGGCATGACAGATTCGATTAACAAATTGCAACGCATAATGGGATTGCGAGTTCCGGAATTAAGTCATGCATTTGTAGAAATATCTAAATTACCTCCAGCTGAAAAACCAGTCGTTTTTGTAACCCATATGGAACATCATTCGAATCATACCTCTTGGCTAGAGACGATAGCGGATGTAGAAATTATTGATTCAACTTCTGAAGGCTTAGTAGACACGAAGCATCTTGAAAAATTATTGGAGATTTATAAAGAAAGAAAATTGAAAATTGCGTCTGTAACATCTTGCAGTAACGTAACGGGTATTTTTACGCCTTATTATGAAATTGCAGAAATGATGCACAATGCGGGGGGCTTATGTTTTGTTGACTTTGCTTGTTCAGGTCCTTATGTTGATATTAATATGCACCCAGAAAATGAAAAGCAATACCTAGATGCGATTTTCATTTCTCCACATAAATTCCTTGGTGGACCTGGAACGCCTGGTGTATTAGTGTTAAGTAAAAATTTATGCAAAAACTCAATTCCTGATAATTCGGGAGGCGGTACTGTAACCTATACTACCCCTTGGAAATTGCATGTGTATATCGAGAACATTGAAGAACGCGAAGATGCTGGCACACCTCCTTTTTTGCAAGGCATCCGTGCTGCATTGGCTTTCAAGATCAAACGCGAAATGGGAGTTAAAAATATTGAAGCTCGCGAGAAAGTGCTTGTAAATAAAGTTTTTGATAGATTGCTCAAAATCCCTAACCTGCATATTTTACAAGAAAATATAAGAGATCGTATTGGAGCTATCTCATTTTATATTGATGATTTACATTTCAATTTGGGTGTAAAACTCTTAAATGATTATTTTGGCATTCAAGTAAGAGGTGGTTGTGCTTGTGCGGGTACTTATGGGCATATTTTATTAAATATTTCTCAAGCTGAATCTGACAGAATCATCAAACTTATTAATCAAGGCGACAAATCCGTTAGACCAGGTTGGATTCGTTTAAGCATACATCCTACTATGACAGATGCAGAAGTTGAACAAATTATTACGGGTATAGAATTTGTAGCTGCTAATTTTAAAACCATTGGCGAAAATTACGAATACTTGCCACAGCGAAATGTTTTTAGCCACAAAACTGCCCGTCTCACATTTATTCAATCGTGGATGAAGGAATTATATGAAGATGCGTTCTAAACCAAATTACGCGATAGGATTTGAGGGATAAAAATCTAGCGTGTTAGATATCTCGTTAATAGTTAACGAGACGAATTAGAAGATATTTTTAATATTTGCAAAATATTGAATTGCAGCTTCTTAATCGTTTGAACATTTCTAATGCTTAATCTGGGTTTAAGCTCTCGTCACTTGTGACTAGACGGCAAGGCAAACGTTGTGCGTCATTCCACAAATTCCGAGACGGCAATAATTTCTCCTGCTAACGGAAGAGAAGTGTAATCCAAAAAGAGTAATTTTATCATGACTCTTCGTGAAACCGACTTAAACATTGGTGATTAAGAATCCCGAGCGTCATTCTGGTTGAAGTGTAATGCTGGAATTTATTTTTCAGTAGTTGATAATTTCATTGGTGCAGATTTATTTCTAGCCCGTTCAGAATAATTTCAAAACACGAGTACACTTCCTTAGAGTCATTTTATTCACCCTTTAAACCCATTAAGAATGGAAAAGAAAAAAATGGAACTGGACATTATCAATCCTAATTGTGCAGGGATCGATATTGGAAGCAGGTCGCACTATGTAGCTGTTGGACAAGCCTTGGAAGATGTTAAAGAATTTGGGGTGTATGCTGATGATTTGACTGAAATATGCTTGCATCTAAAATCTTATGGCATCACATCAGTAGCGATGGAAAGCACTGGCAATTATTGGCAAAATCTGTATGTTGAATTAGAAAGGCATGGCATGGAAGTGACGCTTTGCAATGGGAAGTTCACCAAACATGCCAAAGGAAAAAAAACAGATGTAAAAGACTGTAGATGGATTCAAAAATTGCATGCATTAGGCTTGCTTACTAGTAGTTTTTTACCTGACCAAACCACAGAAGAACTTCGTACTTTTTGCAGACAAAGAACAAACATGCTAGACCTAGCCGCACAAGCATCACACAAAATGCAGAAGTATTTGAAGCTCTTAAATTTTAGATTAGATGTCGTCGTAAATGATATTTGCGGACTCACAGGACTTGCTATCATCGCTGACATTTGTAAAGGAAATCTTGATCCAAATAAATTGGCAGAACTACGTCATGGCAATTGCAAAAAATCAGAAGAAGAAATTGCAAAAGCATTAAAAGGAAACAACAGAGTTGATTTTTTATTTGGGTTAAAACAAGAATATGAATCCTATCTATTTTATCAAAAGCAAATTGAAGGTTGTGATAAACAAATCAATACATTTCTAAAACATCAAATCAATACCAACCCTGAAAAAAAAAACTAAAAACTAGTGATAAAAAGCATAAAAGAATCAACAAAAATGCACTCAAAGGAATAGATCTTAATCAAGCCGCTTATCAATATTTCGGCGGTGTAGATTTAATGAAAATTGAAGGGCTAAGTCATGCTACGATACTTACCATTCTGAGTGAAGTTGGTCCAGATGGATTCCAAAAATTTAAGTCCGCGAAAGAATTTACATCATGGCTAAGGCTTGCACCAAATAATAAAATATCAGGCGGAAAAATACTTAGCAGTAAAACACCCAAAGGAAGCAACAGATTGAAAATTGCTCTTCGACATGCGTCCAATGCAATTGGAAATTTAAAAGATACACACCTTTCCGATTTCTTTAGAAGAGTGGCCTACAGAAAAGGAAGAGCAACAGCAGTAAGTGCAACCGCTAGAAAACTCGGTGAAATTATTTGGATAATGGTTACAAAAAAAGTAGAATACAAACCACC
>Ga0315903_10004330_pt1 | contig 19055 bp, 15 predicted proteins | sample LakEriMetagenome_7_FD_203524 | JGI IMG/M metagenome (GOLD analysis project Ga0315903, IMG submission 203524) | Freshwater fungal communities from buoy surface, Lake Erie, Ohio, United States - Buoy 2 MA119 | ecosystem: Environmental > Aquatic > Freshwater > Lake | place: USA: Lake Erie, Ohio...
TGGGCGCCACCGAAGTTTGGTTGCTATGCACGCTGTGTACGGTGTCTCAAGCGTGGAGCAAATGGTGGTTAATCTCTAAGATTAAGCAGCCATGGCATATTCGTAGTTGCCAGCTAAAATGGTTCGCACAAAGGATTTTCGTGGTTTTGTACACCCACGGCATGCCGGTTTATCATCAATGCCTCCCGTCAATACCGATCAGCCCCTGATAATTTTTGTCAAAGAACAATGCAAAGGTAATCAATAAAGCCGCTATATTCTTGTTAAGCATTGTTAGCAAGCGTAATTTTATAATTTCGTTTTCATCATGAAAATTGGAATACTACGAGAAGAGAAATTTCCGCGCGACTCGCGCGTGCCTTTAACGCCTTCGCAATGCAAGTTTTTGATGGAGCGTCATCCCGACACCGAAATAGTGGTGCAGCCTTGTAAATATCGCTGCTTTACGAACGAAGAATTTGCTTACCAGGACATAAAGATGAACGAAGACTTGACGGACTGCGACCTGCTACTGGGTGTAAAAGAAGTGCCGGCCGATAAATTGATAGCGGGCAAAACATATATGTTCTTTTCACACACCATCAAGAAACAAGCGCAAAACAAAAAGATGATGCAGGCTATCATCGAAAAAGAAATCACTTTGATAGATTATGAGTGTTTGAAAGACACTAAGGGCAAACGCATCATCGCCTTTGGGCGCTGGGCGGGTATTGTGGGCGCCTATCACGCCATCCGTATGATTGGATTTAGAACCAGCCGATTTAGGCTCCGCCAAATGATAGACTGCCTCAACTTTGCCGAGGCACAAAAGGAATTGGAAAAGCTCGACCTGCCCAAAACAAAAATTGTATTGACCGGCACAGGGCGCGTGAGCGAAGGAGCGGCTTTTATGCTAGATGTTATTGGCATAAAGAAAGTGTCGCCCTACAATTTTTGCTACAATGAATTTGACGAGCCGGTGTACACGCAATTGGGTTCGGCAGATATGTACTATAAAGACGAACAAGAGAAATTTGATGCGGCAGATTATCATGCTCACCCTGATTTGTATGAGAGCGCGTTTTACCCATTTACCAAAGCAGCCGATGTGATGATAAACGGCATTTATTGGGATAAACGCATTCCTGTGTTTTTCACTAAAGAACAAATGAAAGAAGCCGACTTTAGGATAAAGACAATTTCGGATATCACTTGTGACATTGCTCCTGATTCGTCTATCCCATGCACAGTGTATGCTTCTTCTATTGCCGATCCGTACTATGGTTATCATCCTGCTTCAGAAAGTTTAATGCAAACGTTTTTGCCGGAGTCGATAGACATGATGGCGATAGACAATTTGCCGAATGAACTGCCACGCGATGCGTCAGAAGATTTTGGGAATATGCTCGTGAGCCGCGTGTTGCCCGAGTTTAGAAAAGCTGATGGTTCAAGCATTTTGGCTAAAGCTACAATTGTTTCAGCCGGAAAACTGTGTGAAGACTATCTCTACATGAGCGATTATGCATATTCTGTCTAAATAAACCTGGTGAACCTCTTACCATATTTTTTGTTCATAAAAAATAAGTCAAAAACTTTCTATTCCAACTTGTAGCTATAAATTTGGGGCGCTTTAAAGAAAAAAAACACGTATGGCACAATCTGCACTATTTAAAAGTTCTATTGGAAAAAAATTCTTAATGGGGTTGACCGGTTTATTCCTCATCTCCTTTTTGGTCATTCACGCGGCCATCAACAGCATGATTTGGTTTAATGATGGTGGAGAAACATTTAAAAAGTGGGGAAGTTTTATGGGAACCAACCCGATAATCCGCGCGATGGAACTTGTTCTAGTTGCCGGTTTTATTATTCATATTGTAGATGGTTTGCTTCTTTGGAAACAAAACCGCGATGCCCGCCCGGTGAAATACGCTTACAGCAACCCTCCTGCCAAAAGTAAATGGTATAGCCGTAGCATGGGCTTACTTGGCACGTTGTTGTTGATTTTTTTAGTTATACACTCTGCACATTTTTGGATACCAAACAGAATGCAGCAAGGTTTGACTGATTGGCATAATGAAATAAACCTATATGGCAGAATGTTGGAAGTTTTTAAAAATCCATTGGTGGTAGCCATTTACGTATTCGGATGCATCTCTCTCTTCTGGCACTTGCTTCACGGGTTCAAAAGTGCTTTTCAATCTTTGGGGGTAAATCATACTAAGTACAACCAAACTATTGAATATGCCGGCATCGCATTTTCAGTTGTTATTCCATTATTATTTGCGTTGATGCCTATCTCGATATATTTCGGGTTAGTATATTAATTTAAGAATTCATTCAATATATCATTGAAAAATAAAGTTATGGCAGAATTAAATTCAAAAATTCCAGACGGACCATTGGGCGAGAAATGGAATTATTACAAAGAACACGCTAAGTTGGTAAATCCATCGAACAAGCGTAAACTCGAAGTGATAGTGGTAGGAACTGGACTGGCCGGAGCATCTGCCGCTGCTACTCTAGCTGAACTTGGCTACAGGGTAAAAGCGTTTTGCTTTCAAGATTCGCCAAGACGCGCACACTCCATTGCCGCTCAAGGTGGTATCAACGCAGCTAAGAATTATAAGAATGACGGAGACAGTGTGTTCCGTTTGTTTTACGACACCGTGAAAGGTGGCGACTTCCGCGCTCGCGAAGCCAATGTGCATCGCTTAGCCGAAGTATCTGTAAATATTATTGACCAATGCGTAGCTCAAGGTGTTCCTTTCGCTCGTGAATATGGCGGCTTGTTAGACAATCGTTCATTTGGTGGTGCGCAAGTATCGCGCACGTTTTATGCCCGTGGTCAAACCGGCCAACAGTTGTTGTTAGGTGCTTATCAAGCTCTAGAAAGACAAGTGGGCTTGGGTAACGTGAAAATGTATTCTCGCCACGAGATGGTTGAGCTAGTGGTGATTGACGGCAAAGCTCGTGGTATCATCGCTCGCGACTTGGTGAGTGGAGAACTAGAAAAACATTTTGGTCATGCTGTGTTGCTTTGCACTGGTGGATATGGAAATGTATTTTATCTTTCTACCAACGCTATGGGTAGCAATGTGACCGCGGCTTGGAAAGCGCATAAAAAAGGAGCTTACTTTGGCAACCCTTGCTATACGCAAATTCACCCCACTTGTATTCCCGTAACCGGAGAATATCAATCTAAGTTAACTTTGATGTCTGAGTCGTTGCGTAATGACGGACGGGTTTGGGTACCAAAATCTCGTGAAGATGCTAAAGCTATTCGCGAAGGCAAGAAAAGAGCAGAAGACATTAAAGAAGAAGATCGCGATTATTACTTAGAGCGCAAATATCCATCGTTTGGTAACCTTTGCCCTAGAGACATCGCCTCTCGTGCTGCCAAAGAAGCGTGCGATGATGGTCGTGGTATCGTAGCTTCCGGGTTTGGTGTGTTCCTTGATTTTGGCGATGCCATCAAACGCTTGGGCATTGATGTGGTAAAGGCTCGCTATGGAGAACTTTTCCCGATGTATCAAAATATTACCAACGAAGATCCATTGAAAACACCAATGAAAATCTACCCTGCTGTTCACTATACCATGGGCGGACTTTGGGTGGATTATGAGTTGATGACGTCTATACCGGGCTGCTATTCTTTGGGTGAAGCTAACTTTAGCGACCACGGAGCCAACCGCCTCGGAGCTTCCGCTTTGATGCAAGGTTTGGCCGATGGTTATTTCGTTATCCCTTATACTGTAGGTAATTATTTAGCAGACGAAATCTTTACCAAAGAAATACCAACCGACCATCCGGCATTTGTTGAAGCAGAAAAAACGGCTCGTGAGCGCATGACAGGGTTACTCAACACCAAAGGAACTAAATCAGCAGAACAATTCCATAAAGAGTTGGGCAAAATCATGTGGGAATATTGCGGCATGGCGCGCACCGAAGAAGGTTTGACTAAAGCACTTGGCTTACTTAAAGACTTAAGAGAAAGTTTTTGGAAAGAAGTGCGCGTGATGGGTGAGTTCAATGAGTTTAATCCAGAATTAGACAAAGCCGGACGCGTAGCTGACTTTATTGAATTGGGCGAGTTGATGGTACTTGATGCATTAAAGCGTAATGAGAGTTGTGGTGGTCACTTCCGTGTGGAATATCAAGACGGTGGAGAGGCAAAACGCGATGATGAAAACTACCGCTATGTAGCCGCTTGGGAATACAAGGGCGTTGGCGTAGAACCGGTATTGCACAAAGAAGCATTAAACTACGAAAACATAAAACTTCAAGTACGTTCTTACAAATAGTTTACAACACGAAAAACAAACACCATGAAGGTTAATCTTAAAGTTTGGAGACAAAAAAACAATAAAGCTCAAGGAGCGCTGAAAGACTATGCTGTAGATGGAGTAAATCCGGACATGAGTTTTTTGGAAATGATTGATGTATTGAACGAGCAACTCATCAGCAAAAATGAAGAACCGGTAGCATTCGACCACGATTGTCGCGAGGGCATCTGCGGCATGTGTTCTATGTACATTAATGGTCGTGCGCACGGACCTTTACATGGCACTACTACATGTCAGCTTTATATGCGCCATTTTAAAGATGGAGAAACCATCTACGTTGAACCATGGCGTTCTAAAGCATTTCCTGTAGTAAAAGACTTGACCGTAGATCGTTCTGCTTTTGACCGTATCATTGCCGCAGGTGGTTACGTTGGTGTAAACACTGGTCAAGCACAAGATGCAAATACTATTCCGGTAGAAAAAGAAAATGCTGAAAAAGCAATGGATGCTGCAGCTTGCATTGGCTGTGGAGCTTGTGTAGCCGCTTGTCCAAACTCTTCCGCTATGCTTTTCGTGAGTGCCAAAATATCTCACTTGGCCTTGTTCCCGCAAGGACAACCAGAGCGCAAACGCAGAGCCATCAACATGGTTGACCAAATGGATGAAGAAGGTTTTGGTAATTGCACCAACATTGGTGCCTGCGAAGCTGAATGTCCTAAAGAGATAAAACTCACCAACATTGCTCGCATGAACCGCGATTATTTGACTGCTACATTGATTGAAGAATAAGTTAAAAACACTCAAGCATAAAAAAAGTCCTGCCGAAACTGACAGGACTTTTTTTATTTCTTACACGTTGAGGATTAATTCATTTTAGTCAATTGTGAAGTAGCGACTATTTTTCCTTCTCCGTTGCTCACCTTTAGCACATAAACGCCCGGAGTTAAGCCTTCTGCTCCTATTTCTATTTCAGTAGAATTGGCATTCTTAATGTAGGTGGTCATCAGACTTCCTTTCATGTCAAACACTTCAAATCTATAGTTACCTTGCTCCAAACCGCTAATTACAAAACTATTTTGTATTGGATTTGGGTACAATTTGATTGCTTGATTAACAAGTTCACTAACACTAGTAATTTGTGCATCAATATTTATTTTATAATGGATAGCAATGGCTGTACTTGCACTGTCACCATCGATATAAGCAACAAAATCTGCAGTTCCTGATCCATCAATACCACCTGATACAAATTCAAACTTCATATCTAACGTGTCGCCCGCAGGTACCGCAAGTGAATTGTACGGGCCGGGATTTAGGAGCATGTCATAGCAGTTATTGTTGTCACACATTTGCACACCCCATCCTGTTGGGGCTGTAAAGTCTACCATCCTCCAAGAAATCGATGTGCCGGAAGCGGTGTTTTGCTTGATGTATATGTGCGCACTAGTCGGCTCATAAATATCTGTAGCAATGCCGGAAGTTTCAGTAGAGTCGTTAGGTATAGCAACCAGGGATTGGGCTTGTGAAGCCAAGAAAAAGACAACCATTGCAGTTGTCAGAAGTAGATTTTTATTCATTTTATAGTTTTAACAAAGTGATAACATAATAACATACGAATATAAAATGCCTATCTTATAAATATCATAATTTTTCGATGTTTTTTTACAGAAAAAACTAATTTCACGTTGCTTTTTTTTAATACTCAAATTTAAACCAATGAAAAACTTTACTCTAGCGGTTGCCTTAATACTTTCCGCAGTATTAGGGACATCGGCACAAACAACAATTTACAGCCAAAACTTTTCGGGGGCTAATTTGCCTGCAGGTTGGCAAAGTATTGACAATGCCACTGGTGGTAAATGGGCACGTAAAACCTCCGCTCATAGCTTCGCTTCTTCCACTGCATCAAACGGTTTTTACATTTTCGACTCAGATGCTGCCGGTGATGACGGCAAAGCAGAAGATGCAGACTTAATTACAGCTGCTATCAACTGCTCGTCTTCAAACTTCGTAGCGCTTCAATTTGAACAATACTTTCAACAGTTTCAAAGTAGCGAAGGCACCGTATCAGTGAGCACAGATGGTCAAACTTGGAATACAGTTTATACGGTAAATACTACTTCCGATAACCCTGAAGTAGTAATTGTCAACATCTCTAGCTTTGCAGCGAATCAAGCCACGGTCTATCTAAAGTTTAACTACATCGGCAATTATGATTATTGGTGGGCAATTGATGACATCAAATTGTTTGAACCACCGGCATACGATATTTCAATTGAAACGTTAAATATTCCTCGTTATGCAGGATTAAAAGACCAAGCTATTTCAGGAACAATCAAAAATAAAGGCTATTTACCGTTAAGTTCTTTTGATTTGAATTATACAGTAAATGGTGGTTCAGCCGTTAGTCAACCGATCACAGGAATTTATGTTGCTCCATTTGAAACATACAATTTCAACTTTAATCAAAAATTACAAATGCAAACTCCTTTAGTGTATAGCGTAACCGTAAACGCTGTATCACCTAATGGAGCTGCTGATGTTAATCTGAATGATAATACAAAATCAAAAGATATAGTAGCACTAAGTGCTTTGCCTGATAAAAATGTATTAATTGAACAATTTACTACTGCACCGTGTCAATATTGTCCGGATGGGGCAGTTATTATGAAAGACATTTATACTACACTAAACTATGCAATTCCCGTTGCTTTACATGCAGGTTTTAGTACAGATGCAATGACCACAACAGAGGCCTCTGCACAAGCAGCAGCCTATATCAGCGGTGCGCCTTCAGCAACTATCGACAGAGTGCTTTTTGATGGTGAAGAAGAACTTGGCACCAACCGTGGCTCTTGGAAAGATTACACCATTTCGCGCTATGGCCAACTATCTCCAGCTTCTGTTTCTGCCACAAGTATATTTGATGTGACATCTCGAGAACTAAATGTTACCGTGTCGGCTAAATTTTATGGTCCTATTTCTGGAGACTTTAGATTGAATGCTTATGTTGTGGAAGACAGTGTGACAGGAACAGGAAGTGGCTACAACCAAAGTAATGCATACAATGGTGCTACAGGACATCCATATCAGGGTGCAGGAAACCCGATTGTTGGCTATATACACCGTAATGTTGAACGAAAAGCTCTTGGAGGTACTTGGGGCACATCTGGCGTAATTCCTGCAACCACAGCAAATGAAGGGGAATACACACAAAGTTACACGTACACAATCCCTGCTAACTTCAATGTAGATCGTTGTAGAGTTGTTGCTTTTGCGCATGAGTATAGCAACAACTATAAAAGTGGTAAAAATGAAGTATTAAATGCGGTATCTGTTCCCCTAAATGGAACTCGTACTCAAAATGCAACACCTTCGGTTTACACGAACATCAATGCACCTGAAAGCGCAGTCACTCGTTTAAGTGTTTATCCAAATCCTGCCAATGATGTAATATATTTAGATTATATCATGAACGGTGATGCTGCTACCAGTTTTGAAATTTATGATATAATGGGCAAATTAGTTTCTAGTATCCCTACTATGGAACAATCAGCCGGTAACTACACCATCAGCGTGGCCACTAATAATTTCGCCAATGGTGTTTACTTTGTAGTAGCTAAAAACAATAGCCAAACAGCAGGTTCTATCAAATTTGTGATTAATCGCTAATCAAATCATTCTTACAACCCAAAAAAAATACCGCACTTTCAGTGCGGTATTTTTTTTGCTTAAAGTTCACCGCAGTCCGCAAAACTGTAATAACTTTTATCGCCAATAATGAGATGGTCAAGCAGGTTCATTTCTATTGTTTGGCAAGCCACTTTTAGCTTTCGTGTAATTTCAATATCCGCCTGACTAGGTTTCAAGTTGCCGGATGGATGATTATGAACGGCAATTATGCTCGTAGCAAGCAGTTCTAAAGCCATTTTCAATACCAGCTTCACATCTACTACCGTACCCGTCAAACCTCCCGCACTTAGGCGCTGGTGGCTAATCACGCGATTGGCTTTATTTAGATAGATAATGTAAAACTCTTCATGGGGCAAGTCTGCCAGCTCAGGATAGATATAATCAAATATATCTGTACTGCGCCTGAACATCGGCAACTGTCTAGCCTCGGTGGCTTGCCGTCTTCGTCCTAGTTCCAATGCAGCAACTAAAGTTATTGCTTTAGTCTCTCCAATTCCTTTTTCTAATTTCTTCAAATCGTTAACGGTTAATCTCCCCAATCCATTTAGATCACCATTGACCGACTTCAGTATTTTTCTAGCAATATCTAATGCACTACTTCCTTTCACTCCTGTGCGCAACAGAATAGTAATTAACTCAGCATCACTAAGTGATGATTTGCCTTTCAATAATAACTTTTCCCGCGGGCGGTCTTCCTCTGCCCATTGTTTAATGGAGAGGTATTCATTTTCTTCCATGTCAAAAAGATTAGTTAGACATAAAAATAAAAAAGGCGTTCTTGGAGGAACGCCTTTCATTTATAAGTTTTGTTTTGGATTACTTTTTCAAAGAAGTTACTCTTTTGGTTAATCCGCTTTTCAAATTTGCTGACTTGTTTTTATGGATATAACCACGTTTTGCCAATTTGTCTAGCAAAGCAAATACTTTCGGAAGAGCTACTTCTGCTGATTTTCCGTCTTTTTCTGCGCGAATATCTCTGATAGCATTACGAGTGGTTTTCGCATAGTAACGATTAAACAATCTGCGTTTTGCAATTTGACGAGTGCGTTTTTTTGCTGATTTGTGGTTGGCCATTGGTATTTGTTTTAAAAAAGGACTGCAAATATAGCCTTAGCAATCAAATTTCCAAACCTAATTTGATTTTTTCCAAGAGAAACTGAATTCAGCCGTTTACTGCACCTTTATCGCAATCAAAACCAATGAGACTCGTTCAAATTGAATGTTTTTTCAAACTTATGCTAATGCTTTTGGTAATTCACTCATATCCTTTAGCTTCGCACAAAAATTTTTTGAGACCATATTATGGATAAATATTCATATCTGACCAATGCTACTCCTGAATACTTGGAGAACCTTTACAAAGATTTCAAGAACAATCCCGATTCGGTGGAAGCGGATTTCAAAAAGTTTTTTGAAGGATTTGATTTTGCCACACTTAATTACAACGGCAAAGCTCAAACCTTTTCCAGCGATGAGTTTAAGGTGTATAACCTCATTGAGGCATATCGCAGACGTGGTCACCTCATCGCCAACACCAATCCTTTGAAGCCCAGAAAAGACCGTCAAGCTAACCTTGCGCTTAGCGATTTTGGTCTAACGGACAAAGACTTAGATAAAAAATTTGCCATCGGCAGCGAAATAGGGTTAGCGAATGCATCACTGAATGACATTCTAGCCAAGTTGAAACGAATTTACGCGCAATCCCTCGGATTCGAATATGGCTATGTCCGTCAAAATGAAGAAGTTGCTTTTTTTCGCACTAAAATCGAAAAAACGGACAAAATCATCAACTACGACATCAAGAAAAAAGAACACATCCTCCGCAAGCTCAACAAAGCAGTAATTTTCGAAAAGTTTTTAGGTACAAAATACATTGGTGAAAAACGTTTTTCTCTAGAAGGTGGCGAAACCACTATTCCTGCTTTAGATGCCATTATTCAAACTGCAGCTTCGCTCAATGTGAAAGAAGTAGTGTTTGGTATGGCACACCGCGGTCGCTTGAACGTGTTAGCTAACATCATGGAGAAACCTTATGATGAAATTTTCAACGAATTCGAAGGCAACTCTCAGTTTGACTTGACCATGGGCGATGGTGACGTGAAATATCACTTAGGCTATTCACACCAATACAAAACCACCTCCGGACAATCACTTTATTTAAAGTTGTTGCCAAATCCTTCGCACTTAGAAGCGGTTAACCCGGTGGTAGCCGGTTTTACCCGTGCCAAAGCCGATGTGATTTATGACTCTAACTACAACCAAATTCTCCCTATTTTAATTCACGGAGATGCGGCTGTTGCCGGACAAGGTATTGTTTACGAAGTGCTTCAAATGGCCAAATTGAAAGGCTATTATACCGGTGGTACCATTCACTTTGTGATTAATAATCAAATCGGTTTTACCACAAATTTTGATGATGCTCGTTCATCTGATTATTCCACTTCTATTGCTGCTACTATTGAAGCTCCGGTTATTCACGTGAACGGAGACGATATTGAAGCCGTAATTTTTGCAAGTGAAATAGCCACAGAATATCGTCAAAAATTCAACAAAGATATTTTCATTGACATGGTGTGTTACCGCAAATGGGGACACAACGAAAGTGATGACCCGAAGTTCACACAACCGGGCATGTACAAGTTGATTGACAACGTGCTGAAATCAAAAGGAAACGCTCGTGATATTTATTCTAATTTATTGCAGGCAGAAGGAAGCATCACTACTGAGATAGCTAAACGTTTAGAGAAAGAATTTTGGGATGATTTGCAAGCCCGATTAGACAGTGTAAAACAACAACCACTGCCTTACAAAAAACAACCGAATGAACTAGCTTGGGAAAAAATGAAACGCGCTACGGGTGAAGACTTCTTAAAGTCGCCCGACACGTCTATCACTAAAACCATGGCAAAGCAAATCATCAATGCCATAACAACTTATCCCGAAGGATTTGTGCCTATCAAAAAAGTACAAAAATACCTCGAGGAAAGACGCAAAGTAATGAACGAAAATAAGAGTGTTGACTGGGCTGCGGCTGAGTTGATGGCTTATGCATCTATCTTGATGGATGGAAAAAATGTTCGTTTGAGTGGAGAGGATGTGAAGCGCGGCACCTTTACTCATCGCCACGCGGTGATTACTGATGAAAACACTGATGCTGAATTTAATCGTTTATCAAAATTGAGTGACAATCAAGGCAAATGTTTTATCTACAACTCGCACTTGAGCGAATATGGTGTTCTAGGTTTTGAATATGGTTACTCGCTACCTTCCCCCGACCACTTGGTGATTTGGGAAGCACAGTTTGGCGACTTCAACAACGGAGCCCAAATTATCATTGACCAATTTATTGCAGCTGCAGAAAGCAAATGGCAACGTAGCACAGGCTTAGTAATGCTCTTGCCACACGGCTATGAAGGCCAAGGTCCTGAGCACTCTTCTGCACGAATGGAGCGTTTCTTGCAGATGTGTGCAGAGTTGAATATGGTTGTAGTGAACATCTCTGATCCTGCCAACTTCTTCCACGCTATCCGCAGACAAATGACTTGGGATTTCCGCAAGCCACTTATCGTCATGTCTCCAAAATCATTGTTACGCCATCCGCGTTGTCAATCATCTATTGACGACTTGTTTAAAGGCAGTTTCCAAGAACTTTTAGTGAATGATGAAGGGGTAAAAAAAGCGCGTAAGATTTTATTCTGTAGTGGAAAAATCTACTACGATTTGTTGGAGAAAAAAGAAGCCGACAAAACTAATGATATCATTATAGCAAGAGCTGAGCAACTTTACCCAATGCCTGAAAAAGCTATGCTTGAACTGGTGAAAAAACATAAAGGCGCAGAAGTTCTTTGGGTGCAAGAAGAGCCCCAAAACATGGGCGCTTGGAGTTTCTTGCTAGGACGTTTGTATGACAAGCTACCGATGCAGGTAGTCGCACGCAAAAATTCAGCTTCTCCTGCCACAGGCTACAAAAAACAACACATCAAAGAACAAAACGATATCTTAAAGAGAGCTTTCGCTTAATCTGACAAAACTATTCAACCATTACAGACCAAACATACCTAACATGACAGAGTTAAAAGTGCCTGCCGTAGCGGAAAGTATCACCGAAGTAACCCTATCTCGTTTTTTAGTAAAAGACGGAGATTATGTAACCATTGACCAACCAATTTGCGAATTGGAAACAGACAAAGCTTCGCAAGAAATTCCTGCCCCGATTGGTGGTTTGGTAAAGTTCGTAGCCAAAGAAGGCGATGACTTAAAAATTGGAGATTTGATTTGTCACATTGACGAGAATGCTGCTGCTCCAGCCAATGCACCAAAGGTTGAAGCAAAAGCAGAAGTGGTAGTGCAGAAAAAAGCTGAAGCTCCAAAACAAGAAGCCGTCATAGAAACTAAAACTACTAATTATGCCACCGGCACACCATCTCCGGCAGCCAAAAAAATATTGGACGAAGGCGGAGTAAAATCCACTGATGTTAAAGGTACTGGCGTGAGTGGAAGATTAACCAAGGAAGACGCACTAAACGCAGTTAGGAATAAAGCTAACCTACCGCAACGCGAAGCTTTTAGCCGCAACGAACGCAGAGAAAAAATGAGCCGCTTACGCAAAACAATCTCTGAGCGTTTGGTTTACTCTAAAAACTCTACGGCCATGTTAACCACTTTCAACGAAGTGGACATGACTGCCATCAACGCCATTCGCGCGAAGTATGGCGAAACGTTTAAAAAGAAAAACGAAGTATCGCTCGGCATGATGAGTTTCTTCTCCAAAGCTGTTTGCTTGGCGCTAGAGAAATTTCCAGCGGTGAATGCATCAATAGAGGATAATGAAATTGTTTACCACGATTACTGTGACATTTCTATTGCTGTTTCTACACCGAAAGGTTTAGTAGTGCCGGTAATCCGCAATGCAGAAAGTCTGACTTTGGCGGGCATTGAGAAAAAAGTAAAAGAACTAGCCATCAAAGGAAGAGATGGTTTATTGGGCATGGATGACATGACCGGTGGTACTTTTACCATCAGTAATGGTGGTGTGTTTGGCTCGTTAATGTCTACACCAATTATCAACCCTCCGCAAACAGCTATTTTGGGTATGCACAAAGTGCAAGACCGCCCTATGGCTATTGATGGACAAGTGGTGATCCGCCCAATGATGTACATCGCTTTGAGTTACGACCACCGAGTGATAGATGGCAAAGAAAGTGTTAGCTTTTTGGTAGCAGTCAAAGACTTTTTAGAAAACCCACACAAGATGTTGCTTGGTGCAGATCCCGTAGATTTATTGTTAGATATTTAATTAATCATATATGTCAAAATACCAAGTAGTTATCATTGGCTCCGGACCTGGAGGTTACATTGCTGCCATCCGTTGTGCGCAACTAGGGATGAAAGTAGCGATTATAGAAAAATATAATGTGTTAGGTGGCACTTGCACCAACGTAGGCTGTATTCCATCCAAAGCTTTGCTCGACAGCTCTGAGCATTACCACAATGCAGAAAAAGCATTTGCCGATCATGGCATCACGACAAAAGGCTTAGCTTTTGATTTTTCAAAAATGGTAAGCCGCAAAGATGGCGTAGTGAAAGCCAACAATGACGGCATCGCCTTTTTGATGAAAAAAAATAAGATTGATACTTACTATGGCAAAGGATCTTTTGTCACCAAAAACAAAATTGCCATTACTAATGATAAAGGTGAAGTAACTGAAATTGAAGGCGAAAAAGTAGTCATCGGTACAGGTAGCAAACCTATCAATTTGCCGTTTATTAAAATTGACAAAAAAAGAATTATCACTTCCACAGAGGCGCTAACCTTGAGTGAAGTGCCTAAACATTTGGTGATTATTGGTGGTGGAATTATTGGCGTGGAACTTGGCTCTGTTTACTTACGCTTAGGAGCAAAAGTAACTGTCGTAGAATACCTCGATAAAATTGTACCGAGCATGGATGATGATATCTGCAAAGAGATGCAACGCGTATTGAAAAAACAAGGCATGGAGTTTATGCTTTCGCACAAAGTGACCGGAGCAAGTGTAAAAGCAAAAGAAGTAACCGTAACAGTAGAGAACAATAAAGGCGAAAAACTAGAAGTAAAAGGTGATTATTGTTTAGTGGCCGTAGGTCGTGCACCCTACACGGAAGGGTTAAATTTAGAAGCTGCAGGTGTTGCCAAAGATGAGCGTGGACGAATAGCAGTAAACGACCATTTAGAAACAAATGTTCCGGGCATTTATGCTTTGGGTGATGTGGTTCGAGGAGCAATGTTGGCGCACAAAGCAGAAGAAGAAGGTGTGATGTTGGCAGAATATATTGCCGGACAAAAACCACATATCAATTACAACCTCATCCCGGGCGTGGCGTACACTTGGCCGGAGGCGGCAAGTGTTGGTGCCACTGAAAGAGAGTTAAAAGAAAAAGGTATTGCGTTTAAAAGCGGCAAGTTCCCTTTTCGCGCTTTAGGTCGCGCACGTGCTAGTGGCGATTTAGATGGTTTTGTAAAAGTTTTAGCCGATCAAAATACGGATGAAATTCTTGGTGTGCATATCATTGGCGCACGTGCTGCAGATTTGATTATCGAAGGCGTTGTGGCGATGGAATACCGCGCTAGTGCAGAAGATGTAGCGCGCATGAGCCATCCTCATCCGACCTACACTGAAGCATTTAAAGAAGCTTGCTTGACTGCTACGGAAAACCGACCGTTGAATATGTAACTACTTATTATTCAACTTTTTAAAAACGTCCGAGGTCATATTATCTCGGACGTTTTATTTTTAAAGGCATTTTCTATTTTCATCCGATGAAGCCAAAACTCATCATTACCGGTGCCTCCGGTTTTCTTGGATATAGCTTGATCAAAGAAGCTGCGAATGATTTTGATGTATATGGTTTATATAACAAACGTGCGTTTACTTCGCCAATGCTCACCTCATTGCATGGTGACATCACGAATTATATTTCACTCGGTAATTTGATAGATGACATAGAACCCGATGCAGTCATTCACTTAGCAGCTCTAGCTGATGCCAATTACTGTCAAGTTCATCCACAAGAAAGTTACACCGTAAATGTAGAAGCCTCCGCAAATTTGGCGGGTATCTGTGCTGATTACAACATCCCTTTTTTGTTTAGCTCTACGGACTTAGTGTTTGACGGTCGCCAAGGAATGTACACCGAACAGGATGAAGTCAATCCTGTCAACCTATATGGTGAACATAAAGCACTTGCCGAGCAAAAGATATTGAGTATTTATCCTTTGGCCACCGTATGTCGTTTGTCGCTCATGTTTGGCGCATCAGCAAATGGCAAGGCAAACTATGTTTCTAACCTTATTCAGCAGTTAAGGAGTGGGCAACCGGTTTCTTTATTTCACGATGAATATAGAAGCATGGCCGGTACTCAAAGTGTAAGCAAAGGTTTATTGAAACTATTGGGCAAGGCGAGTGGTATATATCATGTAGCCGGAGAGGAAAGACTATCGCGCTATGAATTTGGGTTAAAAATTTCAGAAGTGTTTAACCTCGAAAAAAATCTCCTAAAATCTTGCTCTCAAAAAGATATCGAAATGGCTGCTCCGCGTCCTGCTGATGTGTCAATGGATATTACTAAAGCGAAGTCACTTGGATATGAACCAATGAGTGTGGCGGATGAATTAGCTTTACTAGCTTTTAATTAACCAGCCGGATACTCAAAATAGTTTCTATCCGTTTCCCATAGGCGAATTTGCAGATCATATTTGACCGGAAGATGCTCGCGAAGAATGTTATAAATCACTACGATGATGTTCTCTCCCGTGGGATTTAAATTTTTGAATTCTTCAGTATCTAAATTCAAGTTGCGGTGATCAAACCGCTCATGAATTTCCTTTTTTATGATAGTATCCAAAATCTTTAAATCAATCACATAGCCTGTTTCGGGGTCTATCTCCCCGATGAGTTTAACATCCAAGCGATAGTTGTGACCGTGGTAATGTTCGTTAGCACACAAACCAAAAACTTCTTTGTTTTTCTCTTCACTCCAATCGCTGCGATACAAGCGGTGAGCAGCATTAAAAACTGACTTACGAAAAACTGCAACACGTTGACTTGACATAACTCTAATTAGTAAATAAATTTTAAAAACGAATATAACTTCCTTTTGTTCAAATAGTCCAAGTCGGCATCTTGGGCAAAAGCTTCGCGCTCAAAGATAATCTCTTTATAGGCACGGTAATGATTTCGATAGCGAATTAAGTTAACTAAATAGTTAAGTAGATAAACCAAATAAAAAGGGATAATCAACAATTCTAGTTGTTGGCGATGATGAATCCGCTCATGATTTATCAATACGGCATTTTCACTAAACTCTTTTCGCTTCACCAAAATGAAGGGATAGATAGCCATTGCTGAATAAGGAACAAAACGAGTGGTGAGAATCATCAAAACGTCCTATTTATACCCAGCACCCATCTGAAATCTAAGTGACGTTGATTAATAAAAGGAGCGTGTGTGATGAAAAATGGAACATCAAAACGAATGGTCAACGGTCTAATGTTTTGCAGCACCCCCCATTTCTTTATGGTGAGCGCTACGCCTACTCCGGCATCTGCTCGTACTTGACTTAATTCTTGTTTTTGGTTAGTATTATTAAAAGCTATCACTCCGGCATCTGCAAACAAATAAGTGTTCAACAAGAAAATGTCTTTTAGTTTCTGTTTTTTTACTTTCACTAATCGATTGAAATCTATTTCCACGTTTACACTACCTCCGCTGTTGCCTTTATAAGCCATCATCAAGTTGCCTTGATTGTCGCGCTCCGGTAATAAATAACCGGCATAGCCGCGCATATTTAGCCCACCGCCAAAATGAAAATGGCCAATATCATCTCGATAAGTACCGACATATCCCGGTGGCATAAAACCTGCTGCTCGGTAATACTTATTATCCATCATGTCCTCCGGATTTCCTCCGGCAAAAAATAGCATACTCTCCGATGGTGTGTTTCTTCCCGTACCTATGCGCATAAATGCACGCGTACGAAAATCAAGTTTCCAAACACTGGCGCGCAATACATTAGTTAACTCTACATAATGATAATCATAAGCCGAACCAACCAAACCTGTTCGCAAATTCACTTTGGTGTAACCGTTAAATTTCTCTTTGTTATACTGATAGGTAACACCTGCATTTAGTGAAGCATTGAACTTGCGCTGGCTTGTCCAAATCGTGCTCCACTCCAGCGGGTAATACAAGTAGTTTCGCCAAGCTTCTTTGTTGCGAGTAAATCCTTTGAAATGTATGTCTAATGAAAAACCTTCTGGCAATTGTTTAGTGATACCGGTCTTATACATTTGATAGCCATCTAACCAACGGCTCTGAAAATAAAATACTGATTTTTTAAATAGTTTATCAATGGCGGTGGAGTAGCTAAACGCATAACTCAACCAACCTGCCTGGTTGCGTACTTCTTGATTGAAACCATAGCGCACACGACCTTGTGCGAGATGGGTATTCATCCAAACAGAGAGTGAAAATACGTGCTTCACATTAAAGTAATTCCCATTTAGATGGACACCAACTTTAAATCCATCGTAAGCATTCCACCAAACATCGGGGCGAATGTACATCCTATACTTTTTCCAACTCGTTGGTGGATAGATATGCGAATCAAAATGCAAATCAATTTTACCTCGCTTACTATTATCCAGCATATTAATATCCGCCAATCGTTCACTGGCATCAATCACTACATTTTTAATACCATGAGGGATAATTACTCGGGTAGTGTAATCCGGTTGAAGTTTATCCCAGCCGTACCATTTGGGCAAGATGCGATTGTAATTGCCCTCTGTTTTTTCAAACCAAGTGTTTGGTATATGGAAATTATAGACCGAATCTTTTTTAGAAGTTACCTGCAAATCAATCGGCATTTGCATTCGACCTTTCCGTTTGAGTTTAATTTCATACTCGTTAGCATACTGCCCTTTCTTTATCCTTCCAATCTTGTAGTCAATGTTTTTTGTAGTTTCCATCCATTGGTCAAAAAACCAATTCAAATCAATTTTGGTAAAATGGATAACTGAGTTTCGGAAATCTTCCGGATAAGGATGGCAAAACTTCCATTGCTCTACATAGTTTTGCATTGCTGCCAAAAACAAAGAGTCGCCCAGTACATATTGCAAGTTATATAACATGGTGGATGTTTTAGCATAGACGTGACGATAGCCACCTCCTTGCCCCAAAGCACCATTAAATCCATCACTATGTGTATTGAGTTGTTCATCGTTATATTGAATGGCATCACTCAAATAGCTAATATAACAACGACTATCGCGTACGTTGGAGGGTTCCCAAAATTTGCGTACGTATTTCGATTTATTGGGCTCTTGCACCACAGTTTTTCCATCTATCGCCTCCATACCCCAAGCAGTTAAAAACTGTGTAAACCCCTCGTCCAGCATAGCGCGATAAGTTTCGTTGTTGCCAATCATGCCATAAAACCAATTGTGCCCCACTTCATGTACCAGCAAACCGCGATACTGTGGATCACTGCCGCCATCGAGCGTCAACATGGGGTACTCCATACCATCTGCTGCATCGGCCACCACAATTTTGGGATATTCAAATACCCCAAAATCGCGCGAGAATACAGTAATAATTTTAGCTAAATATTCATGTGCTGTTTGCCAACCGCTCGCATGGGGTTCTTGCACAATAGCCACGCAACGAACACCTTCTCCATTTTTCCTACCCGGATAAATAATCGTGTCCAGAATACGATAAGATGGGTCGGCAGTAAAAGCGAAATCATGTACATTTTCAGCATGATACATCCAAGTCTTCGTTACTCCTTTTTTGTAGGGTGTAATCACACTAGGTTTTTCATCCCATTTTTTGTCTTTAAAATTTCTAATGTTTAATTTTTGCTTGAGTGTATCCGGTAACACTTCATCCTCGTTTTGCAAAACACCCGTTGCCTCCAGTACATAGTTGGATGCAAAAGTTAGCTCTACATCAAAGGTGCCATAATCACCATAAAACTCGCGATTGAGATGTTGGTCAGTATTCCACCCACTCTTTCTGTCATACACACACAACTTTGGATACCATTGACAGCCGTTGTAAT
>Ga0315903_10004331_pt1 | contig 19049 bp, 27 predicted proteins | sample LakEriMetagenome_7_FD_203524 | JGI IMG/M metagenome (GOLD analysis project Ga0315903, IMG submission 203524) | Freshwater fungal communities from buoy surface, Lake Erie, Ohio, United States - Buoy 2 MA119 | ecosystem: Environmental > Aquatic > Freshwater > Lake | place: USA: Lake Erie, Ohio...
ACGGCTCCCCTTGCTGGCGTCGAGGACCGCTATCGGCAGCTTCTTGGCGCAGGTGCCAGCGGTGACGATCTCGTTGCGTATCTCCAGAGCGTCGGGGTCAACGACGAGCAGGCACTGACGCAGGCACGGCAGCAGGCCAATTACCGCGACCGCTTCCCCAAGGTTCCAATCGACCAGTACCCGGTCAACTTCTCGCAGCAGTTGCCGATGTCGTCCGCAGATCAGGCGATCAATGCGGCAGGGCAAAGCGCGGGCGGTGCCTATGCCATGAACGCCGCGCAGGCACTTACTGGCGGGACGCTCGACAACATCATCGGCATGACCGGCGGCAATGAAGAACGCGCCCGCGCTGGCAGGGCGTCGGTCTCGGAAAGCAATCCTGTCGCTTCAACCTTGGGCACGGTCTCGGGCGGTGTCATGGCTGCGATGGGCGGCGAATTGGCGCTGGCGCGGGCTGGGATGGCTCCCGGCCTTGCGCGCGGCGTGGTGTCGGATGCGACCTACGGTGCCGCGTCTGGTGCGGGCAATGCGGACAATGGCGACCGCTTCACCAATGCGCTCGCAGGCGGGCTTGTTGGCGCTGGAACGAGCGCTCTGGCCACTGGTGCGACCAATGCACTGGCGCGCGGCCTGACGCCCTCCACGCAGGGCGTGAATACGCTCTACGATGCCGGTGTCACCAATATGACGTTCGGCCAGCGCGGTGCGGCTGCTGCGGCAGGGCAGACCGGCATGAGGGCACAGATCGGCAACGCGATCAATTCGGCAGAGCAAAAGCTGCAATCCTTGCCTGTCGTCGGTTCGGCCATTCGCGGTGCGCGGCAGGAAGCGCGCGATAGCTTCCAGATCGGGGCATTCAACGACGCGCTCAAGGAAGTGGGCGAAGCGCTGCCCAAGGGTATGCGCCCCGGCACTGGTCCGAATGCCTATGCGCAGGCGACGTTCAACCGCGTCTATTCGCAGGCCCGGTCTGGCATGAAGATGGTACCGGATGCTGAGTTGCAGACGGAAATCGCCGCCATGACCTCGCTTGTCGATACCCTCGGCCCGCAGGCAACGGCGCGCCTCAAGAGCATCATCGACAACAATGTCCGCAATCGGTTCGTCAACGGTGAGCTTTCCGGCAAGGCGTTCAAAAACACCGTTTCGGACCTTGGCAAGAAGGCGGCGATCTTTCGGCGCGGCAACACCGCAGAAGATCAGGCGCTTGCCGATGCCATCGACAGCCTGCAAACGGCTCTCGACAACGCCGCCCGCCGTCATTCCGATCCCGATGCGGTTGCGCTGCTTGATGCAGCCGACGCGGGCTATGCAAAGCTTGTGCGGATCGAGGACGCAGCCCGCCGCGCTGGGGGCGATGCTGGCACGTTCACGCCGACGCAGTTCGACCGGGCGGTCCAGAACACATCGGGCGGCGTCCGGTCAAAGGCATATCTGCGCGGCGATGCCCTGATGCAGGACTATGCAGAGCAAGGCATGGCGCTGGTTGACACAGTGCCCAACAGCGGGAGTGCTGAGCGGGTATTTGCTGGTGCGGCAGCGACGGGCGCGGCAGTGCTTTCCCCGAAAGCGCTTGCCGTGTTCGGCGGGCTGCTTGGTGCTTACGCGCCGGGAACCCGCAAGGTGATGCAGGCTGCTACTGGCCCCGCTGGCCCAACGCGGCAAGCGATCTCGCAGCAGCTTCGAAAGCGCGCCCGACTTGCCGGTAGCACCAGCGCAGCCAGCGCGGCGGCACTTTCGCAGGGAACGGCTTCCGTCCCGTAACGGCCTCAAAGATTCCGAAGATGAACGCCTTTGTCAGGACGATGAGGGCGATTTCCATAGGCCCGCAATAGCACACCTGCCCCGCCCCTCAAAGGCGGGGTTTTTCATGGGATCAACGCATGAGCCTTTTCGAAGCTGGCATCATTCCCGCGCTGGATGAAGACGCCAACCCCATCAGCGGTGCCAAGTGGTACTTCTACAACCACGGCACCCTGACCCCGCGCGCCGTCTATGCCAACGACAGCCTTGTGACCTCGCTGGGCTCGAACATCACGGCAGACATCGCGGGCCGGTTTCCGAACGCCTATCTGGACAGCGAAGACCTTTACCGCGCCATCCTCAAGGACGCGGGCGGCATTCAGCTTCGCGACATTGACCCCGTGCGCTCCGAAGCCGAACAGGTCTATTCCAACACCTATGTCGCGGCCTCCATGTTTGTCGAAAGCGGCGATGATGGCGACGACGCTCCGGCCCTCCAGCGCGCGATTGACACCGTTCATGCAGCGGGCGGCGGCACGGTTCTAATCTACAGCGGAAGCTACATCTGGCTGTCTGCGGTGGCCATGAAGTCGAACGTCACGGTGCAGGCCTATCCGGGCACGCAGATCGATGTGAACGACGCGCCGTCGCCTGCCCTGACCTATGACGGCACGGTCGGCACCGAATTGGCCATCAGCGTCGATGTGGGGAACGGTGACAGCCTGCTGACCTTTGGCAGCGCGCACGGGTACGCGGCGGGCGATCTGCTGCACATCGTATCGCAGCGCAACGCTCTCTCGCGCACTGATTCCGGCTCGTGGTGGCTGGGCGATGGCACCGCAAGCTTGCCCTACGCCTATTTTGCCGAGTTCAGCCCGGTTCGCGATGCAACCAGCACGACGACGCTTACGCTGTCCTCGCCGCTGCTGTTCGACAACTACCGCACGACCGCAGCTTCGGAAACGGAAACGCAGCGGGGCAGCACCACGGTCAAGAAGGTGACGCCGTGCGCCAATGCACACTGGACCGGCGGCATCTTCAACCGCAACGTGACCGGCGCGTCTCTGCATTCGGGAACGTGGGCTTCGGACTGCACCTTCAAGCCCGAGCGCATCGAGCGCGGGCGGGTGCTGGGTACGTCCTCGGTGTGGAACTCCAGCCTTCGCTGCGAGACTTCGACGCTCAACAACAACGATCCGACGCTGATCTGGGATTACGACACGTATCACGCGCGGCTGAACCGCTTCAAGGTTGTCGGGTGCCAGGATTGCGGGTTCGACAAGATCAAGGAAAGCTTTGGCGCGCAGTCGGTGGACTTCACCTATTCGGACGAAGTGCCCTTTTCCAACGTGCGGCCCTACTGCAAGAACAGCTTCTTTTACAACTGCTACGAAGGCGTGACCTCGCACGCCGGGGCCTACCGCGAGACATGGGAAAACAACGATGTTTTCTCCGCCGCAGACGATGCGCTGGTGGTTCGCGGGTATGAGCCGACGATCACGAACAACCGCTTTTACGGGCTTGTGGACACCACGGACGGAGATGTGACGACCAAGACCTACGGCGTGGTGCTGGCCTTCGGTGGGCCGCGCCGGGCGGTTGTGCGGGGCAATACGTGCCGGGGCTTCTATGGCTTCATCGACGTTCGCGATAGCACGACGCTTGAATGGTACTGGGGCAACGTCCTCGCCTACATCACCGGCAACGAAATCTCCGGCTGCTATGTCGGCCTTGAGACGAGCTTCTGGAGCAGCAGCCCCACCAAGAACTCGCACCGCTTCATCACCTATGCGAACAACCGCCATTCGTTCATGGGCCGGTTCTGCGTGGAGCTTTCCGAATATTCGGCGGGCGTCACGGTCACTGGCAACGTCTGGGATGGCGGTTCACGCTATACCGGCGCGGGCTTGTTCGTCGCGTTTGTCTATGCCCTCGCCAACTGCCCCGGCTTGGTTGTGACGGGCAACACTTGGCGCAGGACGCTGGGGGCTGACAGCGGCTACACCAAGTATATGGTCACTGCTGGCAGCGTGTCCGACACGACCACTTTCCCGCAAGCAACGTGGGCGGCGCAGAGCGAGGTGGAGAACAACGCCGTCGATTATGCCGACATTGATGGCGTCATCAATGCTTCGGTTGGCTCGACCAATTACATTCAGACCAAATACGCTGAACCGGCATCGGCGGATTACACCATTGCGGGCGGGTTGGTCGCGATCCTGCCCACGGCCTCGCGCTCGTTCTACATGAACGTGGACACCGAAGGCGCGGCGGCATCCGACGATCTGGACCGCATCACGCCCTACACCAACTCGGCATTCCGCGAGGGCGATGTGGTCTATCTGCGGTCGGTTTCGAGCGCGCGGGACATTGTGCTTCGCGATGTGACCACCAGCGCGGCGGCAACCTACGGCATTCAGACGCCGGGCAATGCCAGCGTCACCCTCAACACGAACAACGACATCGCCTGCCTCCTCTACAACGGGACGCATTGGTCGCTGTTCGCCTCCACCAGCACGCTTTGACGGGTGACAAGCATGTATCACTTTCAAGAGAACATTACCGACAACAACGGCACCGCGCTCAATGGCTGGTCCATGGACCTGTTCGCGGTTGGCGGCGATCCTGAGACGGCGCCTGCAATCACGATCTATTCCGACCGCGCGGGAACACTACCCATTGCAGGCGGCAAGGTGCGCGCGGTGTCGAAGGGGCTGGTGCAGTTCTACGTCCCCACGGGCCGCTACAGCCGCCGTTATTACGACACGGCGGGCGAATACCAGTATGCCGTTCTCGACAGCGACTTCCTGAGCGCGGGTGATGTATCCGCGCTTGAAGTGCGGCCCGCATATGCCCATGCGCAACACTTCTGGCGCACGATCCGCGCCGGGCAGGATGATGTCTATGTGTTCATCAATTCGGACAGCACATGGAACCAGACGACCGAGCCGCTTTATCGCTGGGTGGCTGAATACCTTGCGCCCGCTGTGCCGACGCATTCTATCGTCTATCGGCTTTGGGTTGACGGCTCTGGCTGGAATACCCCGACGACTGTCCAGACCGGCACCGGCTCGCGCACGATCTACATCGACAACGCGGCGGTGGCAGGTTCGGGCCTTGTCTATGGCCAGGGCGCAAACGAAGTCGCGCAAAACTCCGATGGCCGAACCTACGATCTGGTCTTGATCAATCACGGCCACAACTTCGGATCGACCACGACCGCAGCGCAAAACTACGCGCTGATCCTTACCGCCGTCGCCAACATGATGCAGCGCCATGCGAAGGCCGATTTTCTGGTCACGCTGCAAAACCCGTGGCTGCGCAATCTGGCGTTCAGCCGGGCAACGCAAGGCGTCTGGCGGCAAGTTGCGACCGAGCTGGGGCTTGGCATCATCGACGTTGCCAGCAAGTTCGAGGCGCTGGGCGATCTGGACGACCCTGCCATCGGTGGTGAAGGCGGGACCGTCGATCTGGCCTATTACGATCAGGACGGACAAGGCGGTTTGCACCCTGCCCCGCCTGCCGGGGTAAACCTCGCGCTGCCTGCTTTTGCCGAAGCGCTGGCAGAGAACCCGGCAACCGGCGCAAGCGCGATGATCCGCCCGTTCAGCCGCCCCGCTGTCAATCTCATGCCGAACCCGGCTTTCACAACGTGGACCGGAAGCGCGCCAGAAGGCCACACGCTGACCAACGTGGTGGCTTCGAAGTCCGTAGCCTATGTTGAGCGCGGGTTGTACGGTCTGGCGCTGACCCCGAACGCAGGCGCAAGCCCGGTCAAGGCGGTGGACCTGTCGAACCTTTTGCCCGTGGCCAAAGGGCGCTGGCTGACCTATTTGGCGCGCATCTGGGTTCCGGCTTCCATGACCACCACAGCCGGGCGGGCGCAGCTTCTCACGACCGGCACAATCAGCCGCAGCTTTACCTCGCAGCCTTCATCGGTTGGCCGCGATGGCTGGCGCTGGGTGATGGCCTATCATCAGGTTTTGGAAACCGACACCTCGATCACCGCGAACCTGCTTTGCGGCGAGGCGGCGGGGGCTGACAACGGCAAGACGTTCTACGTTGACCGCGAGATCATCGTAATCGGCACCATGCCGGGTGAGCTTGACGAATCATGGATGACCGGCGCGTTCGTTCCGGACTTCTACAACTTCCGGCAGACCGGCATTCCCTCGGGCTTCACCGGAACGCTGGCGTTGTCTGGTGCGGCCAGCAACACGATGACAGTGACGAGCGGCACGGCGAACCTGACGCGCGCATTCGGCAACTTCAACACAGTGCCAGGGCGTGTCTATCGCGTGTCGTGGGGCACTCGTACGGTCACTGGCGCGGCGGGCTGCAACCTTAGCGCTCGGGGGCCGGGCGGGATTGGCGGGCAGTATTCCGTCACCACGGCCAACGGCACACCCAACCTGACGGGCGTGTCGGTCAATCTCGCGGTCGGCCAGCCTATCAGCGGCACGGGCATTCCGAGCGGGACGACGATCATCGCAGTCGGTTCGGGCACCGCTGTCATGTCCGCAAATGCGACGGCAACCGCGACGATCACCGCGACGACTGTTACGGCCAATGCGATTGGAAGCAACGGCTCGTTCATTTTTCAAGCGTTCCTGCCGGTGCATTCGTTCTCGATCAACGGCGGCTCCAACGTGACCGGGTTCGAGTTTCAGAACATCACGATTACCGAAGTGTTCTCAGGCATCACGCCGGTCAATCGCCTCAACCTCATGGACGGGCGCAACACCAACGGCACCGCGCTTGATGCGACCGGCTCGGCAACCAACTTCGCCATTTCCAGCACTCCGGGAACGTCGCTGCGGCTGCTTGGGGCATCTGCAACGGGGCTGACCCGCACGAACACGGCAACCTATGAGGTCACGTTGCCATCGTCCTACATTCCGGGGCGCGATGTCACCCTGACCGCCAGCGCGAACCGCACGGGCACGGGCACGGCGGGAACCAATACCGTTGACTTCGCGGCATATCGGATTGCCGACGATGGCACCCAAGGCGCGGACCTTGTGACCACCACGGCGCAGGCCATCACCGGCACAGCGGCAGACTACGCTTTCACCGTGACGGGCACCGGGCTGGTTCCGGGCGATAGGCTGCTGCTGTCTGTCGTGACGGTCATGCAGGAAACCGGCGCGGTCAATCCGCTGACTGCACAGGTCAATTCCATTCGCGTCTCATAAGTTCAACCACAGGAGGACGTACCAATGCCAGCAGACCCGCCGAAGCCGAAGCCGCTTCAGAAGCCGACGCCCACCAAGCCGACCAAGCCGACGAAGCCGGTCAAGTGACGTACTGGAAAGCCGCCATGCTCATGCTGCTGCCGCTGATGATGGAAACGCGCGCCTATCGCACTTGGCGCTCGTTGCTTCATTTCCAGAAGCCGCGCGCATGGCTGGCGGTTTTCCTTTCGTCGCTCCTCGCTTGGTGTTTCCCCTTGTCGCCAGAGGCTTACCTTGCAATCGATCTGTTCTGCGGCGGTCTAGTAATCGCGCGGCCTGCTGGAGTACCCCAAAAGGCAATTGGCCTAATCTTCTCCATGATGGCGCTAATTGATGCGGGTTACATAGTTTCACCGCAAGCAGATCATGGTATGCTGTATTACCGCGTTATGGTCACTCTTGGCTGGGCGCAATTCGGCATTCTTGCCGCTTGGGGGTCTTATGACGCTTGGGGATATTGCTCTCGCCGGTTTGGGCTTGCTCGGCGTGCGGTGGCTCATCGGGCAGATACTCGATGACGGTAGCGCAGTTTCTGGAAAAGAACCTTTGGGCAATCCTGAGCGCCGGGATCATGGCGTTGCTTGCCTACGTGATCGGGACGACGCAGACGGCGGCAACCTTAGCTGACCTTACCAAGCGGCTCGACAAGATAGAACACCGCATGGACGCGAGCGCCAAGTACCAGGCCTGCGCAACGCGGTATCTGGACGCCTTGCAGCGCGGCGATCCGAAGGCTCCTGAATGTGAACTTGAGGTGATGTGATGGACAAAGCCGCCTTCTATGCAAGCGTGCGCAACGGCATTCTTGGCCCCAAGCTTGAACAGAACGAAGTGGACGGCTGCGAGGCCATCCTGACCGCCATGCAGGGCACTCCGGTCGCCCATTGCGCCTATGCGCTGGCGACGGCCTATCATGAGACGGCGCGGACCATGCAGCCGGTGCGGGAAGCCTACTGGCTCTCGGAGGCATGGCGGCGGCGCAATCTGCGCTATTGGCCGTGGTATGGGCGCGGTTACGTCCAGCTTACGTGGGACTTCAACTATCGCAAGGCCGATGCGGAGGCTGCGGAAGCGGGGCTCATCAAGCCGGGTGAACTGATGACCAACGCCGATCTGGCCATGCGCCTCGATATGTCCGCGTTTATCATGCGCCGTGGGATGGTCGAAGGCTGGTTCGTGCCCAAGCACACCTTGGCGCGTCACCTGCCAGCGCGTCTGGGTACGCCTGCACAATTCACCGCAGCGCGCCGGATCATCAACGGGACGGACAAGGCGGCGTCGATTGCCAGCTATGCGATGGAGTTTCAGGAAGCGCTTGTTGCTGGGGGCTGGGCATGACCCCCAACCAACGCACCCGCGCCGCGCAAGAGCTAGCCATGTGGGCGCTCGTCCCGCTGTTCATCCTGATTGTCTGGGGGCTGACATGAAACTCTCGAACCTGCACACCATCATTGCGGCCATTATCGTGATCTATGCCATGACGCTGGCAACGGTCTGGGCATTGCCGGGGCTGGCCGACACCATCGAGAAGCTGGCCAACCTTGTGATCGGCGGCTTGCTGGCCATCATGCGCCCGCCTTCGCAGCAGGTGGCCGCGTGATCGGCCTGCTACTGACCCGCTGGAAGTGGGGCCTTGGGATTGCGGGCGCGCTGGCGTTCCTTGGCCTTGCTCTCGCCGCCAACCACTACCGCCACGCCTACCACGCCGAAAAGGCGCTGCGGAAGGCAGACCGTGCCGCATACGGGCAAGCGCAGACCGAAGCCGCCCTTATCGCCCAGCGCGCTCTGGAGGCCACGGAAGCCCGCTATAGGAGACAAGCCGATGAAGCCGACCGCAACCACAACGCGGGCCTTGCTGATGCTCGCAGCCGCACTGACGCTTACCTTGCCCGGATGCGGACCAAAGCAGCTTCGTGTCCTGCCAGCGGCGCCGTTGCCCCCGCCGAAGATCACGGTGCCGGAGTTCCTGCACCAGTGCCCCAAGAGCTTGTCCTGGTTGACAGCGCCGACGTGCAGCGTGCCGCAGAATGGCAGACCTACGGATTGGCGTGCCGGGCGTGGGCTTTGACGATCACCGAATGACAGCAAGCGGGTTTGATGATCGTGCGGGGCGGGTTTGGTGAGCAAAAAAGGTTAGCCAAACCCAACCGGGATGCCGCGATTCTGCGTTGCGGAAAATGGCCTGTTAGCCAAACCAACGCATTGATCTAGCTAGATAGCGTCAATCCTGCCGGGCCCACCACCTTGGAAAATTCGCCTTTATTCAACAACATCTTGCACAAGGTTAGCCCGCTGGATTGCAAATCGGGTAGCCAAAAACGCAGGAATTCCGAGGTCGACGAAAAGCCGCATTTTGCGCGTGGATTGAGTAAAATACCTTTGTTTTTCAATGGAATTCCAAGGTCGACGAACTCACTGCTTGTCGCCCGCCAAAATCCCCATTGCCCGATCCGCAATCAGCACCTGTTCTGCCTCGCGCGTGTACCGCGAAACCTCGCTGTCTGTGGTGTGGCCGGTGATCGACTTGATCTGCTGATTCGTCAGTCCTGCCTCTGCCATGCGCCGCGCTGCTGCTTTGCGAAGGCCATGAAGCGGGAACCCTGTCAGCCCCGCCGCGCGTACCTGGCGCATGAACCACATGCCAAAGCCGTCCTCGGTGAAGGGCTTGCCTAAAGCGGTTCGGATGAACGGTTCGCCGGGTGGTGTGGCGGCGATGCTCTGCACTAGCGCCGGGTGCATCGGGATCAGCATGGCCTTGCCGGTCTTGCGCTGCTTTACCCTTATGCGCCCATCCTCGACATCGCCGGGGCCCATCAAGCGCAAGTCAGATCGGCGCTGCGCTGTGTAGAGCGCTAGATCGAACGCAAGGCGCGGCATTGTGCCAAGCGGGTGGTGCGCTTCGAACTGCGCGATCTGTTCCTCCTGCCAAGTCTGGAACCCGCCCGCGCGAACCTTGAGCCCCTTGACCGCGCTGGCCGGGTTGTCGCGTCTCCATCCCAGAACGATGGCAAAGCGGAATAGCTGCAACAGGCGTTTGCGCAGGTTGTTCGCGGCGGTCGGTGTATCGCCCATTCTGGCGACTAGGGCGGCTACGTGGCGCGCCTCCATCGTGGCGACGGACCTATCGCCATATGCGGACCGGAAGCGCTCCAGAATGCCTCTGTACGTCTCTTGCGTGGTGGGCTTGAGCCGCTGCCAATCGTTCGAGGCGTAGAACCGGCTTATCAGGTCATCGAAGCTGTACGGCGTGGCGCGCTGCGTCTGCAATCGGCCATCGCGTTGCCATGTCAGATAGGCTTGCGTGAACTCGGGCGATCCCGGCGTGTCGTGGACATAGACCGTCTGCCACCCTTGCCGCCTGAACCGGACACGCTCGCGCCCGTGCCGGTCTGTGAAGGCAGAGGCATAGGCGGGAAGGACGCGGTTGGTTCGAGGTCTGCCCATTCGTTCTCTCCGATCCGCGATTCGTGCGGGCCGGTGATAATCGCGATCTTGCCGGTCGGGTCTATCTCGATCTTGCGAATGGTTTCGCCAGCGGCTTTGACGCCTGCCACCATCCTTGCAACGTCTGCCTTGCGGATAAGCGCGGGGGCGGTCATGGGGCTTCACCGTGTTCTGCGAGCAGCTTGCCAAGATATTCAGCAAACGCTGCGCTGGCTTTTTCGCGTGATCGTTCGGCCCAAGCTTTCTGAAACGCGCCGGTTCGGATCATAGCGAGTGCACCTTGTGGGTTGCCGCCGTTCATCGCCAGTGCGAGTTCGTACATTTCACCTAGTTCGCTCACGCCCCATCATCCCCATCGCTATCGGCCTTGGTGGCGTAGGGTGCCTCGCGTTCGGTCAGCCGCTCGATCTCGGCACGCAGGGAGGCGATGGTGGCGGCGGCTTCTTGCATGAGGGCAACGCTGGCAAAGCAGTGGTCCCCGCCAAATGTCCGCTGCGCAGTGCTGGCAATCAGGTTTTGCTCCACCTCCCGCGCCCGTTCGATGCGGTGCTTGTCGAGCGCGGTGATGGCGAGTTCTGCGGCCTCACGTGCATCGTCCTGCGTAGCATCGTTGCAACTGCACATGCCAGCACGGTTCCATATCTTGAGCGTGCGGCGGTCTGGCGGCATCTGGTCAAACTCGCGGCCACCTTCGAGCATGGGAGCAAACGCCCGCGCCACGGCTTCGGTTTCGGTCATGTCAGAACCTCGCTTCGTTATCGGTGGGGCCATCCTGCCTGCGCCCGCACTTCCGGCAGATGAACTCGGGCACTTGCGCCAGTGCGTCCTTGCAGGCGTTCAGTTCGGTCATTGCCGCCCGTTCGCTCTCCCGCGCTTCGGCAAGCTGGGCGGTGAGGGCTTCGATGCGGTCGGCGGCTTGGCCACACGCTTCGTTTGCGCCTGCGGTAATCCGCAACTCTAGCTGCCGCAGCCGCTCCACCAGTTCATCGTTCATGTTCACCTCCGAGGGCTTTGGAAGCCGCCGCATATGGCCCTTGCAGCCAAACGTTCATGCGTTCGTAAAAGTCGCGCGCCGGTTCTTGCCGGTCAGGGATGGGAACAGAGCCTAGTGTATCAGCCAGCACCTTGTTCCGCGCCTCGGCTGCTTCGGCGCGGGCGGTGGCTTCACGGCCAGCGTGGTAACGAGCCTCTGCCAGTGTCGCAAAATGGTTGCACCGCTCCACCGGCACAAACGCGGCCTCGATGCGGGTGCGGAGAAGTTCGGCAGCGGGCGCAATGCGATTGCCGGGTGTTTCCCGGCGCATGACGGAAAACGCGTGCTTGAACAGCCCAGCCCAATCAAACGGCGCGGTCATGCTGCATTCTCCAAGATCGCGGCCAGATCGTTAGTCATGGGTGGTCCTTTCGATGTGGGCTTTGAGGGCTAGGCCGAGCGGGGTGAGGCTCCACGGCCTGCTTTTGGGCGATGTAGACCAGTCTGGTTGCGCTAAGCCTATGCGCCGCAATGCCGGGAAATGCGGAATGTTGTGCCGTTCGTGGCAGTAGGCTGGCAGCGCTTGCAACGCCTGCCGCTGCGCCTCCGTCAGCCCCCGCGCCAACGCGGCCAGTTCCTCACTCCCCATCACTGCTCCCCTTCGCGCGGAGGGCGGGACATTGGTCGTTGACGCTGACCGCACCAAGAGTTTGGCCGCAATGCCGACAAGCAAGCCCGGTTGCCGTGTGAGCGGATACGGCGAAATGCTTCGCCCCTTCTGCCGCCTCGATCCGCTGGGGGAGGGTCATGGGTGGGGTTCCTTTCGGGCGGCGGCAAATGCTTCACGGCATCGGCGCTGCTCTTCCTGAATTTTGTTGTAGCGTTCCGTGGTGGCGTTCATGCGCGCGGCAAATGCTTCACGGCATCGGCGCTGCTCTTCCTGAATTTTGTTGTAGCGTTCCGTGGTGGCGTTCATGCGCGCGGCAACGGTCGGGAATGCCTCAATCAGCCAAGGCCAAGCATCCCACTCAATTTCATGTAGAGCCTGCCATTCGTTTCCAAAACTACCGCATTCCTTGTTGTGGGCTACCTCAGCATCCCGGCAATCGGTGTGGTATGTACCTGCCCAAAAATCGCCATCCCAATTGCCAGAGCAATTGAGGGCAGGCTGGCCTACCTCAATCCGGCGCTGGCAGCCCAAACATTGGCGGGCCTTGCGAACAGATTTTACCTGCGTCTCTCTGTAAAAACTCATCACGCACCCCCATGCTTGGCGAGGGCAGCGTCAATCATGGCAACGCGCCTCTCCCGGCTGTCTGAGGCGGGCGGTCGAAGCATGTCGCTGCGGTACTGGTGCAGGATGGTCACAAGCTCCACCAGATCGGTGGGCGCGGGAGGGTGGGCCGCTAGTGCGTCAACGTACTTGGTGCGCAGGTCTGACAATTCGCGATGCAGGCGATCAATCGTCCGCTGCATTGCCACCGGCTCGACCTCACCAGCGGGCGCGCTGGCGGTGCGGTGGCGGGCGAGCGCAGTTGCGACGGCCTCGCCAATTTGGCCCCACAGATCGGCTTCGGTGTGGTTGCCGCCAAGCAGGGGCCACAGTGCGTCCATGACAGCGCGCTCTTGCGTCACCTCAACCGGCGCAGGCGTGAACTGGTCTTCGTGGGCGGTGGTCATCGTAATCACCGGGCGGCTTATTGGGCCACCCGGCTCCCTTGGTGGAAAATCAGAAGTTCGGCGGGAGATCGTCGGTGAACTGGTCCCCGTGCTGCTCGTCGGTGCGGCCCTGTTCGAGTTCGGCAAACTCGGCGCGGCGGACGCGAAGGGCGTCATCGACGGCCTGCCACAGATCGGGGGCGGCCTGTGCGAGCGTGGCCAGCTTGGCGTGGCGGCTGTCGATAAAGGCGTCGAGCCTTTCCAGATCAGGCGCGCGGGCGATGGCGTCGAGCGTGGTTCGCGCGAACCTGGCCCAATCGGGCGCGGCGGCTGCAGGGGCTTCGATGGCCAGCGGGGACACTTCGATCCCGGCTTTCTTGCCCTTGGTCTTCATCACGACCACGACCGTTTTCTTGTCGATGTGGCTCATGTGGCTGATGCGAATGCCGCCCACGTTCAACCCGCCGAACGTCACGCCGTCATCGCGGTAGAGCGTCATCGACCGGCCAACGTAGTCAGCAGCGTTGCGGCCCCACACGGCCAGCAACACGCGGCGGATGGTCTTGCAGGGCTTGAACGGCTTGCCGTTGTCGCCTTCGTAGTGGATCGAAATGGGCTGGTCGCCATCATTGCCGGTCACGCGCGTCACGGTGATCGTGCGCGGGCTGCCGATCAGATCGTCGGTGTTGAGCTGGTCCGACTTCGCCTCGACAAAGCGGCTCATGTCCAGAATCTCGTTCACAGGATAATCTCCTCAATTTCGCGCCGCTCGGTCGCAATCACGGGGCGCATGTTCCGCAATGTGTGCTGGTACTGCTGCATGACTTCGGCCACGCGGTCGTTGAAGGCGAGCGCAGCGCTAAAGATCGCGTCCTGAATGTCGTCATCCGGCTCGACACGCTTCACAAACACCGGCAACCCGCCGCAGTACGATATGAAGTCAATCCACTTGCGGCCCGTCACCAGCAGCCCGGTTTGAAGCTGCAACACGTATTCTTCGGGCACTTCATTGGCCGCGATGGTCTGCACCTGGTACTTGCCGGCGCGGGACTTGCATTCGATCAGGCCATCGACGCCGACCAAGCCATCGGGGCTGTAACCGATGGTGAAGCCGCCAAAGTCGCGCGTGATGAAGCCGCATTCCTGCACCGGGGCGTAATGCTCGGCATAAGCGGCGCGGGCGTAAATCTCGTCCTCTTGGCCGCGCAACATGGCGTCCGACACGTACTGCGGTTCAACGTGCTGCGTGAGGCGCTGGAAAGCCAGTTCAAAGGCATGGGCGCGCGTCTTGTCGTTGTTCGCGGCCTTGAGCGTGGGCGTGAGAATGAGCTTCATCTCGCTGGCGGTGATCAGACCGCAACGCATCTGGAGCCATTCGTCTGAGCCCTGCACCACGGCGGGGTGATAAACCGGCGCGCTCACCGCCCCACCCCACGACGAGCCTTGAGCCAATCAGCCAGCCCGGCGCGCTTGCGACGTTCGGCCATCGTGTAGGCAGGGACGCGGATAAAGCCGCCATAAAGCGCGGGCATCAGGCGCGTGGCCTTCGCGGCGTAGCGGTCGTGCACAGTCATTCTCCCAAACATGCGAGAAACGGAAGCAGCGCGGCTGCTGCGAAGATCGCGAGGCCGGTCCAGCGGGTGGCCCAGAGGATGCGGAGGGTTTGCATTAGAACGCCTCCGGTCCAGTACGCCGCCCATCGGACACCGGCACATCCCATTCCGCCTCAAGCATCGTGCGGCGTTCCGGCGACATGGCGGCGAGGTGGCGGCGGGCTTCAATCACGTTGCGATGGCGAAGCTCGTAATCGGCTGCCTTGAGGCAAGCGGCGAGGGTGCGGGTTGCGCTGCTCATGCTGCCACCTGCACGTCTGCACTGCCATCACGCAGAAGCTGCACCGCGTCCGCCACCAATTCCCAGCCATCGTAAGCCGACGACCAAGCCAGCAACCGGCGCACAGCTTCCGGCGCGTAGATCGGGTCCAGTGCGTCGGCCCAATCAAGGAACAGGTCAGGGGTCGCCATGCACTGATCGACCGCGATGGCGTTGTAGGCGTCCTCGTTCATCCAGTCCGCGTCGAAGTCGGTCGTGGTGTTGAACTCGTTCCCGTCGAACGTGTAGCGGACGGTCACATCGCTGATCGTGCGCTCGGTGCGCGGGTGGCAGAAGTCCATCTCGGTGGTGAACGTCTTGCTGAAGGGGCTGGTGGTTTGCATCGGGGTGCCTCCTGCCGCTCTGTGCGGCTGATGACACCTGCTTAAATGCGCATACGCATATCGTCAAGCACAAAAATGCGGAGGCGCATAACTTATTTCTATCGCGTTTCTGGGCTGTAGGCGGCTTTTGCGCGCCGAATCAGTTGGGGATGATGGCCTTCACGCGCGAGGCCCATTCGATCTGGGCGTCTTCGATCACAGGCGCGTTTGTCGATACCAGGTGGTAGTGGCCGGGCTTCGATCCGCGCATGACACGCTTGATCAACGTCTTCCCGCCGACGAGCTTAACCACGCAAAGGCGGTTGAGCATGTCGCTTTCATCGGCCTGTTGGCCATCGGCGTAAATCAGTTTCCAGCCATTTTCGGCGGTCGGAAACAAGCTGTCACCACGTACTTCTACGGCAGCAGCTTTGCCGGTGATCCCATCTGGACGATCCGTAAATGTCACCGCGGCTCCTGCAAAAGTCTCAAACGGCAGGACTTCTGCCCCGGTGCCAACGTACCCTAGGACCGGAATATCCCTAAGCGAATATACGTCCATATTGGCGACACCTAGCAGGGCCTCGACCGTGACGCCTGCCATCTCGGCAAGCTGCAGGAGATGCCGGTGTTCTGGGTCCGCACCCTTCTCCCAGCGCGAGACGGTGCTTTGTGTGGATTGGAACAGGGCGGCGAACTCGCCTTGCGTCATCCCGTGCGCGAGGCGGATCGCTTTGATCTTTTCTGCGAGCGAATTGTTCATGCCGCCCGCATAACCCGCCGACGCATCATCGCCTAACGCGCTTAAGGATATGCGGGGTGTTGACATTATGCGTATGCGCATTTACGCATTGGGTCATGGACACGATCAAGACCATTCGCGAGGCCCTCGACGTTTCGCAAGCCGTGATGGCCGACATGCTCGGAATCCATCAGTCTACGCTTTCCAGACTGGAGAGCGGGGAAATCCCGACAAACAAGCGGACGCTGATCGCAGCGCAGTCATTGCTGTCGCATCCCAAGCAGGACGCAGCCGCATGATGGCCCTCCTCGCCATCTGGTGCATCGCCTCCGTCCCGCTGGGCATGGTGATCGGCCCTGCCATCAAGCGGGGGCAGGCGTGATCGACGATCAGTCCGAAGCGGGGAGTTGGGCCAAAGCCCTGCCCTACTGCCAGAACATCACCATCACCGAACACCCCGGCGACACACACCCATTTCCCCTTCGCCGGGAAACTGACGGGGAGGCAGTCAACACCGCTTCCCCGTCCCTTCAGACACCGGCCCCGCTCTCTCATCAAGCCGACAACCCCGGCGGCTTCGAGGCCCATCCTGCCAGCGTGGTCGCAAGCGCGTGCGGGTGCCGGAAATGCATTTCCAGCGCGCTCAAGGTTGGGAACGGGGTTTTTCATGGAGAGCGTAATGCATGATCCTGCGCGCCAAGTGCGCCCTGCAATTCATTCGAAAATGGACGTATCTGCCCGGCTGGTCGCTGGCTGGGCTCGCGTCATCGCCTGCACTGGCAAGGGTACGTTTGCCGACGCCATCGGGGTCGATGTCAAAACGGTTTCGCGCACCATGTCCGGTGAAAGCACGCCCGAACTGCACACCGTCATCAATTCGCTGCGGGCTGATCCGACTGCGCTGAATGAGGTGTTCGCGGCGGCTGGGTTTGAACTGCGCCCGGTCGGTCTTTGCGCGGCCAACGACATGGCGACGATTGGCGATCTCTCGCGGCTGACAACGCAATGGGTGGAAGCGCTGGCCGATGGTGTGCGCGATCACCGTGAGACTTGCGCGCTGGCGGATTCGATCCGTCCGCTGGTGCAGGCGTTGAACGCGATTGTGGGTGAGGCTGATCGGCATCGGGGTGTTGCGGCATGACGTACGCACAGACCATCACCTTCAGCAATGCCGACTTGCGCAAGGCTGACTTCGACCACTTCACGGCCATGCGCCGGGGAAGTGACATTCTGCGGGACAAGATCCGTGAAGCGCTTGGCATTGCGCCTTTGACGCCGCCGTGTTTCGTGCGCCGCGCGTACAAGGCCAAAGTTGACGACGCACCGTTGCCGCCGCCGCCGCCGCCGCGTGGTTTGCCCGCAACTGTCACCGAGATCATTGCGGCCATCGCTGAAGATATGGACATGACCGCTGGCGATCTGACCGGGCGCGCTCGGCAGCGCGAGGTTGTCGATGCGCGGAACCTTGCTTTTTACGTGCTGGTCAACCGTGGTTCTTCGACGGTTCAGGTCGGGAAATGGCTGGGCGGGCGCGATCACAGCACAGTCATTGCTGGGCTACGCAGCTTCGAAAAGCGCGCCACGCCTTACATGCGCAAGGTTGCAGCGCGGTGGTTGCCGCAAGGTGGTGACGCATGATGCCGCCCGCCGAAGAACCTCTCCGCGCGCTGCTGGCCAATGCCGAAGTGCTGGCGGAAAGTCTCGACAACGACCGCCGCCCACAATCCGCTGCGCTGATCCGTGAACTGATCAAGCGTGTCGTACCCATGAAGGTGGTGCGCTCGGGCGGCTCGCATCCGAAGCGGTTTGTGCCGACTGATCTGCCGCCGCTGCCGAAGCTCAAGCCGGGCGTCTGGTGCGCCCAGTGCGATAAGCTGGTGCTGCCTGCCGAGGTCGCCGCCTGCCGCAGCGACTTCTGCAAAGCGAAGGATGCCTAATGCCCGCCCCGCGCCGCGTCATCCCCGGACAGTTTGCGCCGTCTGCACCGACCCAACGCGACGGCATCATTGTGGCCGTGGACAAGGTGTCGAGTGCGCCGCTGCAAACACTCACCCCCGCGATGGTCGAAAGCATCGCTGCCTCGCATGTCAAACGGGGAACGCCTGCTTTTGAACGGCTGGTCGAGCGGCTTGGTGCGGTGGTCGCGCGCAGGAAGGCCAACGCATGAACTGGGCAGACCTCGAAACATCGCTGGCCGAAGATCCGCTATTCCGCGTGGAGCAACCGGACGGGCGCAAGGCTCTCACCGAACTGCACCGCGTGACGATGCTCCGCAAGCTGGTGCGGGAATGCGCGCCGGGCGTTTCGGTTCATGCCATCCCCAACGCAGGCAAGCGCGGCCCCAAGGCACAGCGCCAGGCCAAAGCAGAAGGCATGATGCCCGGCGTGTTCGACCTTTGCTTCACATGGTCCGGCGGCTGCGTCTGCTGGATTGAGATGAAGGGTTATGACGCTTCGGGCCGCGCCGGGAAGCTTTCCCAAGCGCAAGTGGACTGGGGCAATTCGCACTACCGCATGGGGCACGATGTGGCCTGTTTCTTCTCGCCGGAAAAGGCGCTTGATTGGCTGCGAGGCTGCGGCGCGCCGGTGATCGGGCAAAGACCATGACAGAAAAAGCATACATCATGTCCGCGCAATCTAGCTTGTTTGGTCAGGCTGATGTGATCGGCTTTGGGAACGATGCTTTTTGCGTCAAGGAAATTGGCCGCGACTTTGCAAACGGCGTAATCGTCGCCAACCACTACAGCCGGAAGTTCTATAGCGCCACCTACATTCACCTCGGCGTTTTTATCGCCGGTCAGTTCATGGGCGTTTTGCAGTTTGGCTACGCGATGAACCCGGCCAGCGGGGGAAGCGTGGTCGAGGGAACGCAGCTTGATGAGTATCTAGAACTTAACCGCATGTGGCTGGATGACATCGCGCCGCATTGTTCTGAAAGCCGTGCGTTGTCGTATGCGGTGAAGTTTATTCGCCGCAAATACCCCAAGATCAAATGGATACAGTCTTTCGCAGACGAACGTTGCGGGAAGTTTGGGTCGGTCTATCAGGCTGCGGGGTTT
>Ga0315903_10004332_pt1 | contig 19048 bp, 11 predicted proteins | sample LakEriMetagenome_7_FD_203524 | JGI IMG/M metagenome (GOLD analysis project Ga0315903, IMG submission 203524) | Freshwater fungal communities from buoy surface, Lake Erie, Ohio, United States - Buoy 2 MA119 | ecosystem: Environmental > Aquatic > Freshwater > Lake | place: USA: Lake Erie, Ohio...
GTAGAAGCTTTGGTTTTGGCGCAGGACATCAAGAAGATACTTTCCAAATTTTTAAAGAAAGAAATCAAATTCAATTAGACCAAACTTATTCTGTTGAAAATATTGTACTTCAATATGTATCAGACGGACAAGAGGCTGATGCGGCTACTCAAATAGACCCATACGCTATAAAAACGATACAAGCTTATATTGGTTGGCAGACTAGAGAGAATAATAGAAATTATAATATGGGCGAAAGACAAATGGCCCAAAACGAATACGTGCGTGAAAGAAAAATCCTAAGAGCTAGAAAAGCTGATTGGAGCGTTGAGAAAATTAAAAGAATTGTTCAAAAGAATAGTCAAGCATCTCCTAAATACTAATTAAATGATTAGAAGTAAAAAGATATTTACTGGCGGATTGAATCAGGATGATTCATTGCATTTATTACAAGATAATGAGTATTTAAGAATAATGAATGGTCGTGTTGGTATTACTCAATATGGCCGTAATGCTAGAGTTGAAAATGTTCCGGGTACTACACTTATTTCTCAAGCGGTTTATCCTCCATACGGAACTAATATTTGTATAGGTAGTTGTGTGGATACGGAAGGTCAAAGAATGTTATGGTTTATATGCAACACATTTGGTGACCACGGAATTTATTGTTTTGATTTTGTAGATAATCAAGTTTACGCTGTTATATACGATAGTCAGGTTCAAGAAGGTCTTAATTTTAATAAGAACTACAGAATTGACAAAAACTGCAGAGTAATTAATGGTGTTCTTTATTGGTCAGATAATTATAATGAGCCAAAGAAAATAAACATAGACAAGGGTATAAAAACAAACCATGCAAGTTATCAAACAGAAGAAACTGCATATAACTTATACCCAAATGGATTACCATATACCACATTAACTGTAATTAGACGCCCTCCATTTTATTCATTGCAAGTAGCTAAATCAAATGATGCTACTTATAATAATAATTTTATTGAAAGGTCTGCTTTTCAAATGTGCTATTACTATGAGTTTGTTGATGATGAAAAATCTAGACTTTCTGCTTTTAGTGACTTGTTAAATTTTAATTCTCCTGATAGTAATGCTAATTACATAGCCGCAGAATTACCTTATGCTGAATATATTGAAGATGAAATTCAAAGAATTAATATATGCGCTAAAGATGTTTTAAATAATGTAATATTTATTGTTAAAACATTTGATAAAGCAAATGCTAATGATTTAGCTGCTATCAATGCGCACAATGCTGGAACCGCACAATTGGCATTTGATTTTTATAATAACATAGCAGGCGCTAATTTAGATTCAAGTCAATCTAATATACCATTTGACTCTGTTCCTTTATTAACAAAAACATTAGAAACAGCAACAAGTAGGTTGTTTATGGGTAATAACCTTTCTGGTTATGATACTCCTGTTGAAACAAGTTTAACTATTCCTAATTCTACCAATACATCACCTGCGAGCAATACATTTAGCTCAGAGGTGACTAGCTATTATATACCAATTAAGAGAATAGCTTTCCCTTATGATACTACCGTAGAGGAGGTTAACTTTATGTATACTTCTTCTTATTTTAATAAAGTTCTCTATTACAATACATATAGGAATACTCCTCCGGCTCTTATTCCTACTCCTTTAAATTTAGCAGATGTAACAATTGAAGATTACAATTTAACATTCTTCTTAAATAATTTTACATCTACATATTCTCCTAATACAACAGGGTATGATTGGGATTACGCTAATTTATCATCTGCATATACTTTACCAAGAGGTTATTATATACTTATAAATAATAACACGGGACAGTTTATTAGTCAGAATATATATAAAACAGGAGCTTCTTATAATATATCTATAGCTTTTTATGATAGATTTAGAAGGAAGTGTGGTGTTGTAAGTGAATTTACTAATTATAATATACCTGATTTTTCTGTTGGACAATCATCATTTGTTAGTTATTTGAATTGGGCTTTAAGTAATTCAAACGCTCTTAATGAAATACCTGATTGGGCTCACTATTATCAAATATTAAGTACTAAGAATTTAAATAGCACAGCATTTTTACAGGTTAAAATAGCAGGAGCACAATATGCAACTCGTTCAACTAGCACAACTGATTTGACTTATAGTGGCACTTTTTCTAGTTCAACATACGCTGTTGGTTTAAATATATCACCACTTAACTCAATCGGTATAGGTTATAATTACCAAGAAGGTGATATGGTTAAGATTTATATATCATCAACACCGACTAGCAATTTAAGGATAATAGGCCAAGATGGTAATTATATTCTTGTTGATGGCAAGGACCTTGGTGCGCTTAGTGCTACTACCTCAAATTTCTTTATTGAAATATATACTCCTAAGAAAACATTTGTAAATGAACCATTTTTTGAAGTTTCTGATTGCTATGCAATAACAAATCCGGGTACTGTATCAAGAGTATACAGCACACTTGCTGGACAAATAAGCGGAGATGTTTATACATTAGAAAGGACAGATACTTCTTCTGCTTTATACTATACTCAAAATATGTCTCCAAATGATAGTATGTGGCAATTCTGGAACACAAATACAGGGTGGCCTAACTTTATAACTACGCTTGGACAGACTAGAAATGAGCATGAAATAAGGTATTCAAATGTATATACTGCTGGAACTGCAAATAATGGATTAAGCACTTTTGAAGCATTAAACTTTAAAAATGTACCATTAGGCACGGGTTCTATACAAAAACTACAGCTTGCTTCTAAAACAAACGAGCAGGGTGTTATTATGCTTTCTATAGGTGCTTTCCAGACAGCTTCTTGCTATTTAGGTGAGGTTCAATTAGTTGGTTCTTCTTCTAATTCATCTTTAGTTCAAGATAGCGCCGTAATTGGTACTATAAACGTACTAAAAGGTATGTATGGAACCACGGCTCCAGAAACAGTTGTTGAATATTTAGGCAATATATTCTTCTATGACTTAAACAATGGTCAAGTAGTTCAATATAGTTCAAACGGCTTATTCCCTATTAGTAGCTTTAAAATGGAGCGTTTATTTAAGAATTACGCAAAAGGATACTTAGCAGCTAATAATAATAACCTTGATAATATCAACGGATTTCACCATTTGCCTACATTTATAGACCCATTCCATAAGGAATTTGGTATATCTCTAGTAGGATTAACTTATGAGAACTACGCATCTACATTACCTAGTTACGCTACAGTTCCGGCTTACGCAAGTTCCATTATCAATAGATTTGATATATCTGATAATTTGGCTAAATCAGTAGTATTTAATTTATCTGAAAACAAGTGGATTAGTGATTATCAATTTATGGGCGAGCAGTACGAGTATTTTGACAATAGGTTCTTTGGTTTTAAAAATGGCGCTCCTTACGAGTTCAATACAAATACTTCCACGTGGAACACTTGGTTTGGTACTCAGTATCCAGTTAGAGTTTGTTGGGTGGTTAATAAGCCATTAAGCGGATTGAAGGATATGTCTGAAATAGTTATGGAAACTAGCGTTGCGCCTAATTTTACTGTAGTTTATACTACATTACCTAATACTCAAATAACAGACTTAACAAGCTCTGATTATGTGAGCCAAGAAGGTATTTTGTACGGTAGGTTATTTAGAGATAGATTGTCTCCAAATGCAACAGGAACTCCTGACCAAAAGCTAATGACAGGGGATATTGTGATTTCACAAATACCTCAAATAATGGCTGAATTTCAACAGTATTCATCAATAATTTATATTAATTTTGTAGACGTAGGATTTAACTTATCAAGAGGTCAAAATTTTATTTTGGCTGAATAGTTAAATTTGAAAAATAAATAGTAATTTTAAACATCTAAATTAGATATATATGGACCCATTCATGGTAGGAGGTGCTATAACAAGCGGCCTTGGTGCATTAGGTAAAATATTTGCAGGAGCAAAGCAGAATAAGCTTGCTAATCAAATCAATCCTTTCTTTCAGCAATATCAAAAAAATCCATTAGCGCAGGAGAATTTAGCTGTAAATAAAAATATGTTCTATGGTCGTATGCCGGGAGCACAGAGAGCTGAATCTAATATCATGCAATCTCAGTCTAATCTATTTTCAAACGCACAAAGAGGAGCAACTGATGCTTCTCAGTTATTAGCTGTTGGGTCAGGATTGCAAGGCGGAACTAATGAAGCATTTTCTAATTTAGCTGCTGCTGAAGGTCAAAGTAAAGCAGGGTTACTTACTAATTTAGGTCAAGCATACAGAGGAGCGATTTCAGAAGGAGATAAAGCTTATGAAAGTATGGCTCAGAAATTCCAAATGGATAATCAAGCAAAAGCTGCTCTTAGACAATCAGGTATGCAAAATATATTTGGAGCTATAGGGGATATTGGAGCAGGAGCTATGCAGTTTGGTATGTTAAAAGACCCAATGAAATATGGAAATTTTTTATCTAAAACTGGTAACTCATCTTTAACTTAAAAGTTAAATAAAAAGGATAAATAATGGCAGACGGATATAACAACGCAGACTACGCATTTACTTTACCTAACTATTTCCCAGCTCCGGGTCAAGTTTTGCAATCAGCTATTGCTAGACAAGATAGAAAAGCTGAATTTGATTATGAAAATCAAATGAGAGCAATGCAGGCTGCTCAGAAGAAAGCGGAAGAAGATAGGATGAGGAATCTTGGAGTATTATACAAGGAAACTGATTTTGGACCTCAATTCGCTACCCCTAATTCGCAAGTAAATTCAATAAGTCAAAAAGAATTACAAAAAATAAGAAATGAAGGCTATCAATTAATTGGTAAAAATCCAGAAGAATTTCAAAGTCTTTTAAATAAAAATCTTTCAGACCTTGTTCAGTGGGTTAATATGGCAAAAACAGAAGCTGCCAATATAGAAAAGAGTCAAAAGGATATAAATTCAATATATCCAAATATTGATATAAATAAAGCAAATTCTCTAGTATCTAAATCTTTTTTAGAAAATTATACAGAGGTAGACCCCGCAACAGGTGAATTAAAAAGAAAAAATTATTCTTCAGTTGTTCCAAATAAAAATTATTTTGAACAATTTGATAACCCGAAAACTTTAGCTTCAATAGTTACAGATACGAGTCCTTTTCGTAATTTATGGGGTAAAGTTCCTACTGAAAGGGCTGGTGATAAAAATTACACTAATAAAAAGGGTGAAGTTAAGGGTTTTAAATGGAGTGCTGCTGTTACCCCATTCACAACTGTAGGGGAAGATGAAAAGGGTATGCCTACGGTAATGGTTACAGCTAAAGAGGTTCCATATAAAAATCCAACAACAGGAAAGATAGAATCAATGAAAGTTGCAGATGATAAGCTGATGAGCTATGTTTTAGCTAATCCTGCTGAAAAAATAGCTGCATATAAAGAATGGGAAGATGAGAAAGCTAAAATGAAAGTTGATTATAAAGACCCTGCTGTAGAAGATACTATGTTTAGAAATTTTATTTATAAGCAAGCTCAAGAAAGATTACCACATGAAGTAGTTACCGAGGAAGTTTCTAAAACACCAGTAATAAGGGTTAATACAGGAGAGCAGACTTCTAAAATAGACTATAATCTTATAAAACGCATTACATCTTCAATAAATAATAATGATACTAAGGCATTAGATGATGATTTGGGTAAACTTTATACACTATATGGAGGTAAAAAAGAATATTCTGAGTATAAACCTGTTCCGGGTAAATCCGGGAAGCCATCAGAATATATGATTTATCTTAAAGGTTCTGACGGTGTTCCATTGCCACCTTTATCATTAATACCAGGTGATAAAAATTTACTATACAAAGTTACTCAACTTTATCAGGGTCTTACTGGTAGTGATAAAAAAGTAGAATCAAAGGTATTAAATGAGCCGGCTGCTCCAGCTCCAAAGCCTCCAAAAGATAACATGGTTTCAATCACCTTAGATGGTAAGGTGGGGGTAATTCCTGAAAAAAATTGGGAAGCATTTAAGAAAAAATATCCAAACGCAAAAAGACAGTAAAAATGGAAGATAACAGTTTTTTTCCTGAATCCGATGGTAATGTAAATCAAGAGCAAGAAAATCCTTTTCTTGAATTTGGTGGTAATATAAAACAAAAAGAAGATAATCCATTTGCTGAATTTGGTGGAAGTTTAAAAAAAAAATCTACTCCTGTAGTATCTTCGGTTACACCATCACCATTACCAAGTCAGCCTGATTTTTTAAAGCAAGGTGCTTCGTTAGCTGATAATAGTTTCTTAAAGAAGATTAGTGAATCTACTGCACAATCTGTAGGTCAACCACCTTCTAAATCAAAATTACCATTAGAAGGTTTTAGTCAAAAGCAGATTGATTTGCTTAAAAAAGGTGTTGAAAAACCTGCTCAAAAAACGAGTGGCGGATTGATGATACCTACTAATTTGCCAAAGGAAGATGGAGAGGATAAAGATGAATGGAAGCTTAAAAATTTAGTTCAGAACGTATTTGCTAATTTTGAATTAGCAGGTACTAATTTATTAGCAGATGCTACTACATTAGTTAAAGACTTGTCTAAAAATCCTTATATTCCTGATGTATCTGCTGTGATGAAAGAAGCAGAAAAAAGTACAGGGAAGTCAATCCCTACCCCTTGGGAGCTAGACCCTCTTGGTGGAGTAATCAGAGGATTGCATGGTAATCAGGAAAGGATGAAAGAAGTTATTGCAAACAATCCTTTGCCTAATACATTTTGGGGTAAGGCAGTGTCATCTGTTGCTAGTTTTGCTCCAGATATTGCAGGGGCAGCTTTATTACCTGAAGCTAAGTTATTTCAAGGTGCAAGTTTTTTAGCTAAAACTGGTAATCTATTACTAAATAATTTTACTAAATACATTACAACTAAGGAGACCTTATCTGCATACGGAGAATCTAGAAAGAAAGGTAAAGATATTGGGGAATCTTCATTAGAAGGCGTAAAAGGGGCTGGCAGAGGGTTGAAAACAGGCGTTGAGCTTGCGATTCTTGGAGCAGGTAGTAATGTTGCTACCAAGTCGGTTATGAATAAGCTTGAGCAGTATGGATTAGGGAATATACCAACTAAAGAACTTGTTAATTTAGGTACAGACCTTCTTGCTTATAGTATAATTAGCCCTTATGCTAATGCAGGTTTAGAAGGTAGATTAGCTACTGCTGATGAAATTGCGAATGGAGCAGGCGTTGCTATGTTATTTAGATTAAAAGGAGCAGCAGAAAATATTAAATCTACTTCAAAACTAAATAAGGCCTTAGAAGAAACTTTAGCAATGAAACAAGGTGCTGCTGTATCTAACTTTGTAGATGCTACACCTGAAAGTATTGTGGATGTATATAATTCAAAAGGAAGCGCTGATGAATTTAATTTAAGAGCATTACAAGCCGCTAAAAAAGCAAGAGAAACTACAGACTTGCAAAAGAAAGCAAAATATATAGCAGAAGCTAGTACTCTTGTTAGAGCGGCTAATGTTAAGCAGGTTGCTGACATGGTTATTAATAATAGAGATGGATTTGCGGAATTTAAAGCAAGTGATTTGCCTGAAAGCGCAAAGAATGAATTTTTAGAAAAAGCTGAAGAAATAAATAAGCTTTTGAATCCACTTAAAAAACAAGAAGTAGATTTAGATAATAAAATAAAAGAATCAGAAGATTTATCTTCTCAATTTTCTCAACAAGCACAACAATCTCAAGACCCTAATCAAAGAGCTGAATTTGAAGCTAAAGCAAGAGAGGCAAAAGATAATGCAGATAATTTTAGAAACCAATTAGCAGAAGTTAAGTTTAATCAAAATAGACCTGATGCTAATGCAGGAAAAGAGCCTGTAATGGAAGGAGATGTTAAAGTTGGAGATAAGGTTCAATGGACATCTCAAGGAACAGACCAGTTTGCTGAACCTAGAAAAATAAAATCTATATCCGAAGATGGTCAATATGCTTTTGTTGAAGGTAGCGATACTGGTATTCCAGTTAAAGAGCTTTCTATTACAGAAGTAACTCCTGCAGAAATAAAATCTGTAGAACAATTAAGAGAACAAGAGCAGGCTGAACTTGATTCTAAAATACCAAATGCAGAACAATATAGAGTAGATGGTAAAGTAGATAGAGCTAAATTAACTAATGAAGCAGATGTAAAAGAATTTGATGAAGTATATAATAAGTACGATAAATTAATATCTCCTCTATTAGAAAAACCAGTACAGAAAAAAATAACAGTTGAATTATTGTCATCTCAAGAGCCTCCTCAAAAAGAAGGAGAAACTATTGTTACTTTAAGTGGTAAGACAGAAGCAGAAAGACTTGCATCTATTGAAAGGAGGCAATCTTCTACTAAAGTTACAGATTATGTTTTAGCTAAAAACAAAATAGTTCAAGATGCTACCTTGTATTTTAAAAGAGTAAAAGAAAACGGTAGATATAAAAATACCCCACAAGGTAGAGCCGAATTAAATGATTTAAGATTAAGAGCAAGGGAATTGGGCCTTACTGTTGATACGGAAAGAGATAAGGTAACTATGCCTAGTAAAAAAACAGGAAGGCCTACGAAGGTTAGTTATGATAATAGGGCTGATAGTGATAGGGTTGTTGAATCTAGTGGCAAAACCCTTACGGAAAGGAATAGAAATGTTCAAGAGGTTTTTGAAGAACTTACTGATGCTGGCGTTTTCTTAGATATTAAATCTGAGTCAGGCAATAGAATGAGCGCATCTCAAATTGATTCTGCTATAAGCGATATTTTAGAAGGTATACCTAGTAAAGCTGCAAACAAATATTTAGATGCTTTAGAAAAAGGTCTTTCAGAAGATGCTATTCCTTTGTATGATAAAGGTATGGGAGGGTTTGCTCCTAAATTGGCTGATATTAGAGCTAAATTAGGTGTTGAAAAGGAAGTAGTTGGAGAGCCAATGGATGAGGTTGCATTGAATAAATTCTTAGATGAAGAATCAAAACTTACCCCTGAAGAAGAACAAGAAATATTAGATAACGTAGAAAATTTACTTTATGAATACGAAACAACAGAAGCAGGACCTGAAGGAAAGGTTCAATCAACTGAAACCGGAGCAAAAGAAGGAGTTCCTTCAGAGGCTAAACCGTCTGAACCTACTAAAAGCGAAAGACAGGCAGAATACGAAAAAATAAAATCTAATAAAAAGAAAAAGGATTTTGTAAGAAATAATCTACCTGAAGAATTTAAGCCATTAGCCGATGAGCTAACAGATGCCCAAATGTCTGAAATAGTAGATAGTAATTTTGATTCAAAAACAATTAAAAATATACAAGATGCCGTACAAAAGCAAAGCGCAGCAGAAGTACTTCAACCTAAACAGGAAGGAGATGGAGGCACAGGGGGTGAACGTAAACGAGTGGAACAAGGAAAGCAAGGGGATGAGCCTACCAGAGAAGGCAAAGCCAAAGCAGAAGAAGCACAGCCCAAAGGTGCTAAGGAGGGCAAAATAGAAGAACTTAAAACGAATGATAAATCAATCTTAAACAGAATAAATAGTAGTGAAAATATACCAGATTCTGTAAAAGAGAAATTTAAGGATGATTTAAAATACGAAGTAAAAAGTAAAGAAGAAGCCAAAAGCATTGCTAAAAACATAATTAAAGAATATGGCACAGATGATGCAGTTACATTAGCCGAATCTAATAAGTTTCACGGAGATGTAAATTCTTTTATATTTAGTGAAGCTATAAACGATACTTACATTAAAGAAACTGAAGCAAAGACGCCTGAAGAAAAGCTTAAATATGCTGAACAATGGGCTGATTATGCAATTAGATTTGATGAATCAGCTAGGTCTAAAGGTAGGTTCATATCTGCCATTTCTGATTTCTATAAAAAATCTCCATTAGGAATAAAATTTGTAGAAAACGAAAGAAGAACCGAAGATTTTAAAAAATGGTATAAAGGCAAAGAAGATTCTTATAAAGAGGTTTTTGATGAATTAGTTCAAGACCCTAAGTTTAAATCTTTAATTGGTGAAGAAGTACAAAAAGGATTAAAAGAAGAAAGAGCAGCTCAAAGACAAGCAAACAGAAAGAAGATTGAAGATTTCTTTGAAAATGCTAAATTAAAAGGCAATAATTTATACGCAGTACCTATTCCTCCTAAAGTTATTAATGGAGCTTTAGAAGTAATGAAACAATCTGTATTAGCAGGAGAAAGCGTAGTTAATGCTGTAGGTAAAGCTATTGAGCATATATCTAAAGAGGTAAAAGATTGGGATAAGGAGAAGTTTAGAAAAGAATACGAAGCAAAGTTATCTTCAATAGAAGGTAAAGCTGGTAAAAGAGAAAAAGAAGAACTTCCTGAAGATGCTAAAAATAAAATACTTGATAAGTTTAGAAAGAAGTTAAAAGGTCTTGATGAAAGTCAAAAAGAAAAGATAATTAGAAAATCTTTTAAAAGTCTTGTTGAAAATGGGGCTTTAGAATATAATGATTTTAAAAAGATTATTGCTGAAACAATTGGATATGGTGAAGTTACTCCTGAAGAAGCTGCTAAAATAACAAAGCTTGTTAATGATATTAATGCAGTTGATGATTTAGCGGAGTCAATTAGAAATGAAGGAAATAGAAGTGAACAGAATTTATTAAAATACCAGAAGGCTAAAAAAGAAGCTGAAAAATCAGCTACTGAATTAAATAAAATGGTATACAATAAGACTAATGTAACTAATAGATTATTGTCTATTATGCAATTAAATACATTAGGTATACCTTCTTTAGTAAATAACCCTATCTTCAATATATGGAATCAGGCAACCGTAAGGTTTCCAAATGCTGTTTCTATGACAGTATTAGACCAAATTTTATATGGAGGAAGTAAGGTTTCTAATAAGCTATTTGGAACGGGAGTTTTGTTACCAGAAAATAATGTGCTTGCTTCACAAAAAGAATTTTTTAAGAAGGCATTACAGGGAGGCAAACTTTCAACAGAGCAATTATTTACTGGATTAACTAATAAGGATTATTTCCAAAAAGAAATATATAGCTCTCAAATTCATCCGTTTACATCTGCTAAAGATTTATGGGATTGGAAGTTTAATGGTAAGAATTTAACGCCAGCTCAAGTTGCCGACAAATCAATTCAGGCAACAGTGGGTTTACCTGCTGAGATAGTAGCTAGAGCTTTGAATATTGGTGATAAACCTCAAAGATTTGCGGCGGAAGGTGCTCAAGCGGCAGTATTTGCTAAGAACCTTGGATTAAAAGATATTGATTATAAGTATTTTTTAGAATTTCCAAAAGAAGAAGCTTATCGTGTTTTTAAAAAACAAGGTCTTTCTGATGATGTTGCAATGAAAAAAGCTGAAGAAATACAGGAAAGAATTATTAAGCAAGGTGAGGAATCTACGTTTCAGCAAGAAAACTTAGTAAATGAAGTAATTAATTCGGCTGTTAATATTGCATCTTCTTATGGTGCAGGTGCTGAAGGTGTTGTAAAGGCAATTAAAACATTAAATATGCCTTATTTAAAAATACCTTTAAATGCATCTTGGTCTGTATATAATTTAGCTAATCCACAAGTTGCTTTCTTGCAATCTGCTATATACGGAGCAAGAGCAATAAAGTCACGTTCAGCATCTGATATTCAGCAATCAAAAAAATGGTTTGCTCACGGTGTTACGGGTATTGCATTAACTGGTGTTGCTGGAGCGTTGATTTCAAATGGAATAATAAACGCTAGTAATAGAGCAGATGATACAACTAAAAAAGAAAGACAAGGAGAAAAAACATATGAACAACAAAATAGCATTAATGTAACTAAATTAAATGCGTATTTAAGAGGAGAAAATCCTAATGATGTAAAAAACAGCTTAAATGTTGATTTAAAATGGTTTGGTAATGTTGGTAATATATTGAACATAGAAACAATCAAAAAAGAAGAAATGACTCCAGAGCAAAGAAAAAATGGTATGTCATTTATGGAGGATATGTTCTCTAGTATGAGTATATCTAGTATGGAATTAATAGAAAATGGAGTATTTTCAAATACATCTGGTTTATTAACGGCAATAGATAAAGGTGGAAGTTTTGCTGATTCATATGCATTGAATTTGATAAACATGGGAACAAATATTGTTCAACCAGCTATGTTTGCTCAGATGTCTAGGGCTCAATTACCATATTACTCTCAGCAAAAAGCTGATACATTTATGGAGCAGTTGAAGAACAATATGCTTACTAGGTCATCAACATTAAGAGCTTTATCTGATAAATATCCTACTTCTCAAGTAGGGGTATGGGGTGATGTATTAGATAGAAAGGATAATTTTGCTATGAAGTTGTTTGGAATAAGCTCTAGCAATAAGGACAATTTTGCTCAACCTGTATATGATGATTACAAAAAAGCAAATAACACTTCATTTTTACCACCATCAGTAAAGCCAGAGGTTAATGGTTTTGAATTAAACAATTCTCAATCTAAGCAATTAGAAATTTTAGTTGGTCAAGCTAGAAAAAATTTAGTCGCACCATTTATAAATGATGGAGCTAAATTGGAAGGATTTGAAGGATTTAGTAATAAGTATTATAGTGAATTGTCGGAAGAAAATAAATTAAAAGCATTAAATATATTATATAAAGAAGGCTATGATAATGGGAAAAAACAATTTACTGACTTATATCCACAATTTTACAAATCAGATAAAAAAACAATAGAGGAAAAGACAAAATCTAAAGAAAGTTCATTTTTTAGAAAATCATTAAAAAAGTTTATTAAATGACTTTAGAAGATTTCAGAGAATTGACAGCAGACCTTGATGGTGACACAGAAATGTATATATTTGCAAACGACACGCTATTCCCTATATGTATAGAGGATAGCGCTGTCTTGGATTTAACTAATGATAAAAGGCAGCTTACTGTTGTATCTTTGACCGCTTGTAATCATACAGATGAAGGCAAATACACAGTAGGGATGCCGAATATAATACTAAATTAACACATGGAAACACTTGAAGAACTAAAACACACAATCAAAGATTTAGAAAAGAAATTACAATATTCTGAATCTCAGAAAAAAGTTTATGAGAACGGGGATGCCAAGCTTTACTACGCCTTACAGCGAAAGATGAGCGAAATGGCTAATACTTTGAATAAGCAAAATTTAGAGGATATTGATATTGATAGCAAGGATAGTAAGTCTTTTGATAGGATTATAACTATTCTTCAGAAATGTGAAACAATATCATCTTCCGCTTCTGCGTTAGGTGCAATAGCAGGTGTTACAGGTGATGAGCAAAAAGATATTGCTAAAAAGCCATTTGTAGAAACCATTGCTGAAAGCAGAAAATAATCTATGCCAGAAACCATAAAAATATACGGTTCGGAAATCATACTTCCGGAAAGACCTGATGCGTCAGAAATAGAGAATTGGGGTACAGATGACCCTAATGAGCAATATTGGAGACGTAAAGATATACCATCATTTTTATCACTTGTAGAATATGATAGTGAAGGTAATGCATTGTTAAATGCAGAACAGGCAGCTTATGCCAATAGAGAAGTCCTAAGATGTAAGAAAGGATTTTGGTTTTATAACAATGGCGTTCCCACTTACATAAGCGGTAAAAACTATTTTTATTTAAGTTTCTGGAAACTAGAGGATGATATTTACCCTGACTATAGGGATACGGATAGAAGATACTTTTTGTTTTTGGACCATTGGGAAAGAACACCTTGGTGTTTAGGTATCGTAAGAGGTAAGAAAAGACGTGAGGGTGCGACATCAGTTGCGACATCTAATCTAGTTTACGAATGTATATTCTATAAGAATAGTTTTTGTGGTTTGACAAGTAAGACCCAAGTGGATGCTAAAGCGGCATTTACAAACATGGTTTCGTTTGGATACAGACAATTGCCAGTATTTTTAAAGCCTAAGCAATTAAATAATAAAGATAGCGTTAGTGAATTGGTATTTGCTCATAAATCAGTAGAGGTAAGAGGTGCTAGAGGTAGTATAGTAGATACAGATACAGGGCATAGGTCTAGAATTGATTATAGAGCACCTTCTTTGAACTCTTATGACTCAGGCCGACTAAGTAGAGGCTTATTTGATGAGGGTGGAAAATGGGCTAAGGAAAATCCATTTTCTACATTTATATCAATCGTAAGCAAGACTCTTGTAAAGGGTGCTAAAAGGGTTGGTTTTATAGAATGTCCATCTACCTCAAACTCAATGACAAGTGGTGGTGAGGAATTTAAGAATGTGTGGGATGGCGCAGACCATTTCAAGTACGCAAAGACCCCTAATAGATTAGTTAAGTATTTTGCTCCGGCCTATGACGGGTACCTCGGATTTATTGATAAGTTCGGGATGAGTGTTATAAATGAGCCAACCGAAGAACAATACAAGTTCTTAGTTGAGTATTATGTTGGAGCCGGTGATTTGGATGAGAATGATATAAAAATGGGTGCCAAAAGGTACCTAGAAGAAAAAAGAAAGCAACTAGAAGGCGTACAATTAGAGGAAGAAATAAGGATGAACCCTTTTGATGAAAGGGAAATGTTTATGCTTCGGAACAATAATTGTCACTTTGATGCCGTTGTATTAAATGACTTGTATGAACTAGCAAAGGTTAATGAAAGCTCTGCTGTTGAATATGGTAATTATGTATGGGAAGGTGGAATACCTTTTACAAAGGCTATTTGGCACAAATGCGATAAAGAAAGTGCTAGATGGCATAGGGCTAAAGATTTTAAAACTCCAGAAGAAACTTACGAGAAAAGAGGTAGCTTGTTTATACCTAAGAACTATGTTCAGTACGTAAGTGCGGTTGACCCCTTTCAGAACTCAGTAGTTGAATCAGGAGAAGGTTCTAAAGCTAGTAGCTTTGTGATGAATAGATATGATAAAGGAGATAATGACCCTATATTTGACAGGATGCTTGTTTCAAAATACCACGCAAGACCTAAGATGGTGGAGCTTTTCCACATGGACATGGCACTACAATGTTTTGCTTATGGAGGTCAGTTATTGGTGGAGGCTAAGATGGATGGTGGTTTACGTAAGTTCTTTATTGATAATTATTTAGAAATGTTTCTAATGAAACTTCCTAATAAAGATACCTATGGTGTTGACCCTAATGCAGATAATAAAGCATTAATGGTAAACTTATGGGAGCAATATATACTTACAAGTGGTAAAGACGGAAAGATAATATATCCTAATTTGATAGATGACAAATATGATGGCTTATTAAAGTTCAATGTGAACGATACAGAAGTATCGGATTTGGTAATGGGAGGCGGATGGACTTTATTTGCAGATTATTATAAAAAGGTTAACTTGAAAAAAGTAGAGAATAAAACTAAGCTTTCTGATTTTTTTGCCATGAAACCAACACGCTAATGTGGACCGATTTTTTTGATAAAATATTTGTTATAAATCTGCCAAGCAGAACTGACCGGTTATTACAGATAGCTGAAGAACTTTATAAATGGAATATACCATACGAGTTGGTGAATGCAACTCCACATGAAAACGGTGCAGAAGGATTAAGAATTACAGTTGAAAAAATATTTAGGGATGCGGTTGCTGCCAACTTAAAATCTGTTTTAATATTTGAAGATGACGCAATGTTTGTAGAAAGCTGCGGAAATCCAAACGATACAATGGAGCAGGTTGTAAAACAGCTACCTCCTACTTGGCAGATACTATATTTAGGTGCTCAGTGTACAAATGGATTTAAGGCAAAGATATCTCCTAATCTTCTTTTGTTAGATATGGCATTTGCCACACACGCATGGGCTATATCACTTGATGGGATGAAAGAAATACTTTCAGCAGGCTTAGAAGCTCCCATAGATAACTCGGTAGTAAAGACCGTGCAGCCTAGGGGCCATACTTACATAACACACCCATTGCTTTGTACGCAAAGACCCGGATATAGCGATATTGGTAGAACTGAAATAAACTGGCAGCCATTTATAGAACAACGATATTATCAAAAATTTTCTGAATCAAATCTTTAAAAATGCAACAGATTAGTATTTGTATACCTACTTGGAATAGGGTAGAAATGACCCTAAATAGTTTTAAAAAAGTTTATAATGACGCTAGAATAGATACCATTGTTATAGTGGATGACGCTAGTGATATTGATGTTTATACCAGACTTAAAGAAGAATGTGACAAGTTAAGTAAAGTAAAGCTTTACAGAAATGTTACAAATCAAGACTGCTACGCTAATAAGTTCGTAGCCGTAAGCTATTCTCCTACAGACTACTGTATACTCTTAGATAGCGATAACCAAATAGATGAAACGTACATAGATAAGATATACTCTCAAACTTGGGATAAAAAGACCATACTAGCTCCTGATTTTGCAAAGCCCCTATTTGACTATACAGAATTTAGTGGGATGACTATATCTAAAGATAATGTAGCTAAATATATGGATAGGCCGTTTTTTGCAACTTGTCTAAATTGCATGAACTACTTTGTTTCGGCAATGGATTATGTAAAAGTTTGGGATGCCAATACGGACCCACATAGCTCTGATAGTATATACCAAAACATGAACTGGTTTAAATGGGGTAATAAAATGCATATAGTTCCGGGGATGCAATATGAGCATTTGGTTCACGATGAATCACATTACAAGCTCAATTGTAGTATAGACCCAGAATTTTATCAAAAAGTTGAAGAAGAACTTAGAAATATGAAATAATTTAATTATTTTAGTATCGCTTAATTCATAAATAAATGGTTAGTTGTTAAATAAGACATACCCCCGAAAACAAGACGTTCAAGCCCCCCTGCGTGAATTAAGCCGTCTTGTCGTAGGGGGCTTTTAATTATGGTAACATTTACAAACGCTGGAAGAATGGGAAATTGGTGCTTTGAAGCTGCAACGGCTATAGCCTATGCGCTGAAGCATGATTTAGATTTTACCGTTCCTTCGCACAGTGACCATCCAAAGTGGAATCCTATATACTGCTTGCATTTGGTTAACCCAAATTATAACCCTAACTTAGAGAAGATTAATTTATGGGAAGGAAAGCATAGTTACGAAGAACTACCTTTTAACGAAGAATGGAGAGATAAGAATATTTCAATAGAAGGTTACAGACAAACGGCAAAGTATTTTGATGAATACAGAAACGAGATATTGTACCTATTTAATTTCCCATATAATAGACAAGATGGATATGTAGCTTGTCATGTTAGAAGGGGTGATTATGTTCAACTGAGAGACAAGCATCCAGAAGTAAAAGTAGAATGGTATGAAAAGGTTATGGCTGAATTTCCGGGATACAAGTTTAAGTTCTTTTCTGATGACATTCAGTGGTGCATGGAGAACTTTAAGCACAGAAATGATTGCGAATTTTCTGGTAATAGTGATGAGGTATCAGACCTATTAGAAATGAGTTGGTGTGAGCATCAGATATGCAGCCCAAGTACTTTTAGTTGGTGGGGAGGATGGTTGAATAGAAACGAGAATAAGAAAGTTATATTCCCTACATTTTGGTTTAGTCCCGGATGGGATGGTTTAGATACTAGCGATATTGTTCCCCCTTATTTTATAAAAATGTAATTATGAGTGATTTTTTAATGTTTGATTTTCCGCATTTCTATCAAAGGATTGCAAAAGAGCTTCCAGATGATTGTAAGGTATTAGAGTGTGGGGTTGCTGATGGTGATAGTGCCTTGTTCTTAGCTCAAGAGCTCAATAGACTTGGAAAGAAGTTTAAGCTATATATGGTAGATAATATGGATTATGGAGGATACCTTCAAATGAAAACTATCTACCAAAATATAATAAAGAGTGGATTAGGTGAATTTATAGAAGTGGTTCCTTTTGGTAGTTTAGAAGCTGTAAATTTATTTAATGATGGGTACCTTGATTTTTGCTACATAGACTCATCACACACTTACGAAGAAACTAAAAAAGAAATTAGAGCTTGGTATCCAAAAGTGAAAGATGAATGTATACTAGCTGGGCATGATTATAATGCAGATGAAGTACGTAGAGCAGTTGAAGAAGTGGTTCCCAAAGTTTTTGTAAGAGATGATATTGGTGACAGAAGCTTCAATCCAGAAAATGTATTACAATCAGAAGATACTCTAAATAATTTTGGAGTATGGTGGTTTAGAAAGCAATGGTATTTAAAACTAAATAAATAAACATGAAAACAGCATTAGTTTGTGGTGCAGGTGGATTTATTGGTAGCCACATGGTAAAAAGATTAAAGAAAGAAGGTTATTGGGTAAGAGGTGTTGACTTAAAAAGACCTGAGTATTCCGAAACAGAAGCCGACCATTTTGTAGTTGGTGATTTAAGGAATCCAGAACTTGTAAGTAGAGTTACATTTGCGCCTAATCAAAGCGATATTTATGGTGGTCACGGTTCTTTTGATTTAGTTATTCAAATGGCCGCTGATATGGGCGGAGCTGGTTACATATTTACAGGAGACAATGATGCGAATGTGATGCATAATTCTGCATTGGTAAATCTTAATATGGTATACTATTGCACTAAGAATAAGGTAAAGAAAATATTATTCTCATCATCAGCTTGTGCCTATCCTGAGCATATTCAAGATAGAGAAGATATTGCAGCATTGAAAGAGAGTGATTGTTTCCCTGCCGCACCCGATTCGCCTTATGGATGGGAGAAAATATTTAGTGAAATACTATTTGATTCTTTTAGAAGGAACTATAAGTTAGATGTAAGAATCTGTAGGTTCCATAATATATTTGGACCAGAATCATGTTATAATAATGGTAAAGAAAAAGCCCCTGCCGCTGTTTGTTATAAAGTAGCATCTGCCGAAGAAGGTGGTGAAGTAGAAATATGGGGAGATGGAAAACAAACTAGGTCGTTTCTTTTTATAGATGAAGCTGTAGAAGGAGTAATGAGATTGTTAGATAGTGACTATGTGCATCCGGTAAATATTGGCTCAAACGAAATGATTGCAATTAATGATTTGGCTAAGATGGTTATTGATATTTCTGGAAAGAATTTAACTATCAAAAATGTAGAATCAAATGCAATAGGTGTACGTGGTAGAAATTCTGACAATACTC
>Ga0315903_10004338_pt1 | contig 19036 bp, 29 predicted proteins | sample LakEriMetagenome_7_FD_203524 | JGI IMG/M metagenome (GOLD analysis project Ga0315903, IMG submission 203524) | Freshwater fungal communities from buoy surface, Lake Erie, Ohio, United States - Buoy 2 MA119 | ecosystem: Environmental > Aquatic > Freshwater > Lake | place: USA: Lake Erie, Ohio...
AGTCAGCGAAGGCCGAGAACCTGGCAGCATAGGCGACCCGGCCAGGTCTCTCGTTTGTTGTGCATTTTCAGGCATCTTGTGTATCTCTAGGGTATTTGACGTGCATGGGTGTATCGTTGGCCGGATCGCCTAGCCTTTATCGTTCGAAATCGGCAAAAACTCCGCGAGCTTGGCATGCGCAGCTTCGAGTTCGTCCGCAAGAGCGGAAAGTGTTCCCATCCTTACCGCTGGCCAACCGTCCGGAACGTGGTCGATTTCCATCGTTCGGACATCGGCCACCAACTGCTTCCATCGCGGCAATGGTTCCGGCTTCGGTGCGCGTTGGCGCTTCGGCTTCGTCTTTTCGGCCGGGGCGTCTCGCTTCTCTCGCGGCCTCATGGGCGGCTTTTCCTTACCGGCGGTAATTTCCTGCTCATCGAGCCAGACGATTCCCCAATCCTCGCGTGACGGCTTCACCTTGGTCATTCGGGTTTTCTGGTCCGTGGTGATGATCGTTCCGGATGCGCGGAGCTTCCGGCCGCGGCGGAGGTAGCTGATCGTTTCCATGGCGGGGGTCATTCGTTGTCCTCGGTCGTAACGGGTTTGCCCTCTTGGAATCGCTGGAAATCGCCATTGAGGAACAGCGGCAGCAGGTCGTTCCTTCTGCCATTCCGGAGCTTCACCACCTTGATTCCATCCTCGACGATGTAAAGGAGGTTGTCGGCATCCTGTTCGATGGCCCGCGACTCCCTCGACTGGCCGTTCTCGTTCAACTGAGTCGCGGAAATGACCGGGCAATTCAGTTCCTTCGCCAGTTGCTTGAGGCTGCCCGACACCCTGGCAACCTCCTCTTCGCGTGACTCTCCGCGCTGGCGGTTTCCCCTGACGAGTTGCAGGTAATCGACCACGACAAGGGCAAGGCTTCCGTTCGCGTCCCTGAGCCGGATCGCTTCGGAAAGGATCGTGTCGGTGTTTTGGTTGGCCGTGTCGTCGATCCAGAAAGGCGCTTCGGCCAGTTCGGCAACGGATCGCTGAATGCCGACCAGATCGCCCTTCGTAGCCTTCTTCGGCTGCGTGATCGTGCCGTAATTGACCCGTCCGAGAGTGGACACCATGCGGCCGATGATTTCGTGCCGCATCATCTCAAGCGAGAAGATCGCGACCGGCTCGCCGCGGGTGATGAACTCACACGCGAGTTGAATCATCAGCACCGACTTGCCGCGCGATGGCTTGCCGCCGATCACCCAAAACTCTCCCGGCTTCATGCCTCCGGAAACCGCGTCAATCGCCAGCAGTCCGGTCGAGCGTCCGGGGATTTCGCCGGCTGCGTTGGCGGCCGTCAGTCGTTCGACAAACTCGCGGGTTGATTCCTTGGCCTCGACTGCCCGCTTCGGGCCTCTCACGGCGGCCCTGAGCGCTTTCAGCGTGGCTTCGGCTTCGGTGATGGCCTCCTCACTGTCGTTCGTCTCCGAGAGCCTTTGTGCCGACCGTAGGGCAAGACGCCTGGCCTTCATCTCTCGCAAGGTCTGGACCCATTGCGTCCACCCGGCTGCGGTCGGGGCGAATCCGAAAATCGAATAAACCTCCGATGGTCCTCCGGCCCGCTGGAGGATGTCCTTTTCGTTGAGCCGTTGAACGATCGTGACGAGATCAATCTGGCCGTTTTCGTCGCGCTTCATTTGCCCGATTTCCTCGAACACGATCCGGGTTTGCGGGTAGTGGAATGCGTCCAAGTCGATCCCTTCGGCCTTGGCTTGGCGGTAAAGCCGTTCGTCTTGGAGGCAGCAGGAGACCACGGATTTCTCCGCGAGGATGGCGCTTGGAAACGGTTGTGCTTCGTTCATGGGTCAAAGTTCAATATCCGCTCCCCGAAGGGCGGTCTTCTTGGGATTGGGAGCGTTCCCGTTGTGGCCTCTTGCCGCGTAGGTCTTCAGGTCGGCTTGCCAGTTTGTTCCTACGGGGGCAATTCCGCCGCCAGCCATTCCCTTCATCCATTCGGAAGCCTCTCGGCAGTTCCACCATTCATCGGCTTTCTGCTGAGTGATTCCGAGATTCTGAGCGGCTGATCTTGCTTGGGAAAGGGTTGGTCTCCCAACTCTTCCCCATGCGCCTTTCTCTCTCTCATATGGTTTACCTTCTTTTCCTTCTTCTTCTTTGTCTGGCCTCTGTCTGGCCTCTGTCTGGCCTCTGTCTGTTTCGGTGTCTGGACCTGCGTCTAGTGACCTCGCGTAATCCTTGTAACGAGTAAGGGAAATGACGCTTTCCCCCTGTCTGGAACTACGTCTTATCATGCGGTCAGACTCCAACAAGGCGAGGAACTGCCCCACCTTGTCCTTGTTCCACATCCAGCGTTCAGCCAGGTATCGCAACGAAGCGATGATTTCGCCCTCCTCAATCGGCAAGAGCTTGTCTCGAACGATCCTCTTTGTGGGCTTGAATGCCGCAATCTGCAAGAGGTCGAGCCATGCCTCGGCTTTGGAGAACGAACGCCTTTCCGACCATAACCAGTGGTCGAAGAAGCGGCGCTGAAGCTTGAAGTGTCCGTTGGTCATCCGGGGTTTTCTGAAGCAACAAAAATCCCCCGACTCTCTCCACCCGTTGGAACCCCGGCACGATCAGCGGGCGGATGAAGAGAGTCGAAGGATGTTTGATCGTCGTGCATGTCGTGGTGTCTGCGGGTTCCAAACCGTTGCTCAGACGGCGGCGGTTCTATCCATTTCCGGGGCGCACGTCAAATCCCTGTTGTGGTTTTCCGCCACCGCCTCAAGCGCCTTCGCAAGTTGCTCTTTCAATCGTTGATTCATACGCCGGAGATCGGCGTTTTCCTGCTGGAGTTTTTCGAGATTGGTCATGGAAAAAGTGTCGGTTGTGCGGTTGAAAGCTGGATCTTCCGGGCTTCTGGCCAGAGGAAGGAAAGGAGGTCAGGAAGAGGCTTCCGGCAGCCCTTCGGCACGATCCACGGGACCGCTTGGCCGATGGTCAGCGCCTCCTCGCGCGAGAGGGTTCGGCGCTCGCCGGTCTCGTAGAGCATCCAGAACGGATGCCGCGCGTTGACCGGGACGGCCACGGTCATGCCTGGGTCTCGCTTGGTCACAAGCTGGCGCTCGGCAAAGTGGATCAGCAGGAAGCACAGAGAACCGAATTCCGCCCGCTTCGCCATGTGCGAATACTGGCGGTCTTTGAAATTCTTGTCCCTCAGTTCAAGGCCGGGGGTTTTACACGCCTTGGCCTCGATGATGATTTGCCGCCCGCCTGCCAGCACCCCCTCAAAGTCCGGGAGCGAGGGAACGAGAATGGTCTTATCCCCGAAGGTGACACCCTGCACGCCGTAGCGTGAGAGGGTCAGCCCTCCGCTGGCTTCCTCGCGCCTTGCGGCTTCGAGAATCAGCGTTTCGAACTCCTTTCCTTTGAGTGATGGTGGAACCATGGCGGGCGGCAAAAGTTGGTTCGTGTCTATCGTTCGAGCGTGATCGACCCGCCTTTGATGTCGGCAAGGTTCACGGTGATTTTCTGGCCGTGGATGGATCGGATCAGCAGTTGCAGCTTCTCGCGGTTGGGGGAGAAGATGACACCAAGGGTCTGATGCGATCCATCGGCCTGTTGTTCGGCGATGATGATGCCGACGCCCTTGAGCGGCTTCGGATCGTCTCTCGCCGGTTCTGGTGAGTTCGAGACCATGGGTTCAACTGACCGGGGTGTTGTCGATGTCCTCAACCGTTGGCGCGGCCCCCATCTCATCGAGGCGAGCATAGGCGGCATTCCGCTTGGCCTGCCACGCCTCGTATTGATCGAGAACCTTTTGAGCGTCCTCGTGGGAGTAGCCGAATGGATCTTCTTTGTTCTCCGGCTTGGCGAGGATGGCGCGAGCATCGCGAATCTGATAGTCCTCGACCGGGCAGGCCGGATTCAAGTCCTCGATCAGCGATTGAATCTCCCGGAGCATCGTTCCCGGATTTTCACCGGGTTCCACGTTCACGGAAATCTTGGTGTGTTCGTAGCGGTCAAGGTTGAACAGCCTCGCCACACCGATGTTTAGGATCTTGGGCATTGCGTTGGATGGTTTAACCTTCGGCAGCGAATAGATCCTTGCCCTGATCGGCGGTTGCCTGCAAAGCGGCCTTCGCCTGGTCAAAGTTCAGAAGCTGTTGGGACCGTTCTCCGGCCATGTATTTTTCAGCCTCGTGGATTGCTTTGAGGATAGCCTTGCAAAGCTTGCCCTCGATTTCCACGGCTCCGCTTTCGCCTTCGGATGACTTCTCGATTTGAACCACGGGAGTGGAAACCGAGTGAAGAAAGTCCTGACGAACGTCGAGTTGCTTGGTACAACCGATGATCACCGACCGGGTTCCGGCTTTCGTCCGTTTGATCGCGAGCTTGCGGACTGAAAGGCCGGTGGTCCAATCGGGGCCGATCTCCATGATTTCGCAGAAGACGGCCGGGAGCGCGGCAAATGCCTTGGTGAACGACGCCAGCGGTTCTTCATGGGCGGTGATAGTGGATTCAATGAGGTCAGCGGAATCGCTGCCAGAGTTTTCAACAACCGAAAGGATGATGGCTTTCGGAGTGATGGCGATGCTGTTGAGCACGGGCATGATGTTGGTTTCTTTCTGTGGTTTGGTTTGTGTCTCTATCAAACGAGAACGATCGGCGGGGTGGAGTTGATGAAGCGTCGGGCGTAATGGGCTTCGCGTCGGGTGATCTTGCGTCGGCGTTGTTCCTCCATCTTCGCCTGATGGGCCTTGTGACGGGCTTCGAGTTCGGAAAGCTGCGTTTCGATGGATGAGGGCAGTTGGCTTGTGTCGGTGTTTTTCATAGGTTGGTGGTGGTGGAGAGATTGGCTTGTTTCATGACTCTCAGGTTCGCGAGCATGGTTTCCGCGCGGGAGATCGCGCGGTCGAAGACGGCTTGCTTGTCGGTGTTTGATGCAAGAACGCCGATGGTTCCAATCTGCGGGAAGCCGATCTCGATTCGGTATGTCGGTTCGGTTTTGGAAAACCGTTCCCCTGTTTCCGGGTTGCGCCCGTCAACGTGCATGACGCCGGTTTCAAAGCGGACTTGCATCGGATCTTCGAAGCTCATGCCGCCTCTCCTTTCTCAAAAGCTTCCCGGAACAGCGCCTTGAGCTTCGCGCCGTGGCGTTGGTATTCGGCATGGAGCGTAATCAGACCCGCGCTGATCGAGTCGGTGAATTCGTCCCGCTCAACCCTGACGATCAGCGGAGGAAGGCCGGGGCAGTAGCTCACGAAATCCCAGCGTGACAGGCCGGTCACGGCCATGGAGCCGTGAACCTGGCACTTGTGCTCCTCCGGGAGTCCACCGGCGAGAAGCCATTTCATGTGGGTCTCCGGGATCGGGCATTTAATTTCGACGCCGTGATGAATGGCATCCGTGAACTCCGGGCCAATTGAATCGAGTGAAATCAACCCATCCGGCGAGCATCCGAATCGTTCTTTGTCATCGGTGATGAAGCCGACTTCGGAAACGTGATGACCGGTGCGCTCCTCATACATCGCCCGCGCCTCCGGTTCCAGAGCGTTGCCGCGCTTCACCGGGATGTTGTATTCAAACGCCTTCTCTTCCTTCGCCCGAAGCTCCATCAGGAATTCAAAGCCTGACAGGGATTCGTCGGAATAGATCGGCTCGGCCAGCTTCTTGGTGATGAGGTTCAGCCGGGCCTTCGCGCTGGTGGCATCGTTCTTCGTGAGGAACACCCCCATTTCGGAAGCGGTGATCAGCACGCTCTTGCGGATGGCAAACCACTCTTCCGAGCGTTGCGGCATTGTGTGGATCTTCATGCTTTTTCCTTTCTCCTACGGATTTCCGCCCTGATCGCCTCGCGGCGTGAAATGTCCCATGGGGACGGCTTTTTGATCTTCTCGTAACTCGCCAGCATCTCTTCCAGCGTGTCGAGGCGGTATTGGTTGAGTCCTTGCGCCGGGTTCATGCGCCCTCCTCTACCCATTGAATCCACTTGACCACGTTGGAAGCCATCTCTGAAACGGTTGATTCCAGCCGGGTGAGGCTTTCGAGCGTGTCTCCGGCGACGACGCGGGCACCTTTCAGGTTGTTCTCGTCAACCGCCTCAATCGCCTCGTAAAGCATGGCTGAGACTTCGCCGACGTTCTCGATTAGATCCGGGATTTCACACCGGACATCACGGAGCAGATCGGAGGAAATCAAACCCTGTTCAGCGGCCAGCGCTTTCAGGGCGGATTCGGCGATGGCCGCGGCGACGGGTTCGTTCACCCGGTCATTCTCCGGGTTGGCGATCTTGCGCAGTGCGTCAACGAGAAGGCTCATGGCTTCACCTCCCCCTCTTCATCGCCCCATGGCTGATCCGGCATTTCGTCAAGGTTGTCGTGCATTCCCGGCGCTGGTGCTTCCGGCTCGGGCTTCGGCTCTTCCTTCTTCCCGCGCTTGGCAGGCTGTTTCTCGGGTTCCGGCGGAACGGTGTCCGGGAACTTGTCGAAGGGGTTGGAATCGCCTACGGGCTTGCCTCCCGATTCAGAAGCGATTCCCTCAAACCAGTCGGCCGGCGAACTCATTCCGTCCCTGATCGAGATGGCGATTTTCCGAAGCTGGATCACCTGCGCGGGGGTGATGGCGTCAATCCTCCGCTGAATCCGCTTTTCAATCTGTTCCTTCGTCACGCCGTGGCTCTTGAACGCTTCGAGGATCTTCTTTTGTGCCTCCGGGCCGTTGTCCGCAGAAGCTGAAAGCGTGGCGTCACACTGCCTTACGGCCTCCTCAACGATGTCGCCGGGGATCACGCCCAAGATGCAGGCGCGAAGGCGGCGGCTTCCCTGATTCGCCACAAGCTCGTAAATGTCGCGTGGGTCGGAAAGCGGCGTGTTGCCCTTGCTTTTCGAGTATCGGACATGCGGGACTTGGAAAATCTTCACCTGCCTGGTGTTGGTTTCAACATCCCACGCGAAGGCTTCCACGGTCGATTCGCCGTTGCGCTGTTCAAGCTCGCGAATGCCGAATTGAAGGTTGCCCCACTGCTGCGCGATGGCTTCGGCAAGGCGGATCGAAGGACCGCTGATGTCGGTGCCGCCACGGCCATAGGTGTAAAGCGCCTGTTCGGCGAGGCTTTGGCGGCTGCATGCGTTCAGGATTCTATCGAGTGCGGATTTCTCATCGCGAGGAAACCGCTTGGCGATGACCATCGCGGCTTGAACTTCTTGAATGGCGCGGCTCGATTCGGTCTGAACGAGTGCGCCGGTGGATTGGTTGGTAGTCAGTGCTTGTGTCATTGGTTTGTGTCTATCGGTTGGAGAGTGGTGGGGCGGATGCAGTAGCAGCTTTCTCAGACTGAGGATGGCGTTGCCGGGCATCCCATCCGCCCCGTTGTGTTTCCCGCCTGCCGGTTCATGTTGGCTGTGCCCCCCGACACATCACTTCACGGCAGGCGGGGAAATGGTTCATCGGCGGATTGCCCTCCGCCGTTGGAGTTCGATGGATGCGGCCCGGAGCCTTGACGGCCATTCGCCGCTGTTGGTCAGGTCGCGGATGATGCCTTTCAGGGCATCGTCGCTGTAAGTTCTCACGATGGCGGAATCATTCATGGCTTCCGTTCCTTTCTATCGTCGATGAACTTCACGACATCGGCCATTTGGTAGCGATAAACTCCCGGCGCGATGGTGACTCGCGGAATCGACTTTTCCCATGTCCTGCGGTCCAGTCTCAGGATTCCGGAAACCTCGAACGCTTCCAGCAGTTCCAGTTCCTTGCCGCGAGTCTTGATCAGGTGCCGAACCAGTTCGGACTTCGCGGAATCGAGAAGTGCCTTTTCCTGTTCTTTCGTGAGAGTTATCATTTTGTGTCTGTTGAGGGGTTCCCCGCGCCGTGTTCCATTTTCATCCTGATTGCTGACTGCATCGTTGACGGTTCGTTTTAAGCCGGAACGTCACCCCCGGCCACGGCGCGAGGGAAAGGGTTAATGGTGATAGTTCGCCGGATACTTCGATTCCCAATACTCTTCGCTCTCGGAAACCCGGTAGGCGTCGAGCATGTCAACGAAGAGGGCGATGGAGGCGATGAACATCAGGACCGCCATCGCGTAGAGCGTCAGGGCCATGCCGATCCAATCGGATGCCTGGCACACGTAGCCGAGTGAACCGCCAAGGACGGCGCACATGAGGAACACGAAGGAGAACAGGCCGAAGCCCTTCGCCTTCTCCCTGAATCGGACGGAGCGGGGTTTCATTGAATCGGTCGGTGAGGGGTTAGCGAACGGGGTTGATTCCGGGCTTGGAGATTTCGATTCGCCCGGCGTCGAGATCCTTGAGGCCCTGCTTGATGAGCATCGCGCAAAGGACGCGGATCGGGACATTGTGTGACTTGGCTTTCTCCCGGACCTTCTTCTGAACCGAGGGATCGACTGGTGCTGTAAGTATGATTTGCTTCATGTGTTCGGTCGCGTTGACGGGGTTAGGAGTTGCGCAACCCGCAACCGCTTTCAAGAAAAAAGTTGCGCAACTCGCAAACTTTTTTATTCTACACTCTGCCATGAACATCAACGAAAACGTTAAGGCGCTGATCCTCCAAGGGTTACGCAGGAAGAAGCAAAACAAGGTTTGGCTCGCCGAGCAAATGGGCCTCAGCAAGTCGTGGGCAACCCGCTTGCTCAACGGCCAGTTGAAAACCCTGTCAGACGATCACGCTGAAAAGCTGATGAGGATTCTCGACATCGAGTTTTTCACGCTTCGCCGGGTGGACGATACACAGGTCAGCGCCAAGGGCATGCAGCTTGCGGCCGAATTCGACAGAAGCCCCGCTTTTGCAAGCGTCGCGACGGCTCTTCAAGTCGCGATGAAGGAAACGGTTTACACGCCGAAATTCATTCCCACCGAGCAGATGGCCGCCATCGGCAATGAGATCATCCGCATCGCCTACGCGAACGAGGACAAGCCGGGGAAGGTCGCGCGGCTGGTGCTCGAGCTATTGGCCTGAGAGCCATCGGACCAGCGCCAGAATCGCGACGATGGCGAGACCTAGAAGCAGGTCATACACCGTCCACGTTCTCATTCAAAATCGGGCCAATGTTTATGCCCCGTCTCTTTTTTCCAGTCTGACTCCAACCTGTTGATTCGCCTCTGCATGGCGGACGCCTCTTGCCAGATCACCACCAGCAGCAAAACCCCCGAAGACAACACTCCAACCCGTATTTCCGGCACGAAACACGCGACGATCATGCAGGGCGCAAGCAACACGATGCAGGTTTTGATTCCAGTGCTCATGCCTCCTCCTCCAGATCCCGCAGCATCATTTCGAGATCCCGTCGTGTCAACCCGGCCGATGCCTTAGCCGGGGCCACGATCACCTTCCCGCCTCGAACCGCCCACCGTCCGGGCCGGTCAACCCCCTTGGGCTTCTGAGGCTCTTTCACGGCCTCCTGTTCCGCCACCCACGCCCGCTGTTCATCGTAGCTCCGGAGCTTCCACCCGGTTCCTTCCCGCGCGAACGCCCGCTTGACCTCATCCCCGTCCATTTCCGTGACGAACCGCATGTATTTCGCATGCCGGCCGATTCGCCCAGGCGCGAACATCTCGACCGGGTTTGCCCAAAGTCTCTGTTGGTCGGCCACTGGCAGCGCCCTGAGCCTCACGATCGCCTCTCCCGCCGCCGTGGCCAGTTGCGGGATCATCTTCCCCTCCCCCACCGATCGGACGTATCCGAGCGTCCTGCGCATCGGTGGCGGCGCTTCCGCGATCAGACCGGACCAGATTTCATCCGGAATCCCGGCAAACAGATTCCCGGCCTCCGCCACGTTCGCCGCGGCGGCATCGAGCAACCGCAGTCCCGCCCGGAAGCGTTCCTTCACATCCGCCGGTATCGTCATGTCCGGCCGACCGGCCGCCTGCAAGTAGTCGTGTTTCATTGGGGTTCCTGAAGTTTCCGGACCATCGCCGCCAAGCCCTGATCCCTTTCCGCCTGCCGTCTGCGCCTTGTCGCCTCGACCAGCTTCGCCTTGCCGCCCTGTCCGTGATACCAGCGGGCTTTCCGCTCGGCTTCCTTGATGGGATCGATCCACGCGGCCCCTTCGGCCCGCCGTTTCCGCATCCTTTCAGCGTTCGCCCGGCGTCTTTTTTCTGGATCGGCATACGGCATTCTTGACGCGCCGTGTAGCATGGTGCCGCAAGCATGGCAAGCCATCGAATCAAGTTCCAGTCCGTCGCGTTGGAGGTTCAGCCGTGGAAACACCCCTCCGGCCGGGACTACTGGCGGGCCTACTACCACCACCCGACGACCGGGAAACGACTCTCGATCACCAGAGCGAAGCTTGCGGACGCGAAGCGGGACACGCTGGAAAAGGCCATCGAGCTTGCTCGTGGGACCGTCGATTTCAACAGCCTGCCGCTGGATACCCTGCACCGGATCAAGCGGCTTCTCGACGTCGATCCCGGCCTTGAACTGGCCGACGAATACCTCGTGTGGCGATCAAAGCGGAAACCTCAGAAGCTGCTTGGAGAGGCGCTGGACGAATTCATTGCGGCGAAGGAAGCCAACCGCGGGAGATCGGCGCAAAACGTCAAAACCCTCAAGTCCCGGCTGTCCATCCTCGACCCGCTCCGCGACCGGATCATTTCGGAGGTGAAGGTTTCAGACCTGCTGATACCTGCCAGCCTCGCGCCTCGCACCCGGAAGAACGTCCGGGGATCAATCGTCACCTTCTTTCGCTGGTGCCAGGATCGCGAGTATCTGCCGCACGGTGAGAAGACAGCAGCCGAGCGCATCGAGAAGCCCATCAGCCAAAGGAAGATCCCGGACACCTACACCCCGGAGGAGCTTGCCATTCTGCTTGGCGCGGTTTCGCCAAAGTTCCTGCCGTGGCTGGCCTGCGGAGCGTTCGCCGGGATCAGGACCGATGAAGTCTATCCGATGGCCCAGAGCGACAAGACGCCGCTCGACTGGTCGGATTTCCACTGGTCCCGCTCGATCATCATCATGCGGCCAGAGACCGACAAGAACGGGCATCGGCGGGTGATTCCGATCCTCCCGGCGCTGCGGCACTGGCTCTATCCGGTGAGGAAGAAATCCGGGCCGCTGGTGTCCTGCCTTCCGTCATCAGGGAACGAGCCGGAGACCAAGCGGCTTGGCGGATTGATCGGCGGATGGAAACCCAACGCCCTGCGACACAGCTTCATCTCCTACCGCGCCGCGCTGGTCGGCCTTGGTCAAACAGCCATGGAGGCTGGAAACAGCGAGAGCGAGGCGAAGAAGAGCTACAATGATGCCAAGGGAAAGGATGAGGCGCGGAGATGGTTCGGTGTGCGCAAATGTTCTCAGGATGGGCGCGACGCCATGAAACGCGGTGCTTCCAAACGGGGGTGAATTGGCCGGAAATCAGCACATTGCAACGCCGCGATGCAGGGCGAAACCAAAAGAACGGATTCGAATCCCACCCCCTCCGCCAGATTGGCACTGAAAATCAATGCGTTGAAGTCGGGATTCACCAAGTGTTCTCAACTGTGATCGCCGGCCGCCCCTTGAAACCCCGCCAGCCGAACATGCGGACGGCGGCATACATGGCGATCAGCTTCGGCCGGGAAATGTCGTGGTTCCACATCAGTTCCTTGAACACGAAATCCGCTTCTGCCCGGTCAAACGTGGTGTTGAGCGGCGAATACATGAAGTCGTGAATCACCGTGTCCTCAAGGTATTCGTCGAGAGGATGGCCGATGATGGACCACGCGAACCGGGGAATCGAACCGCCATCGCTCACGAAGCCGGCCGGTGCCGTGACCATGCCGAGCGAGGTCTTGGCGGCAAACGGTCGCGTCAGCACGATGCACCTGCGGCCGTTGCGCATCCCGGCGTTGTCGAAGTGGATCGGATACGGGTAAGGGTTCATTTGCCGAAGGGGTTGCAGGGTTTCCGTTCCCACTCCGCGGTGAGGTGCTGCATCGTGCGGTCAACCGACTCAATCGCCACCGTGGCCTTTCCCTGTGCCTTGATGCTTTCGACCGTGATCGCCATGAGTTTTTCCCCTTGGCTGTCGAGTCGCTTGCCAAGCTCGCGCTGGATCTCCATGGCCTCCTGATGGCGCTTCTCCCGCTCTTCCCGGTCATGGGCCGCCCTCTCGTCATCCCGCTTGATCCTGGCGCTGCTGTGGCGAATCAGGACCAGAAGCATCAGAAGGGAAACCACAAGCCCGCCGAACGGCCCGACGATCCGTTCCCAATCTTTATCTGAGAGCCAGCCGGTGATTGAGGCGGTGAAAACGGATGCCAGTGCGAGGGTGTCAGCAGGGATCGTGTGCAGGCGCATGGGTGTGATTCAAGGGATGATGGGTCCGTCGATCAGGATGAGGGTGAACGTCTTGGCTTCGGTCCTTTTGAGGATGTCGGAAAGGGTGTGGTCGAATGCCGGCCATTGAACCGGCGGAATGGTCAGGCAGCCTTCGGAGCTTGTTCCGTTCACTCCCCCGCGATGCAGGTTGATCCCGAAGCATCCGGTCTCGGTTTCGGCAATGGTGCCGTCCCTGCGGATTCTCTCGACCGTGACGGGATCGGGGCCTTGTCCGAAGGCCATGTAACCGGAGGGCGAGGAAGCGCGATGCTTGAGGCGGCGGAACGTGTAGATCCCCGGCTTGAGCCTCGCCATGTATTTCCCGGCGTTCGGGTTCCAGCCGTAGCGGCTCGGATCGGTGTTCGCGTTCCACGAGGTGAAGCCCAGCGGCGAGACGATGAAAGCGGCGTCATCGTAGATCCCGACATCGTTCCCCGGCTTCCCCATGGTCCGGTCATAATAGGCGCGATCCATCAGCACAAAGATTTCCGGCATCGGCCTTTCACCAAGAGCCTTGGCGGCGGCATTGACGACAATCGAAAGCGAGGCTCGCGGTTTGTTGGGCGGGATCATGGTTCAGAGTCGGACTTTGGAATGCGGTTCCAGAGAGCGAGCACGATCAGCGCGGAGTAGATCACGCACTGGAAGGCGATGGACTGGAGGCGGGTGGTCATGCGGTGATTGATGATAATGATAGTGACGAGTAAGACGCTCCTGCCGTGCGGTCAAACATTCTCACGCGCATTTGAGTGCGGTCGGCTTCTGTGCCGAATGCCAGCGAATACGCGGTCCCGTCCGATTCGACCGCAACACCAGCACCGTTCCAGTCTCCGAATCTGAGGTCCATTGCGGGCATCGGATATTGCCGCCACTTGTCATCTTGCAGTCTCTCGAAGACAATCACGCGGCCCTTGCCATTGCCGTTAGAGTCTCCGACGAGCGGATCAAACTCGCTGCGGTCGGTCCAGAGAGATCCGGCGATGATGAATTTTCCAGACAGCATGACGTTTGCCGGGAACCAAGCTTGATTGTGGAGATTTGGCGGGTTGTAGGTAACCTGATGCGTCCATGTGGTGCCGATGAGTTTGTAGATGTGGATGTAGCCCTTGGTGCTGCCGTAATTCGCTCCGCGCATGCTGCCTCCGACCGCCAACCACTCTCCATCACAGGATGCACCGCGCCCGAATCCCTCATTGTCCTGAGGACTTGGAGATGTGATGGTTTGATGCAGCACCCATGTCCCGGCAGTGAGTTTGAAACAATAAAGCGTGCCTCGATAGGTGGCAGGCGATCCGGAAAACGCGAACGCATAGTCGCCGTCAATTTCGACTTGCAGACCAAGGGTGTTTTGAGCGGTTGGAGACGCCTCCTGCCACTCAAAATCCAAGGTCCACACTCCGTTGACCAGTTTGTAAATGTAGAATTTCCCGCAGTTGGCGGATGGCGTGTCGTGGAATGGTGATCCGACCGCGAGGTAGCTGCCAGAAATGCGAACGGCCAAACCAAACTCCGATGTCGATGCCGCATCGTGGCCGATGAGGCTTTGCTGATGCTCCCATGTGTCGTTCCCCGAGTTGTATTTGAAAAGCTCAACGCCGCCCTCCGCTCCGGATGGAGATGCCCATCCCGTTTGATGGGTGGTGGAAACTGCCAACCAATCACCAGAGCGATCGAGGTCATAGCCAAACCAACCGGGGTTCGCCAATCCGTTTCCTTTTGAGAGTGTTTCGTGGAACGTCCAAACCCCGGCAATCCGCTTGTAAACATGAACGCTGCCGTCGCGTGCAATTGGTGCCTCTTGGTCGCCAATGAACATCCAGTCCCCTTCAACATGGAGTGCGTTTCCCGTCGCTGGGTTGGTGCCGTCCACGCCTGATCCGAGATCAAATGATGATGTCTGTGTGTAGCGGCTCATATTAATCGACGATGTGGAAACATGGGACGGCGGCATGGGCGCGAACCGCCGATGCGGTCGCGCCGTTCGTTAGTATCAACTCCATTGATCCGCTTGCGCATGAAGATGTGGGGCCGGTGGAAAGTGTCGCCGTCGGAGTCTGGTCAGGGGTGACATCCAGCCATGCGGAGATCGTCCCATTAGCTTCCTTTCTCATGATGAGACGGTAGTTGTCATCGTTATTGATCGTTGCGATGCTGGAGGGCGATCTGGTAACTCCGGTGCCGGTTTTGTAGGCTAGGATCTTGAGTTCGGTATTAGTGACTTCAAAACCGAATCCTTCAGCGGTGGGATCGGTGGTCGCGCCTGTATATTGGCCAATCCATCCGCGCAATACGCTGGTTGCGTTGGATGTGAAAATGTTGAACCTCCATGACATCCACACTTCGCCCGTGAAATCTATGTCGCCGCGTGCGGAACTGCTGCCGAACCTCAGCATAGGGAAACACTCAGAGCTTGGAGCGGTGTGACAAATTACAGTGCTGGAGGCTGTGCCAGCGGTAAGCATTTTCAGTTGCGCGGCATAGCTGGTGGCGGCGACGGTGCCTGTATTTAGCGTCCAGTTGGAGAAATCTGGATACCATGTTTTCTGCAAGAGGATGGACGGAACCGGAGACCCTTTGACCGTGAACGCATCGGCGGTGATGGTGTCCGCTGTCATCGCCCCGCCTTGTTCGGCAACATTTAGCGCAGCACGACTCGCCGCCGGGTCTTCCGCAATGGCGGCGTTGACGGCGGTGTTATCAATGAGCGCAGCCGCTTCCGCATTGCTTGGAACATCCAGCGCCGTGCGCCCGGTGGCGGGATCGACGTTCGACAGGTCTTTCAGTGCCGATGTCCGCTCTTGGGCGGAAACCGAAACGGCGAGGGCGATCAGTAGCGTGGCGATGATGTGCTTCATGTTAGGAGTCGGCAGGGGTGTAGGTTTGGGAGGAAAGGGCACCGCCATCGAAGATGATGCGGCGGTAGAGCAGGGGATTCTCATTGTCGGAAACCACTCCGTAGGGGCCGACCAGCGTCCACTCGGTGAGGTCTTCGGAGTTGAGAGCCTGATAGACCACGGGATTGACTGTTCCGACGACGCACTTCTGGCCGTGGTGGGTGGCTGTTACTGCCGATTGGGTCAATGTCGGCTGTCCCGAACCGGTGTCGATTGTCCATCCGGTCATCCCGCCGGGGTGAAGGGCTTCGGTCAAATCGTTGGATGCCAGGTAATCGCCGCCTCCGATGTCCAGAATCCATTCCCCCCCGACTCTCTGCAAGGTGCTTGAGTTATCACCTTCCCATGCGGGGAAGTCATTCACGTCCGCAACGCGAGTCAGGACCGTTGGAACCGGTATCGGGTCGAGAGACGCGCCAACCATTGACCCGGTGGCGGTGATTGTGTCGGGGATGTTCGGATCTCCCTCCGCGGCGGTGCGGGTGATGGGAATAACCGGCTCGCCTCCATCGGTGATGCCATACCCCGCAAGAGTCGTCGGCTTGTCGGTCAGGCTCGCGAAGGTGTGGGTGTGACCGACATCCGATTTCCCATCGAGCGCCGTCTGTGTCGCGGTGCTGATCGGCTTGTTCGCGTCGCTGGTGTTGTCGCAGTTGCCGAGTCCCACCTGGGCCTTCGTCACCGCGTGCGGATTGTCCGTGTCGGCGATGTGGTCGAGCAGGTCGGAAGCCGCGCTGGTGGCGATTCTCAGCACGCGCTGAACGTGCATCGTGATCCAGTCGAGAGCCTTTTCCAGAGTCTTCATCGGCAGGCGCTGGCCTTCCTCGAAAACGAATGGCTGAAGCACGAGAGCCGAACGCCGGATCGTCACCGTGTGAGTGTTGTCCCATGCCTCTTCTGTGGTCAGCGTTCCGCCGTCCTCGTCACCCTCGCCGGTCACGGTGTAATCGGTGGTCAGGGCAAGCTCGGTTTCCACGCCGTCCTCGTCGGTGACGATCACTTCAAGATGCTCCTTCTTGTAGAACAAGAAGGGCACCGTGTAGGCGGTCACGGCCGAGTTGTTGCCGGTGTAGCTGACAGACGATGTTTCGGAGGTTACGGCCATGGCGTCGGGGTTTCTATTACGGGTTTCGGGATGATTTGACGAGTTGAATTGTTTTGGCGTGCGCCCCGGATTCAGTCGGTGAAGTTGTCGGTGATTCCGAAAATGTCGCGGGCGAGATGCGAGAGTGAGGATGCGGCGGAAAGCGAATCGTTGAAGAACGCCGCGCCGGAAAGAATCGTCTCGATGTCCTTCATGATCTCATCCGGCTTTTTGTCACCCCAATCGGAAACCCTGGTCGCCGACTTGAATGCCTTCGGCAGCGAGGAAAACAGGTTGCCTTCGTGCTGGTATTCACCGGCCGCGCTGTAAACCCCGGCTTCGAGTGCATCGCCCAAAAACGGAATCCCCTGCAAGGGTCCAGTGAGAGACGAGAGAAGCAGGCGCTTCGGACTCCAATTCCGTTCATCGAAAACCTCGTCGTCATCGTCGCTTCGAACGTCGCGCATCGCGGCCCGGATGATGGACGCGACCATGCCGCCGACAACCCAGGTCACGGCAAGCGCCCTTGCCTTTTCCCCAAGGCTCCGGTCTTTCGCTGTCACCCGCCACAAGCCAAGGGCGATTTTCTGGCGGCTTTCCGAGGCGAATGCCCAAAGCACTCGCATAGCCGGGCGCGTTTCGACGTTCTCATAGAGCGACCGGGTTCCGGCCCGCGTCGGCTGCGCGATCCGATCAACCGACCTTTCCGCCGCCTGCATCGCGTAGGCGTCAGCGTCGGCGCCGGAAAGCCCGAGCGCCTTCGCCTGTTTTATCTGGTAGTCGTGGACGATGGCGAAAGTTCCGGCGGTCATTAGCGCGTCGGTTCCCGCGATCAGTCGTCCGAGTTGTTGAACGTGGTATTTCAGCCGGTTGGGCTTGCTAGCCTTGAGTCCGTCCATCGCCTGCTGAACGACAACCGGCATTTGCTTGAGTCGCCGCTGGATGTAGTCGGAGCGAAACGCCGCGCCCCATTGGAGTTGGCCCGTCAGCAGTTTGCCGAATCGAAGGGCGAACGCCCCCACCGGCATCTCCGCGAGACTCGCGGCAAGCTGCGTCGTCTGGATCGCCAGCACGCCCATGCGTCCGATCAGGATCGATGCCGCCACCCGGCCGGAAACCCGGTTGAGGGTCTGGTTGATCGCCAGGTGAGCGGCGGCGTCGCGGGTCCCGCCCATCTGAAAGAAATCCAGCCATGACCGGAGAACGCCAAGCGCCTCCTTGCCGCCCTTCTCCTCGATGCTGTTGCCGAGTTCCCGGTTGCGGAGGATCGCGCCAGCTTCCTGCATAAATGGCGCGTAGGCCATCCAGTGTTGAATCTGCTTCGTGTGCGCGATGTAGGTTTGCAGCGCGTCGCGAAAGTCCGGCTCAGCAATGGATGCTCCACGGGTCCGAAGGCTGCCAGGCGTCGCGCTTGCTCCGCTCATCGTGCTGCCAGTAACCGGGTCAACCATCTGGCCGGCCGATGCCTGCTGAGGCTTCACCGTAAGCGGCGAATAGTTCTGGTTCTGCGGGAGGTTGATCCCGTTGATGGCCTTGTAGATCGGGTTCAGGACCGCCCATTCCTCGCCATAGGACAGCGCGAGGAAATCGCGAACCGCCTTGGCCTCGTCGGAAAGCTTCGATTCGATCTCATCCACGAACGACTGATCGTAGTGCCAAGGTCCGGTGAACTGCCCGTTCTCATCCTTGTGGCCTTCCATGTGGCGGCGTCCATCCTCTTGCCTCCACATCAGAGTTGCGGTGATCGCTTCGAGCGGTGAAAGCGTGCGGCCTTGAATGGTCAAGGTCTTCTGCGAAAGATTGAAACGGATCTTCTCCCCTTCGAGTTGCGACCCCTTGCCGAGTCTCGTGAAAAGATCCTCAAGCGCATCCATCTTTGCCTGTGTGCCATCCTCCTTGGCGGCCGATGCCTCGCGCTCCATGTCCACCAGCCGGACCGCCTCTTTCGATCCGCGACCGAACAGGTATTCGGAAAGCTGCTCGAACGAAATCAGCGACAGGAACGAATCGCGCCATCCAGCTTTCAGGCCGTTGTCGGCGAGGGTGCGCTTGTCCCGCTCCGCGGCGGTGCCCTGCTTGCCGGTGTCGGCGCGGAGATTCTTCCGCCGAATCTCGCGATCCTCTTTTTCCAGCAGCTTCGCCAGCTTGAACTTGGCGTATCCCGCCTCAAAGACGCTGGCCGCGTTTTCCAGCGCGGCAGCCTTGCGGGAAACGTCGGCCTCGCGCCAGTTGCCGACCATGCCGACAAGGTTCATTTCGAGCGTGTCGTGGGCTTCTTGCTCCGGGGTGAGATTTCCCGACAAGATCCCGGCTTCCAGTCCGGCAATGTGCTTGTCCACTTCCGCCTGTCCCCAGTTCTTCGCCTGCCTCAGAACGTCGAAGAGCGAATGCACATCGGCCCCGGCCTTGCCGACCTTCTTCTTGCCAGCCTGATCCTTCGCCGGTTTCGCCCGCTCAAGGAGCTTTTCGAGTTCATTGGTGAACTCGCGGCCGAGCCATTCGTTCACTACCCGCTCGACGGTCTTCATCCGGCGCTTGAGGTAGTCGAGCCGCTTCTCGTCGGTGTCGAGCTTGGCAAGCTGGGTGTATCCGCCCACCCGGCCCCGAAGGTCGGGAGGGACAGCGGCAAGAACGGCATCGAGGATTGCCAGAGCATTGAGGATTCCGCTCTTCTCATCCGAGAACCGCCCTTCGAACGGCTTGCCGAAGGCGTCGAAGTTGTAGGCGTTGCCGGTGGCGTTGATCAGGGCGTTGAGCTTGTGAAGCCGGTCGATGATGTTGCCGA
>Ga0315903_10004339_pt1 | contig 19035 bp, 25 predicted proteins | sample LakEriMetagenome_7_FD_203524 | JGI IMG/M metagenome (GOLD analysis project Ga0315903, IMG submission 203524) | Freshwater fungal communities from buoy surface, Lake Erie, Ohio, United States - Buoy 2 MA119 | ecosystem: Environmental > Aquatic > Freshwater > Lake | place: USA: Lake Erie, Ohio...
GGTTTGGCCGATGACTTGGCCGTTGCTCAGGGTGACGCCGTAGCTGGTGAAGCCGGAGGCACCGCGTTTGCGGATTTCGTATTGGCCGACGGTTTGGGCGGCGGCGAAGGTGGAAAGAAGGAGGAGTGAAAGGAGAAGGCGGCTCATCATGGAGTGATGGGTGATGAGGTTAGTGGTGAAGGGTTAAGAGTTAAGTGTGATGAGTTATGAGTGAGAGGTTAGGCGGGAGGTTCGCCGGTGTTGAGGCCGATGTGGAAAACGGTGCCGGAGGTGTTCACGAGGCGGAGGTAGCCGCTGGCGGTGATGGAGGCGGCGAAGGGTTGAAAGTCGGGCGCGGCGTCGGCGGTGCGCAGCCAGGCGTTTTCAATGGTGACGGGGATGGTGACGCGCTCGACGGTGGCGCTGATCGTCCACTCGATCTCCAGAGCGGCCTCGACGCTGTCGTTGTCGTCGAGCAGGGTGCGCAGGGCGGTGGAGTCCACGCTGGCCCACTCGAACTCGTAGTAGTCCGCACCGGTGGCGGTGGCGGCGGAGAGGAGGGCGAGGACGGAGCCGCTGGGCTCGTATTTGTCCTTGAGCGCGACGCGGAAAGTCGGCGAGCCGCTCAGAAGCGCGGGATCGTCACCGGGTGCGAAGAAGTAAACGCGCAGGCGCAGGTGCGTCTGGAGGCGCGGTGTGATGACCGGCACGGCGACGCCGGTGGCGGAGGCGAGGGCGACCTTCGTGGTCGTGTTGACATAAACGTCGTATTCCACGCGGGGGAGCGCGTGTCAATAAGGCCAGAAGAGCCGCTCGGCGGCGATGCCGCGGAGCACCTCATCGACCGCGACGTCAATGGCAAGATGCATGGTGCTGGGTCCCATCTCGTAGTCTTCATCGTAAGGGGTGCCGCCGAGTCCGTCGTCAAACGTGGCGATGATGCGCACCGGCACGGGCACGACTTTGAGATAGATGTCGAAGGTGTTCGGGCCCGTGATGGCGGTGCCGCCGGGGAGGGCGGCCTGGGGCGCGCCCTTTTCCGGCACAAGGCCGATCTGCACACCATCGCCGACGTCTCCCGCGGCATCCTCCAACACGCCTGCGCGATAATACGGCGCGACTTGTTGCAAAGCCCCGTTCGTCTGCTCCGGCGGCGGGATCACCGTGGCGTCGCGATAGTTGACCGGAGCAGGGACCGTCATGGCTTACGAGATCCAAAAATTAGCAGCGACATCGCCTGCCGTGGCGTCCTTTTGATTGAACTGGAAACTGAACGGAAACCACGCGTAACGCTCTTCGAGGCCGCCGCCGTCGCCATTCCAGGTGGCGAGGAGGATGTAGGCGGCGGTGTTCGTGTTCACGGGGCAGCCGGTGGTGTTGATGTTGATCACCCCGCTACTGATGCTGCCGCCGACGACGTAGCCGTCCACGGTGGACGCGGTGAAGTTGACCTGAAGGTAGATGTAGTAGAGCGTGTCGTTCGGCGCGTTCAGCGTGGCCTCGGGCACGACATGCGCGCCGAGGCTGTCGTAAATGGTGCCGCCGCTGACGACGACGGTGTTGTCATCACCCGCGCTCGGGGACCAGTTCCCGCGAAAGGTGCCGCCCATGCCGCCGCCCTTGGTGATCGTCTCCAGCGCGAATCCGCCCGTGCGCGGCACGACGCGGATGGATGGCGAGGAGATCGGCGTGCGGTCCCGGATCGCCTCCGACAGCGCGGTGATGTGCGCCGCGGCGATGGTCTCGCCGGAGCGCGGTCGGGGGAGAGGGGAGGAGAGGGACATTGAGGGGTTAGGGGGTGATGAGTTAGGAATAGAGGGTGGGTTCCCAGGGGGCGCGGCCACCGCTGCTTTCCCACTCGGTCATGAGCTCGACCCATTTGTTGCCGGCGTATTTGCCGCGTGCGCCGACAAGGAGCCAGTTTTCACCCGCAGGTAGTGAAGGCGCAGGTGCGCCTGGGGCGTCGATGCGGCCGACGTTGGTCGGAGGGTTGTCGCTGGTGTTGTAGCGGGCGCGGCGCACGCTGAAGATGGGATATTCCACCGAGATCACGCCGGACTCGATGAAGTCGGCGCATTGTGAGGCGAGGGGCGATGACGAAAGAAAACGGCGCGTTTCGTTGCCCTCGGTGTCGATGAGTCCGAACTGCAGCATGGCTGAAAGGACGCGTTTGTCCGACTGCGAAAGACCGCTGTATTTTTGATGACGCAGGATGGAAACAGGACGCAGCTTCACGTCCAGCTCCCAGCTTTCACTGCTGCCGCCGATGCCGACGGCGCCGGTGAGGTCGCCGGGGTTGACTTGGGTGTTGTCGGTGCCGCCGCTGTAGGTGTATTGCACCTCGGCGAGCTCGCCGGGCAGGTAGCGGATCTCGATGTTCGAGAGGGTCGTGGTGATGTCGTTGACGGTCTTGAACTCGCCGAGCAGGCGCAGATTGCCGCGATCCTGCGCATCCTCGCGCTTCATCGTCACGGTCTCAATGTGCGAGATGGTCTCGCGGGAGATTGAGGTCGTGGCTTCAGCTTGGAGGGTGGCGACGGTGCCGCGGTGGGTGGCGGGCATGGGTGGGAGTTAGAGGTTAAGAGTTAAGGGTTATGGGTTAGGGGTGATGGGTTATGAGTATTTGGGGATGAGGTTGAGGCGGCGGATGGTGGCGTCGATGGACTGAAGGAGGCTGGTTTGTTTGTCGCCGGTTTGGGCGACGCGGCGGAGGGCGGCGGTCTGGCGGGCCATTTCGCTTAGCTGCTTGCTGCCGTCGGCACGCAGCGGATTGAAGGCGCTGCGGCCGGTGCTGGTGTCCATGTCGCCGCGCAGGCCGCCGAGGGCTCCGGCAAAGGCCTGCGTGCGGGAGAGGCTCTGTTGCGCGCGCTCTTTGAAACGGTTTGAGATGGCGTCGATGGTCGGGGCCATTTGGGTCATCGCCGCGCCAAAAAAGCCGGTGACTCGGCCGAGGAGATTTGGGCCGGTGGGGACGACGGGTTTGCCCGCTTCGCTGCGGGCGATGGCGGCGGTGGAGAGCAGACCGCGCGTTGTATCCGAGATGTTAAGACCACCAATGCGCGCAAGTTCGCGAGCCAGGTCTAGCTGCCGCTGCATTTCATCAGCTTTTTCCTTTTCCCCTGCAATGCGCATCCGGCTGACTTGGATCTCTTGAATGGCAACACTTGCAATTTGCGACTCAATGCGCTGGCGAGCTTCTGCAGCAGCAAAAGCCTGCTCTTCGGCTTGTTGCATTCTCTCGCTTAATGAGGGACCGCCGAAAACTTGAGCGATAGCATCAGTCAAAGTGCCACCAGCGGCGACTTTGTTGAGGTCCATTTGCTTCGATGAACGACGATCCACCACTGTTTCCAGTGATTGAGCCAAACTCGAAACATCCGCGCCCACAAGATCGCGGTTGAGTTTGGTGAAAAAAGCCGTTTCAGCGGCCTCCGCGTCTGCAAACGCCTTCTTGGCGTTTTCAGCCATGGTAAAAAACGCGCCACCAATAGCGATGACACCACCCGCAATCGCGCCACCGGCCCCAAACGCGGACAAAAGCTGCGAGCCCTGCTGAGCGAGCACCCTGGTCACACTTGTGCCCATCTGGAGCTGCACGGCGATGTCCTGCACCTGCATGGAGACACCGCCGAGGCTGCGCATGAGGCCGCCGTTCGCGCGGGTCATCTGCTGGGACGAGCGCGCGACTTTGTCGGGGAGTGTGGCGACGACGGCGTCGAACTGCGTGACATCGGCACCGATTTGGACTTGGACGGACATCTAGGGAGGGAGGGGAGTCAAAGGGGAGGGTTAGGAGTTAAGGGTTATGAGTGATGAGTTTTAGAGGTAGTCGTCGAGTTCGGATAGCAGGTTATCGGACTTGGCTTTGAGATCGGCCAGGCTGACTTGCGGGCGGTTGGTGAAGTAGCATTTGACGCCGTTGCGGCGGAGGTCGGCGTGGATGAAGCGGAGGAGTCGCAGGAAGGGCCATGACCACGAGACAACGTCGGGGTCATGCCCGCAGCGAACGGCGGCCCATGTGAGCGACTCGAGCCAGGGCGGATCGTCCGAGTCGTCTAGGCCAAAGGGACATCGCCGGAGTCAGTGGTGACGAAGGCGGCGTTCACGGCGGTGAGCGATTCATTGATCACGGTGAAGACGGGGGCGAGGTCGGAGGGGGAAACGTGCCACAAGTCCACCTTGGCCTGCTTTGCGAGATCCTCGGGCGTGATGGCAGTGACGACGTCCAGCGAGGCCGAATGAACGATGCGCCACATGACCGCCGCGTGGAAACGGTCGCGCTGGTCGTTGCTGACGAGCAGGGTGAAGAAGCCTGCGCGTTGGAGGAGGTCGTAGGAGGCGGCGGAGAGGGAGCGCATGGAATGCGTGAAGGGTTAGGGGTTAGGAGTGATGAGTTAGATGTGGTATTCGATCATGCTGGCGGCGTGCGGGAGCATGGCGTGCTGGTGGAAGTGACTGAGGTAGGAGGCGAGGCGGGCGGCGGCGGGGCGGGTGAGGATGAGGTCACGGGTGCGTGTGTCGCGAGGCCAGAGGGTGACGACGGGGGAGCCGTGGGCGTGCGAGAGCTGCCACTGGTGCTCGCGACCGTCGTAAAAGTCGATGCCGGTGGAGTGATCGCCTGCATGCACGACGGTGAGGTGAGGGTGGAGAGGGGACGCATGGGGGTGATGCGTTAGGGGTGAAGGGTTAGGGGTTAGACGCGGAGAATCTGATGGTCTCATAGCCTGATTGTCTCCTTGTCTCATGGTCCCACTCTTCACCGCAGCGCGTTCACGAAGGCGGTGTGATGCCGGCGGATCTCGGCGCGGGCGGCGGCGGCTCCGGCGTGCCAGATGGCGGAGGCGAGGCAGACGTCGGTGTCGTGGTCGGGTATGCTGACGCAGATGTCGGGAAAGTCCTTCAGCGTGAACTGTTGGAATCCGCGCAGGTCGGCGTCTTCGCCGAGGGACTCGAAGCCGAGGGCGTCGAGGAGTTCTTTGGTGGTTTCGTTCATGAGCCGAACCTCTTTGAGTGAAGGGTTAGGGGTTAGGAGTGATGGGTTGTGAAACCCGGCGCGGCCCCAACCAAAAGACCGCGCCGGGTGAACCACGCAGCAAGGGCATGCGCTGCGCTTGATCGGTTCAAAGTGTCAAAGGCTCCGGCGCGAGCGTGTTTTGCGCGTCGTGCCGGTAGGTGTGCAGGATGCGCGGGATGTGATGACCGCGCTGCGCATGCAGCCGGGCCTGCGCGACCCAGGCGAAATCCTCGCCGTAGTTGCTGTCGAGGAACTGGCAGTGCCTCACCTTGCTGCGTCGCCAGGCGCAGACGTGCCACGCGCCACGGGTGATGCGTTGATCATCGGGGCCGTCGAGGATGAGCTTTTCGTCCTTGGCACCGGATTGAAAAACGACGGTGAAGGGTTTGCCGTTGTAAAGCGCGGATTGCTCGAAGGTGATCACATCGGCCTCCGGTGCGGTGAGGATGGCGGTGACGAGGCTGCCGACGTAATCGGCGGACACATCATCGTCGTCGTCCACGAAGGCGATGAACTCGCCGCGGGCGGCATCGAGCAGGGACTGTCGCTTGAGTCCGATGGAGCGCGAGCGATTGTCCAGCAGCACGAGGTGCTCGACGGCACCGGGCAGATTCAGCTCGGCGATCTGCGCCTCGATCTTTTCCCGCAGCGCGTTGGTTTGCGCGGCACGAGTCCAGACGGACGGGGTGAGGATGGAGAGGTGGGGCACGGGGGAAGGGGTAGGGGTGAAGGGTTAGGGGTTATGGGTTAGGAGTTAAGGGTTATGAGTTAGGGGGCACGGTGCGGACTTTTTCGCCGGTGAGTTGTTCGTAGATGGCGGCACCTTCGGCGTAGCGTTCGGGGGAGTTGTGGGCGGCGTAGATTTCGTCCCAGCCTTGGCCGTTGTTGAAGAAGGGGTGGTGGTGATGAATGACGATGTGGCGCGCGTCGATGATGCAGTTGTCGCGGAAGGCGCAAAAAGAATGATAGTTGTCCGAGAACACCGATTTGAACTTCGGATGCAGTAAATAGCCCTGTTGTTTGTAGCGGGCGCGGTTCATGACAGCGAGGCACAAGAGGTCGTCGGTGCGGTGGCCGTCGCTCACACGCAGAACAGCGGGGTCTTTGCATCCACCAAACGCGTCGATGAGCATGCGGTCCCAATGCACCGGTGGATCGAAGTCGTCGTTTAGCTGGACGAGAATCTTCCCATGCGATGCCGCCGCGGCGAGATTCCACGCGCCGACGCTGTCACTGCGGTGGAACTGCACCACGTGCCGGTAGAGCACGAGCGCGCCGGATTTTTCATCGTCGGCATCCATGGCAAAGATGTGCTCGATGCTGTCAGGATCTGCGGCGCGTTTCAGCCAAAGCGTGCGCGCACGGGCCGCCTGCTCCGGCCTGCCGCGCGTGGCATGCAGCAGTGAAATCGCCGCGCCGTGACGTTTGAGGTGATTGATCTCATGCACATCACCGCCGACATTGTCCCCGTTCGCCCGCAGTGCCATGGCGTGCAGATTCACACCGCACCAGCCGTAATACATCTCGCGTTGATTCCAGAGATAGCCCTCGGGGCGCGGCAGCGCGAGCATGGCGCGCGTCCACGCCAGCATCTGCACGGGACGATCAAGCGCGATCTCTGTGAGCGCCATCTCACCGTAAGCCTCCCGCCGCTCGGGACAAAGACCGATGGCCTGCAGCAGCAAATCCGCGCGGCCTTCCGGCTGCTGGTTCATCTGCGCGAGCGCGATCATGATCTCGTATTTTTCCGGCGGCTTCAGCTCGTTCGACCGCTGGGTCAGGGTCTCCACCGCCAGACGCGCGGCATCTGCCATGCGCCCCAAGGCGCGCCACGACTGGAACAAATGAAACGCCTGTCCCGTGGTGCGCTGGTCCGCCGGAATGGAATCCAGAATGCGCGCGTTGCGCTCGTCATTGGCCACACGACCGGCGCGCACATCAGGCCGGTGCTCAAACGTGGCACCGGGGATGCGCACGATCTTTTTCTGCGCATCGTCTCCAAACTCCAGGGCCTCATGGATCGGATAAATCCAGCGAGCCGAGCCGCGCCGGATGATGCGCTCTTTCCACACGCTGAGCCCGTCCTCGGGCACGTTGTAGTGCAGCGCATAGGCCACGACGGTATCCGGCGTTTTTTGGATGGCGCTCTTGATGGTGGCGATGCTGGCGTCGTCGATGATGTCGTCCGTGTCCGCCCACACGACCCACTCATGCGAGGCGGCGGCGAATGACTCATTCCGTGCGGCGGCGAAGTCGTCCACATGCGGCCACTCCGCATGCGCGGCCGAGTTGCGATATTCGCGCGAGATGAAGGGCAGGCCCAGCGCGTCACAAACGCCGGTGGCAATTTCCAATGTATGATCGGCCTGCTGGAAACCCACGGCGCGGACCATCACGACTTCATCGACCAAAGGAGCAAAGGACCGTATGAAACGCTCGATGTAGCGTTCGACATTTCCAGCGATGAAGCAAAGCGATAATTTCATGATCTTGGGCGAGTTGCTAAAATAAAAAACCCGCGCCGGTGGTGCTCCGAACGCGGGCGGGATTGCTCCCAGAGTGAAGGGACTGGCAGCCGCACCATGACTGCCAGTCCGTGAGTGAAGGTGTCGATTAAGGCACCGTGGCGATCTTCAGGCCGGGAGTGAGACCGGCGGCGTAGCCAAAGAGGCATTCGACGCTGGCATACACCTTGCCCGTGCCGCCGTCGTAGTAGCGACGGTAGCCCATCGAGATGCCGCTGGCGCGATCGGTCAGGGTTTCGAGTCCCTGATAGACGCCGTCAGGAACGACGGTGTTGATGTTGCGCATGGCGACCGCGATCGCATCCGGGTGGCACGCAAAAGCCGTGAGGCTGATCGAGTTGAGCGGGATGACGTTCGACTCATAGACATTGAAGCCCATGAGACGCGGGATGCGGCCCTCGCGAATCGCCTCGGCACCGCCATAAGCGTAAGCCTGGTTGATGGTGGAGTCGCCGAGCAGGGCGTCGTGCGTCTCGGTGTCGAGCACGAGCGAGACCTGTGAGAGATCCACATTGGACTGCGAGAGCTGCTTGCGCAGCGCGCGCACCTGCGTCTTGCTCCAGTTGGAGGCGGCGGTGGTCACCACGGCCGCGCCGAAATTCGTCGTGGTGATGACCGACCAGATGTCCTGCAGGACGATCTTGGCGAGCGCCTGCCCCTGCTGACGGGCGAAGTTTTCGATCTTCGCGGCAGAGCTGTTGAGCTGCTGCACGTCCGTGAGGTCGATGGTCTGGATGCGGTGCTTGTCCAGGCTGACGGTGATGGTGTTGACCGTGCCACCCGTGCCCGTGTAGGACTGGTTGAAGGTCGTGGCCGTCACGGCGTCGATGCGAGGCACGTAGACCGCGTTCCCGACGGCAGCGGTGGCACCGGAGAGATCACGGGAGAAAGCGCGCAAGGGCGCCAGAGTCGCGACGAAGGCGTTCAGCACGTCCTGCGCGTAGATGCCGTCATTAAAGTTCAGAGTCATGGTCGTTGGTGGATGAGTTTATTTCTTGTAGATTTCACGTTTGAGCTGCTCCTCGTTTTTGAGGTAGAAGGCGCGCTTTTCAGCGCCGTTCAGCGCATTGAATTGATCGAGCAGCGATGGCGCTTCTCCGACGGGCGCGGGGAGCGCGCCGAGCGCATCCGGGCGGAGCCCGTGGCTAGCGGCGATCTCGGCGGCGCGTGCGGCGAGCGTCTTGTCATCGGCTTCGAGCTTCGCGATCTCGGCGCGCAGTTGTGCGACCAGCTCAACGGAGGACCGGAGCGTGGTGTTGGCGGCTTCGAGTTCGGAAATTTTGGCGAGCGCGGCGTCGCGCTCGGCGGTGAGGGCTTCGACCTGCGCACGGGTGGCGCGGGCCTTTTTCAGCACGCCCGCAGCGGCGACGGCCAGAGCGGCATCGTTCATGCTTGCTTCGGGATCGGCGGTTTCTTCCGCAAGGTCGGGCGTTTCGGTGCTGGTTTCGACCGTGGTGGTCGTTCCCGTTGTGGATTCTGTCGTCGTGACTTCCACGGTGGTCTCGGTGGAGTCTTCAGTCGCGGCGACGGGGGTTTCTGGATTTTGCGTTTCCATGACAGGCGGTGGCGTGTCAAACAGCGCACGCGGCGCATGCGCGAAGCGGGAGCCAAAGGATGCGGAGGCGGCGAGGGCGAGTGTGTCGCTGACGCTGTCCACAAAACCCTTCGCGGCGGCTTCCTCGCCGGTGAGCCAGGTCTCGGCGTCCATCATTTCCTCGATCTCCTCGGGGTCGATGCCGGTGCGTTCGGTGTAGGCGGAGACGAGCGAGCCTTTGAGCTTGTCGAGCAGATCGGCCAGCTCGCGCATGTCGGCGCTGTCGCCAATGGCGACGCCGGATGGGTTGTGGATCATCAAATACGCATTGCGCGGCATGGTGACCGTGCGGCCAGCCATGGCGATCACGGAGGCCATGGAGGCCGCGAGGCCTGCGATGGTCACATCGACATTGCCGCGGGACTTGAGCGCGTTGTAAATGGCAAGACCGTCGAAAACCTCACCACCGGGAGAGTGGAGGGAGAGAGAGATCGCACGTGCAGCCGGGATGCTGGCGAGTTCGCCGAGGAACTGCTTCGCCGAGATGCCCCAGGCTCCGATCTCGTCATGGATCGAGACCTCGACGGGCGCGGAGTCGGATGCAGCGGCGCGGATGGCATACCAAGAACGTGGAGCGTGGGACATGCACGGGCGCGCATGTCAAAAAAGCGTCAAGGCATCGCCGCCGTGGCGGGCGCGGCCTTGGTGGACCAATCAGGCATGAGATCGGCGAGTCCGCCGGTGAGGCCTTTTTGCGCGGCGACGGCGGCGGCGTGGGCGATGATTTCGGCCTGCAGCTCGATGCGTTCTTCCCAGTCGTTCCCGGCCTCGGCGTAGAGATCCGCATGGGTGAGCGCGCCGACTTTGAGCGCGGCGATTTTTCCGCTGAGTTCACGGCCGCGATCGATGGTGAGGTCGCTGCATGGGATGGCGATGTGCGTCCACCACTCGGGATCATCCGGGAAAGGCAGCGCGCCGCGGGCCATGTCCGTCCCCATCACCCAGAAATAGTGCGCCTGGACGGCAGTGAGCAAATTCAGCAGCTCGATCTGAATCCACCGCTGAAGTTGTGCCATGTGGAAACGCACCTCGGGGCCACCGGCACCGAGGATGGAGAAGGTGACGGACGGCGGCAGGCCGATGCCGAGGCTGATTTTCGAGAGCAAGCTCTTGTTGAACTCGCGCTCGTTCGGGCCCGGTTGATCGGACTCGACGACGCCGAAGTCCTCGCCCTCCTCCAGCGAGCCGAGGCCGGTGCGCTCGGTCACGGCCTCGACGGAGACGAGATTTTGCTGCGCCGCGGTGCTGCCGTCGGCGTTCGTGCTGGTGACGCTGCTGCCGGTCTCGACGTGCGGGGCCTGATAGACGCCGAGGCCGAACGGTTGCGAGTTGGCCTTCTGGCGTTTGCGGTAGATGCCGACGAACTGGCGACGTTTGATGCCGAGTTTGGAGTCCAGGTCTATCTCGATGATGTCGTGCAAGTCATTGATCGCATGCGTGAGGCGCGGCATCGGCCGCACCTCGGCGCTGTCCTGAAAATCGCCATAGTAGATGGCATCAGAGGCACGAATGGTGGTGCCTTTTTCGCTGCCGTCGAACTTCGAGACGAGGTTGTAGCCGGTGTGCGCACGAAACTGGTCGTAATAGACGCCATCGTGGAAACCTTCTTTTTCCTCGCGTGAACCGCTGTCGATTTGATGCGATCCGTAGAGCAGCACCTGCCCTGCCCCGCTTTGCGCATAGGAGAGAGCCGTGAGGACATCGCCATCACGCAGCGCAGCACGGGAAAGCGCGATCTGCCAGCGTGCATGGTTCAGTTTGCGCGCCGCGTCGAACACGGCGGGCGACTTGATGCGGTTTTTCCAGTGCCGGTCGGCGATTTTGTTCCAGGCTTTGTCTTTCGTCGCAGGCTGCAGTGTGTAGTAGCCGATGAGGTTCGCGAGACCGTTCACCAGAAAACGCGCATAGCCGTCATTGTAGCAAAGCCAGCGCGACTTGCGCAGGACGGTTTTGCGATTGCCACCCGTGAGCACCGCACCTGGATCGAGCGGCGCGAAGTTCATCTGCCCGCGGTTCGGCGTCCACCGCGCGGCCTCGACGCCGAGGTAGTTCAGCACATCCGCCGGCCGCGAGGACGTGCCCGTGGCGCGATGCATGTGCATCTGCGCGGCGTGCTGGGACTCTAAGGCGCGGGCCTTGGCTCGCTGGCGGGATCGGTGGCTGGACACGGGGGAGGTGTGAGGAGTTGGAAGTGAAGAGTTAAGTGCTGGTGAAGCGGGTGGAGAAATCGAGCTTCACGCCGTTCGCGGGGGTGGCGCTGTGGCCGTCGAGGTGGTTGAGAGCGGCGCGGCATTGCGAGAGAAATTGTAGACGCTCGGCGGGTGAGGCTCCGACTTGGAAGGTCGTCGAGTGGTTCTCGAACGAGACGGCGGTGACGATGGTGGGCTCGCGCACGTTCGCGAGATGGGCGCGGAAAACGGCATCCCGCGCCTCGATGATGGAGGCCCGCGTGCATGTCTCGGCGAGAAGTCGGACGATTTCGTCAGTCACACGCGGGCGCGTGAGTCAAACGGGGGCGGGAGGTGGCGGGAGACAATGGGACAATCAGACAGGCAGACAATGAGACAGGCAGATGCTCATGGTCTCATTGTCCAATTGTCTGATTGTCCGATTGTCTCACCTGCCCAGCGTGCGCAGGATCGTGTCTGTGGTCTTCTTGTCGAGGTCACTCGACACCAGACCAAACTTTCCGCCACGTCCGCGGACGACGTAGAGGCCGCACTGCTGCTTGATGTGATCGACGGCGGCGTGGTGGTTCATGAACGCGCAGCGGATGTAGGCGAGCGGATGCTCGGGGTGGCCTTCGTGCCACTTGGGATCGTTCCAAGCGGCGATCATTTCGGCGGTCTTGTATTTGCCGCAGCGGCTTTCGCGTTCGAGATACCAGGTCTGGCGCGGGGAGCCGTCGGCGGTCTCGCCGGTGTAGAGTTTCGGGCCGTCGATGGGTGCGATGCCGAGCGCGGTGAGGGCGGCGAACAGCCGCGTGTCGTTGATGCTGTGCGGACGCGCGGAATAGGTGCCGGAGGGCTCGGACATGGGATCTAGGGCGGGTGACCCGTTAAGGGTTGGGAGTTGGGAGCTATGAGTTAGAGGCTCCGTTAGGCACCGAGGTCGGCGAACGGAGAGGCCCAGAGCTGCGTGGAGAAGCGGTGGAAGTCTTCGTTGTTCTTTGTCTGCGTGGTGCCGAGGTGGACGGTGTCGCCGTAGCCTGCGGAGGCGCTGGAGCGGTAGAAGTCGCCGGGGGAGTTTGCCAAGGTGACTAGTGCCGCCATGCGGGTGCTGAAGGCGGAGCTGGTCGGCACGAGGCCTTCGATCGTGATTTTGCGCTGGTCGCCGTAAAGGGTGATGCCGACCTTCTCGCCGGTGTGATCGACGGTGATGCGCTGCTCGACCTCGAAGGCGTCGCTTTGCGACTGGATGATGAAGCCGGTCTGAGAGGACATGGCGAAAACGCCGTTGGTTCCGAGTTGTGTGGCAGCCATAGAGTGAAAGGAGGTTGACGGGGGATGGGTGTCAAAGGAGGGACAATGGGACAGGGAGACAATCGGACAGGGAGACACTCAGACGAGGTCTTTACCCATGGCGATGAGGTTGAGGGTGCAGGTGGTTTGATGCTGAGCGCGGTCGGGGTCGGCGGTCATTTCGACGCCAGCCCATTGGAGGAGGTAAATGTGCAGTCCGGTGACGGTGCGCGTGTCGGGCGTGGCGATGTTCAGCGCGGTGCGGATCGTCTCGGTGTCGCACAGCCACGAGATGAGCTTCGCGGCCTCGGTCTTGTGCGTCTCGGCGGTGGTTTCGAGGTCGGAGATGTAGTGAACATTCAGCACGACATCCATGACGCCAGGCATGGAGATGAGACGCGGGGCCATGGACTGGCACTGCACCACGATGCGCGGCGAATCGACCGCGGCGGCGGATTGATGGGCCGTGAGCACCTGCGTGGTCGAGAGGCTCATGCTGGACTTCACGCCGGTGAGGTAGGCGGCGAGGGCGGACTCGAGCTTTTGGGAGAGGGGGGTGTGGTCGGGCATGAGTGAGCTCGGGTTAGGGGTTAAGGGTTAATGGTTAAGGGTTAAGGGTTAGGAGGCTCATTCGGTGGCGGGGGGGAGAATGAGGTTCCAGAGGATGAGGGCGGCGAGGGAGAGGAGGAGGTAGGTGATCATGAAAGGGCGGCGCGGAGCGCGGCGGTGAGCTCATGGCGGAAACGGATCTCGATGCGCTTCTGGCGTTTTTCCCAACCAGCGACGACTCTGATACGGCGATCAAGATCGGCATCGGCGTGCTTGTTGTCATTTGTGATCTGCACGCCATAACTCATAGGTGTGTTTTTAAAGCTCATCGTGCCGATGCTCGCCCGCCGGGTGATCCAATCGGGCAGTTTGATCTGATAATGAATCGCCGCGCGAAGCCAGCCTGCGGCAAGCTGCCCGACGCGTTTTTGCACTTGTTTGATGTAACGTTTCATCGCGGCTTCATTTGTGATGATGGCTTTTAACGCGCGCGCTGAAGGCACCGTGCCTCGGCGGTTTCGCGATGATTCATGCAGAGCCGGGTCCGGGACCGGCTGAATCGGCAAATTTTTCACGAGCACGTTATTGCTCCACTGGCGGACAAATTTCAGCGCTCTTTCCGGGTTTTTTTTCCGCAGCAACCAAAATGCCGATGCGTGCTGCGGCGAGACGGCATGAATCGTTTTGTAAACATACGATGCGGAAGCAAACACGCGTTTCACATCACGCGCGGCAATGGCGCGACCCGCCCGCCCACTTGCCGCCAATGAACGGCCTCCAATCATCGGCGGCGTGATGCTAATGACGTCCTTGATCAACGCGCGGGCATCAGCATCCACGGTTTTTTTGACGATTTCTTTAACCTTGGACGCTGGCAGCTTGCGCACCGCGCGCGCCATCGCTTTGGGGTCGATGTTAACGCGCAGAGCGATCATTGTGTCAGCCTTTGATGTCGAGCTTGAGCTGCATCGCGGCGATGGCGGGGATGACGGCGGTGCCGGTGGCGGCGTCGGTGCAGGCGATGCTCATGCGCACGTCGATCACATCGCCCGGCATGCGGCCGGAGGCGGTGATGTCGAAGGTCTTCTCGGCGAAGGTGGTGGAGTTGATCGACGTCGCCGAGGTGGTGACGAGATCGCTGCCGGTGGCGAGAGCGCCGGAGCCGGTGACGTTGCGCACATAGGCCTCAAAGTCGATCGTGCAGCTCGTGTCGGCCGCGGTGGTGACCATGCCGGCATACGCCGAAAGGCGGATGGACTGGCCTGCGACGTATTCGGGCGGCAGCGTGATGAGGAAGCGTGCGCGGCGGGTCGTAGCGCCTGCGGCTTTGAGGTCGCCTGCGGAAATGTAGGGCGCATCCGTGCCGAACGTGCCGCCGGTGGAGATGCCGAGGTCGTCATTCGCCGCGGAGCTGATGATCGTGCCGAAGGCATCCCAGACGCGCAGGTCGCTGAAATCGACCGGATACGCGGCGAAATCCTCCTGGATCATGTTGGACCGAGTGATGCCGGGGAGGATGGAGTCGCCAAAAGTGATCGAGCCTTCGACGTTGAGATCGCCTGCGATGCGAGAGGTAGCCATGCGCGGGGCGGGGTGTCAAAAGGCCGGACGACCATCGGACAAGGAGACAATCAGACAAGGAGACCGGGAGACGGTCAGCGCACTTCCTGCTCGGCGCGGATGATCCACGTGGTTTCGTGGGGGTCGGCGGTGACGTTTTTGATGCGGTAGTCGATGCCGTCGTGCGTGATGATCTGACGCTTGGTGAGCGAGCCGGTGGCATTGATGAGGCCGGTGTCTTTCAGCGCGGAGTGCTCGACATGCGCGACCAGCGTCATGCCCTGCACGAATCCGCCCGCGGCCTGCTCGATCTCGGCGCGGCGTGTCGTCACCGCCGCCTGGATCTGCCGCGTGCCGAGCAGAATGCGCCCCGGAAAGCCCGCACGCAAAGCGTCGAGAGACCGGCGGGCAGCGGCGGCGATGGCATCAGACAGCATGCCGGGTGGCGGGAGTCAAAAGGTGCAGTTCAATATACGAACGGATATGCGGCTTATGACTGGTGTCTGGAGGCTGGTGAGGCCGTTTCAATATATGACTCAAGTTGTGGAATCACTGTTCTGCCGCTCGACCTGGGCGAGTAGGTAGCGGCCAATGTAGTTCGTGTAGTCCGGCGGAATTGCCTGACACATCTCGTCCCGGTTCATCCAGTCTATCTTCATGGCCGCCGCCGCTTCCTCGCGGTAGAGCATCCGGTGTTTGCCCGTGTGCCCGCCGTGGCCATACACGCCGACAGCCGGGCCGCGATGGTTGCACTCCGGTTGCGGCAGCGCGAAGGATGTCTCGAAGATGCGATGACGCCGCAGGAAGCCGCGAGCGACACCCAGCCCGAACATCGAGCCACACAGCACCACACCATGATTACCGAACAGGTCGGAGTATTCTTGCAGCGGCGCACCCGGCACATTCTCGATGACGTAGGGCTTGCCGATGCGCTTGAGCAGTTCACGGACTGGCTCTATCAGCATCGGGTATTCCTTGCCGGGGTGCATCGCCTTGAGATTTGAGTAGCCCTGACACGGCGGCGAGGCGTGGATCGCGTCGTATTCATGGCCGTGCGCTTCGAGGTATTCCAGCGCGTCACCCTGGACGAAGCGGTGCGGGTTGTTCGGTTGCGCTTCGATGTCCACGCCGGTCACGTCGAAGCCAGCGCGGCGGTATCCCTCGCCAGCGCCACCGGCACAGCAAAACAAATCCAGCAGACGCGGCAGAACAAGACGCTGGAGCACAACACCGCCCCCGCTCTTGGCTTCGGCGGGCGTCTCTGGTGGCAGTGTGTCGGTCGTGCTCATTACGTCGTGGTCGGGGCGGTGTGGCTCAGCTTTTCGTTAGCTGGCTCAGAAGGCGTGTCGGCCTTCGGAGTTTTCCGAGGCCGTCCGCCTTTCGCACCGTTGGCTTTTGCGGCGGCGCTTTTTGCTTTGGAGCGTTGGCTCCCCATGAGGGAGCCAACGTTGATTTTGTGACCGCAGTGAGGGCATTTCATTATTCAGCCCCCTCTTCGGTTTCTTCGGATGCCGTTGGAAACTCCACAACCTCGCCCACATTCTTGAAGAGTTCGTTGAACTCTTCAGCTTCTGCTTTGGTGTCGAAGTCTTTGATCACATCGAGACGGCCTTCGAGGGCGTCGATATGAGCCCAGTTGAGGCCGTCTTTTTCGATGGAGTTGCAGCCGGTCACGAACACGAGGCTGTCAGATTTGGAGGCGATGGCGAATTTAGTTTGCATGATGTTTGGTGAGTTGAGTTTTCCGTTGACCCCGTATCTATAAACCCAACTGTTGGGTTATGCAAATGGAGATTTGATTTATTTTCAGCCCCCTCGCGCTGCCGCGTTTTCAAGGCTCCAGACCAGCCAGCTAACCAGCGGCTGGAGGATCAACTTCGCTAAGGCTCAGTGCCTCAGCCTTTTCGTTCACCTCTGATAAATTTGTTTTCGCACTTCCCGGATCACGCGGTGCATTTTCGTGCAGTCGCCGAAATGGTCATTGGCGACGGGTTTCCAAAAGCGGATGCTGCGTTGCGCGGTTTGTTTGGCGCGCAGCTCTTGGCCCGAGTGGCCTGCGATGATGTCGTGGCCTGAGTTCGCGGGGAGCCACCAAAACGGCTGCGCGCGGCGGGAGATCGAGTCGATGTAGAGCGAGGACTTGAAGTAAAAATCTACGTAGGTGTAAAGCGCTAGGGCGGGATAGGTCGGGATGCGCGAGACATCGACCGGCTTGCCAAATTCGGCTGCCGATCCTTTCAGCGGCCACAGCCGGCCGCGGCTCGCCATACACAGACGATAAACGCGTTCGGTGGCGTAGCCTGAGTCGATGGCGGCGGTGGCGATGCGGGCGCGTTTGGTGGTGCCTTTGATCGGCCAGTCGCGCTCCAGCACCGGCAGCAGATCCTCGATGGTGTGGACGGTGCCATAATCGACCAGCCAGGCGGAGCCGTCAGCGGCGGTGGCCTCGACGCTCCAATGCGTCTCTCGTTCGCCAGGGTCGGCGGTGAGTGTGAAATCGACCGGATCGACGGGACATTCGCCGAGCATGTAGGCATTGTCGCCCAGAGCACGGCAGTCGAGCACCTTCTGCTCGCTCACGGTGAACTCTTCATGCGACCATGGCAGGCCAAGGTATTGATTGTAGAAATCGGGCTTGCCGCCGGGTTGATCTTTGCGGCGCAGCCACAGCGCGGCGAGGTCGCCGAAGCTCAGGAACGGCGAGAGCAGCGACGGCAGGTGGATGCCTTTGTCCGAGGGTGACGCGCGGTCATTCGTGGCGACGGCTTCTCCGCGGCGGACGATCTCATTTTTCAATGACGGGTCCCATTTGCAGCCGTTGACCAAGCATTCCGCCCAGGTGTCGCGGCGCACGGCATCGACGTCCCACCGGCCGACGAGATCGCGATGGTGTGCGGGCCATTTGATCGACTTGAAGAAGTCCATCACCTGCCATTCGTGGCAGTGCGGACATTGAACATGCCACAGATGCTGCGTGGAGTTCACCCACGACGACCAGATCGGGCCGTCGTCGGTCGTGCAGGTGCTGCCGCGCACGATTTTATCAACGCCGCGATAGGACAGCGTGCGCGCCTCGGCGATGCCGAGGAAACCCGGCGGCCATTTATCGACTTCATCATTGAGCAAGAAACGAATCGGGCGGGAAGCGAGGTTGTTTTCGCTTTGCGCGCCGGTGAGGCGCACGGTCATCGTGAGGAAGGCTTGCTCGAGCTTTTTGATGGCGTCCCGACCGCGGGGCGTAAGCTCTTTGATGCGAGGGCAATCACGCAGACGCGGCAGCCATTCGCGTTCGGACCAGCTTTGTGCGTTGTCGGTGGTCGAGGTGAGGAAAAGCGCGGGGCCGGGATCTTCGGAGATGGCCCACATGAGCGCATTCGCGAGGAACGTCGTGAAGCCGAGCTGCGCGCCCTTCGGGCATGAAATGGTGCGCACGTCGGAGTCACCGAACCAGCGATGGCACGGGATCAAATAGGCCGTGAAGTCGGGGTCGTAGAGGCCGGGGCGGTTCGTGAACCGCTCCGACATGTGGACATTCGACCGCACCCAGCTCAAAATTTCCGCCTTCGGACGCGGACGCCAGATCGTGCGGAGCTCGTCGCGCAAAGTTGGAGCGGTGGCCGTCATGCGGGAGATCCAAAGTCGATTTCTTCAGCGGCGCGGAGGATGACGCCGATTTCGGCGTCGAGCTGGGGCCGCACCTGGTCGCGCAGATTGTCGGGAATCCACGCCATGAGCCGCTGCGGGAGATTGGAGAGCAGCGTGCGCAGGGAGGCGCAATATTGAAGAAGCTGCGTCCGCGGCACGAGGTCGCCGCTTTTTGCCAAGATGTCCGGGTTATCGCCCGCCAGCTTGCGCAGGCCGTCGCGTTTCGCGTCCAGCACGCGGTGCAGGAGCGCCGCTGCCTCGAAATCACCCTTTTTCTCCAGCCACCCGCAGCGGATGGCCAGGCGCTTGCACTCAGCCTTCGCCCGCAGGATCTCGGCCTCGATGCCTTCACCGAGCCCGTCATCGACAATGTGATCCGGCGGCTGCACGTCCGGGTCATCGAGCCAGGCAGGACCCGCCACCTCGGTCTGCTCCGGCGCAAGCGATGGAAATCCGTGCTTTTTTCCCCACTCCCGCCGCCACATCAACCACCGGGGATCAGGCGGATTACTCGACCGCCAGGTGCGCACGGACCTCTCCGAGACATTGTGCGCCTCCGCACAAGCCCGAAGCATCGCCACTTCCGCCTCTTTTCGCGACATTCCAGCCATTGCGGAAGTGCGGAAGTCAAACGGAAGCCACTACACGCCACTGCTTCCATACCAGCCCCTACACCCATCACGCACAAATGCCGCTAGACGATAAACC
>Ga0315903_10004340_pt1 | contig 19035 bp, 14 predicted proteins | sample LakEriMetagenome_7_FD_203524 | JGI IMG/M metagenome (GOLD analysis project Ga0315903, IMG submission 203524) | Freshwater fungal communities from buoy surface, Lake Erie, Ohio, United States - Buoy 2 MA119 | ecosystem: Environmental > Aquatic > Freshwater > Lake | place: USA: Lake Erie, Ohio...
AATATCTAACCCATTACTCAACCGCGGAATCCGCACGAGATATGGAGATCCTTCGTTCAGCGTTAGGCGATAAGAAATTGAATTACCTCGGAAAATCTTACGGAACATACCTCGGCACCCTGTATGCACAATTCTTCCCCGACAAAGTCGGGCGCATGGTTCTAGATGGTGCAGTCGATCCAAATATTTCAATCCTGGAACAAAATATTTCACAAGCAAAAGGCTTCGATGATGCACTTGGCGCTTTCATAACAGCTTGTTCTAAAGAAGATGACTGTCCGTTATCAAAAGATAAGCAAGAAGCAACAGAACAGATCATTTCTATCTTTACCGCAGCTGCAACCAACCCACTTCCACGAAAAACAAAAGTCAAGAACGACGACCGCGCCGCCACCGAATCCTTAATCGTCCTTGGCTCAGCATCAGCTCTTTACGACGATACCGATGGCTGGCCAAAATTGCGCACCGCAATAGCCGAAGGCCTGCGTGGTTATGGCGATACCTTTCTTGAGTTAGCAGATCAGTACACAGAGCGCGGACCCGATGGCAAATACACATCTAATAGCTTAGATGCGGGCGCAATAATTGATTGCCTAGATTGGCCAGATACCCGCACCATTGATGAAATTAAAGCCGATGTCAAGCGCTTTACTGATGCCGCACCAATCTTTGGTCCATACTTGGCATATACAAATATCGCCTGTAAGTATTTAACCGCGCCAATTAAAGATAAGTTCACTCGCACCACAAATAAAATTACTTCAATCAACACCGCACCCATCATTGTCATCGGCACCACAGGTGACCCAGCAACACCTTACGATTGGGCAGTCGGCCTCAACAAAATCTTCACCTCATCAAAATTAATCACACTCAGCGCCGACGGCCACACCGGCCAAGGTCGCGGCAGCGGCTGCGTCGATGACGCTGTTGACGCTTACTTGCTTGAGGGCAAAAGCCCGAAGCGCAATCTTTCTTGTGCGCTTTAGTTTTTAAGTTGCCACTTTCCTATATCCGCTTGGGCAGACCGGCTTAAGACCAACAACTTTCTTCACAGTTTTACCTTTTACACATTTAATAGCAATGCTCTTCTTTGCAACACCATCCGCAACCGGAGCTTTAATATCTTTACCCATTCGTATTTTGATTGTCGGCGATGAATATCCAAATCCAGCAATATTAAAACGGAAGTTCTTATCCTCAGTCTTGGCTATTACTGTAGTTATTGAAATCTTTCCGTCGGGATTAACAATTTGAACCTCAGCTCTTGCAGAGGAAGTTGCTTCGCCCCATCGACATTTAGCCATCTCGGTTGGGATATATAAAGTGTAAAAACCCTTATTGGCCTCGCCATATTCATTTAGATGCGGTGATGCCACCTGAAAGACAAAAGATTGATTTGCCTCATCCCATTTTGGTGGGGAAGTTTGAAACATTGAGGCATTTGAAAATACCGCGCCCTGAAATACCCGAGCATTTGCGCCATATAAATCAGTGGTGCACTTAATTGCGCTGGTATCTGTCGCCATTTGGTAGAAAAAGGTCGAATCTAAAGACCAAGATGAAAGCGTAGCAACGGTACTTACGCCCCCGGGAGCGCTTTCCCAACGACCCAAGCTCTCTGGTCCCCAGCCCTCTTCATTTGTAAAGGTAAAGGCTTTGTCGTACAACCTGTTGATGCTGCCACACGGTCCATTTGTCCGACTGCGAACTTGTGCACACCAAGTTGGATCAAAGAATTCATCAGCACTTGCTACAGGAATATCACTGGTAATTCCGATCGGCACAAACGCGGGTTGCCCAGTTATCTCTAAGTAGCCCTCAGGTCCATTTCTATCAATCGTGGGATTTGTTATCCTGCCAAAGAACCAACCAGTAAGTGTTTTTAGAAAAACACCCATACGTAATCGAACTTTATACTCAAAATCTTTAGGAAATTCTTCTACCTTCAATTGATCCTGTGTGACAATATTTTTGTTAGCTGGATAGCTAGACGGTATCAACTCCGCCTTAAATGTATATTGACCGAACTGGTTGGTACTGCCAATAAATCTTGCCCGAAGCAAATAATCTCTACCTGCCGAATGAGGCGCACCTTGAATACTCCAGAGAGTTGCTTTATCCCCACCAGGCCGACCTGTGACGTCGTCATAACGCAACGGACCAACAACAATCTTTCCTTTATTTATTGTCGTAGTCGGCTCGCCAAGTTGCACTTTACTTAAATTTGCACTTTGCCAAGATGATGCCCCAACTTTCCTGTAAGAAAGCCTTTCGATACAAGCTGTGAAATTCAAATCGATCTTCTCAATTTTGCCACACGGCTCAAGAACTGACTGAAAAGAATTCGTTCCGGCGACATCAACAGTCCAGCTGTGGTCATCTTGAACCGATGTCAGCGGAGTGAATCCAAAGAGAGCACGGACTTTATCTGCCGACAAAACTGAGAGGCGGTCCATATCCCAGACTGTGCGCTTCTGTTCAGCAGCGACCGGCGAAGCGCTAGCAAACAAAATTCCAAAGACCACAAAAGCCGCGGCCACCTTCTTCATACCCAAAGAATAGGCACCCGAACCTCATCAAACCAGCCTGTAAGTTGGTAAAGAGCACCCCTTTTTATGGTGCAAAATAACGCCATGCGCTTAGACCATGTCTCATATGTAACTTCCCATGATCAACTAGCCGACACCGTCCAACGCCTGGGCTCTCGCCTTGGCACAACATTTGTTGATGGCGGTATTCATCCACGTTTCGGAACTCGTAACTTCACAGCACCACTTCTTGATGGCAAGTACATCGAAGTTGTCTGCCCACTTGATCACCCAGCAACAGAACAAACACCTTGGGGCAAGGCAGTTTCAAAGAAAGCACAAGAAGGCGGCGGCTGGCTTACTTGGGTATTTAGCACTAAAGACATTTCACCAATCGAAGAAAAGTTCGGTCGCAAAGCAGTCGATGGCCATCGCACACGCCCAGATGGAACAGACCTTAAGTGGAAACAAATCGGCGTTAAGGAAATTACCGATTCAAGAGAGCTTCCATTCTTTATTCAATGGCTAACTGAAGATCATCCATCAAAAGATGGAACGACAGTTTCAAAGATCGAAAAGATTGTAATTTCAGATAAAGATCAGCTTTCTGATTCTTGGTTCAAGACTGAAATCCTCAACGGTCTCGATTCAGTTTCAATTGATTGGGTCGATCCTTCAACCCAAGATGGCGAAACCGGAATTGTTTCCGTTCATTTGAGCACGCCAAGTGGCTCAGTTGTCTTGGATTAACTCTAGGTTAAAATTGATCCAATTTTGCAGGTTTTTAGTTAGATGAAATTGCATAGCTCTGTATAGACCTAAAAATTATTTGGTGCACTATGAAATAGATTTTTACATCGTTCTCATTCTTGCTGATCAATAATTTGAGAAAAATAAAAATCCTCTAGTCTCACTTTGACTTGGGAAATTCCGATTCACTAAAAAGTGACACTAAAAAATATAATCATTCAAGTATACGCACACTCTTAACAGTACCTCAAAAGTCTTATGGTTATGGGACAAACTAAAATGGTGGAAGATGAGATGTTAACCAGTCCAAAAGAGTCGTTTAATCTCTTTGAGGTTAGCCCTGATTTAATTTTGAACGTGGACGCTCACCAAGCCTAAGAAAATGGCGATTATGAAAAATTAGGTTAAAGTTCAAAAGGAGAGATATATTGGGAAGAGAGCCAACAAGAATTAGCAAGAGATTTGACGTGAATCCTCACCGAATTCGCAATCGTCCTCCCTACTTAATTATGGAAGTCGTGAGAAATCGTATCTCGGTCTCAAGTAAGTTAAGAGCCGTATTGTGAGAACAATTAGACTTGATGAGCTCGTCGATGAAAGGCAAGTTGTAATTTTTTGTTAATCTAAATATTCAAAGGGCTGAACTTCAGGCTTTAATAGGCTTGGGCAATCAGTTGAATTCCATAAAATTTGTTTACCCAGAAGTGAATAAACAGAGCTTTTATAAGAACTGCAAGTTTAAGTCAGAATTAGATGAAAATTTTAAAGCTTTCGGATTCATTAGAGTTGCCACAAGGTGATTCCCTCGTGCGGGTGGGGTAATGCATTTTTGGGCTCTAAAAATTCTTCAAATAAATACCGGAATCAAATCATTTTCTTTACGATTTACAACATCAGAATAAGGAGCAATCAAAAACTTTCGAATTGTAAAGCAAGGTCGTTTGACTATTCAAAAAAAAGAATTATATTTTAGGTGACTTTGTAATAAACCGCGTATCATATAAGATGCAATACTTGATGGGTGTTTGTCAGAACGCCCGGAGACAAAGGATTGACAAAATGATTAAGAATGGAATCTCAAGATTTCATCTAGTCTTAAGTTACATAACCACTTTTTTGTCGTGTTCGGTAAATCATCCAAAAGAAGTGTGGATAGGTGATAGCCATAGTTTCTATATAAAAAATCCACGGGGTGGAATAAAGAGATACAGCATAACCGAAGATAAAAGTTTAGTACTTTGGCTTGGGCCTAAACTGCTTTACACAATTTCAAAAGAAGGAATAAAACTGAGTTTTGCGGATAGAGTCTTATTAAAATTAACTTGTCGCGGTAGTTCGTTATTCTTAGTATTCGGCGAAATTGATATTCGTGTGCATTTGCCACTCAGAAATATAGAAATGAGTGAATATGCAAGTATCGTTAGAGATTTTAAAAGTCAAACAACAAAATGGGCAAACTTTTTTGAATTTAAAAGAATAGTTGTCATTGGACCAGTACCACCTTCAGATATGGGCCCCATTAATCCAAACTTTCCAAGAAATGGCAGCCTCATAGTTAGAATACAGTGCCACAGTAGTTTAATAAAGGAACTCCTGAAACTTTCTAATGGATTCTTCAATGTATTTGATTCTCGGGGGATTCTAAGTAACAAAGAAGGATCCCTCAGCCTCGATTTAACAGATGACGGAGTGCATTTAAATTCAAAAGGTTCTAGAATACTTCTTAGTCAACTTGATAATTTTTTAGGCGAAATCAGTGATCAACAATCCCGTTAATAAGATTAGTATTTGCGCTAATTTAGTGGCACCAAGTCGTCTAGCGCTAATAATTTTTTGCAATAAATATATCGTGCTCAATCATCCAGTTAAGATTATGTCTATTTGCCCAGTAAACTAATTCATCCTTGCTTGGATAAGAAGCATAAATTCTTTGAGAAGGGTCAAAACATCTCACATCATCAACAAATACGGATACCTGCGTAAAGCGTCGAATGTTACTGGAAATTATCTCAAGTTCGGCTAAAATTGGAGTATCTGATGGCCCCCGAAAAGTTATTCCTTCTGAATAATGCCCGTCTAACCAAAATGAAACATCTTTTACTTGCTCTGAGGTTAATTTGTTCAGCACTCCTGATAAACAATCTTCAGACAAACCGTGAATTATTTCAACATTAGTAAATTTGGAGAATTTATTAACTGCCCTAGCAAAAAGTTCTGAACTTGGCTCTATCGAGTAAACCATTTTGGAAAACGAACTAAGAAATTCCGTGGTTTCACCTTTGAAGGTTCCGCTTTCTATCCAAATTCCCCTCCCGCCAATGCGCCGCAGGAGAAGCCTTTTAATTATCGCCGGTGATGGATCTCCGAAATCTCTTTTTATCCACCACACCCATTCATAGAATCCAAAACCAATAAATATGAATAACGAATGAATTAAAAAGCAGAGTGAGCGGGCACGCAAAAATATAGACTTCAATCTAGTTGAAATCCATCGACAAGCTTTCTGCACGAAACCACCCTAGCAGAAAACTGATTGAAAAAGAGATCAATTAAGCTAGGGTGATTCAGGACCAATTAAAAATTAATGAAGTTTTTTGAGAAAGCAGATGAATGTATATCCTAGAATAGGCATGTGACTGCCCTAGAAAATAGACTAAATTTAGAAAGAACATCTCATTCTCATGTATACCTCAGAGATTTTTGGAAATCGGAGTCGCGGTATGACTATCTTCCAAATTTCCATGGCGACGTCACCAAAAGTTTTCTTGTCTCTTTATTGTCGGAACTAAATCCCGCTGCAGACTACCCAATCGTAATTAACTCAGTGTTTCATCATCAAAGTCTAGTTCAACGAACTTTGAACAAAATAAAGGGGAACAGAACAAGCGTTCAAGATTCGATCCGATCTTACGGGCATTTAAAATCATCTCCACCAATTGATGGATTTTTCAATATATGGTACACAGGTGAAAATTTGAGACCACCATTGTTTGAACCATGGTCGCATTTTTTTTCTTTTGACATAGACGACTACAACGTTAGAAACACTTACCTCCCCCTGTGGATTACGAGACTCGCTCCCGACGTCGCTGGTGCGAAAAAAAAGCAGAGTGAACTTACCAAAATGAGAGATTTAAACTTGAATGATCAAGAGAGAGAAAAATTCTGCGCAGTTATTGGAAATCCAGAAATAATCAGAATGCATTTTATCGAAAGTATTCAAAAGCAATCTCAACTTGATGTTTTTGGAAAGCTGGGAGATAAAACAGCGAATAAACACTCAACTTTACAAAAGTATAATTTTAACGTTTGCTTCGAAAGTGATTTGTATCCAGGCTACGTGACAGAAAAGGCAATAGAATCTTGGATTTCAGGTTGTATACCAATATGGCGAGGTCTGGACCACGCTCGGACATTGAACCCTAAAGCAATCATCGATGTGACTGGACTAAAGGTGAATGAAGCTGTCGAAAAAGTCATTGAAGTATCTCGCAATGCAGACCTGGTTAATCAAATGAAAAGTGAGCCTATAATTCAATCTCAAATCGATATTGATGCGATTGTAGGACTAATAGGATCAAAATACAGACAACGTTAAAACCATTTATATTTCTCAAAAACGCCTTCCGAATAAACCATTAAGAGCACCATAGATTTTCTTTCTAATAGGCAGAACAACAAAAACATAGTACGAAGAAATAAAAGATACTCCTAATTTACTTGCCCGCATTGATGCAATCCCTGAAAATCTAAAAATTCGGTGCATCAATAGTTGATATCCAAATTCAGAACTATTTTCAGGCAACCGATCTCCTATTGTTGATAAATCTTCTGCAGGGTTATGAAATACAATTGGAGTGTTCGAATGAAAAAAAGCAATTCCCGGAAACATCTCTATCGGCCAATCCGCTCTTGAAGTAATTTGACCTGAAGTAACACGTTTAATTGTTCGGATTGCAGCCTTGCGCGAAATAAGATAACCAGTAGCTGTGACGTGAGGCTCAAGATTTCTTGTAAAATTATGTATGTCTTTTATACCCAAACCTTTAATTCGAATTTCTGAACCTATAGATAGAGAGTGTAGAGTCAATAAAGAACTATTTGGAAATCTATCTAAATCCTCTATAACTGAATGAGGATCACTGGTTAAAACCGCATCATCTTCAAACACTAGAGCCCAATCGGCACCCGTCTCTATGAATTTCCGATAGATATTTAAATGTCCTTGCGCACAGCACAATTCACCAATCGACATATTTGGGCGAGACAAAAATCTAGATACTAAGTTAATTCCCTTGGGTATATGGTTTGAATCTGACGACACAGTCCCATCTATTCCCCAGTATATTTCATACCCTATGCCGTAACTCTTCAAAGCCTCTTCAAGATTCTTGCCGCGATATCTATTCCGCAGCCCAAGGATGTATACAGGGAATTTATCCATTTCATAAATCTACCAGAGGAGACAGAATATTCTACGTTCAGATAGAATTACTCAAAGTAAACATTAGAGAAATAAGAAGTATAGACTTCAAACATGCTGAGTGTAATAATTCCTACTAGAAACAGACCAGAACTTCTTATTGGAATACTCGACTGCATTTCAAATCAAACTAGACTACCAACAGAAGTAATTGTAGTTGACTCTAGCTCCAGGGTTCAAAATCTGAACGAAGATATTAAACAACAATTAACAATCAGATATGTCCATGTCAACATCCAATCTGCAGCCGAGCAACGCAATATTGGAATTATGAATGTTGACCCTAAAAATAACTACATCGCATTTTTGGATGATGATGTCATGATAGATTCTGATTACTTTGAAAAACTCATTACCTTTTTGGATCATGAAAATTATATTGGTGTCTCTGGAGTGGTCAGTCGAGTAGAGCTTGAAAAAAGTAATTTTTCAAAATTGAAAATAGAAAGAATTTACAAGAGACTTTTTCTACTTGACTCAAAATATGAAGGAAAGCTTTTAAAGAGTGGAATAAATACACCGATATTTGGGCGATTCAATGAACCTAAAGAAGTCGAGTGGTTAATGGGCTGTTCGCTATGGAGGTCGGAAATTATCAATAAAATTTCTTTTGAACGAGATTTAAGGAATCAGTCACTCGGGGAAGATGTTATTTTTTCTCACAAAGCAAGAGCTTATGGGAAATTGGCAGTAGTTCCAACGGTACGATTGAATCACTCGGTGTCGCAGATTGGTCGGGCAAATGAAGTTGAATTTTGGACAATGTGGGTCCAGAACAGGTATCGATTAATTCAAATAATGAATGGCGGTCAATCAAAACTTGCCCCCTACTTTTGGGCGAATTTGGGACAAGTCATACTGGAGGTTGCCAAAAGCCTCTCACTCCGAAATAATGATGTGCGTGCTGCGGCAACTATAGTAAAAGAATCGACCAAAGTTTTCCTTAATCATTTCAACACAAACTCGAAATCTAAGTTCAATCCAAGTCGCTAATTTTCCTTATCAATTTAACTAAAAATTTTAATAAAAAAAGATTAAATCCTAATTCCTTATTAATGAATAAAAGCGCTGATTCTAATCTGAAATGAGAATATTTCAGGATACCTAACTGTGATTTTATCAAGTTCTTTACATAAGGCGAATCATTCAACTCACTATATGAAACTACGATAGTGAAATCAATTTTGTCATTTATTTTGTGTTCAAATTTACCGACTGCTTCTGCGTATAGAGTTGCAATGGCAGTCGGTCCACCCAGCCGAGCAGTTACTTGGTTGGCGTGAAGCCTATAGCCAGTCAAAGGATCACTTAAATTCGCGACATCACCACTTCTCGACATTCTAATCCAAAAGTCAAAATCTTCTGCAAGATCATTTTCATTATATTTCATCAAACTACGGTAACCACCTATATCAATTGCACTAGAACGACGAAACATGACACTAGGATGTGCAACCAAACACTTCTTGTAAAATAAATCTAGATCACTAATTAATCCAACGGGATATTTAGAGAATCCTAACTCGCGATCATTCTCATCAAGGTACACCACCTGCGAGCCTACGGCCAAACAAGACGTATTTAATTTCAAGAATTGGAGCTGGGCATATAGTCGATTTGGGTAGACTATGTCATCAGCATCAAGCCTTGCTATAAATTCTCCCCGGCTCGCCGACAACCCTGTGTTGAGAGCTGAAACAATTCCTCGCCCATCTGAATTTATGATTTGAATAGGTAAATCCAAAAAATCTTCCGAAATTCGTTGCAATACATTCTGATTGAGACCATCGTCGATGATTAGAATCTCTAAAGGTAGAACGCTAGACCCTCTCAGGCTCACGAGTGTTTTGTCTAGATACTGAGCGTTGCCTCTTGCTGGAATTAAAACAGATATTGAAACATTTGACCCCTGCATACCATCAGCATAACAGAATCATATCGTTGACTTGAGACCTATTATATGAGCGTGAAAGAAAAAGTGGTGTTTAATCTTATCGGCGGAGTCGGAAATCAACTTTTTATTTTAGTCGCTGCTCGTTATTTAAAACAAGAGTTAAAATACGATTACGAATTGTTAGCCCCACCCAAAAGATCTAAATCCGGGCATAAAGACTCAACAATTGCGAGCCTGATTGGAACCGATGATTTCATAAGGTATCGGAAAAAGAAACTTTCGATAAAGAATAAAGTTCTCAGTCAACTTAAAATTGGTACAACGGAAATTAATGACGAAAGCAAGAGATTTAGCTATCAGCCCAAAAATGGCGAAATAGGATTCGATAAGGATCTCTTATTAGTGAAAGAGGGCACATTTATTGATGGCTTCTTTCAAACTTGGCGATACTTCACAAATCTAAAGAATAGTAAAGAACAAGAATTTAAACTTAAAAAGCCAAGCAGGTGGTACTTGGAAATGAAATCAAGAATCGAAGTCGAAAAACCAATAGTTATGCACGTGAGGCGTGGTGATTATGAAGCATCAGGACTCGGTGTATTGTCCAATGATTATTACAAAGAATCGATAATAATGCTCTCAAACTATATGCGTGTAGAGCAGATTTGGATTTTTTCAGACGAGCCTCAAAAAGCTAGAGAGGAGTTGGAATTACTAAACTTGGGTAAAATTAGTTATATAATTCCACCCAAAGGATCTAGTGCAGTAGAATCTCTTTTATTGATGGCAGAGGCAGAAGCGATAGTGATTGCAAACTCCACATTCTCTTGGTGGAGCGCGACGCTTTCAAAAAAAGGAACCATGGTTATTTGTCCCGATAAGTGGTTTCAAAACGCTCAGGACCCGAGAGACTTAATTCCACCACATTGGACCAGAATTCCAAGCCTATGGAAATAGAATTGAGTTTACCTCTTGAAAAGATGTCGATGTCGGAATTCAGGAAATATTTATCCGTTACAACGAATCTAAACCGCTCTTCAGATCAATAAATATTTAACAAACAAGATTAGAATCTGAATAATTATAATTTCAAATTTTGAAAAACTCGTTCCAAAGCCGGATCAAATTTAATTCACCAACCTGCACAATCTGTTTTTTGATTAGGACTTGGTATAATTCAATAAGTTTTTCCGAAGTAGACATCCCTACCAAATCAAGCTCAAGAAAATCTTCAATAATTTCTTCAGAGTAAAAATACAACTGAATTTCTTCTTTAAAGTCCTTGAGCAAATTATGTTCGTTCCGATCCTGATAAACGATAGGAGAGTGAAAAGTAATTACTTCATCTGAGTCTTGAAGAATTCTCCAAGCTACAAACCCTCTAAGGATGTCAGTTAGCCTAAAACTACAGGTTGAAGGGAGATACATGAGTTGGAAAATAGAATTGTGCCAAAAAGTCGTTTGGCTATTTATTGGACAAATTTGACTATCCAAGAGTCCAACCGTTCGTCGATTCTTGAAATTTAAAAATGAACCATTGGCAATCCGAAAAATTGCGTCAACGTCCGGGTCACCATTAGCTAGTCCCTGCTGAATAGGAGACTTAGCAATAGTGGAATTGTGTAAGTGGAAATTATCATTAATCCTTAAGAGAGAAAAACCACGTGGCCAAAGTTTTCCTCTTTCCTTCGCTTCCTCAAAGGTTCCGAAAACCTCATATACGTTTAGCCATTTTCCCGGGGACGTGAAAAAATCCATATCTACATTTAGTTCACGAGCAGTAAACGGGTTATCGATCGGCGAGTTATCGTCATCGGTTTCGTAGATCCAATTAGCGTTCAACCCTATCGCCTGTAAGTATCCTAAATTTTTCCGAGAATAGTGAAATTGAGGCAAGCTAGTTGCAAAGTCCGGAAACAGATCGTATTGATTCGACATTGCCATAAATTCAAAACCAAGCTCAGCCCATGAATTTGGAGTTTTAACGTCCCCAACAACGATCAAATTTGTATCTGAAACTCTTGCGTATTCAAGGAGTTTAATCATTCCTTGATTGGGTTCATTGACAGAAGTTAAAACTCCAATGATGTCATTCTTCATTAAACCCTACCTTTTCATTTGAACTTTCAAAACTTTCAAAACCGACAGTTAACCAATCGGGAAGTAGCATATCCGAGTTCGAAATTCGAGCATCGAAGTACCATTGACGGGGGAAAATCGGTGGTGTCCTTAGCGTGGTTGATAAATAAGCTGCCCACCAACTGTAACTACTATTAGCTCCAATAAAACTTGTTGAGCGACTCATAAGCCATAGATTTTCTAGCTGGTCAATTACATCCTCAGGACCGATAACCTGAAGAGGCATTATATTCAAATGAAGAAGCAATTTTTGAGCAGCGCGCGGATTATCGGTGAATACAACATAGTTTGAACTTCCACCAAGAAGCGAATTAAGGTGAATAGCGTTGTTGTAGTAACTGTCACTAAGAATCCCATGAAATTCTGAGTTGAGAATTGAGGGTCCTCTACCACCACGGCGAATATGAATCGCGGTGAATTCATTGGGCAAGTTTCTCAAAAGACTGACTGTTCTTGAGTCAGGCGGTTTGAGATCGAAGGTGTTCAGTAAATCATCTTTCAGGTGATCGAAGTATTTCCAAGATTGAAAGTAGCCAAAGAAAAACTTACTTTTCGAGACATCCCACTGTTTAAAAGTTAGATCGCTCTCAGTATAAATCTTAGGAAAGAAAAAATTATCAGACACGCCTAATTTTCTAATCTTTGTCAAAAAATAAACCAGAAATGTTCTTAATTTCGAAATCTCATTGAAGGTGATCGACTTACCACCATTATTGTATTTACTTAATCGAAACGCATTTCCTTTGAGAACGCTAAGTTCTATACTTTTCTTTAATTGTCGTGAGACAGCTAACGCAGTTGCCAATTGAAACATTTGATTTCCAAGTTCTCCGTGAAGATAGAAAGTTACTCTCGCTTCTTTATCACTTGGTTTTATGAAAAATTGTTTCAAAACAACTCCCGTCAACGTAATGCTCGTCTTCGTAATCGGTCGAATTGATAGTTTAGCCCATTTAAAATAAGGGTTGGGTTTGAAGTGATTTTCCGCGCCATTAATGCGAGAATTCCTGCATTTTTTCTATTTACATTTGGCTTTACGCAGTTGTAGAAGTCTTGGCACAACAGAATTTGCCTAGTAGCCGAATGTGACAAATCTTCATAATCTCTGAAAATCTGCTCCCAAGATTCACCAACGCTTTTAATATCTGATTCTAAAACGCCAATTTCTTTCAATATCTCACTCCTTTTTCTTATCATCGCCGGCCTATTTCTCGATGAAATGGAATTGTTAGAAATCCTGTAAAAAAGCAGATTTGTGGGAATGCTTTTCAATTTTCCGATTCGAGAAAGCCTAAGCCAAAGAGAAAGATCTTCTGCTAGAAAATCATCTGATCGATAACCTCCTGCGGACAAAGCGGCATTGCGACTAAAAATTACGCTTGGATGTGCGGTGCGTTGCGAAGATTTGAGTGATAATGAAACTGCCGAAGGGAAAACTGCGCTCGGAATTGTTCCTAGATGCAAATTGTCGTTTTTGAAAACAGTGTAATCCGAGAATACAGCTACGACACCTGATTTTATCTCCGCTCTCTGCAAGTTCAACCGATCGTTTGCGTACTTGTCATCGACATCAAATCGTGCTATCCATTCATTCTGAGACTCCGCAACACCGAAATTCAGCGCCGAAACTAAGCCCGAGCCTTTATTTCGCAGCAACCTCACCCTGGAATCTCGCTTCCTCCAATCATTTATAAAATTAAGAGTCTCATCTGTTGAATTATCGTCAATCACCAAAATTTCGTCATTCATCTGGCAATTCGACAGGAGCGACTGCTTGGAATCTTCGAGGTAGCGCATTCCATTTTTAACTGGAAGAACAATAGATAATTTTGGACTATTTAACACTGTAATGTCCTATGGGTTGAGTAGTGAATGTTACTCTAACCTTACACGAAAGACTCAGGAGAGTTAAGAAATGCCGCGATGGCGACTTTTTGATACCTATAAAAGATGTATTGCGCTCTTAGGAAATAAAGATCAAAAAAAGTATAAGAAAGCGATCTCGATTCAATGCATGTTAAGTTTTCTTGACTTAGCTGGCGTTGCCTTAATGGGTATAATTGGAGCTTTGGCGGTAAAAGGAATACAATCTCAACAGCCAGAAAATTTTGTCAGACAAGTACTCGATTTTTTAAATATCTTAAGTTTTTCATTTCAAAATCAAATTTTGATATTGACCATAATTTCAATTTCCATGCTGATATTTAAAACTATGCTCACTGTGGTATTTGCAAAAAAAATTCTACTTTTTCTCGCCAACAAAAGTGCGGAACTTTCATCTCAAATTGCATCAAAAGTTTTGTCAAGAAAACTACTGGCGGTTCAAGACAAAAACTCCTTCGAAATTCAATATGCAATTGGACCAGGAGTTTCATCTATCTCGATTGGTATCCTAGGAGCCTCTGCAACCCTGATATCAGATTTTTTTCTTTTATTGCTCATTAGTATCGGAATGATTGTTTTGAATCCCCAGATAGCTCTTACCTCGATTACAATTTTTGGTATCACAGGCTTTATTCTTTATTTGGTATTACACGTCAGAGCACTAAAAATTGGAAAATCACTTGCTGAGTATCACATTAAAAATAATCGTCTTCTAAACGAAGTTCTTTTCTCTTTCCGAGAAATTTTTGTGAGAGACAGAAGATTTTTCTATTCCGAAAAAATAAAGAAATTTAAGGAAGAGTATGCCAGCCTCGAAGCTGAACAATCTTTTCTCCCTCACATAAGTAAGTATGTATTGGAGATTACAGTGGTTTTAGGCGCTGTTCTGGTTGCGATGATTCAGTTCTTAACTCAAGACGCTTCAGGGGCCGCAGCCAGTTTGGCAGTTTTTTTGGCCGCGGGTACTAGAATTGCTCCTGCGCTGGCAAGAATTCAGCAAAGCCTTCTGACAATCCAAGGTGCGGTAGGAAGTGCAGAACCCACTCTACGGATAATTGATGAACTATCGAGTGTGGGATTACTCGGTCCAACATCAAACAGCATTTCAGTAGATCATCGGGACTTTATTCCTGAAGTCAAAATAGAAAACCTGGTCTTCAAGTACCCAAATTCAGACCAGGTCGTGATTGACGATCTCTCCATTGAGATTGTTCCAGGCACATTTGTAGCAATCGTTGGTGCTTCTGGCACCGGGAAAACTTCGCTAGTCGATCTAATACTTGGAATACATGAACCCAGTGCAGGTCAAATTACAATTTCGGGTATATCACCAAATAGAGCGGTAGAAAAATGGCCCGGCGCTATTGCTTATGTTCCCCAGGATGTTTCAATTTCAGATGCATCAATTAAAGAAAATATTGGGCTCGGTTTTGATGTCGAGTTTGTTCAAGATAGTTTCTTTCAGGATTCACTAAAAGCGTCGAAATTGACGGAATTTATAGCAGAACTCAAGTATGGAATCAACACACAAGTTGGAGAAAGAGGTGCGCGACTAAGTGGCGGCCAACGTCAACGGGTAGGAATAGCAAGAGCACTTTTAACCAAACCGAAACTCCTTGTTTTAGATGAAGCAACCAGCGCCTTGGACGGCCAATTGGAGGCAGATATCTCGCTTGAACTCCAAAGTCTTTTAGGGGATACAACTGTTATAACAATTGCACATCGACTTTCGACAATAAGAACGGCTGACCTGGTGATTTATATGGATAAAGGAAAGATCATCAGCAAAGGAAGTTTTGAACAAGTTCGTGCAGCAGTGCCTGACTTTGAAAAGCAGGCAAAATTAATGGGACTTTAATTTACCTTGGGCGGCGTCTTCTTTCCGAGGAATTAGGTCTTGGTTTACGACTTCCTCGTGAAGGACCCTTATCCTCCACAACAGGTGTCACATATGGAATCCCTGAAGGTTCCTGCGCACCTGTAATTCGCATCAAATCTTGATCTAAAGATTTTACACCCACAAACTTAGGAGTTACACCTGCGCGGGATGTCAATCCCCCAACAGATTTCTGTTGCTTTGTTGTGGCAAGAGTTACAACGGCACCCGTTTCACCAGCACGTGCCGTGCGACCTGAACGGTGTAAGTAATCCTTATGATCCGTTGGTACATCGACGTGCACTACAAGTGAGATTCCATCGACGTGAATGCCTCGTGCTGCAACATCTGTTGCCACAAGTGCCGCATTAGGCAGTTGCTTGAAAAGTGCGAGCGTTCTCGTTCTCACAGCTTGTGATTTTCCACCGTGCAGTGCGCCAACTGGAACACCTGCGTGTGCAAGTTTGTCAGCTAAACGATCAGCACCACGTTGGGTCTTAACAAAGAGAATTGTTTTTCCATTACGAGCTGCAATTTGATTTGTGATGTCATCTTTATCACCTGGGTGCAAAACTAGAACATAGTGCTCCATAGTAGAGACAGATGCACGATCGTTTTGTAGTGAATGTGTCTTTGGATTGTTTAGGTAGTGACGAACGAGCGCGTCAACGCCTCGATCAAGCGTTGCGGAAAAGAGAAGTCTTTGACCATTTGGCTTTGCTTGATCAAGGATTTCTTTAACTACTGGCAAGAAGCCCATGTCAGCCATTTGATCTGCTTCATCAAGAACTGTTATTTCTAGATCATCGAGTTGAACTTCACCTTTGTTGAGCAAATCAATTAGACGACCTGGTGTTGCAACAAGGATTGCCGTTGCTTTGCGCATTGCAGATATCTGCTTTGCATAAGGCATTCCGCCAGCTATAACTACAGAATCGTGACCAATTGCGTGAGCGAGGGGTGTTAGAACTTCATCAATCTGTTGAGCAAGCTCGCGGGTTGGTGTGAGAACTAGAGCCAAAGGCTTGTGTGGTTTCGCTGCTTTTCCACTGATATTTGTAAGAAGAGCAAGGCCGAAAGCAAGAGTTTTTCCTGATCCAGTTTGCCCGCGGCCAAGGATGTCGTGGCCTGCAAGTGCATCAGGAAGTGTTGCAATCTGGATTGGGAATGGGTGCGTGATGCCTTGTGCATTAAGTGCATTGGCTAGTGCTGGTGCGATTCCTAAATCACGGAAGGTTGTTGTTACTTCAGTAAGTGGCGTTGCATCAATCAAGTTGGCGTCTGAAAGATTTGCTGAGATGTAATTATCATCTGCGCCGAAATCTACCGCAGCATTGGTGTGTGTCTTATGTGCTTTGCGATCATCACGAGCATAAGCCGATGAATCGTTACGGCGATCACGTGGTGGCTTTGCTGGACGTTCTGCACGGTAATTAGATGCGCTTACATCAGGTGCTGATTTATGTTTAGCAAAAGTTTGTTTTGATGGTGCACCAGGCTTGTATTTTTCACGCTTGCCAGGAATAAAGTTAGGGCGTCCATCTTCGGTACGTGCAACGCGTTCTTTAGCGGCATCGCGACGTGTGGTTGGGCGAGTATCTGACTTCTTAAATTCTGGGCGGGCTGTGCGCTCGATGCGATCTGAGACAAATTTCTTCGCGCGAGATTCTGGCTTTACTGCTTCGTCGCGTGCTTCTCTTGGCTTGGAAGCAGTCTTTTCTTGATAACGTTTAGCGCGCATTTTGGAGCGATCGTTTAAACGGGCTTCTTTCTTTGAAAGTGTTGAAGGATCGATATCTGAATAACGCTTAGTTGACGGCTTACTTGCTGGCTTTGATGAAGCCGCCTTAAATGGTTTTGCAGCAGCGCCTTTGCGTGCTGCTTTTTCGGCACTTGTGTGGCGTGGTTTAGAAATAGGAGTTGAAGCTGAAGACTTCTTGGCGCGGGGCTTGCCAGCTTTGGCAGATGCTGCTCTGCGGGCTTTTCCGGGCGCGGTTGTACGTGGCTGTAGAGTCATAGAAATGCATACCAATCGAGACGACAAGCGCGTCTCGGGTATGGCCTCGAATGGGCCAGGGCGGTGATAAGACTCGCAAGTAAGTGGCTGTGAAAGCGCACTTTGGGGGAAGTACATCGAAGCAGGGTGCGTCGATGGCTTAAGGGTACCTTGGAATGAGCGTGAGCATTTACCACTGGTTGAGACTTGGCGAAATGTCCGTTTTGTCCCTTCCCCGCTACATTTGGGGCTATGATTCGTAGAAGGTTGTAGAGGCACCGACGGGTGTCGCTGAAGTACAAAACCGGTTAAGAAGGAAGTCCCAAAGTGGCATTTAAGAAGTCTGCAGCCTCTGCAGGTCCTCGTGTGTGGACCGTCGCAGAGCTCGGTGCTTTCTATACAGAGCACCGTTCAGAACTTCTCGCCCACGCAAATCGCGTCCTGAAGGATTCCGCTAAAGCTGAAGAAATCACCCAAGATGCGCTGATTAAGTTCATGCTCGCTGCCCCAGAGCTTGAGTCAAACGATCACGCACTTTCTTATCTACACCGCACTATCGAAAACCTCTGCATCGACTTGTTCCGCCTTGAAGGCCGCCGTCCAAACCTTGTGGTTATCGACGAAGCCCAGGCTGAAGTTGAGGCTGCTTGGCAGGTCGATGGCGATCACTCACAAGCTATTTCTGCCGCTGAAGATGCAGCAATCATTCGTCAAGCACTTGCACTACTTTCTCCTGCAGAGCGCGCAGCGCTTGTTATGTGGGAAATGGAAGGTCGTTCAACAGAAGAGATCGCCGCAGAACTTGGAATCAAGGAATCTGCAGTGCGCCACACTGTTTCTCGCGCTCGCGCATCACTTCGCCGTGTTCTTTCAGAGCTCGTTATCGACGAAGAGCGTGGCCTAACCGCTCTCGACATGCTTTCTACTACTTATAAGAAGGCGGCCGAGCTTGCTCAGAAGTCTTCCAAGGTTGCGCTTTCACTACTTCTTGTTGTCACCGCATTCCTTGGCTTTAACTCAATGACCGGTCGCGAAGGTGTTGTAACCAACCCAACTGCACCATCTGAGATCGCATCTGCTCCTGTCGCTGGAACACCAGAAGTGGCTGCTCCAGCCCAAGCAAGCGTCCCAGCACCTGAAGTTTCAATGCCTGCCAAGAAGTCCAGCACAATGGTTTCAGGCGTGGCGATCAAATCAGCGAAGCTTGCATTCCCAGGCCTTGATAAAGAAGGCATCCCAACAGGATTCACTGTTGCGACAGAAAACGGCACCCCAGGCACTCTGCGCGTAAACCGAAATACGCCGATCGCCACTGAGGCCGGAACAGAGTTGTCCACCCAAGCCATCACAGCAAATGGTGGTCCGAATGTGATGATCTCTCAGAACATCACAGTGGATGGCAACGGCACCAGATACTCCGTTCTCGGGGCATCAGTAGGTGTGGAAGGAAGCTGGACCCCGCTCACGCTCGGCGCCACAACC
>Ga0315903_10004341_pt1 | contig 19030 bp, 14 predicted proteins | sample LakEriMetagenome_7_FD_203524 | JGI IMG/M metagenome (GOLD analysis project Ga0315903, IMG submission 203524) | Freshwater fungal communities from buoy surface, Lake Erie, Ohio, United States - Buoy 2 MA119 | ecosystem: Environmental > Aquatic > Freshwater > Lake | place: USA: Lake Erie, Ohio...
GGTTTCAACCCGGCCCTCCGGGCCTGGCGCCGCAGGAGGCTCTGCCTCTCCCTTGAGCGTCGGTGGCTGTCTGTTGGCAAAACATCGCATCGTGCGATTTTTGCCTGGCGGGCCTCCGCCCGCTGGTGGCAACCCGGCCCTCCGGGCCTGGCGCACGCCTTTTGATGGTGCGCGTTCCCCAGTCTTGCTCTCAGCTTCACACGCGCGAACGGCACAAGAAGCCCCCGGCGGAAGCCGGGGGACTCCGGGTCGCATTCCTTCCCAGGTGCCATGCGATGTGGTTGTGAACCGGGAAATTGCGTGCCGTCATCCGGCATGGACGGCGGGGTGGTTTTCATTCCCGGAGTCCCCGGGTTTCCACCCGGGGCTTCTTGTGTGAGTGCCAGGCCCGGAGTGCCGGGGTTTTGCCTGCATGTCCGGCTCGCATCACTCGCCGGTGGCGACCAGGGCCGGCCACCAGCTGCACAGGTACCAGGCGCGGGGCGTGGTCAGCTCCGCGAAGGCCTCGAGCGAGACGCGGCCTCCCGCTCCGGCGTCGCCGCCGAGCACCTCGTCGAGCAGCCCCTTCGGCTTGGAGTATTTCACCACGCGGGCCGTCGTGTCGGTGAGGCCGGCGAGTTCGACCGCTCGGGCCACGGCGTCCTCGAGGAAGCCGATCCGATCCACCAGCCCGGCCTCCTTGGCCTGCTGGGCGGTGAAGATCTGCCCGGTCGCCACCTTGTCGACGGCCTCCGCGTCGAGCTTTGGCCGGCCCTGGCGGACGATCTCCTTGAACCGCACGAACATGTCGTCCACCAGTCCCTTGATGAGCCGCCGCTCGCGGTCGGCCAGTTCGGGTGTGCGGTCTTTCGTCGGGCTGAGCATCTCCTTGAGCGGGCCGCTGGCGACGGAGTCGTCGCGCACGTCGAACCGCTTGAGCATCTTCGAGAGGTCGAAGCGGGGAATGATCACGCCGATGGAGCCCGTGAGCGTCGCCGGCTCGGCGAAGATCACGTCTTCGCGGCCACCATTGGCCATGGCCACGTAGTAGCCGCCGCTGGCCGCGATTCCCCCCATGCTCACCACCACCGGCAGATCGCGCTTGCCGACGAGCTTGCCAAGCCGGTGATGGATCTCGTCGCTGCCGCTCACCGTGCCCCCCGGCGAATCGACCCGGAGCACGATCGCTTCCACACTCTCGTCCTCCGCGACCTGGTCGAGCTGAGAGCGGATGAAGCCGTCGCCTCCCATGATCGCGCCGGCGAGCGTCACGATCGCCACCTTGGCGGTCGCCGACTTGGAGAGGGAGTGATACTTCTCCACCACACGGCCGTCACGCTGGAAATACTGGGCGCACGCCCCGGCGCTCCCCAGGGCTGCCAGCACCGCGATGCCCGCCACCGTCCAGGCGATCCGCGTGCCCCATCGTCCCCAGGGGCTCGCGTGTTCGAGGATCACGCGGGTCGGCGGCTGGTGGCGTTCGATGTCCATCGTCTCGTCTCCTGGGGAATGGGGGGGCATGGGTACCCTGCCGCTAGTGTACGTCGGCTCTCCAGCCGCCGCCGTGCGGTTGCCACGCCGAGCCTGCTGCGGCTACCCTGACCGCCTGCGCTTTCGATTTGCACCGTTCCCGCCAGGAGTCACGCCACGTGTTCGTCTGTGTCAGCACGGAATGTTTTCCCCACCTGCCGCTCGCCCAGGCGATGGAGCGGCTGGCGGAACTCGAGTTCACCGCGGTGGAGCTCGACGTGCACGAGCAGGGCGGCCACCTCCAGCCGGCGCAGGTCGCGGCCGACCCCGAGGCTGCGATCGCGGCCTGCAGCGACCTGCAGCGGCTGCGGCCCGTGGCGGTGTCCTTCGCGGCCCCCGAGTCGCCGGAGCTCTACGATCGCTTCCTGGCCTGCTGCCGTCTTGCCAAGGCCCTGGGGGTGGTGACGCTGGTGGTCGATTCGTCGGAGCTGGGGACGCCCTTCAACGGAGAGATCGAGCGGCTGCGAAAAATGGTCGCGATCGCCGCCGGCCTCGGCGTCGTGGTGGGCGTGAAGACCGAGGCGGGCCGGATGACGCAGGACGCCGAAACGACCGCCTCGTTGTGTCGCAACGTGCCCGGCCTGGGCGTGACTCTCGATCCCAGTCACTTCATCTTCGGCCACAAGAAACCGGCTTCCTGGGAGGCGATCCTCAAGTACGTCTGCCACGTGCACCTGCGGGACACGCAACCCGACGCCTTTCAGGTGCGGATCGGCCAGGGCAATGTCGAGTACGGCAAGCTCATGGCTCAACTGGAGCGGGTCGGCTACAAGCGGGCGCTCTGCGCCCACCTGCCGCCACTCGAAGGCGTGGATCAGGTGGCCGAACTCCGCAAGATGCGGCTGCTGCTCGAGAGTCTGCTCTGAGTTCGCGTCGCACGCGGCTGTCTCCGTCCGTCGTGCCCGGCTCCGTCCGTCGTGCCCGGTTGCCGGGAAGCCCGAAGCGCGAGCTGAGCGAATCCGCGTCGCTTCACCCGCGGCCATCCGTATTCCGCATGGCTCGCGCCTCGGGCGTCAAAGCACGGACCGTCGCGCCCGTCCCGGAGCGGCGAGCCCCGGCCGCCGCGACTACGGGTTGTCGACTTGGAACGCCCGGTCCATGAGGTCGGGGTTGCCCGTCTTCAAGCCGTACAGGAACCAGCGCACCCGCTGCTCACTGGACCCGTGCGTGAACGCCTCGGGCACCACGTAGCCCTGGGCCTGCTTCTGGATCCGGTCGTCGCCGATCGCCTGGGCGGCGTTGACCGCCTCGCGGATGTCCTCCTCGTCGAGGATGCCGGCGTAGCGGGCCATGTGATGGGCCCACACGCCGGCGAGGAAGTCGGCCTGCAGCTCCATGCGGACGGAGAGCTTGTTGTATTCCCGCTCGGAGAGCCGGGCCCGCATCGATTGCACCTTGTTGCTGATCCCGAGCTGGTTCTGCACGTGGTGGCCGATCTCATGGGCGATCACGTAGGCCTGGGCGAAGTCGCCCGGAGCGCCGAACCGCCGCTTCAGCTCCTCGTAGAACACCGGGTCGATGTACACCGTCTTGTCGAGCGGGCAGTAGAAGGGCCCGGCACCCGCGTCGGCGATGCCGCAGCCGCTGCGGACCTGCCGCGTGAACATCACGAGCTTCGGCGGCGCGAACCGCCGGCCGAACACCTTGGGGAACAGCTGCGACCAGACATCCTCGTTGTCGGCCACCACGGTCTTGATGAACTTGCCCATCTCGTCGTCGACGGGCTTGCCCCCCTGCCGCTGCTGGGGCTGGGGCGCCATCATCTCGGGAGCCATCTGCATCATCTGCATCGGGTCGGCACCGAGGAACATCATCACGATCATGAACAGGAGCGTGAGCAGGCCGCCCCCCACGAGCACCTGCTGCCCGGTGCTCCGCCGATCCTCGACGTTCTCGCTCTGCCGCCTGCCTTCCCAACGCATGCCTGGAGTCCCCTTGCGTGTGATGATCCCGATCCCGCCGCGATCGACGGTGTCCCGATTCTAGGCCGACCCCGCGGCGCCTGCACGCCCCCGGACGGTGACCGGCCGCCACGTACGGTCACCCGCCGCTATTCCGGCAGGGGCCGGCCCTTCGTCTCGGGGAGGAACGGCAGCACGGCCAGGCCGAGGAGAAACGCGGCGCACATCGTGATGCCCGCCGGCCGCATCGGCTCCGCCATCCAGCCCGGGCTCTCGATGCCCTTGTAGACCGAACTCGTCAGCAGCCCGAGCAGGAACGGCCCGCCGGCCGCCACGAACCGGCCGACGTTGTAGCAGAAGCTCGTGCCCGTGCTCCGCAGCCGCGTGGGAAAGAGCTCGGGGAAATAGATCGCGTACCCGGCGAACACCGACAGCTGGCAGAAGCCCATGATCGGCAGCATCCACCAGATGTCGGACGGCTCGTCGAGGTAGCGGAACACGAAGGCCGTGGACAGCATCGCCAGCGTGAAGGCGATGGCGAAGAACGACTTGCGGCCGATCCGCTGGCAGATCCGGGCGGTGAGCATCATGCTCACGAAGGCCCCCACCTGGATCATCATCATCGCCACGGCGGGCCAGATCGTGAGCCGGCCGGCGATCTCCTGCTCCGACAGCCCCTCGGCCCGGTAGGCCTTCTGGAACACGCTCCGCACCAGGTCGGGCGTGAAGAAGCCGATGCCCCACAGGCCGATCACGCCCGCGCAGGCCAGCAGCATGCCGAGGATCGCGTTCTTCCGCCACCGCGGATCGGAGAACAGCGGGCCGTAGCCGCCGAGCTTCTCGCCGGTGGCGGCGGCGCGGGCCTGCATCTCGCGCCACTTCTCCGGCTCCTTGAGCCCCGCGCGGATGACGAGGGCCAGCACCGCCGGCAGGGCGCCGATGACGAACTTCCACCGCCACGGCTCCCAGCCGAAGAGCTTCGCCCCCATGTGCAGCTGGGCCTGCCCGAGGCTGATGCCGATGACCGCCGCGGTGAAGTTGCCCACGGTCGAGAGCGCCTGGAGCAGGCCGAGGGCGTGGGGCCGGGCCCGATCCGGCATCACCTCGGCCACGAGGGCCACACCGACGGCGAACTCGCCGCCGACGCCAAGCCCCGTGATGAAACGGTAGAAGGCGAAATCCCAGAACCCCTGCGAGAGCGCCGACAGCCCCGTACAGACCGAGTAGATGATGATCGTGATCATCATCGTCTTCGCCCGGCCGAACCGGTCGCCGATCACGCCGAAGATCAGCCCGCCGGTCGCCCAGCCGAGCATGAAGATGCAGGTCGACAGGCCGCCGTAAAAATCGACGCGGGCATCGATCTCCCGCTTCTGCTCAATCGTCAGCGTGGCCGGGTCGAGCCCCGCCTCCACGACGAGCGACTGCATCGCCGGCTTGCGGGCGAGGGTGAAGAGCTGCTGGTCGAGACAGTCGAACAGCCAGCCGAGCGCGGCGACCACGAGCACGAACCAGTGGTAGCGGGTCATGCCGCGCCACCAGGGCCCGTCGGCGGGCCCGGCGGAGGATGCGTGTGTCGTGAAGTGCGGCAATTCGCCCATGGCTCCTCCTCGAGCGTCCGTCAGCCCAGCGCGGCCTCGATCCGCCGCATGTAGTCGATGCTCTCCCGGGCGAGTCGCTCCGGGCCGGGAGCATAGTCGAAAACCTCCACGCTCACCCAGCCGGAGTAGCGGACCTCGTCGAGGGCGGTGAAGATCGGCGTGAAATCCACGGCCCCGAAGCCGGGGCCCTGGAGATTCGGGTCGTTGGCGTGGAAGTGCTCGAGGTGCCGGGCGCTCGCCAGGATGATCTCGGGGACCGGCTCCGCCTCGCTCGCCATCGCCTTCACATCGAGGTGCAGCCGGACGTGCGGCGAGCCGATCCGCTCGATCAACCGGCAGGTTTCCGCGGCGGTCGTGAGCACGTCGGTCTCCACCGGGGCGAGCGGTTCGAGGGCCACGACCGTGTCGGTCGTCTCGAGCACCGGTACGAGCCGCGAGAACACCTCGTGAATGTGGCCGAGGGCCTGCTCTGCCGTCACGCCCGGCAGCAGGCTCCGCTGCTTCGGCGAACCGAAGACGAGCACGCGGCCGCCGAGGTCGTGGCACAACCGGGCGAGGTCGCCGAGGTAGTCGACGGTGCGGGACCGGACGACCGCATCCGGGTGGGCGACATGAAAGCCCTCGGTCTTCGCCAGCAGCCAGTGCAGGCCCACGCAATCGAGCCCGGCGCGGGCGATCGTGCGCCGGATCTCGCCGCGCTGGGCGGCCGAGACGTCGGAGGCCAGCGGGGCGAGCGTGAACGGCGCCACCTCCAGGCCCGTGTAGCCGCACGCCGCCGCGAAATCGCAGGTCTTCGCCAGCGACCAGCCGTCGAAAGTCTCGTTGCAGATCGCGTAGCGCAGGGGGTTGTTCATGCGGGCGTTCCTGGTCCGGCTCCGGCGACCTTCACCGGCCGCCCGGTGCGGGCCGACTTATAGCAGGCCTCGATGATCGCCACCGCCTTGCGGCCCTCGATCCCGTCGAGCGGCGGCCGGCGGCCGTCCCGGATCGCGGCGAGAAACTCCTCGAAGTTGCGGGTGTGGCAGGCGTAGTTGATCGCCAGCGGATCGGCGGCGCCGCCCGAGGTGCCGCTCGCGGTGCCGAGCCGGCTGCGGATCGTGTCGTCGTCCGCCGCCGGCTCCCGGAACTGCCAGGTGACGAGCTGCTCCTCCAGGATCTCGGCGGTACCCGCCCGGCCCCCGAAGAGAAACCGGCGCATCTGACCCGGAAACAGGCTCGTGGCCGCCAGCAGCTGCCCGAGGCCGCCGTTGCGGAACCGGAGGATGGCGACGCACGTGTCCTCCACCTCGAGCCGCGTCGCGTCGTGGGCCCGCACGGCCGTCAGCGCGACGACGCTCTCCACCGGATTCTCGCCCGCGGCGAGGTCGGGCATCGTGGCGCCGACGATCCACTGCAGGGCGTCGACGCCATGGATCGACTGGTTCATGAGCGCGCCGCCGCCGTCGAGCGCCTTGGTGCCCTGCCAGCGGCCCGGGCCGTAGTAGGCGTCGTCCCGCCACCAGGGCACGGAGCTGGCTGCCAGGGCGAGCGGCCCGAACCGCCCCGCGGCGGCCGCCTCGTGCACGGTGCGGACGACCGGATTGAACCGCTGCGGGAAGATCGCCCCCAGCGTGACGCCCGCCTTGTCGCAGGCGGCGATCATGCGGTCGATCCGTTTCAGCGAGATCTCCAGCGGCTTCTCGCAGATCACGTGGACGCCGCGGCGGGCGGCCGCGAGCACTGCCGGCAGATGGGCGCCCGAGGGCGTCGCCACGGTGACGAAGTCGGGCTTCTCGCGGCGGAGCATGCGGGCCGCGTCGCCGTGCCAGCGACAGCCGAACTCCGCCGCGAACGCCTGGCCCTTCGCCTCCGTGCGGCAACAGGCGGCCACGAGCTCGACGCCCGGGATGTCGCGCAGCGCCCGCGCGTGCATGCCCGCGATTGCCCCGATGCCGATGATCGCCGCCCGCATCCGCTCATCTCCATGCCGCCGCCGGGCGGGCCCACAGTGTGGCCGCTCGGCATGCAGGGCACAAGCGCGGCCGCGACGGCGCGGCCGCCGGTCGGTATCATGCACGTGGTTCGGAGGCGGTGGAATCATGGGATCCGGGTGGTCGCGGAAGTCATCGTTTCAGGCAGCGGCCGACCACCGATAGGTCTCCAGCCATGCACCTCCCCGATGCGGCAGCGACGATCGCCGGCCTGAAAAACGCCGCCGCCAAGGTCGTGCTCGTCGCCACCGGCGGAGGCACCCGCGCCATCGCGCACCTGGCGAGCACGCCCGGCGCCAGCAGCGTGCTCCTGGAGGGACTGGTGCCGTACGCCCGCGCGGCGATCGACGGGCTGCTCGGCGGGCCGCAGGAGTCCTATTGCTCGTCGCGCACGGCCCGCCGTCTGGCGGTGGCCGCATGGCAGCGGGCCCGCGATCGCGGCGCAGCAGCCGACGCCGCCGTGGGCGCCGCCGTGACCGCGAGCCTGCGGACCAGCGGGCCGAAGCGGGGCGACCATCGCCTGTTCGTCGCGGTGCAGACACTGCGGGCGACGGCCACCGCGGAACTGGTCCTGGAAAAGGCCGCCCGCTCGCGTGACGAGGAGGAGACGCTGGCGGCGGCGCTGCTGCTGGCCGAACTGATGGCGGCCAGCGGCGGGCAGGCGGCCGCCGGGCCGGCGCTCGGTCTCCGTCCCGGAGAGCAGGTGCTCCGCGACCGCTGCACGCCGCCTGCGGCCTGGCAGGAACTGTTCGCGGGCACGCGAGATGCCGTGCGGGCCGACGGCGTTGCCGAGCCGCCGTCGGCCCGCACGGGGCGGCTGATCTTTCCCGGGTCGTTCGATCCGCTCCACGAGGGCCATCTGCTCATGGCCCGGATCGCCGAGGAGATCGCGGAGCGGCCGTTGGAGTACGAACTCTCGATCACCAACGTCGACAAGCCCGCCCTCGATTACCTGGAGATCCGCGATCGGGCGGCCCAATTTGGTGACCGGCCGCTGTGGCTCTCGCGTGCCGGGCGGTTCCTCGAAAAACTGGAGACCTTCCCCGGCAGCACGTTCGTGATGGGCGCCGACACCTACGTGCGGCTGGCGGACCCGCGCTACTACGGCGGTTCGGCGGCGGCCGCCGCCGATGCCGCCCGGACGATCGCCTCGCGGGCCGCCGGCCTGATCGTGTTCGGTCGCACGAAGGGCGACGTCTTCCAGGAAGCCGGCCAGCTCGACGTTCCGCAGCCGCTGCGCGACGTCACATACTTCGTGTCGCAGCGGGAGTTTCGTCTCGACATCTCGAGCACCGAACTGCGGCGCCGACGGCGGGAGGCAACGGAGGCGACATGCGAAGGCTGACTGGAATCGTGGCGGTGCTGGTCGCGGCCATCTGCCTGGGGACGTCCGCGGCGACCCGCGCGGACGAACTCACCGACAAGCTCCGGCCGCACGTCGGCGCGACGCTCGACCTCGTCGAGCTCGGCACCGGCAAGCGGTTCGTGCGGCCGACGCTGGAGAACGTCGTCGAGAAAGAGGGCCGGGCGGCGGTCCTCCGGCTGCGGCCGGAGGGGGAAAGGGCGGTCACCAGCCTGCCGATCGGTGTCGTCGTGAAGATCGTCGCCGGTCGCGAGACGATCCACGAGGCGGAAGTGAAGGGCAAGGGGACGGCCCAGGTGAAGGGCAAGAAGGCCAAGGAGGCCTACGAGAAGAAGGTGGCCGAATCATTGGCCCGCATGCAGGCAGGGGGCGTCCGTCCCTGGCCGACCCTTTCGGCCGCGGAACATGCCGCCGAAGTGGAGAACCTGAAGACGTTCGTCGCCGCGGTCAAGGAGGCCTTTCCGAACCTCCAGGTCACGGAGACCCACGAGTTCATCGTGGCCACCGACATCCCGGCCGGCCAGATGGCGCCCTACGTGGCCAGCCTCGACGCCATGCACGACTTCCTCTGCGACCTCTACGGCATCCCCCGGGGCGAGCCGGTCTGGAAGGGCAAGTGCCTGGTGGTCGCGTTCCTCCACGAGCAAGACTTCCAGGCCTTCGAAGCCCGGTTCATGAAGGTCCGCATGCAGGGTGCGCACGGGCTCTGCCATCAGAGCAGCGACGGCCGCGTGATCATGGCCTGCTACCGCGGCGACGACGCCCCGGCCTTCGCCCACATGCTCGTCCACGAGACGAGCCACGGCTTCAACCACCGCTGGATGTCGCCCGAGCGGCTGCCGAACTGGCTCAACGAGGGGATCGCGGAATGGGTGGGCACGAAGGTGGTGCCCGGCTCCAATCAGGTGCCGCTCAAGGAGGCGCAGGCGCTGGAATTCATGCAGCGCACCGGCACGCTGGGCCCCGAGTTCCTCACGCGGCAGAACATCGACACGGTGCAATACGGCATGGCCTCGAGCCTGGTGAAGTTTCTGGCCCGCGACCTGAAGAAGTTCGCCACCTTCGTGCAGGGCATCAAGGAGGGCATGCCGGTCGAGGAGAGCCTGCAGGCCAGCTACAAGGTCGCGCTGGCCGACCTCATCAAAGCCTACGGCGCCGCCATCGGCGTGCCGCAGTTGAAGCCGTGACACAAACCGCCAGATCACCGGGCTCGACTCGTGGGTTTCCCGGGGATGCCCCACAAGAAGCCCCGGGTGGAAAACCGGGGACTCCGGGCATGAACACCACCCCGTCATCCATGCACGAGCGGTGGTGCACGACGATTCACGGCAGTGCGAAACGGTATCCGCTCCAACCCGGAGTCCCCCGGCTCCCGCCGGGGGCTTTTTGGAGATAGCGCGTCAGGAGTCCCCGGGTGGAAACCGGGGAATCCGGCCCGGAACGCCTCACCGCACCCGCTTGGTGAGCCCGGGGTCAGACGAGCCCCGTGAGCCGCTCCGACGAGTCGCCGAACCTGTCGAGTTCCAGACCGCCCCAGTCCATGAGGTGGAGGAACAGGCTGCACATCCGCCGATTCGGCGCCTGGAGATAGTCGAGCACGCGGCCTCCCTTGAGCCTGCCGCCGGCCCCGCCGAGCAGCAGCACCGGCAGCTGCTTCGCGTCGTGGTTGCCGTGCAGCATGCTCGAGCAGTGCATGATCGCGGTGTTGTCGAGCAGCGTGCGGTCGCCCTCCTTCACCTCCGACATCCGCTCGCAGAGGTAGGCGAACTGCGACATGAAGAACTGGTTGAGCGTGATCAAGGACTCGGGCTCGCCATGCGCGAGATTGTGATGGTGGTCGCGGATGCCCAGGTGGGAGTGCACGATGATCGAGGCGTCGTTGCAGTACTTCAGCGTCGCGATCCGCGTGCTGTCGGTGCGGAAGGCGAGGAGGATGATGTCGTTCATGAGCCGCCAGTATTCCGGCAGCTCGGCCGGGATGCCGTCGGCCGGCCGCTCCCGATCGGGGGCGGCGAGGGTCGGCTTCCAGCCGGCGGCGGGCCGCTCCTTGTCGGCCCGCTTGATGCGGCCCTCGATCTCGTGCACGCTGCCGAGATACTCCTCGAATCGCTGCCGGTCCGACACCGAAAGCCGTCGCCTGAGGGACCGGGCGTCATCGAGCACCGCATCGACCACACGGCGGTCCTCGCGGCCGTGGTCGGTGCGGAACAACTGATCGAAGGCGAGAGACGGACGGGTTTCCGTCCAGGTGGGCGAGACGGGCGAACTCCAGGAGATGTGCGACCCGTAGAGCAGCGGATGGCCGTCCTGCAGGCCGGGGGTCGGATCCTCGCAGCCGAGGACGAGCGACGGGATCTTCGTGCGGTCGCCGATCCGCTCCGCCATCACCTGGTCGAAGCTCACGCCGGTGTGGACATGCTTCTTCTCCAGCGGCGCGCCGCTGAGCAGGTTGCCCGTCTGCATGCAGTGAATGGCGCTCTTGTTTGCGTTTTCGTTCCACAGGCCGCGAATGAACACCATCCGCTCCCGCCAGGGCTCGAGCGGCTTGAGGCAGGGCCCGAGTTCCATGCCGCTGCCCTCGCCCTTCGCCCACCAATGCTTCGAGTGGAAGCCCATGCCAGTGAACGTGACGAGCGTGCGGATCGGCGGCTGATCGGCCCCACCGGTGACGGCCGCCGCCGCCCGGGGGAGCGATTCGAGCCAGGGCAGTGCCATCGACACCCCGAGTCCGCGGAGCATGGTGCGGCGTGAGCAGGCGAAGGAGGCTGTCGTCATGGGAGGTCCTTTCGCGGCGGAAGGGGAGTCTTCAACGGGATGTCGAGGTCACGGAGGCGGCCGGCCGGATGCAGCGGAATTGCTCACTCTTCACCAGCACGAGCAGGATGTCTGACCAGCGGCCGCCGGCGGCCATGGTCTTGGTCAGCGAATCCACGAGGGCTCGGTCGGAGGGGAGCGTGGCCCGGCCGAGCGCGTAGCCGGTGAGTTTACGGGCCAGCGACCGGAGGAAGTCGTCCCGCCGCGGCCCGGCGATATAGTCCCGCAGGCCGGCCACGTCGTCGAGCACGGTGCCGTCGCGGAGGGCTGCCCGCGACTCGCCCGGCTTCAGCGCGGCGGCAGGCCGCAGCCGGCCGAGGGCGTCGAACCGTTCCAGCGACATGCCGTAGGGGTCGATGCGGCTGTGGCAGCCGGAACACCGCGAATCCTTGGTATGGAACTCGGTGATCTCCCGCGAGGTCAGCCCGGCGGGGGGCGTTTCGGGCAAGGGCGGCACGTCGGGCGGCGGGTTGGGCAGCCGCTCTCCGAGCATGTGGGCCACCCACGCCCCGCGCTTGATGGGGCTCGTGCGGGACGCCGCGCAGTGCTTGGCCAGCACGGCGCCGAGGCCGAGCAGCCCGCCGCGTCCGGCGGCCGCGACCTTCTCGACACGTCGCCATTCGGGGCCGGACACGCCGGGGATGCCATAGTGCTTCGCGAGCACGTCGTTGACCACGATCGTGTCGGCGGCGATGAGGTCGATCACCGGCCGGTCGCTCACGAGCATGTCCTCGAACCAGCGGACGGGCTCCTCGGCCAGGGCGTCCCGAACCGCCGGCGTGAACTCGGGGAAGTCCTCGAGGCTGCGGCCGTGGTTGGCGACGAAGTCCCGCACGCCCAGCCAGCGTGCCCCGAACTCCTCGGCCATGCCTCGGGCCCGGCGGTCCTCGAGCATGCGGCGAAGCTGGGCCTCGAGGACGGCCGGCTCATGGAGCCGCGGAGCCGCCGCCAGCAACTCGTCGTCGGGGATCGAGTCCCAGACGAGAAAGCTCAGCCGCGTGGCCAGTTCCAGGCCGGTCACCGGCTGCCATCGCGGCCCGCGGGCCGGCTCCTCGACGCGAAACAAAAACCACGGCGAGGCGAGCACGCGGGCGAGGGCCGCGCGGAACGCCGGATCGTGCTCCATGCCGTCGGCGCGGTCGGCCGCGTAGCCGGCGAGGAGCGCCGCGCGTTCCTCGTCGGCGAGCGGCCGACGCCAGGCGCGGGCGGCGAAGGACACCAGCTGCTCGAGCTGCCGCGGCTCGGCCGCCGCGCGGGCGGCCAGGAGTTCCCGCTCCGAGTGTTCCACCTGCTCGAGGGCCCCGGGGATGAAAAAGAAATCCCACACCTTGTCGATGCGGTAGTACTCGCTGTTCGCCTCATACATCCGTCGGTTCGAGACGGCGTCTTCGCTGACGAAGTGCAGTTCGGCCCACAGCCGCTCGAGCTCCGCCCGCCCCGCGCCGTCGAGCATGAGCCGTTGCAGCGGGGCGTCGTGGCGGCGGTAGAGGAACGTGCTGCCTTGGGCGTCCCGCGGCGTCAGCGGTGCGAAGAAAAACGCGGGCGGAAACAGTTCGCGAAACTCCGCCGCCGGGCGGGCCCGCTCGGCGGCGACCCGGCGGTGCACGATCTGCGCGACCCGCGGTTCGGGTTCCTGCACGATGAGATTGCCACCGGACTTGTAGTCGGTGTACGGATTGCGGCGGTCGCCGAGAAGCAAGGCCTGCACCGTGGCCGATTCCGGGCTGCCATCGTCGAGACGCACATCGGCGCGGATGAACCGCGGCACCGCGAGCGTCTTCAGGAGCTCCGCCGGGAGTTTCCTCAGGTCGACGACCACCTCCGAAGGCGCCTCCGTGACGAGGGCCGTCGGTGGCACCGGCCGACCCAGCGGATGGTGGCCGAATCGCAGGCCGCTGGCCTCCATGGCCGCCCGCACCTCCGGCTGCTCGGCCAGCACGAGCGGAGCCGCACCGCCCCCTTCCAGACGGAGCCGATCCCAGATCACGAACGTCTCCGGTCGGGGCGGGGCCACCTGCCGGGCGACCATACGAACGATCGGTGAGGTCAGGTTGCCCTCGACCCGTTCCTCGGCGACCACCCGAAGCAGTTCCTCCCAGACGGGCATGCCGTTGCCGACGGCGAGGACGTTGTTCTTGCCGTGGTTGTCCCGGAACAGGTCGGCCTGAAAGGCCTCTATGCTCTCCAGCATCGGCCGCACGTCGGTCGTCGCCTCCCGCCACAGGCTGCGCAGGACGAGCATGGCAGGAGGCGTGCCGCGGGCCAGGTCGGCGAGCGCCGGCCCCATGTCCGGAGCCGCAATGTGCGCCAGTTCGAATGCCACGCCGTCGGTTTTCCCGGGGTCCATGTCGGACACCCGGCCCACAACCGACACCTCGGCATCGATCGGACTCGTCCAGGCGACGGCCACGGGACGCTTGTCTCCCGGATGCACACAGAACGATCGAGCCGGCACGGTCGGCCCGCCTGCGTCCGCGGAGTTGACGAACACCGCCGGTTCGGAACCGAGGTTCCAGCCCTGGACCCGCCCCTGCCCCCCCTGGTTGACGAACAGACCGGTCAGGAACTTCGGCGACGATTTCGTTTCCAGGAAACTCCAGCGGTCCCCTGCCGCGTCGGGCCAGGGATTGCCCTTGTGGAGATCGGAAATCAGATCGGCGACACTCCACGACCGCCGCGCCCCGGTCGTCTCGCTGATCGTCCATTCGACGCGGGTCGTGTCCTGCCCGTGGGCGCCGTTCGGGGACACCGTGAGGAGGAGCAGTTCACCGCGGCGGACGGTGAGCTTCTGCTCGAAGGATTCCTCACCCTTTTCCGCCACCTTGGCCTCCGTGAGCACACGTTTTGCAGTGGTCCAGCCGGCGTCGATCTTCCGCTTGATCGCCGCGACAGCCGCCCTTTTCCCTTGCTGCGGCCCTTCTTCTGCGGCCGCGGCGGAGGGCCGCGTGAGTCCCGTCCACAGCGCGGTCAGGTAGACCGGGTTCAGCTGCTCCTCGGCGGCAAGGGCGGCGAGGGCGGCCGGCCCGCCGCCGGCGAGTTTGTCGCGGTGGCGAAGCAGCGCCGCCAGGTGCCGCTCGAGCGGCGGCTCACCTTTCGGTCCGCCGTGGCGGGCATGGAACGCCCGCAGGGCCTCTTCCGCAGCGGCCGTCCAGGCCGGCCGATCCGTCGAGGCGGAGAACCGGAAGCCCGTCGGCAGCAGCACCGCCCGGGCGGCGACGTCGCGGGCGGCCTGCAGGTACCGCTTCACGAGCACGGGCGATACGGGCATCGCCTCGCCCACGTTCGCAAAACCCTCGCCGCCGACGGCGTCGGGCGGGAAGTCGCGGGCCTGCGTGGGCCGCATGTCCACGCCGGTGAGATCCCGCACGGCGTTGTCGTATTCGACGTTGGTCAGCCGCCGCAGCATCACCGGGCCGGGGTCGCCGGCCCGGGCGGCCGCCTCCGCTTCAAGCGCCGCGGTGAACCAGCCGAGCAGCTGCTGCCGCTCGGCCTCGCTCGGCTGCGGAGCCTCGCGGGGGGGCATGTCGCCGACGTGCAGTCGCTCGATCACATGTTCGAGCACCGCGGGCCGGGCGAGGACGGCATCGGCGGTCGCCAGGCCGACGAGGTCGAGGTCGTTGTCCTTCGGCCGGGTCCCGTGGCAGCCCCCGCAGGTCTTGGCCACGAGGGGATGAATCTCGGACGCATACGTCTGGGCCAGGTCGCCGCCCGCGGCGGCGGCAGGCAAGCAGAGGCCGAACGCTGCGACGGCGAAAATCCAGCCCAAGACACGCATCGATCTTGTTGCTCAGTCGCGGCGCCGAATCGGCACGGGTTGAACCCAGGCTCCCGAGTATTCTACTGCCCCAGCCAGGGTGTGTCGACCAATCCGCTTCGCAGACTGAAGCGGGAACAGCTTGTGCCACGGGTAGGCTCTCGCTCGCCGCAGCGGGCCGCTGCCCTGGCGGGCCTGGCGTTGGATCGACAGCCCCTCACGGCCTCCGGGCGGACGGGAATCCCGCGGCACCGCGGCATTACGCACGCACCCGCTTGACGAGGCCGGCGGCGAGGCGGTCGAGCGTGCGGCTGCGGTCCTCGAGGCCGATGTGCGCGCGGATGATGCTCATCCCCGAGGTGTCGGCCAGGGCGCGGGTCAGCGCCGCGTCGAACTCCCCTTCCGTGCGGACTTCGTAGCCCGTGCCGCCGCCGAGCACCTGCGGCAGGAGCTGATACTGCCAGGGGTTGATGTCGTTGAAACTGCCCTCGTGGAGCAGCCGCTCGGTGCCGTAGCCCTTGTTGTCAAGGACGATCACCGTGACAGCCAGGCCGCGACGGACGATCGTGGAGAGTTCCATGCCGGTCATCTGGAAGGCGCCGTCGCCGACGAGGGCGATCACCTTGAGGTCGGGCCGGGCCATCTTCGCGCCCAGGGTCGCCGGCGTCGCGAACCCCATCGAGGTGTAGTAGGCCGGCGCGATGAACTCCGTCTGGCCGCGGATCACCAGCTCGCTCGAAGCGAACAGCGCGTCGCCCACGTCGGCGATCACGATCGTCTTGTCGTCGAGCGACTCGTCGAGGCGGCGGACCAGCCGCGTGGTCGTGATCGGGGCGTCGGGCACGAGCGTGAACGGGCCGGCCGCCGCCGCCGGGCCGGGAGGCAGCTTCCGGGCCGCCGCCTTGGGCCGCGCCGCGACGAGGCCGCGGATGAAGTCGTCGAGGAGCACGTCGTGGAAGTGATGGTGGCTGATGCGGAGGTCATCGCTGGTGGCGAAGATGCTCTTCGTGGCGTCGAGCTTGGCGGTGAAGATCCCGAGGTCGATGTCGGTGAGGATCGTGCCCAGGAGAATCAGGCAGTCGCTCTCCTCGACGAAGTCGGTCACCTCCTGTCGCCCCATCGCCCCCTCGTAGAGGCCGATGTAGAGCGGATGCACCTCGCTGACCACGCTCTTGGCGAGCATCGTGGCCGCGATCGGGATGCCCGACGCCTCCGCCAGGGCCACGGCGTCGGCCTGCAGGCCGTAGCGATGCAGCTCGATGCCGGCGATGATCACCGGTCGCTTGGCGGCGGCGATCCGCGCGGCGGCTTCGCGGACGGCCTCGGCGAGGGCGTCGGGATCACTGCGCCGCTCCGGCGGGGAGTAGGGACGAATCTGGTCGGGCACCACCGCGACCATGTCCCGCGGCAGCTCGAGGTAGACCGGCCGCTTCAGCCGCCAGGCCGTGTCGAGAAGGAAGTCGATGTCGCGGAAGGCCGTGGCGGGGTCGACGATCTCCAGGCTGGCGGCGCAGATCTTCTCGAACACCTCCAGCTGCGTCCGCCATTCGCGGACGCGGTGATGGAGCAGCGGATCGCTGGCCCGCTCGCCCACGCCGGGCGCCCCCGAGATCATCACGACCGGGCTCTTCTCGGCATAGGCCCCGGCGATGGAGTTGGCCACGCTCAGGCCGCCCACGCCGTAGGTCACGCACAGCGCGCCCATGCCGTTGACCCGCGCGTAGGCGTCGGCCGCGTAGCCGGCGCAGTCCTCGCGGGTGCAGTTCACGAGGTCGAGCGGGCTGTGCTCGAGCATGCTGTAGAAGGAGAGCACGTAGTCGCCGGGAAGGCCGAACACGTGCCGCAGCCCGTAGTCGGAGAGCCGGCGGATCAGGTACTGCCCGATCGACAGGCTCGTGACGCTGGTGGCCCGCTGGACGGCGGGCCGTGTGGCCACGGCCGCCGCGAGCCCGTTGTCGAGGCTCGATCCGAGAACGATCGACATCACTCCCTCCCTGCGAGCCTCCGCCGCCGCGCGGCGAGCATCGCGAGCCAGAACCCCAGGAATCCGAAGACACAGGCCAGCACCACGAGCGGCCGACGGGCGTCGTGATTGAGCGTCCAGGCGCCGACGGCGTGAATCGCGCCCCAGCCGACGATCGCCAGCATGATCCAGCGGATCAGGCGCTCGGCGTCGGCGGGAGGCTGGTGCGTCGCCATCAACGAGATTCTATGCCGCGCAGGCCACCGGGGCGGGGCGCAAAAAAAAGGCCCCCGGAACGGTCCAGGTCCCAGGGGGGCGGAGAACCTGAACCGTTTCCGGGAGCGATTGGTCGGCGCGGTATGTCGTGCGGAGGATGTGATCCGCTCGAGGTCGCCGGCCAGCGTCCGTGCTGCCGGCGACTTCGAGGGGAGCGAGCCTCGCGGTCACGCTCCCTGGCCTTCAGGCGGGGGGACAGTAGGGAGGGCTTTTTTCGGGGTCAAGGCCGGTTCCCTGGGCTTTTTTCGGCGGTGGAACGCGTGCCCAACCCCCCGTGTGAACGCGCTGGGCGGCAAGCTCGCGGCTGGGCGACGTCGCAACGGCCCTGGGAAAAACCCTCCATGGCCTTTTCCACTGGGCCGCCCGGTGGAAACGCCGAGGGTTTCCACGGTCGGCATTCCTCGCATCCTGCGCTGGCTGCCCGTGGAAAAAGCCCTCCATGGCCTTTTTCCACTTGGCCGCCCGGTGGAAACGCCGAGGGTTTCCACGGTCGGCATTCCTCGCATCCTGCTCGGGCAGGCTTGTTCCACAGCCTGCGAACAGCCGGGGAACGCTATCATCCGGCCTCGTCACCACGAGCCCTCAGGAGACCTGCCGCATGAACGCCGTCGTCCCGCCGCCCGCCACCCCGATCTCCGGCGCCGGTGCCCCGCCCACCGCCGACGCGTGGGCCGCCGCGTTCGCCGCCGCGCTGCCCTATCGCGACTACCTCGACCGGCATGCCACGCCCGACCAGCGGGCCCGTTGGGACGCCAGCCACGATCGCATCTCGCTCACGGCGGACCAGGAGCGGCTGCTGGCGGGCTTCGTGCGCCGCATGCCGGTGCTCGTGCTGTCGGGCGCATGGTGCGGCGACTGCGTGAACCAGTGCCCGATCTTCGCGCGGTTCGTCGCCGCCGCGCCGGCGATCGACCTCCGGTTCCTCGACCGTGACGCCCGGCCCGACATCGCCGCGCACCTCAAGGTCTGCGGAGGCCAGCGAGTGCCGGTGGCGGCCTTCTTCAGCGAGGACTTCACGCCGGTGCTCTTCTACGGCGACCGGACCCTCTCCGCCTACCGCGCCGCGGCGGCCGCCGAGTTCGGAGCCGGCTGTGCCACGGGCATCGTGCCGCCGGCCGCCGACGCGGTCACCGCCGTGACGGCCGATTGGCTCGACCAGTTCGAGCGGGTGCAGCTCATCCTCCGGCTCTCCGGCCGGCTCCGCCAATTGCATGGCGAGGCGTGAGGCCGACCCCATGAGCAGCCGCGAACGCTGGACCGTCTACCCGCTCCTGTTTCTCGCCATCGGATTGGCCGTGCGGGCGGCGGCCCTGCCCGCCCAGCGGCTCGAGACCTTGGCCGCCGACGCGGTCGAGGCCGAGCAGATCGTCTGCCGGGAGATCGTCGTCACCGGCACCGACGGCACCGTGCTCGTGCACATCGGCCGGGTGGTCGGCGGTGGCGGCGGTCGGATCGAGATCAAGGACGCCACGGGCGTGGACGCGATCGCTGTGGGGACGCGACCAGCGGGCCGCGACGGTGCGGTGGAGCGGTTCGACTCCCAGGGCCGCCCGGTGGAGTGAGAATCGGCGCCAGGATGAGTCCCAGCAGCCCGGCTGGTCACACCGTGGCTGTGATTCGCGCCGGCGCATCCCTTCGGGCCTGCTTCGGCTTACGCGAGGCTCGCCCGGAAGGCGAGCCATCGCAGGGCGAGGCACACCTTGGCTGTGCCTCCGCCCTGCCAAGGCTGTCGGGGCCATGGATGGGCTGGTTTTCGCGCCGGCGCATCCCTTCGGGCCTGCTTCGGCTTACGCGAGGCTCGCCCGGAAGGCGAGCCATCGCAGGGCGAGGCACACCTTGGCTGTGCCTCCGCCCTGCCAAGGCTGTCGGGGCCATGGAT
>Ga0315903_10004345_pt1 | contig 19021 bp, 19 predicted proteins | sample LakEriMetagenome_7_FD_203524 | JGI IMG/M metagenome (GOLD analysis project Ga0315903, IMG submission 203524) | Freshwater fungal communities from buoy surface, Lake Erie, Ohio, United States - Buoy 2 MA119 | ecosystem: Environmental > Aquatic > Freshwater > Lake | place: USA: Lake Erie, Ohio...
GCGAGCGGTGCAACTGAGACACGATCACGCGCTCAGTGCCATTGATGATGAACGAGCCTTTGTCGGTCATCAGGGGCACTTCGCCCATGTAAACCTCTTGCTCTTTGACCTCTTTGACCACCTTAGATTGCGGGGTCGATGAATCACGGTCATAGATGATCAACTGCACGCGGGCGCGCACAGCAGAACCAAAGGTCAAGCCACGGGTTTGGCACTCGCGCACATCAAAGGCGGGCTTGGCCAAGTTGTATTCCAAAAACTTCATCTCCACAAAACCGTTGTGCGAGACGATGGGGAATGCCGCTTCAAAAGCCGCTTGCAAGCCTTCGGGCGTGCGTTTTTTGGGGCTGGTATCGGCTTGCAAAAAGGCGGTGTACGCGTCTTTTTGCATTTGCAACAGGTAGGGGACTTCGAGCACGCTGTCACGGGTGCCAAAGCTTTTGCGCACGCGTTTGCGTTCTGTGTAGGTGTAGGCCATGAGATCTCCGGGCTTGATCTTTCAGGACTGTTTCAAGGCGAGGCTCAACACCCCCACCTCAAACTTGGCGGCTGGCCACTACCAGCGTTGGCGGACGGCCGCGCATTGCACGCAGCCCGAACCAAGGCATCTTCCGCAGTCGGGTCAGAAGACACTTGAAAGCTGCCCATGTGGGCAGGCTTTCAAGTGCGCTCTGAGAACGCACCGGGGGGCAGCATGGCCACCCCCGGTGAAATCATTATTTGATTTCGGCTTTGGCGCCAGCTTCTTCGAGCTTTTTCTTGGCGGCTTCGGCATCGGCCTTGGGCACAGCTTCCTTGACGTTTTTGGGTGCGCCGTCGACCAGGTCTTTGGCTTCTTTCAAACCCAAGCCGGTCAGTTCACGCACCACCTTGATCACAGACACCTTGTTGGCGCCAGCTTCGAGCAGCACCACGTTGAATTCGGTTTGCTCTTCAGCTGCAGCGGCTGCACCACCGCCGCCACCAGCTGCGGGCGCGGCCATAGCAGCAGCGCTCACACCAAATTTCTCTTCGATGGCTTTCACCAATTCGTTGAGTTCCATGACCGTCATGCTGTCGAGTGCGGTCAAAAATGCGTCTTTATCGAATGCCATGTTGATTTCCTAACAATTGATCTATCTGTGCCGTGCGCGCACGGCGTGTTGAACATTTGCACTGCTGGCCCTTAGGCCGCAGCAGCTTCGCCTTTTTTCGCCGCCAAAGCACCCAACACCACAGCGGTGCGGGACACGGGCGACATGAGCAAGCCACACAACTGGGACAACAACACCTCTTTGGAGGGGATATTGGCCAATTGCTTGACGCCGTTGACGTCCAGGACTTTTCCGGAAATGGCGCCACCACGGATCACCAACTTATCGTTGGTTTTCGCGAAATCTGCCACCACTTTCGCGGCGGCAACGGCGTCCACAGAAAAGCCATAGATCAGGGGACCGGTCATCTGGTCAGCCACCACTTCGAAACGGCTGCCGGCCACAGCACGGCGTGCCAATGTGTTTTTCAACACACTGAGCGTCACACCAGAGCTGCGCGCTTGCGAGCGCAATTTCGTCATGTCAGCGACCGTGATGCCGCGGTACTCCGCCATCACCAGCGTCTGTGCTTGAGTGGCGAGGCTGGTCACTTCGGTGATGACCGCTTCTTTCTCACTGCGATTCAGACTCAAGGTCTACTCCTTCTGAATGTGTCCTGGGCCAAATCAATTCGGCTTGCGACACGCTGGGTTTCAGCGACCAGACTGTCAGGGAACAACTTGCGCGGTTCTTTGTCAGCGGGATCGCCATCTGCGTTGGCTGGGGGATTAAGCGCCGTTTACACGGCACACCAACGGTCTTGGATGGCCTGGATGAACATTGCTGCCCATCCAGCCCACCACTCAGGGCACCGCTTGCGCAGCGCCCCAATTTCTTCTTATGCAGCGCTCAAGGTTTGGGTGTCGACACGCACGCCCACACCCATCGTCGATGACACCGCCAATTTGCGCAGGTAAACACCTTTGCTGGTGGCGGGCTTGGCTTTTTGCAGCGCATCGACCAAAGCCACCAAGTTGCCTTGCAGCTTGTCCGAGTCAAACGAGCGGCGGCCAATGGTGGCGTGCACGATACCGGCTTTGTCCACACGGAATTGGACTTGACCGGCCTTGGCATTTTTCACGGCTGTGGCCACATCGGGGGTCACGGTGCCCACCTTGGGGTTGGGCATCAATCCACGGGGGCCCAAAATTTGACCCAGGGTACCGACCACGCGCATGGCGTCAGGGGCTGCGATCACCACATCAAACGGCATGTTGCCGGCTTTGACCATGGCGGCCAAGTCGTCCATGCCCACAATGTCCGCACCGGCGGCTTTGGCCTCTTCGGCTTTCGCGCCTTGTGCAAACACCGCCACACGGGCAGTTTTACCGGTTCCGTTGGGCAGCACGACAGCGCCGCGCACCACTTGGTCGGATTTCTTGGCGTCAATGCCCAACTGCACGGCCACGTCAATGGACTCGTCGAACTTGGCAGTGGCACATTCTTTGACAATTTTCAAGGCATCGCCGAAGGGATACAGCTTGTTGCTGTCAACTTTGCCCACAAAGGCTTTTTGTTTTTTGGTCAGATGTGCCATTTAAACGCCCTCCACCGTGACACCCATTGAACGGGCAGAGCCGGCAATGGTGCGAACTGCTGCATCCAGATCGGCAGCGGTCATGTCTTTCATTTTGGTCTTGGCGATTTCTTCCAGCTGAGCGCGGGTGATTTTGCCGACTTTGTCCACATGGGGCCTGGCCGAGCCTTTGTCGAGCTTGATGGCCTTTTTGATCAAGGTGGCCGCTGGGGGCGTCTTGATGATGAAGGTGAAGCTCTTGTCGGCAAACGCCGTGATGACCACAGGCAAGGGCAAACCGGGCTCGACACCTTGGGTCTGGGCGTTGAACGCCTTACAGAATTCCATGATGTTGAGGCCGCGCTGACCGAGCGCCGGACCTATCGGTGGGGACGGATTGGCTTTACCAGCTGGCACTTGCAGCTTGATGAAGCCGACGATTTTTTTCGCCATGCTTTTCTCCTAACGGGTACAAACGCCTGGGACTTTGCAGTCCAACCAGCTCCCCGGGGGTTGCGACTCACTCACAAAAATGCCGCCATGCCGAGTCGAAAGGCAGGGCAGCCAGAAAACTCAGGCCTTTTCAACCTCACCAAACTCCAACTCCACAGGGGTGGATCGGCCAAAAATGGTGACCGCGACCCGAACCTTGCTTTTGTCGTAGTTGACTTCTTCGACCGTACCGTTGAAGTCGGTGAAGGGGCCTTCTTTGACCCGAACCAACTCACCCACCATGAACTCCACCTTGTGGCGCGGCTTGTCAGCACCCTCTTGCATTTGGTTCACGATTTTGAGCACGTCTGCCTCGGAGATGGGCGCTGGGCGGTTTTTGGCGCCGCCCACAAAGCCTGTGACTTTGTTGGTGTGCTTGACCAAGTGCCAGGTCTCATCGTCCATGATCATCTCCACCAGCACGTAGCCGGGGAAGAAGCGCCGCTCAGTGGTGCGGCGTTGGCCGTTTTTCATCTCGACCACCTCTTCGGTGGGCACCATGATGCGGCCAAATTTATCTTGCATGCCTGCGCGCGCAATGCGCTCAGCGATGTTGCGCTCAACAGCCTTTTCCATGCCTGAATAGGCATGCACAACGTACCAACGGAAATCGGGATGCGCGGGCGGCGCGAGCACAGCCGGGGCCAGCGATTCTTCGTCCATCATTTTTTCCATCCCAAAATCAAGTCGTAAAAGACCCACTCCAAGGTTTTATCGGTCAACCACAGAAAGAGCGCCATGATGAAGACAAAGCCGAAAACATAAGCGGTCATTTGCAATGACTCTTTGCGCGTGGGCCACACCACTTTTTTCACTTCACGCCATGCATCTTGCCCAAACGCGAACAATTGCTTGCCAGGCAATGAGGTGAAGAAAACCACCACCGCAACCACCAGACACCCCAACAGCGCAGCCCATTGCAGCAAAGCACCTTGTGCGCCCAAAAGGTAGTAAGCGGCCACGGCAGCCAGCACCAACGCCGCCCCCAAAGCCACTTTGAGCTTATCAGCGGTACCGGTCACGGTTTCAATTTTTGTGCTGGCCATATGCGGCTTAGGATCCCAGGTTTAAACCATTCAAATACTTCAAGACACGCAAGCCCAACATCGTGGCGGGCTTGTCCACCAGCCGATCAACCCTTGATCAGCTGGCAGGGGCAGAGGGAATCGAACCCCCAACCTTCGGTTTTGGAGACCGACGCTCTGCCAATTGAGCTATACCCCTATCTTTCCATTACCTGGTGTGCAAGCGGGCAACGATGCACCCACCCACGCACCCGCTATCAGGCCATGATCTTGGCAACAACGCCGGCACCGACGGTTTTACCGCCCTCGCGGATGGCAAAGCGCAAGCCCTCTTCCATCGCAATCGGGTGGATCAACTTCACCGTGATCGACACGTTGTCACCCGGCATCACCATCTCTTTGCCCTCTGGCAACTCGATGGCACCCGTCACGTCCGTCGTGCGGAAGTAAAACTGGGGGCGGTAGTTGTTGAAGAAAGGCGTGTGGCGACCACCCTCGTCTTTGCTCAACACATAAATCTCAGCCGTGAAGTGGGTGTGGGGCTTGACCGAACCGGGCTTGCACAGCACCTGGCCGCGCTGCACGTCTTCGCGCTTGGTGCCGCGCAACAAAATTCCCACGTTGTCGCCCGCTTGACCTTGGTCCAACAGCTTGCGGAACATCTCCACGCCCGTGCAGGTGGTCTTTTGGGTATCAGAAATGCCCACGATCTCGATCTCTTCGCCGACCTTGACAATGCCGCGCTCCACGCGACCGGTCACCACCGTGCCACGGCCAGAGATGGAGAACACGTCCTCCACAGGCATCAAGAAGGCGCCATCAATCGCACGCTCAGGCGTGGGAATGTAGCTGTCCAAAGCTTCGGCCAACTTCAAAATCGCCAATTCGCCCAACTCGCCCTTGTCGCCTTCCAAGGCCAGCTTGGCTGAGCCATGAACGATCGGGGTGGTGTCGCCAGGGAAATCGTATTTGTCGAGCAACTCGCGAACTTCCATCTCAACGAGTTCGAGCAGTTCAGCGTCGTCAACCATGTCGCATTTGTTCAAAAACACGATGATGTAAGGCACGCCCACTTGGCGCGCCAACAAAATGTGCTCACGGGTTTGGGGCATGGGGCCGTCAGCGGCCGAGCACACCAAAATCGCACCATCCATTTGCGCCGCGCCGGTGATCATGTTCTTCACATAGTCAGCGTGCCCAGGGCAGTCCACGTGCGCGTAGTGGCGGTTGGCCGTCTCGTACTCCACGTGGGCCGTGTTGATCGTGATGCCGCGCGCCTTCTCTTCCGGTGCTGCGTCAATTTGGTCGTAGGCCTTGGCCTCACCACCAAACTTCGCCGACAAAATCGTCGTGATCGCCGCCGTCAGCGTCGTCTTGCCATGGTCAACGTGGCCAATCGTGCCCACGTTCACGTGCGGTTTGGTCCGCTCAAACTTGCCTTTTGCCATTTATCGACTCCGAAAAAAAAGCACATCAAAAAGTGCCACTGCACCAAAAAACTGGTGCCCATGGCGGGAATCGGACCCGCGACCTCTCCCTTACCAAGGGAGTGCTCTACCACTGAGCCACATGGGCATTCAACCAACCGACAACCTCAAAGACGTGGAGCGGGAGACGGGAATCGAACCCGCGTCATTAGCTTGGAAGGCTAAGGTTCTACCATTGAACTACTCCCGCATCGGGTTCACACCCTCACAGTCGCAGGTCACCCAAAGTCACATCTTTGCACTGGTGGAGGAGGCTGGATTCGAACCAGCGTAGGCGTAAGCCAACAGATTTACAGTCTGCCCCCTTTAGCCACTCGGGCACCCCTCCGCAGAACCGCGCACTATAGCATATATTGCAGATTGACCTCGGTATCATGCCGCGCCTTGGGGTGTCAGTGCCCAATCCCAACGCCAGTTCACGCCCCGCTCGCGCAGCCAAGACTGGGCCAAAGAGAAGTGACCACAGCCGACAAAGGGCCTGGGGCCCCGCCGAGCCGACAAGGGCGAGGGATGGTTGGCCTGCAAAACCAGGCATTGTTGGCCCGATTGGGTCGCCGTTTTTTCGATCGCCAAGGCTTTGGACTGGGCATGTGCGCCCCACATCATATACACACACAGCGGTGAAAACGCAGCTACAGATTGGATTACTTCGTCAGTGAGCGCGTCCCAACCTTTTCCAGCATGGCTGCCGGCTTGGCCCTGCTCCACGGTCCAACTGGTGTTGATCAGCAACACCCCACGCTGGGCCCAGGCGGTCAAAGAGCCGTTCGCAGGCGCGTCCAAACCCACGTCGCGACGCACCTCTTGAACAATATTTCGCAAGGACGGCGGGATTTTGATACCGGGTGCCACCGAAAAGGCCAAGCCCTCGGCCTGCCCCGGCCCGTGATAGGGGTCTTGCCCCAGAATAAGCACTCTCACCGCGCTCAAAGGCGTCAAGCGCAGGGCCCGCAGGGGGTCGCTGGGGTAAATCACCGCACCGGCGGCCAAGCGTTGGGCCAAAAAATCATTCACCGCACGGCCCGCATCGCTGTGGGCAAATGCCCCCCACAGGGCCTGCCACGCCTCGCTCAAGTGTTCAGCGCCGTGCGCACCGGGCATTTGACCTTGCGCGTCGGGTGGCCAGTGGCGCAAGCGGTTTGACGCCTCGGCATCGTCACGCCACAGCGGATGTTGCATGCTCGCCTTGATCCGCCGCTTTAGGCTTCAAGCCTGAAACAGTTCGGCCAAGGCCAAGCCTGGCTCAGGTTGGCGCATGAAGGCTTCGCCCACCAAAAACGCCTGGACCCCAGCTTGGCGCAAGCGAAGTACATCCTCGCGGGTTTGGATGCCGCTTTCGGTCACCAAGATGCGCCCCGCCGGCAAGGCCCCCAGCAGATCCAGGGTGGTTTGCAACGACACCTCAAAGGTGCGCAGATTGCGGTTGTTCACCCCCAACAAAGGCGTTTTTAACTTCAGGGCACGGTCCATTTCGTGCTGATCGTGCACTTCCACCAACACCGCCATGTCCAGGCCCCGAGCCACGGTTTCCATGTCTGCCATTTGGGCGTCATCCAAACACGCAGCGATCAGCAAAATGCAGTCGGCCCCCATGGCGCGGGCTTGGTAGATTTGATAGGCGTCGATCATGAAATCCTTGCGCAGCACGGGCAAGTCGCACGAGGCCCGCGCTTGCTTCAAGTCGTCCACGCCGCCCTGAAAATAGGTGCGGTCGGTCAACACCGACAAGCAAGCCGCGCTCAAGCTGCCATCGCCTTGGGCATAGCTTTGGGCAATGTCGGCGGGCACAAAATCAGCGCGCAAAACACCTTTGGACGGGCTGGCTTTTTTGACTTCGGCAATCACCGCGGCCTGTCCTGCGTCGATTTTGCGCCGCAACGCACCGACAAAGTCGCGCGTGAGGACGCGGCTTTCCGCATCGGCACGCATCTGAGCCAGGGGCTTGGTGCGCAAAGCCAGGGCCAGTTCTTCACGCTTGGTGGCGACAATTTTTTGCAAGATATCGGACATGGTTCAAGCCCCCAAGCTTTGGGTGGTGCTGATGAGTTGCTCCAATCTTTGCATGGCCTGGCCAGACTCGATGACCTGGCGCGCCAGCACCAATCCTTGGGCAATGTCTGGAGCCACGTTGGCCGCATACAAAGCCACGCCAGCATTGAAGATGACGATGTCCCGCGCCGGGCCCGCTTCGTTGCGCAACACACCCAGCAACATGTCGCGCGATGCCTCAGGGGTCTCCACGCGCAAGGCACGGTTGCTCACCATGGTCAAGCCAAAGTCTTCGGGGTGTATTTCGTATTCGGACACATGACCGTTTTTGAGTTCCCCCACCAAGGTGGCCGCACCCAGCGAGACCTCGTCCATGCCATCGCGCCCATAGACGACCAACGCATGTTCGGCACCCAAACGCTGCAAGGCACGCACCTGAATCCCCACCAGATCGGAGTGAAACACGCCCATCAAAATATTGGGCGCCGAAGCCGGGTTGGTCAGCGGCCCCAGGATGTTGAAGATGGTGCGCACACCCAACTCCTTGCGGATCGGCGCCACATTTTTCATCGCTGGGTGGTGGTTGGGGGCGAACATGAAACCAATGCCCACTTGCTCGATGCAGCGTGAAATGGCCTCGGGCTTGAGTTGGATGTTGACACCCAAGGCCTCCAGCACATCGGCACTGCCGCTTTTGCTGCTCACACTGCGGCCACCGTGCTTGCTCACCTTGGCCCCTGCCGCCGCCGCCACAAACATGGTGCAAGTGGAGATGTTGAAAGTGTGTGACCCGTCGCCACCGGTGCCCACAATGTCCACCAAATGGCGCGCATCGCTGACATGCACTTTAGTGGAAAACTCACGCATGACCTGGGCCGCAGCGGTGATTTCACCAATGGTTTCTTTTTTCACCCGCAAGCCGGTGATCAGGGCCGCGGTCATGACGGGCGACAACTCGCCGCTCATGATCATGCGCACCACGCTGAGCATTTCGTCGTGGAAGATTTCGCGGTGCTCGATGGTGCGTTGCAGCGCTTCAACAGGGGTGATGGGCATGGGGTTCTCCTTGGGGCTCATGTTTGCTTTCAATCCAATCAAATTCAGGGTTGCGCCCGTAAACGCTCGGCGTGGGTCGCGGCAAATGCCTGCATGCTGGCCAGGGCTTGGTCGATGCCAGCGGCATCCACATCCAAATGGGTGACCAAACGCAGGCGCGCCATGCCGGTGGCCAGCACACCATCTTGGCGCAGGTGGGCCAGCAACGCTGGCGCCAAGCCATGGTCGACATCGAGAAAAACAATATTGGTTTGGGCCGAAACAACGTGCATGCCTGGCAAGCCCTGCAAGCCGGCGGCCAGGCGTTGTGCCAACGCATGGTCTTTGGCCAAGCCGGGCACATGGTGGTCTAGCGCATGCAAGGCCGCCGCCGCCAACACGCCCGACTGGCGCAATCCCCCGCCCAACACCTTGCGCCAGCGGTGGGCCTTGGCCATCAACGCGCTTGATCCGCACAAGACCGACCCGACCGGTGCGCCCAAGCCCTTGCTCAAGCAGATGGAAACGCTGTCAAACAAGTCAGCAATGCGGCGCAACTCGGTCCAAGCGTCACCGCCCTCGGTCTGGGCCTGGGCCACGGCGGCGTTCATCACCCGCGCACCGTCCAAATGGGTGGACAAGCCGCGTTGGCGGGCCCAATCGGTGGTTTGCTGCAGATAGGGCATGGGCATGACATGCCCGCTCCAGGTGTTTTCCAGGCACAGCAACCGGCTGCGGGCAAAGTGGGCGTCCAAGGGCTTGATCGCCGCGGCCATGTCGGCCAAGGCCATTTGGCCTTGCGCGTTTTGGGTCAGGGGTTGGGGCTGGATGCTGCCCAGCACCGCGGCCCCGCCGCCCTCATAGCGATAAGTGTGGGCGTTTTGCCCCACCAGGTATTCGTCCCCCCGCTCGCAATGCGCCATCAATGCGCACAAATTGCTTTGGGTACCCGACGGCATGAACAAGGCCGCTTCTTTGCCGGTGAGCGCGGCCATGCGGTCTTGCAAAGCGTTCACCGATGGGTCGCCCCCAAACACATCGTCACCCACGGGGGCCGCGGCCATGGCTTGGCGCATGGCGGGCGTGGGTTGGGTCACGGTATCACTGCGCAAGTCAACGATTTTCATGCGGCACCTGTGAGGAAGTTTTTTAACATGGCGTGGCCATGTTCGGTCAAGATGGATTCGGGGTGAAACTGTACGCCTTGCAGCGGCAAGCTGCGGTGTCGCACCCCCATGATCTCCCCATCTTCGCTGCGTGCGGTGACCAGCAAGTCGGCTGGACAGGTGTCGCGCTCTATGGCCAGGGAGTGGTAACGGTTGACCACCAAACGCTCGGGCAAGCCCGCAAACACCCCTTCGCCCGTGGTGTGGATGACCGAGGTTTTGCCATGCATGAGCTGTTGGGCCCGCACAATGCGCCCTCCCAGGGCCGCACCAATGCTTTGATGGCCCAAGCACACGCCCAAAATGGGCAACTGGCCCATGAAATGTCGAATTGCCGCCACCGAAATGCCCGCTTGCTCGGGGGCGCAGGGGCCAGGCGAGATGACCAAATGGGTGGGCTGGCGTTGGGCGATCTCGGCCAAGCTGATTTCATCGTTGCGGTACACCTCCACAGGGGCGCCCAGCTCGCCAAAGTACTGCACGATGTTGTAGGTGAAACTGTCGTAGTTGTCGATCATCAAAAGCTTCATTCCAAGCCCTCCTCGACCAGCTCACTGGCGCGCAACAAGGCACGCGCCTTTTGCTCGGTTTCGCGCCACTCCATTTCGGGCACCGAATCGGCCACCACCCCGGCGGCGGCCTGCACATACAAGGTGTCGTCTTTGATGATGCCGGTGCGGATGGCAATGGCCAAGTCCATGTCCCCCGCAAAGCTGAGGTAGCCACACGCCCCGCCATAAATGCCCCGCTTGGTCGGCTCGAGCTGGTCGATCAACTCCATCGCATGCACCTTGGGTGCGCCACTCAAAGTGCCCGCAGGAAAGGTCGCCTTGAGCACGTCGATGTTGTCCAATCCTTCGCGCAACACGCCCTCCACATGGCTGACGATGTGCATCACATGGCTGTAGCGCTCGACCGCAAAGGCCTCGGTGACTTGGACGCTGCCCACTTGGGCAATGCGGCCAATGTCGTTGCGCGCCAAATCAATCAGCATCACATGCTCTGCGCGCTCCTTGGGGTCTTGGATCAACTCTTGTTCGATGGTTTTGTCCAACTCGGCCGTGGCACCACGCGGTCGGGTGCCGGCCAATGGCCGAATGGTGACCTTGCGGCCCCCCTCGGGTTTGGCAGCATCGACTGTGGTGTTGACTTGCTCCAGGCGCACCAAAATTTCGGGTGACGCGCCCACCACATGAAAGTCGCCCAAGTGGTAGTAGTACATGTAAGGGCTGGGGTTCAAAGATCGCAGCGCCCGGTACAGCGACAAAGGGCTTTCGGTGTAGCGCTTTTTCAACCTCTGCCCCACTTGCACTTGCATGAAGTCACCCGCTTCGATCAATCCTTTGGCACGCTCGACCGCCTTCAAATAATCGGCCTTGGCAAATTCGCGCTCCACCGGGTGGCTGGTGCTGGGTCGCAACTGGGGGGCACTGACCGAGTATTTGAGCAAGTCTTTTAGCTCGCGCAAGCGTTTTTTGCCGTTGGCATAAGCCTCGACCTCACCCGGGTCGGTATAGACCATCAAATACAGCTTGCCCGACAGGTTGTCGATGACCGCCAACTCCTCGGTTTGCAGCAACAGGATGTCGGGACAACCCAGGCTGTCGGGCGGGCAGGTGGCCTCGAGCTTTTTCTCGATGTGGCGCACCGTGTCGTAACCAAAATAACCCGCCAAGCCACCGCAAAAACGCGGCATGCCGGGCCGCAAAGCCACCTTGAAGCGTTTTTGATAGCGGTCGATGAAATCCAAAGGGTTGCCATGGTCGGTCTCCACCACCACACCGTCTTTGACCACTTCGGTCATCGCTTGGTTGCCAAAACCATGCGAGCGCAACCAGGTGCGCGCGGGCAGGCCAATGAAGCTGTAGCGCCCAAACCGCTCTCCGCCCACGACGGATTCCAGCAAAAAACTGTACTTTCCGCCGTCTTTGGCAAAAGCCAACTTGAGGTAGAGAGAAAGCGGGGTTTCCAAATCGGCAAACGCCTCGGCCATGAGGGGAATGCGGTTGTGGCCTTGCAAGGCCAGGCTTTTGTATTCGAGTTCGGTGATCACAGAGAGCCTCCACAGCTCAGCCCCACAGGGGCGTTCAATCCAGGGAAAGACCCGTCAAAGGGTCAAAAAAAGGGGGGATGGGAGGCCGAGGGGAAAAGGTTCAATGCGCCCGCACGGCCAGGTCAACGCGGCGACGCCAGGGCCAAGCTCCCCGGTCGCTGCAACCTGTGATGGTGATGCGGTGTATGAACATGGCGCGCAGTGTAACAAACACGCGTGGTATCTCAAGGGCCGGTGCGCTGCCACACCCAAGACTGGCCATCGTGGATGTGTTGGCAGTCGTCCACATGCGCCAATGCGGGCACGGCTTGGATGGGCTCGCCATGGTTGTAACCATAAGTGACCAACACCATGGGGCAGCCCGCCGCATCGGCAGCCTGGGCATCGTTGCGCGAGTCCCCCACCATCAAAGTGTGGGCGGGGTCACGGCCCAAGACGCGGCAGGTTTCCAGCAGCGGCAAAGGGTCGGGCTTTTTGCGCGCAAACGAATCGCCACCAAACACACACTGGAAGAAGCCATGCAAGCCTTTGGCCTTGAGCAAGTCATTGGCAAAAACCACGGGCTTGTTGGTCAAGCACGCCATCGGCATGCCGCGGTTTTGCCAAGCTTGCAAAGCGGGCACCACACCTGGGTAGACCTCAGAAAACTGGCCATTGATTTGCGCATAGTGGTATTGATAGCGCAGCCACGCGGGCTCATACAGGTTGTCCACCGAACGGCCCGCACAGCGCTGTTGCCCAGGCAAGCCGAGTTGGTGGTCGATCACCGAGCGGATCAAATGCGCTGACCCTTGGCCCACCGCGTGCGCCACCACCTCGGTGCTGGCCGCTGGCAAATCCAAATCGCCGAGCATGCGGTTGATGGCCGCGGCAAAGTCGCCCAAGGTGTGCACCAAGGTGCCATCCAGGTCGATCATGATGGCTTGGATGGTCATGGCATGCTCCGCTGCAATTCGTTGGGGGCCCGATACTAGCGCAGCCCCAACCACCCCTGCCCCAGCCAAGGGCATGCAATCCCCAAGTCACTGTTCACCCAGACCACCCCTTTAAAATGAGGCCATCTTTCTGACGGGCGCTATTTCTCACAGCGCCAACACCTCCATGACCCCCACTTCCTATTCACGGTCCGCCGCCTTGACCCGCGCGGCCCACCTGGCTCTCCTTTTGGGCCTGTCTTGCTTGACGCCCATGGTTGGGGCACAAACGCCCAAAGCCGCACCACCCAAACCCGCCTTGACCGTCACCGTGGGCAGCCCCAGCGTGCAAACCTTGCCGATGCAAATCAAGGCCAACGGCAATATCGCCGCTTGGCAAGAGGCCAGCGTGGGCACCGAAATTGGGGGTTTGCGCCTGACCGAGGTGCGCGTCAATGTGGGCGATGTGGTCAAAGCCGGCCAGGTGCTGGCGGTGTTCCATGCAGCACCGGTGCAAGCCGACATGGCCCAGGCCCAAGCCAACCTGAGCCAAGCCCAGGCCGCGGCCAACGAGGCCCGCGCCAACGCCGAGCGTGCGCGCGGCTTGCAACCCACGGGCGTGATCAGCGCCCAACAGTATGTGCAATACATCACTGCCGAAGAATCCGCTGTGGCCCGCGTCGCAGCGGCCAAAGCCAGTGTGGACAGCCAGCAGCTGCGCCTGCAGCAAACCCAGGTGCTGGCGCCCGACAGCGGCATCATCGCCGCGCGCAGCGCATCAGTGGGCGCGGTGCTCACCCCCGGCACAGAGCTTTTTCGCTTGATCCGCCAAGGCCGCTTGGAGTGGCGTGCCGAGGTGATCGCCAGTGAATTGGGGGCCATCAAACCTGGCATGGCTGTGAGCCTGATGGCCGCCAGTGGCGCCAACTTGAGTGGCCGGGTGCGCATGATTGGCCCCACGGTGGACCCGCAAACCCGCCAAGCCCTGGTGTATGTGGACTTGCAAACCCCCAGTGCCGGTCAAGCCCCCGCCCTGGCGGGCATGTACGCCAGCGGCAGCATCCAATCGGGCAGCAGCCGCGCCATAACGGTACCAGCCCCCGCAGTGGTCAGCCGCGATGGCTTCAACTACGTGATGCAAGTCAAGGCCGACAACCGTGTGAGTGTGATCAAGGTGCAAACCGGCCGCCGGGTGGGTGACCAGATCGAGATCACCCAAGGCCTGCCTGACGGCGTGAAGCTGGTCACCCAAGGGGCTGGATTTTTGAACGAAGGCGATGCTGTTCGGATCGCGCCATGATCAACGTCTCGTCCTGGTCGATCAAAAACCCCATCCCTGCGGTCATGCTGTTTGTCATGCTCTGCTTTGCAGGCATGGTCTCGTTCAGCTCGATGAAGGTGCAAAACTTTCCCGACATCGACCTGCCCACCATCAGCGTGACCGCCAGCCTGCCTGGCACCGCACCGGCACAAATGGAAACCGAGGTGGCGCGCAAGATCGAAAACGCCATCGCCTCGCTGCAAGGCTTAAAGCACATCACCACCAAAGTGCAAGACGGCAGCACCACCATCAGCGCCGAATTCCGCTTGGAAAAACCCATCCAAGAAGCGCTCGACGATGTGCGCTCAGCCGTCAACCGCATCCGCAGCGAATTGCCCGGTGACTTGAAAGACCCGGTCATCAGCAAGCTCGACCTGGCCGGCCAACCCATCTTGGCCTATACCGTGCGTTCACCAAGCATGGATGCGGAGGCCTTGTCGTGGTTTGTCGACAACCAAATTGCGCGCAAATTGCTGGCCGTGCGCGGCGTGGGCGCGGTCAACCGCGTGGGCGGCGTGGAGCGCCAAATCCACATTGCCTTGGACCCGCAACGCTTGCAAGCCCTGGGCGCCAGCGCGGCCGATATTTCGCGCCAGCTCAAACAAATGCAATCCGACAGCTCAGGCGGGCGCACCGACGTGGCCGGGGGCGAACAAGCGGTGCGCACCTTGGGCAGCGTGAGCGACGCCCAAAGCTTGGCGCGCATGTCGGTCACTTTGGCCGACGGTCGGCGCCTGCGCCTGGACCAAGTGGCGACCATCAGCGACACCGTGGCCGAGCCGCGCTCTGCGGCCCTGCTCAATGGCCAACCGGTGGTGGGCTTTGAAGTCTCGCGCAGCCGCGGTGCCAGCGAAATCGAGGTCGGCGCAGCGGTGCAAAAAGCCCTGGCCGATTTGCGCGCGGCCCACCCCGACATTGAATTGACCGAAGCCTTTGACTTTGTCTCACCCGTGGCCGAGGAGTACCAAGGCTCTTTGCACCTGCTGTATGAAGGGGCCATCTTGGCGGTGTTGGTGGTGTGGTTGTTCTTGCGCGACTGGCGTGCCACCTTTGTCACCGCTGTAGCCTTGCCTTTGTCGGTGATCCCCGCCTTCATCGGCATGCAAGCCCTGGGCTTTTCCATCAATGTGGTGACCCTGCTGGCCTTATCGCTGGTGGTGGGCATCTTGGTTGACGACGCCATCGTCGAGGTGGAGAACATCGTGCGCCATTTGCGCATGGGCAAAACCCCTTACCAAGCCGCGATGGAGGCCGCCGATGAGATCGGCTTGGCGGTGATTGCCACCACCTTCACCCTGATCGCGGTGTTTTTGCCCACCGCCTTCATGGCCGGGGTGCCGGGCAAGTTCTTCAAACAATTTGGTTGGACCGCCTCGCTGGCGGTGTTTGCCTCTTTGGTGGTGGCGCGGGCCCTCACCCCGATGATGGCCGCCTACCTGTTGCGCCCCATCGTGCATGCCCAAGCCCGCCCCGCCTGGATGGGCGGCTATCTGCGCTTGGCCCAATGGTGTTTGAAGCACCGCTGGTGGACGGTGCTGGGCGCGCTGGCGTTTTTCATCGGTTCGCTGTCCTTGGTGCCTTTGTTGCCCACGGGCTTCATCCCGCCGGATGACAACAGCCAAACCCAGGTGTATTTGGAGCTGCCCCCCGGCACCAAGCTGGCCCAAACCCAGGCCAGTGCCGAAGCTGCACGCCAACTGTTGAGTCAAGTGCCACACATCCAAAGCATTTACACCACCATTGGCGGCGGTGCCGCGGGTGCCGACCCGTTTGACCCTTCGGGTGCCAGCGAGCCACGCAAAGCCACCCTCACCTTGCTGATGAGCGAGCGCGGGCAACGGCCGAGAAAACAGGTCATTGAACAGCAAATTCGCCAGGCTTTAACCGCCCTGCCCGGCGTGCGCAGCAAGGTCGGCCTGGGCGGCTCAGGCGAAAAATACATCTTGGTGCTGACCGGCGAAAACCGCGAAGCCTTGCTCAGCTCGGCCCAAGCCATCGAGCGCGAATTGCGCCTCATCCCAGGCCTGGGCAATGTGGCGTCCAGCGCCAGCCTGGTGCGCCCCGAGGTGGTGGTGGTGCCCGACTTTGCCGCCGCCGCCGATCTGGGCGTGACCAGCACGGCGATTGGCGAGACCTTGCGCATGGCCACATCCGGCGACTACGACGCGGGTCTGGCGAAACTCAACTTGGACCAGCGCCAAATCCCCATCGTGGTCAAACTGCAAGACCTTGCCCGCCAAGACCTTGACACGCTGGGGCGACTGAGCGTGCCCGGCAAGCGCGGCCCGGTCATGTTGGCCCAGGTGGCCCAGATCAGCATGGGCTCGGGCCCCGCGGTGATCGACCGCTACGACCGCGCGCGCAACATCAAATTTGAGATTGAACTCTCGGGCCTGCCCCTGGGCGATGTGACCGAACAAGTGAAAAACCTGCCCGCAGTGAAAAACCTGCCCGCAGGCATTGCGGTGGTCGAGGTCGGCGACGCCGAAGCCATGGGCGAGTTGTTCGCCAGCTTTGGCCTGGCCATGCTCACCGGGGTGCTGTGCATTTACATCGTGCTGGTGTTGCTGTTCAAAGGCTTTTTGCACCCGCTGACCATCTTGGCCGCCTTGCCCTTGTCTTTGGGTGGCGCTTTTGTCGGCTTGCTGTTGGCCAACAAAAGCTTTTCCATGCCCTCGCTGATTGGCTTGATCATGCTGATGGGCGTTGCCACCAAAAACTCCATCTTGCTGGTGGAGTACGCCATCGTCGCCCAGCGCGATCAAGGCCTGGGCCGCATGGCCGCCCTGATGGATGCCTGCCACAAGCGCGCCCGCCCCATCATCATGACCACCATCGCCATGGGCGCGGGCATGTTGCCCCTGGCCTTCGGCTGGGGCTTGGCCGACCCCAGCTTTCGCTCGCCCATGTCGATCGCGGTGATCGGCGGCCTCATCACCTCGACCGTGCTCAGCCTGCTGGTGATCCCGGTGGTTTACAGCCTGCTCGAAGGCCTGCGCATGGGCGTGAGCACACGCTGGCGCAAGTGGCGCGGCATGGCCTGAAAGTTGGCTAAATTCTGTTGAGGGACGTCAGCGGGTGGCCCTCGCCATGGCCCCATGTCCCGTCAGTCACCCGGCCTTAAACGGCGGGACTTCAGGCCAAGGCCTGGCGCATGGCGCGCACCACGCTGGCGTAGTCGGGCTGGCCAAAAATTGCGCTGCCCGCGACAAAGGTGTCGGCCCCGGCATCGGCCACCCGGCGGATGTTGTCGGGCTTGATGCCGCCGTCCACCTCCAAGCGGATGTCGCGCCCGCTGGCTTGGATGCGCTTTCGTGCTTGTTCCACCTTGCGCAAGGCCGAATCGATGAAGCCCTGGCCACCAAAGCCGGGGTTGACGCTCATGATCAAAATCAAATCAATGTCGTCGATCAGCCAATCGAGAACGTCCAAGGGTTCGGCGGGGTTGAACACCAAACCCACCTGACAACCCGCGCCCTGGATCGCTTGCACACTGCGGTGCACATGGGTGCTGGCGTCGGGGTGAAAACTGATCAGATCGGCACCGGCTTTGGCAAAGGCCTGGGCCAAGGCGTCCACTGGCGAGACCATCAAATGCACGTCGATCGGCACGGCCACGCCGGCCGCGGTTTTGGCATGCGGCTTGAGGGCCTGGCAAACCATGGGGCCGAAGGTGAGGTTGGGCACATAATGGTTGTCCATCACATCGAAATGAATCCAGTCTGCGCCGGCATCAATGACTTGGCGCACCTCCTCACCGAGGCGGGCAAAGTCAGCCGACAAAATGGATGGGGCGATGCGATAGGTGGGCGTGTTCATGGGGCGATTATTTCATCCCCCGACACACCCGATTGGCCATGAGACAAAATCACCCACCCTTGAGCGAACACACACCATGCCCAAATACCAGTTTCGCGTCGACGTCAAACCGCAGTTTTTGCCCGAACAGTCCGACCCCAGTGCGTCCCTGTACATGTTCGCCTACACCATCACCATCACCAACACCGGCAGCTTGGCCGCGCAACTGATCTCGCGCACCTGGAACATCAACGACGCCCAAGGCCTGCACGAGAAAGTGCGCGGCCTGGGGGTGGTGGGGCATCAGCCTTTGCTGCGCTCGGGCGAATCCTTTGAATACACCAGTGGCACACGGTTGCGCACCCCCACCGGCACCATGCACGGCCAGTACTTTTGCGTGGCCGAAGACGGCGAGAAATTCGACGTTGACATCCCCATGTTTGTGCTCGATGCCTTGAGCCACGAGCCCGGCTCGCGCAACCTGCATTGAGCCAACCGCATGGGCGAGTTTGAGCTCATCGAGCGTTATTTCAAACGCCCGCCCCAGCGCGCTCAAGTCGGTGTGGGCGACGACTGCGCCATTTGGATGCCCACCCCCGGCCAGGCCCTGGCCATCTCCAGCGACATGCTGGTTGAAGGTCGCCACTTTTTGTCCACCGTCGACCCAGCGGCCCTGGGCCACAAGGCCTTGGCGGTCAACCTGAGCGACCTGGCCGCGTGTGGCGCCACACCTTGCGCCTTCACCCTGGCCCTGGCCTTGCCCCAGGCCGATGACGCTTGGCTGCGTGGTTTTGCCCAAGGCCTGTGGGCGCTGGCCGATGCGCATGGCTGCGAATTGATCGGCGGCGACACCACCCGGGGCCCATTGACCATCGCCATCACCGTGTGGGGTGAGCTGCCCCCCGGCCAAGCTTTGCTGCGCAACGCAGCCCAGGTGGGCGACGACATTTACATCAGCGGTGCGGTCGGCCAAGCGCGCATGGCCTTGGAGGTGTTTCGCGGCCAACTGCGCTTGCCCAGCGAGGCCTTTGAGCGCGCCCGCGCGCGCATGGAGCGCCCCACGCCGCGGGTGGCCTTGGGGCAGTCCTTGCGCGGCGTGGCCCATGCGGCCATTGACTTGAGCGACGGCTTGCTCGGTGACTTGGGCCACAT